>Ga0208272_100042_pt1 | contig 97686 bp, 94 predicted proteins | sample LakWasM129_HOW14_2_FD_183939 | JGI IMG/M metagenome (GOLD analysis project Ga0208272, IMG submission 183939) | Freshwater sediment methanotrophic microbial communities from Lake Washington under simulated oxygen tension - Sediment Metagenome... | ecosystem: Environmental > Aquatic > Freshwater >... | reverse complement strand
AAAAACTCCCGAAGTTTGCGCTTCGGGAGGAGAAAACGGAGATCGTGCCGGTTTAATCAGGCTTCCAACTGCGGGCGCGTGGGCTCGGGCCAGTCGACGTGGAAGAACTTCCCGCGGGGCTTGTCGGTGCGCTCGTAGGTGTGGGCGCCGAAGTAGTCACGCTGCGCCTGGAGCAGGTTGGCCGGCAGGCGGGCCGAGCGGTAGCTGTCGTAGTAGGCGAGAGCCGAGGCGAACGTCGGCGCCGGCACGCCGCACTCGGCGGCGAGCGAGACGACCTTGCGCCAGTTCTGCTGCGCCTTCTTCACCGTCTTGTTGAAATACGGGTCGAGGAGCAGGTTCGCGAGGTTCGGGTTGCGGGCGTAGGCCTCGGTGATCTTCTGGAGGAACGCCGCGCGGATGATACAACCGCCGCGCCAGATCTGGGCGATCTCGCCGAAGTTGAGCGTCCAATTGTATTCCTTCTGCGCGGTGCGCATGAGCTGGAAGCCCTGGGCGTAGGAGCAGATCTTCGAGCAGTAGAGGGCGTCGTGGATGGCCTGCACGAGGGCCTTCTTCGAGCCGCGGTATTTCTTGCCCGGGCCCTTGAGGATCTTCGAGGCGGCGACGCGCTCCTCCTTGATGGCGGAGATGCAGCGGGCGAAGACGGACTCGGCGATCGTCGGAGCCGGCACACCCATGTCGAGCGCGTTGGTGGAGGTCCACTTGCCCGTGCCCTTCTGACCGGCGGTGTCGAGGACGACGTCGACGAAAGCCTTCTTCGAGGCGGGATCCTTCTGCTTGAGGATGTCGGCCGTGATCTCGATGAGGAAGCTGTCGAGGGCGCCTTTGTTCCATTCGCTGAAAATCTCGCCCATCTCGGCGGCCTTGAGGCCGAGCAGGCCCGACATAAGGGCGTAGGCCTCGCAGATCATCTGCATGTCGCCATACTCGATGCCGTTGTGGCACATCTTCACGTAGTGGCCCGCGCCGTTTTCGCCGATGTAGGCCGCGCAGGGGACGCCACCGACGATCGGCTTGCCCGGGGCAGCACCCGAGAGTTGCGCTCCCGTCTTCGCGTCTACTTTGGCGGAAACGGCGTTCCAGATCGGTTCGAGTTCCTTGTAAGCCGCGGGATCGCCGCCGGGCATGAGGGCGGGGCCGAAACGCGCGCCTTCCTCGCCACCGGACACGCCGGAGCCGATGAAGCGAAGCCCTTTCTCCTTCATCGCCTTCTCGCGGCGGATGGTGTCGGTCCAGAGGGCGTTGCCGCCGTCGATGATGATGTCGCCAGGCTCGAAGAGCGCCGCGAGACCGTCGATGACGGCGTCGGTGCCTTTGCCCGCCTGGACGAGGATGACGGCCTTGCGCGGCTTCGCGAGGGAGGCGACGAACTCCTGCAGCGTCTTGGTGCCGACGATACCGCCGGGCGTATTCGGATTCTCGGCGACAAACTTGTCGGTTTTTTCCGTCGTGCGGTTGTAAACCGAAATCTGGAAGCCGTGGTCGGCTATATTCAGGGCGAGGTTCTGACCCATCACAGCAAGGCCGATGAGTCCGATATCAGAATGGGCTTTGGGCATACTGCCCGCAACCTACCCGGCGGGGGGCAAAGACCAACCCTTTTTTCCCGTTATTACAGTTCTTACTTAAGGCTTGGCCGGCGTCTGCTGCTTCGCGTTGTAGGAACCAGCGCTCGGGAAGAAGGGAGCGATCCGGTTTATGAGCGGCGTCAAGAACTTGGGTTCGTTGCGGTTATAGACCCAGGAAAAGAAGACGACCGTGCACACCACAAAGACGATCACGCCGGCGATGACCTTGTTCATCCGCAGGATCTTGCGCAGCACGAACACGGCGATGACCAGCGCCGCGATGGCAATGCCGATCTTCAGCCACACCGCCGGGGGCAGTGTTTTCATTTTCTCAATCGCGGTGACGGCGAACAGGACCATGATTCTGGGGTTATCCGGATTCATCCGGGAGACGAGACCTTTTTGGCGCTTCGGAGGCTTTCACCGGGCTTTGACCGATCTCCGGCGGTTTTGTTGCGTGGCTCAATGATAGCGGCCCGCGATGCCGAAATAGTCGAGGAGCCAGGCCTCCTTCCAGATGCGGAAACGGCCTTCCGGGGTGATTTTGCCGAATTCCTCGCGGTCGGAATGCGGCAGCAGGTAACCCAGCTCGGTGTTGATCACCTCCATGTGCTGCTGCTGCTGGTTGATGTCGTCGATCGGACTGATTTCCCAGGTGATGGGAGTCTCGCCGGACTGTGCCAGACGCTCGCGGTGCCGGGCCACCAAGCCGCTGAGGCTGCGCCGCCAAGGGTTGCGATCAACATGCCAGCTCTCGGGATAGAAGCCGCCAAAGGGAATATAGAGGTTGTCGGTCACGTAACGCCGTGTGCCGGTGGTGAGCGTGGCAATACTGTAGCAGACGGTGATGGCGCCGTTTTCCTGCGGCACGAAAAGCACGTGCAGCCGCCAGGTGTTGTCGTGGTTGTGGTAGACCGAGGTGCGCAGCCAGATGCCGCCGCCGACCTCGGCCTTCAGCGCCTGCACGTGGGTGAAACGGTGGTCGCGCAACCAGTCGCGGACGCGCAACAGGCGTTTCTGCGTCGGCCACTCGTCGCCGCCGCTGTTGACGACGTAGCGCGGGAAAAGTGGCAGCGGGCTGAGGCTGATGGCGCTGACCTTGAGCCAGTTGAAACCGGATTCGAGCAGGAACCAGAGGAGGAAAACCACGACCGCCACGACCCAGAACGGGCGGTCGAGAAGGGTGAACTGCTCGTTGGTCTCCGCCGCGAACAGCGCGAAGAGGATCCACCGCAGCCAGCGGATCGGAATCGCCAGGATCGGTGATGCGACGCGCAGATTGATGTAGAACAGCAGCAGCAGGACGGCCACCGCCGGCGCGAGGAACAGCGTGATGATATCCGGCATGGGGAAGCCGCGGCGGGGCCGCGATGGCTCAGCTCAGGCGGACGGGCATGATGACGCAAACGAAGCTCTCGAGCGTCTTGAACACACCGGGGCTGACCTCGTCCTTGAGCTCGAAAAACACCTCGTCCTTCGTCAGCGCGCGGAGCGGATCCATCACGAACTGCGGGTTGAACGCCACCTGGAGGTCGGGCCCGCTGTAGGAAATCGCCATCGATTCGTGCGCCTCGCCGAAATCGGGCGAGGACGCGGTGATCTCGAGCAGGTTGGCGGAAAGCTTGATCTTGACCGAATTCGATTTCTCCGAGGTGACCAGCGCGGCGCGGTGCACGCATTGCAGGAAGAGCTCGCGCTCGAGCTTGATGCGCTGGTGCGTTTCCTTCGGGATCACCTGATGGTAGTTCGGGTAGTTGCCCTCGACGACCTTGGAGAAGAGATAAATGCTGTCGGTGAGGCCGCTGGTGTCCTTGCCGGTGTCGATCTGGAAGGCCGCACGGCGCTCGTTGAAGGCGATCTTGATCTGCTCGCCCTTGCCCAGCAGGCGGAGCAGTTCGGCCACGGTCTTGGCGGGCAGGATGATGGCGCCGGCGCTCGCCGCGGGCACGGCCATTTCCTTGCTGACAAGCGCGAGGCGGCGGCCGTCGGTGGCGACCAGGGCCAGCTTGCCTTCCTTGAAATTGAAATAGACACCGTTGAGGATGTAGCGCGTCTCGTCGGTGGACTGCGCATAGGAGACGTTGCTCAACATCGTCGCCAGCTCGCCCTGTTCGAGCGTGAAGGTCTTGTCGTCGGCCGAGTCGGGCAGTTTCGGGAATTCCTCGGCGCCGATGCCCATGATGCGGAAGTTCGAGCCGCCCGAGGCGATCTTGACCTGATGGGCGGCGGTCGAATCGAAGGATACGTCGATGTTCGGCAGCTCGCGCACGATGGTGGCGAGGCGCTTGACCGGCAGTGTCACGGTGCCGGCTTCCTTGACCTCGGCCTTGATCTTGCAGCGGATGCCGAGATCGAGATTGGTGGTCGTGAGGGAGATCTGGTCCTTCTCCGCCTCGATCAGCACGTTGCTCAGGATGGGCATCGCGGCCTTGGAGCCCACGACATTGAGGACCTGGGCCAGGCCGTTGCTGAAGTGGTCGCGGTTGATCTTAAATTTCATCGGTCGGGGCTTGGTTGATGCGTTTAACTAACAATGGAAGATTGGTCGGGTATTCAACAAGGAAGTATTCGTATTATTATGGGCGGTGATTTTCTCAGCAACCCACGGCATTACGAGGGAAAACCGGTCGCGCGGGCGGTGTGAAGCAGTCCTGAATAACGACGAATAACCGGCGGGTTGTTCACACAAAAAAGTTATTGGGAATTTTCCTGCTTCATTTTCACAACCTTTCGGCGCAACGCCCGCATCTGGGCATAACGGACGCCGCGCTGGTAGTGCGCGAACAGGCCGTAGAAAATATAGGCGAGAAAAAGGAAGAAAAAAGCGACCTCGCGCAGCCGCCAGACGACCACCACCACAATGAACACCCCGACAAAGGTGCGAAAACGGGTCTTGGTCTCCCAATTCACCTGTTTGAAGCTCGGATAGCGGACCGTGCTGACCATCAGGAATGACACCAACATCAGCAGCAGGGGAAGCGCGATGGTCAGCTGGCGCAATTCCCGGGCATTGGCAGCCAGGTTCAACAACAACAGCACCAAAGTGGCGACGGTGCCGGCCGCCGCCGGAATGGGCAGGCCGAGGAAATCCTTGTTGGATTCCGTTTCCGCCCGGTGCAGCAGCGGATTGGTGATGACATTGAACCGCGCCAGCCGCACCGCGCCGCAGAGCAGATACACAAAGGCGACGATCCAACCGAGCTCCCGGAACCAAGGGTATTCCTCACTGGGCGTCAGGACGAGAAAGAAGACCATCAGGGCGGGCGCGACGCCGAAGGACACCACATCCGCCAGGGAATCGAACTCCGCGCCGAACAAGGACGTGCGTCCCCCCATCCGCGCCAGCCGTCCGTCCAGCGAATCGAACACCACGGCCGCGAGGATGAGCCACACCGCCTGCGTATAAAGGGCGCTGGAGGCATGCAGTGCGTCTCCCGCGGCGTGCAGCGCGGCATAGTCGCCGGTGTCGGTGATCAGGCGCGCCTGGATGCAGCGGATGACGGACAGGAACCCGCACAGGAGATTGCCCGCCGTCATCAGGTTCGGCAGGAAATAAATGCGGCTCGCCTGGGTGACGTTGTAGGGATTGTCCCGCTGCTCGAGATCGGACATGGCGGCGTTACTTGGTCAGGCTCTCAAGATATCTCCAGAACTTCGAGTCCTGCTCGAACAGTTGTTTTTCGCTCACCGGGAGCTTCATCCGGAAAAGCGCGTCTTCGAGCGAGGCCTTGTGCAGGATGTAGTGGGTGTGGAGGGTCTCGCCCTGGACCTCAAAATAGAAGCGGAAGTCGCCCGCCCGCAGCCGGTAGAAATCCTTGCCGCCGCGGTGGAACTTGCCCAGCGGCTCGCGCGGGTGCGCGAGGTCGTCCGGCCGGATCTTGCTGATGGGCTCGATGACCTCCAGCTGCGCCAGCTTGTCGAGCTTGTTCAGCTCGCGCATGCTCTGCTCGGAAAAAGTTACCTGATACATGGTGGATTACTGGGGTGCTAACGTTGTCGAAGCCGGGCCGCTTGTCTAGGCAACATCTCGGCCGGACCGCCGCGCCCGCATCTTTGTTGCACGAATCACCCCGGCCGCTAGAGAAACGGCATCAAAACCCCCATGCCCGTGACCCTTGCCGACATCCGCGCCGCGCGCCGCCGTATCGCGGGCGGCGTGGTAGTCACTCCCTGCCCGGAATCCATCCCACTCTCGGAAATCACCGGCGCGCGGATCTTCTGCAAACTCGACAACCTCCAGCGCACCGGCTCGTTCAAGGAACGCGGGGCGCGCAACGCCCTGCGGCGCCTCGGTGCGGCGCAAAGGCGGCGCGGCGTGATCGCCGCCTCCGCCGGCAACCACGCCCTCGGCCTCGCCTATCACGGCAAGCTCCTCGGCATCCCCGTGACCGTCGTGATGCCCGATTACGCGCCGCTCATCAAAGTGAGCACCTGCCGCCGGCTCGGCGCCCGGGTGATCATCTGCGGACGGGATTTCGCCGAGGCGCGCGCCCGCGCCGACGAACTCGCGGCGGCCGAGGGCCTGGCCTACATCCATGGTTTCGACGCCCCGGACATCATCGCCGGCCAGGGCACGCTGGGCTTGGAGATCCTCGCCCAGGTGCCCGACGTCGACGCCATCGTCTGCCCGGTGGGCGGCGGCGGCTTGATCGCGGGTGTCGCCCTGGCGGTGAAGTCCCTGCGCCCGCGCGTGCGGGTCATCGGCGTGGAAAGCAAGGCCACCGGCAATTTCTCCGCCGCCTTGCGTGCCGGCAAACCCGTGCGGGTGCCGCGCCGGCCGACGCTCGCCGACGGCCTCGCCACGCTCACCGTGGGCGCCAACGCCTTTGCCCTCGCGCGCCTGCTCGTCGATCGCGTCGTCCAGGTGTCCGAGGACTGGATCGCCCTCGCCATCCTGCGCATGGTCGAGCTGGAGAAATCGGTCGTCGAGGGCGCCGCGGCGACACCGCTGGCGGCCATGATGTCCGGATTGCTGCCGGAATTGCGCGGCAAGAAGGTCGTGCTCGTGGTCTGCGGCGGCAACATCGATCCCGTCATCCTCAGCCGCGTCATTGAAAAAGGTCTCGTGCGCGACGGCCGCCTGACGCGTTTCACCGTCGTCATCAGCGATCGGCCGGGCGGTTTGGCGGCGCTCTCGCGCGTGATCGCCGAATCGGGCGCCAGCTTCAAGGACATCGAACACGACCGCGCCTTCAGCGGTCCCGATATCCACGCCGTCAACGCCGTGTGCACGGTGGAGACGCGCGATCACGACCACATCCGCGCGCTCCATCGCGCCCTGCGCAAAAATGGCTTTCCGCTCGTCGTCGCGCAGTAGGACCGGAGCGGCGGGCCTGGCGCTCGCGGCGCTCGGCGTTGTCGTCCTCGCGGGTTGCGCCACGGTATCCCGCGCACCGACCATCGTGCCGGCGGCCGGGCGCGAGGACGAAATCGTCGTGGCCGGGCAGCGGTTTCACACCGGCACGCGGATTGTCACCTGGCGGGAGCCCGGCGGTTACAATGCGTATCAGGGACCGCCCGCGTTTGGTCCGCGCCCGGGTCGGACCGATCTCGCGGCCCTCCAAGGCAGCATCGACCAGTTCGTCCTGCACTACGACGCCTGCGGCCTGAGCAAGATTTGTTTCAATGTGCTCCGGCAACGCCGGCTGAGCGTCCACTTCCTGCTGGATGTGGACGGCACCATCTACCAGACGATGGACCTGCAGGAGCGGGCGGCGCACGCGACCATCGCCAACGACCGCTCGATCGGCATCGAGATCGCCAATCTCGGCGCGTATCGGCCCGGCGACGCCCAAAAACTGGACGAATGGTATCGCCGCGACACCACGGGCGACGTCCGTCTCGAGGTGCCCGCCCGGATCCGCGATCCGGGCATCCGCACCCGCAACTTCACCGGCCGGCCCGCGCGGCCGGCGCCGGTGCGCGGCCGGATTCAGGGCGAGGAGCTGGTCCAATACGATTTCACTTCCGAGCAATATGCCGCGCTCGGCCGGCTCACCGCGGCGTTATGCCGGGTGTTTCCGCGGCTCAAGTGCGATTATCCGCACGACGCGGCCGGCCGGCTGCGCACCGGCAAACTCTCCGATCGGGAGTTGACGAACTACCGCGGCCTGATCGGGCATTACCACATTCAGGCGGACAAGATCGACCCCGGCCCGGCATTGCAGTGGCGACGGATCATCGACGACGCGCGCCGGCTGCTGCGGTGACGCGCGGCGAGCCACTTCAGTTTTTCCGACCGAAGGCCGGATCAACCTTGATTAACGCCGTGGCGACAAAGGAGGGGATCGCGGCGAGGCAGACCCAGATGAAAAAATTCACGTAACCGATCTGTTCCTGCAGCCAGCCGGCCTTCATCCCAGGCAGCATCATGCCCAGCGCCATGAAGCCGGTGCAGATCGCGTAGTGGGCTGTCTTGTGCTCCCCGTCTGCCACCAGCATCATGTAGACCATGTAGGCGGCGAAGCCGAAGCCGTAGCCGAACTGCTCGACCGCGAGCGCGGCGCCAATCAGGACGAGGCTGCCCGGTTGTGCCAGCGCCAGCGCGATGAACACGAGATTCGGCGCATACAGCACGATGATCATCGGCCACAGCATCCGCTTCAGGCCGTGCCGCGAAATCATGTAACCCCCCAGCAGGCCGCCCAGGATCAGAGCGACAACCCCGATCGTGCCGTAGATGATACCGTATTGCTCCGTGGTCAGCCCGAGGCCGCCAGCCTCGCGGCCGTCGAGCAGGAAGAGTTTCACCAACGGCAGCAGCTGGGCCTCGGCGAACCGGTAGAGGAGCAGGAAGCCGAGGATCCGCAGGATGTCTGGTTTGCGGAAGAAAGCAGCGAAGACCGCGAAGAAATCCGCGAGCAGTTGCGGTTTGTCCTGCACGGCATGGTCGCCGGCGGGTTTCGGCAGGACCAGCCAGTGGTAAAGTCCCGCGAGTGCGAAGAGCGCGGTCAGCAGCCACGCGACGGTCGCCCAGGCGTGCGCGGCGGAATGCCCCGCGGTCTGCAGCGCACCGGCGAGCCAAACAAGACCGCCTTGTCCGACGATCATGGCCAGTTTGAAAAAGGTGCTGCGCACGCCGACGAACGCCGCCTGCTGGTGGGGTGGCAGGGCGAGCAGATAAAATCCGTCCGCAGCGATGTCGTGGGTCGCCGAGCTGAAGGCCATGAGCCAGAAAACCACGAGCGTCAGCCGGAAGAAATGCGGCCCCGGCACCGTCAACGCGACCGACGCCAGCAACGCCCCGACGACCAGTTGCAGCACGACGATCCAGAAACGCTTGGTCCGGAAACGGTCGACCAGCGGCGACCAGAGCGGCTTGATGACCCACGGCAGATAAAGCCAGCTCGTGTAGAAGACGATGTCGGTGTTCGAGACGCCGAGATTCTTATACATGACGGCCGACAGGCCGGTCACGACGACGAAAGGAATGCCTTGGCTGAAATAAAGCGTCGGGATCCAGCGCCAGGCCACCGTGACTCGGGCGACGGGTGTTTCCTGCGGAGGGCGGGGCACGGCATTCACGGGACAACACCATCCCGCAGAAACACCCGGGACCACGAGGAGAAAAACCGGACGATCCGAAGCGAGCCGGTCAAATCCAGTCCGGTTGCGCCACGGTCTTGGCACCGCCGGCGCTGCCGGTGTTCACCGTCGAGGCGGGCTCGAAGAGCAGCAGGGACACCTGCTCCTCGGCGACCGGCCGGTGCTCGACGCCCCGGGGCACCACGAGCATCTCGCCTGCGCGCAGCACGACGGAGCGGACGCGAAATTGGACACCGTCTTTCCGGCGGCGTCCTGATGACACTTTGGATTTCCGCGGCAGGCGGCGGACCGGTTCCTTGAATTCCATGCGGAACCAGCCGCGCACCACGAAAAACAGCTCGTCTTCCTGCGCGTGATGATGCCAGGGAAATTTCCCGAGGGCCTTGACCAGCTTCACGTGCTGGCCGTTGAGCCCGGCGATGATCTTCGGCGTCCAGTGGGCGGAAAAGAGCGACAACTTCCCGGCGAGGTTGATCTTTTGCATGGCGGCACAGAATGGCGGCGGAAGGGATAAGCGCAAACGCGGCGACTCATTCGCCAGCGAAATACGTCGCGACGATCACAGTAATTTGCTGTTCGTGTCCAACGGAGGGCATGAGCATGGGGCCGCAGCGGGCCGCTTCAGCCGAAGCAAAATTAACACAGGACGGATAGGACCCAGACATGAAAACCCCCATTGAGCTGAAACGGCGGCCTTGGTTGCCAGCCGGTTTGTTGTTTTTGTTGACCTTAACCTGCGGCATGGCCGCACCTGCCGCGCCCGGGGGCGATCCCTTGGGAATGGGCCAGGCCGAAGAAGAGATTTTCGAATTACGGATGGAGCGGGTGCTGAAAAGCCAGGGGAAGGAGGCGCTGTTCGCCCGCCTGCAAGCCGAGGTGACCCAAAACTACCGGCCGTGTGCGGCGGCTTGGTTGGCGAACTATTTGCTCTATGGCGACCAGTTGGGTTTGCCGGGGCGGCACGATGAAAGCGCAGGGATGGCCATGGAGCGGAAGGCGATGAGCGAGGGCAGCATTTTTGCCAAGGAAATGGTGGGGCGGGCCTTGGTGGACGGTCGCGGCGTAGCTGCACGCCAGCCGCAGGAAGGGGCGGTGCTCCTCAAAGAGGCGGCGGAAGCCGGACGCTACACCGCGATGGCGGAACTGGCGAAGTTGTATCTCCACGGCTACGGGGTGCCCCGGGATCTGAAGTTGGCCGAATTGTGGGTCCGGCGCGCCGCCTATCGCGGGGAGCCGGGTATGCTCTTTTTTTTCGGCGCGTGGATGGAGAACGGCAAGTCGGGCTGGCCGGTGAACCTGAAGCAAGCGTGCCAGTATTACTTGGAGGCGGCGGAATGGGGCAATCGGGAGGCGCGCCTGCGCCTGGTCGCTCTGGCCAAGGAGGGCAATCTCGAGGCGCGCATCAACCTGCACCTGCTTTTGTTGTTCGATCTGGCCACCGGCGGCGATTTTACCACGGTGCGGATCAAGCAGACGGTGCAATTCCTGGAAAAGGAACGGCCGGACGATCCGCGGGTGCAGCTCGCGGTCGGACAAATCCAGATGGAGCGGATGCTGCCGGTGTTCGATCCCGCGAAAGCGTGGGAACAGCTGGAAAAAGCGGCGCAGCAGGGCGAGACCGATGGCCGATACTTTCAGGCCGAAATGCTCCGGCGCGGCATCGGTCGAAAAAAGAACGCGCCTGCGGCCATTGCGCAAATCCAGGGCCTGGCCGATCAGGGCAATGCCCATGCGATGGGCCGCCTGGGCTGGCTCTATTATTGGGGCGCCAACGAAAACAGCCAGTCGCCGAAGGACGAGACCAAGGCCTTTGAGTGGATTCGCGCCGCCGCGCACGCGGGCGACATGTTCAGCATCCTCAATATCGCCTTCATGCACAACCACGGGATCGGCACACCGGTGAACTATTATATGTCGGCCCGCTACTACAGCATCGCCGAGGACGTGGGCTGGCGGGAGGCGACCCGCCAGAAAAACGCGGCCTTGGCCGCCATCAAGGACTGAAAGCCGCCACCGGCGGCAGGCGGCTTAAGACCGGAACAGGGCGTCAACGGAGAACCGGCCGCCGCCCAGCAGCAGCAAAGCCGCGACGATGCCGAGGGCGAGCAGGTGGAATTCCACGCCCTCGCCCTTCTGGTTGCCGAACCAATTCATGAAAAAGCCGTTTGGCCGGTGCTGCGCCGCGGCCACCAGCATCACGCCGCCGATCCCGAGAGCCGCGAGGCGCGTGCCGACGCCGGCGAGAAGCATCAGGCCGCCGACGGACTCAGCTAGGATGGCGAGCAGGGCAAAAACCCACGGCGCGCCGACAGTGCCGGTGAGGTAACCCATGGTGCCCTTGAACCCGTAGCCGCCGAACCACCCGAGGGTTTTCTGCAGGCCGTGGGGCAGGATCATCAGACCAAGCGCCAGCCGCAGGGCGGTCGGCGCGAACGAGTCGCCGGTGGCGACGAGGAAGCGGAGGAAGGTAGATAGTTGCATACACAACAAAGATCGCGCTTTTGATTGCATATGCAACAATAATCTTCATCTTCGCCACATGAAGCCGAACCTGCCCGAAGGACACCTGGAAGCCTGGCGGAGATACTACGTCTCCTTCTGGCGCATCTACGCGGCGATCGAGCGCGACCTCGCGGCGGCCGGGCTGCCCTCGCTCAGCTGGTATGACGCCCTTTACGAGCTCTATCTGGCACCCGGACGCCACCTGCGGATGAGTGAGCTGGCGCGCAGCGCGCTGCTCAGCCGCAGCGGCCTGACCCGGCTGGTGGACAAGCTGGAAAAGGAAAAACTGATCGAACGACAGTCGTGTCCGAAGGACGGCCGCGTGCAGCATGCCCAGCTGACCGCCAAGGGCGTTGAAACGCTCAAGAAAATCTGGCCGGTCTACCGGGCTGGCATCGCCCAATATTTCGCCGCGCACCTCGACGAAGCCGACGCGCAGCGCCTGCAGGAATCATTCGGTCGCATCGTGGCCGCGACGACGGAACCGAAAGACGAGAACTAGGGCGGGGAAATTTCGTCGCGCAAGCCGTCCGCCCAGGCCGAAATCAGCTTGATGTCGTCCGGGGTCAACCGGGCTTCGGGATGCATCCAAGTGTAGGACGGGAGCGGCATGCTGCGGTCCTCCACCTCATCGATGATTTGATCGAGCTTCTTCCCGGCGCGGTCGGCCGGATAGCGGCCGAATTCGGAAAAGTTGAGGTGGCGCTTGCCGTCGTTGATGTGCGAATCCAACCACCAGCGGACCGGCTGCACCTCGGCATACCAGGGATAATGCGTGTGGTTAGAGTGGCAGTCGTAGCACGCGTGCTGGAGCAGCGTCTGCACCCTCGCCGGCACGGGGTGCCGCACACTGATATCGTTCGGCCCAGTGCCGGCGGAAAGGTTTTTCTCCGGCCGCACGAATTGAGCGGCGACGAGCAGGATGACGAGACCGAGGAAAATCTTTTTGATCATGAGGCGGGAGACGCGGGAACGGCCGCCGGTTCGTCCGGCAGGCGCTTGATCCGCTCCTTGAGCGGCGGGTGCGTGGAGAAGATTTTTTTCGGGTCGCCTTTCTTGGCCTGCAAATCCTGCAACACCGCGCGCAGGCCGCCGGGCGCGTAGCCGGTGATCCGGGCGAGGTCGTGTCCGCCCTTGTCGGCCGCGTATTCGGTGGGGGCGTTGTAACCATCCACGATGATGGTTTTGATGGTCGCCTTGATGCTGGGTCCGAATTGCTGCAGCTGCGCGTCAACCTGGTTCACCCGGGCCTCGGCGTCGCGGAATTGTCCGCTGCGCTCCGCGATGAGGGCCTTGGCCCCGCCCAGAAGTTCGCCGTTCTCGATGATCTTGAGCGCGTGCCGGCCCGTGATGTGGGAGATTTCGTGGCCGAGGATGCCGGCGAGCAGGTCGTCGGTGCCGGCGAGATCGTAGAGGCCCCGGGTGATGAACACATACCCGCCGGGCGCGGAAAAGGCGTTCACGGTGGAAGAGTTCAGCACCCCGAAACGCCACTCGAGTTCGGGCCGGTCGCAGTAGCGCGCCAAGGCCAGGCCCACCAGGTTCACCCGGCGCGTGATGTCCTCATCGCGCACGAGCCCGCCGAATTGGCCGATGACCTCGAGGGCGACGGATTCGCCGATGATCTTTTCTTCCGGCAGGCCGATGCCAACGACGCCCTTCGCGGTTTTGGCCAGCTTCGAACCGGTATCGAGCGCTTTGGTGAGTTTGCCGAAATCAAGCTGGGCCTGCACGACCGGCGGCACCAGCAAGGCGGCGGACAAGATAAAGCACAGCCGGGGTTTCATTGGAACTCCCCCTTTTTCTGGGTTTGGAGAAACTCCTGCAGCACCTCGGCGGTTACCGCCGCGTTTTGCGCCCGCAGCCAGTCGAGATCGTCGCGGGCGTTCACCAGGTTGTTGCGCGCCGCATATTCGACGGCGACGGGGGTGAGCGGTCGGGCGGCGGCGGTGGCGGTGGTGTCGCTGGCCGCCAGCGGCACGCCATCGAGCCCCTTGTTTTCAGCGGGTTTGGTCTCGGAAAGGTTGCCGGCGAACACCCAGCCGGCGGCCGGGCCGTCGCTGATGCGCAGCCAATTGCCCCGGACCTCGTTGACCGTGACCTTGCGGCCGTAGGGCAGCTCGCCGGCAGGCTGGGCGAGTGGGGAAGGTTCGGCCAGCAGGGTGGTCTTGAAACGCTTGGTGTAGGCAGAGCTACCGCCCGCAAGGGCGGCACCGGCGGACACCGCGGCGGCGAGCAGCAGCACGGCCAGCCAGGGATAGGATGCGGAGCGCGATTTCATTTGGATTCCAGGGTTAAAATGGGTTCCCAATCGGCAGGTGGCGGGCTCTGCGAATACCAGACAGATTCCTCCCGCAACCGGCCCGTGGTCAAGTCGCCAGGCAAGATGGCGTCCGCGCGCGCCAAGGCGGAGGCGGCTTCGGCGAAGCGGGCGTGCACATAGGCGTCGTAACCGACGCGGTAGGCGGCGAGAAAATCGCGCTGGAACACGGACAGTTCTTCGGGTGTGCCCAGCAACGTGTGCACCTCGACCGCCTGGGCCTTGCCCTTCACGCGCAACCGCGCCAAGGGTCGCGTGACGAGCGCGCCCTGCACCCGCCGCGCGGTCTCCTCGCCCAGCAGAATGCCCGTGCCGAAGGCCTTGTTGGCGGCTTCCAGCCGCGAGGCCAGGTTCACGGCATCGCCCATGACCGTGTAGTTCTTTTTGCGCGAGGAGCCGAGGTTGCCGACGATCATCTCGCCGGTGTTGAGCCCGATGCGGACGGCCAGCCGGACTCCGGTCGGGCCGGCGTAGCGGGCGTTGATGTCCTCGAGCAACCGTTGCGCGGCGAGCGCGGCGCGGCACGCGGCCAGTGCATGATCGGGCAAGGCCGAGGGCGCGCCGAAGACCGCCATGACGGCATCGCCGATGTATTTGTCCACATAGGCGCCGTGGTTGAGCAGGCATTCGCTGGTTTCCTCCAGGTAGGCGTTGACGATCTCGACCATCAGTTCGGGACGGTCCCGGAGTTTTTCAGACAGATCCGTGAATCCCGCGAGGTCGGAGAAGAACACCGTGGCCTCGCGGCGTTCGCCACCCAGCCGGATGGAATCCGGATCGCGCACCAGTTGCGCGACGACGCCCGGGTCTACATAGGCGCCGAACATCGCCTGAATCTCCCGCTTGCGCGCCTGTTCGAGCCAATAGCTCTCGGCGACGACGCCGAGCAGGGTCAGCACCACGGCCGCCAACGGCGTGGCCGGCGGAACGAACCAGCCGGCGGAAAGCGCGGCATAAGCGCCGGCGAGCAGCAAGATGCCGAGAGTCGCGCTGATGGCCACGGGGACCACGAGGGTCGTGCGGCGCCGGCCGGCCAAGATGACAACCCCGGAGACCACCAAGGCGCCCAGTAGCATTCCAGAACGCGGCACGGCGGAGATGAATCCGCCCGCGACGAGGTTGGTCCACGCGGTCCAGTGCAACAACACGGCCGGCTCGATCTTGCCGACCGGGAAAGCCTTCAGATCGAAAGTGCCGCTGGCGCTGGCCCCGACGAACACCGTGCGGCCCCGCACCAAGTCGGCGGTTTTGCCGGTCAGCGGAGGTTCCGTCGCCAGGGCCTTGGCCATCGTCTCGGGATCGAGTTCCGGTGCGGCGGCCACGAGGTGCTCGATCCCGGGTCGTCCCGCGGCAATAAGGGGCGCGGCGGAGAGCACGGGCACGCCTTGGGCGCTCAGCTGCTTCAATCCACCATGCCAGCGGAGAAGTCCACCCGGTGCCGTGGCGGGCGGATCGAAGCAGGCCGCCGCCAGAGATCCGGGAACGTCATACGACCGGGCCACCCCGTCATCGTCCGCCAGAAATTCCACGAAGCCGGTCCGCGCCTTGGCAAAAAAAGCCGGATGCGCGGCGATATACTCTTTGTTCCAGAACACCGGAGGTCGTTCATGAGTGCGCGCCAGCACCACGGAAGGCATCACCGTGGCCACGGAGGCAAGCAAGGTGTCGGACTCCGTCTCTTCAAAAAACGTGAGATCCATCACGATGTGAGCGGCACCGGCCTGGTGCAGGGCCGTGATGAGCTGGGCAAAAATCGTCCGGGGAAAGGGCCAGCGCACCCCTTGCTCGCTCAGCGCGGACATCGTGGCCTCGTCCACCAGCACCAGCGCGGAACCGGGCGGGAGCGGGGATGGCCGCAGCGGGTGCCGGCTGGCGGTGTCGAAGAAGGCCCGGTCGAGGGCGGCGCCGAACGGCGAGAAATGAAACCCCGCGACGAGTGCGACCACGGGCAGCAGCCAGCGCCAGCGCAGCGCTGGCGATTTGCGGATAGGAGAAGCCACGGTGCGCGATTAGAGCCGGCGCCGGGCGGCGCGGCAAGCGAGCATCCTAGGCCACGGCGGTCTGCACGAGCGCCGCAATGGCCGGCGGCAGATTCAGGCCGAGCGCAGCCTGTTGCGCCGCGGGGTTCATCTTGCGCCAGGTCTTCCGGATGATATCCACGAACTTCTCCGCGGGATAGTCGGCGTGCTGCGTGGCGAAGGCCTCGATTTCGTTTTCGAGGAAAACCAGGCAGGCCGCGTCCTCCAGCGCCTGCGTGCCGGCGTTGGTCTTCAGCCCGGTCTTGGAAACCCAGGTGCCGAGTTCATCGGCCTCGGTGCCGGCGACGCCGGCCGCGAGCAGGAGTTCCCGCGCGCGGTCCGCCTGTTTCACATAAAGCGATTTCCGCCATTGCAGATAACCGGTGCGGCCGTCGGGAAAGGTCGCGCGCGGCACCGACCAGCGTTCGAGATGTTGGCAGCGCGCGGCGAGGCGAAGCAGCGGCGAAGCCGCGGGCACAAGCCGCGTCACCCACGCCTCCATCCGGTCGGCATAAACCAGTTCCGCCGGGAGGCCGGCGGCCAGTTTGGGATCCGCGGCGTGCGCGACGTCGATCAGTTCGCGGGCTTTGGCGTAAGCATGCATAAGGGAATTCAAAGGTCCGACGATCCGGTCGGCAAGCCGCTCCGTTCAGGGTGCGCTTCCTTCCAACACGACGGCAAAGGCCGCTTGGCCACCCGCGGTGAAGAGGGGTGACAATTGCTCCAACTCGATGAACGTGCCGTCCGGGCCGCTGAGGTAGACTTGGGTGAAGAAACCTTCGTCGGGCGCGCTCGTGGCAGTGCCGGTCTGCGGCCCGCGGCGCACGCGCAGCGTATATTCGCCGGCGCGTCCCGTGAGCGTCTGCGGACGGAAACCGAGTTTCGCCACGGTGCCGGTGTGATGCAGCCGCACAGCATTGCCATCACGGCTGACATGCGGCGGCGGGGGAAAGCTGGCGGCGAACGGACCGGCGGTCGAGGGCAGCTGCACATAACCGGCGGGGAATGTGTCCTCGGGTTGGGCGTTCGCTGCGACGACGTTTCCGGCCGGGACCTGGAAAATGTGGATGATCTGCACCGCTCGCGAACCGCCGGAAATTTCCGCGCCGCACACGAGCGCCGCGCCGTCCCAACGATAGGTGCGCGTCAGACGGGGCCAGCCGTCGCCGGCATCGGGCATGAGCATGCGCAGCACGCCGCCTTCAGTCGTGAAGGATTCCGGTCCGCTGTATTCCCAGGCGGTCGGCGGCGGCCAGCCGCCGGGCCAGGTCGATTGCGGGCCGAGCCAGAGCCGGTGGCCACCAAGCAGGTTGGGGTTTTCCCGCGTGGGCGGAGCGAACAGCAGGTTGATCTCGCCGCCGGCGGGGCCGAAATGCATCAGCCGGCCGCGGTCGAGCGAGACCAGGGCGCGCCAACCGTGCGAAACGGCGACCAGCGATTTTTCGCCATGCCAGATCGTTGGTTGCCAGATATCGGCGCCGGCCAGCGCAGTGAGGGGATGGGAAGCAAACATGGCGAGAAAACACAGCGATCGGTTCATGGATTCAGCACGTGGTCGGAGGCGAGGACGAGGAAGAGGTAGTCGCTCGTGGGGCGGCCGAGGCAGTATTCGCCCTGCTGCCAGAGGAACGGCCAGTCGAGCATCTCGGGAAAATCGGGCCGGATGAGCGCGGTGCCCGACACGATGCCGCCGGGGATGTAAGACCAGTCCGCGCGGTTGACGCCGTAGGCGGTGGTCACCGACTTGGCGCCGACGCCCGAGACAAACGAGGCGGTGTTGGAGCCCGGGTGGCAGCCGAGCACGAAGTTGAGCGCGTTGAACATGTAGTCCGCGGGGAAGATGTCGGGCGCCGCAGCGTGCAGGAAATATTGCTCCACCCCGAAACGTTCGATGAGCCACCCGGCGCCCCAGATGTCGGGCTTGTAGGGCAGACCGTAAGGCGTTTCCTCCGCAAGTTTGTCCACGCGGCTGCGGTAGCTGCGCAAGGCGGTGCGGATTTTTTCCTGGTAGGCGGTGTCGGAAACCAGTGCGAGCGAGCGGGCCGCCAGGCCGGCAACACGGGCCGGGTGCGACACGATCTCGTCGGTCAGCGCGAGAATCGCGGTCCGGTATTTTTCCTCGCCGGTGGTCTGCAGGAGATCAACCGCAGGAGCGAGGCGGGCGAGCGGGAAGCGCGGCGTGCCGGCGCGGTCCCACAATTCCACGGCGATGCGCCGGCAGTCGACGGCGAGCGGGTCGTTGAAGCCCTGGAGCGCCCGCGCGGCGGCGGCGAGGGCGGCGGCGGTGTTGAGCTCGCGGTCCGGATTGTCCTCGGTGAAGACCCAGCGGTCATCCGCGGAGCCGGGCGAACCGAGCGGAGGCAAGCCGGGGATTTTCGGTTCGGACTGAATTCCGCGCCGCACATCGGCGGCGATGGTCTTGAGCGCGGTGCCGTTGGCGTCGTCGTGGAAAACCTGGTTGTCGGTCACGGTGGCCGCGTCACCGAGGTGCGTGTATTGGTGCAGCGTGGCGTCCTGGATGCCGCGGTAAAGCCGGCCCAGCGACTTGTAACCACCGACGATGGAAAGCGCGCCGTGCTCGATCTGTTGGAGCAGGTCGGGTTTGCCGTCGGGACGGAAGAGTTGCACGGAGCGCCGCTCTTGGTCGACGGTGGTGTTGTCCAGCGTCGGGTGAAACAGCTCCCACGCCAGCGCGAGGCCGTGCACGGTGTCGGCCTGGGACTCGACGCGGAGATCGTAGTCGCCCGCGTCGTGCCAGCCGCCGTGATCGAGGCCGGGCACGTGGTCGCCGGGCGAGAATTTCGTCAACGTCGACGGACCCTGCGCATAGCCGTCGAAATGGATGTGATTGACCGGTGCCATGAGCGCGTCGTCGAGATGACAGAGCCCGTGCCAGACGCGGTAGCGGTCGCGCACCCACATGTGGCACATCTGGACCGGAAGGAAGGTTTCAAGGGTGGGTTGCCAGACGTCGTGCTGGTAGACGGCCGGGCTGATGGCGAAGGGCGACGACACGCTGCTGCCGTAACGCACGACATACATGCCGGATTGCTTGATCTCGCTGAAATCCAGCCGCGCATAGCGGTAGCGGAGAAATTCACCCCAAGCGGTCGTGGGTTTCGCCAGCACGGGTTCGTAGCCGTTGGCCCCGACGCGCAGCAGCGCGATGTCGCCTTGGGGGGTGTCGTGGGCGTCGAGTTCGACGATGGCAAACTTCGGCTGGTTCGGGTGGTAGCCGACTTGGGAAACCTGCACGACCGGCGGGTAGCGCCAGCCCGGAATCGCGTGCGGCGTGACCAGCCATTCCAGCGCGCCCTTCGTCACGCCGCCCAAAACGGTCCCGCGCACGACAAACCAGCCGTTGTTGTGTTGGGCGCGACCGTCGAGCAGTTGCAGATCGCCGCCGCGGATCGCCGCGATGGCGAGGCGCTGTTCCTCGGACTCGGGCGCGACCACGAGTTCGCGTCCGCCGGCCGCGAGAGGAGCGAGTTGATAGGTGTGGGAAACGGAATCGGTCGCCCCGGGGCCGATCGCTTGACGCGGAAAGAGGCCCGACTGTGCGCCGAGCGCGAAGGTTTTGCCAAAGAGAATACCGGGATACAGCTCGAGGTTGAAACCGACGCGACCAACCCAATCCGCCGGCAGCGGGGCATCGAGATCGACGATGATACGGAAGGCGCTGCCGCCGGCCGGAGTCACACGCACCGTGTAGCCGAGGTTCAGGTCGGGGTAATCGATCGGGTTGAAGCCCGTGCGATTTTTCTTCTCGTCAGGATACTGGAGATGGACGCGGATCTCCGCCGCCGTCGCGTCAACCGTGCGCTCGCCGGATTTGGGCATGGGTTGCCATTGGCCCGGCGTGGGTTCAAGGCGCAGGTCGCCGTTGGTCGCGGTGCGCAGGCCGTTCTGAATGATCCCCACGCCGCCCTGGTGGCCGTCGGGATAATAGTCGCTGCCGTTCATGACGTTCAGCCCCGTCATCTCGAAATAGCCGCGGTCGTTGAGCCGCAGGGCATCGGGCGAAGACGCCGACAGGTTGATGGCAGCCGCAACGAAACAGACGGCGAGCGAGGCAAACCGGGCGGAGCTGGGGGTGAGGCGCGGCAAGATCGGGCAACAGACAACATTCGTCCCAGAGTGGCAAACGCAAAGGCCCCGCCGGCCCGATCACAGGCGCATCTCAGTTTCGTGCATTTTGTAGGGCTGCACCTTGGTGCAGCCGTCCTGGCGGGCAACGCACGGCCGGACCAAGGTCCGGCCCTCCAGGACGGGAAGCCCGGCCCGGCCTCAATCGGTCGGCGGCGGAGACGAATCCTCGGTGCGGTGCGGGAACGGGGCGGCCCAGGCCAGCAGCACCGGCGGCACGGAAACCGCGAGCACGAACAGGAAGAAATGCTGGTAGTTGTGATGAAACGCGGCGTAGACCATCCCGCTCACGGAACCGGTGATCCACTTGGTCGCGGCCATCACTCCCGTGGCAAAGGCATAGTGCGACATCTGATAATCGCCGGGCGCGATCTGTTGCATCATATAAAGCATCATGCCGACGGCGCCGAACCCAAAGCCGAATTTCTCCACCGTGACGAGCACGCCAACCATCCAGGCGCTGTGCGGCAGCCAGAGGCTGAGCAGATAATAGGTGAGATGGGGAATGTTGAGGGCCAGGGCGAGCCAGACGAAGGAGCGGCGCAACGTGAAACGCGCGGCGAAAAATCCGCCGAGCAGCGTGCCGACGATGAAACCGATCGTGCCGTAGACACCGTAGATCGGGCCCATCGTGGTGTTGCTCAGGCCCAGCCCGCCGGCGCCGGGCTCATCGAGCAGGAAGAGCGGGCCGAATTTCTCCACGAAACCCTCGCCGAACCGGTAAAAGAAAATGACCGTCAGCATCATCCAGATGCTCTTTTTCTTGAAAAACGAGACCCACGTTTCGCGCAGCGAGCGGACGGCGTCGCCCAGGCCGCCGCCGTGCAGATGCGATGGCGCGCCCACCGGCAACACGCGCAGGTGCCAGATGGCACACAAGAGCATCGAGGTGGCGATGAGCCCCATGATGATCATCCAGGATTTCGTCCAATCGTAGTGGAGGCCGTCATGCAGCCGGCCGGTGAGCCAGACGAGCAGACCGGACGTCAGCACAGCCCCGGCATTCCAGAACATGCCCTGCACGCCGGCGTATTTGGCCTGCTCCCGGGCCGGCAGCGTGGTCATGTAAACGGCGTCGGCGGCGATATCCTGCGTGGCGGAGGCGAAGCCGGTGATCCAGAAAAACGCGAGCGTCAGCCGGAAAATGTCGGGCAGCGGCAGCATGAAGGCCACGAGCCCGATGGTCGCGACCATGAGGAATTCCATGGCGAGCACCCACCAGCGCTTGGTCTTGAATGGTTCGAGGAAGGGCGACCACAGCGGCTTCAACACCCAGGGCAGGTAAAGCTGGCTCGTGTAGAGGGCGATCGTCTCGTTGTCGTAGCCGAGGTTCTTGTAGAGAATCGCGGAGACCACCGAGACGGTGATGTTGGGAATCCCCATCGCCAGGTAGAGCGAGGGAACCCAAAGGAGGGGATGACGGAGCTTCGAAGGAGTCGCGGACATGGGAAAGCGGGCCGGAGTCGGGAACGGGGTGCGGCCATCACACCGGCGGCACTCGCAAAAGCAAGGCGAAGCCTCGGCGCCGCACCCGCCAGGCGGTGGCGAGGACCGCAAGGGTTATGACAGGAATTGCGTTCCGCGCGCGCGGACTGCACAAAATCCGCATAGGCCGGCAAGGTTGCGTGTGCTAGACTCGCCGGACAGGAAAGCCCACCTCGCCCATGACCATCAACACCGTCTCCCAGCTCCTGCCCATTCTCCAGTCCTCGATCGGCCCCGTGATCCTGATTTCCGGCGTCGGCCTGCTGCTCCTCACACTGACGAATCGCTTCGGCCGGATGCTCGATCGCGCCCGGCAACTCAATCAGGAACTGCGGTCCGGCCCGGCCGCGGACAAGGCGGAGGCCATCCGCACGCAGATCGCCATCCTGCTGCGGCGGGCGGGCATCCTGCGGCTATCGATCACTCTTGGCTCGGTCACGGTGTTGCTGGCGGCGGTGCTCATGCTGCTGCTGTTCCTCGGCGCCTGGCAGCAGCTCGAACTCGGCGCGATCATCGCCGTGGTGTTTTGTGTGGCGCTCCTCTGCCTCATCGGGTCGATGCTCGCCTTCATCCTCGACATGAATCTCGCCCTCAAGGCGGTGCGGCTCGAGGTGAAGCTATAGGCGGACCGGCGTCGCTCCCGGCCGCGACCAAAGGTCGGCGTGCAGCAGGCCCCACTCGCTGGTTTTGCGCCCGGCCAGCGCGAAGCCGTGCCCGGCCAGCAAACCGTCCGGCGCGGTCACACGTCGCGCGCGCAGCCCGGTCACGATCCGGAAAAAAGCATACATGAGCGCGTGCACCAACCGCGCGCGCAACCGGGCCAGGCCGCGCGGCGGCACGGTGAAATCCGAAACCACCCAGCGCGCGTCCGGCGCCGCGGCTCCGGCCAGCACCGCCACGACGGCGTGCAATTCGTCCGGTGAAAAGCAATCGAGGAAGAAGTTCGTGACGATAGCGTCGTAGGGTCCGGCGGACGGCTGCCACGCCGGCAGGGCGGCGTGCACGAAGGTCAGTCGCGCCAGATCGAGCCCTTCCCGCTCCGCCCGGCGTCGGGCGGCGGCCAGCATGCCGGCGCTGGCGTCGACGCAGGTGAAGTGCGCCTCCGGGTTGCGCGCGATCAGCTCGCGCAGGGCCGGGCCGTGACCCACGCCAGCCACCAAGATTTGCCGGCGGCCGGCGAGTTCGTCGAGCCAGGTGGTGCGGCAGTGCTGCAGCCGCGGGCCGGCGAGAAATTTTTCCAGCCAACTGTAGTGCGGGGCGAGCAGGTCGAATCCCGGGCGCGCCGCCAGCGTCCACCAGCAACCGGCGATCACCGCGCCGACGGCGTAGGTCACCACATCAAACCAATCCCCCACCGCCGATCTGAACAAGAACGGTGCCACGCCCTCGGCGGCGACCGACCAGACGGCGAGGAGCAGGCCGATCTCACTCCACGCCGGCCAGGCATCGTGCAGCCGGAGCCCCAGCCGGCGATAGACCCAGAGCAACAGCGGCAGCGCGGCCGGAATCAGGAGATAATCGGTGGAGTAGCTGTGCCAGAAAACGGCGGTCGTGTGCGGTCGGATGATCCAGCGCTCGACCGCATAGGCCGCGCACGAGAGCAGGCAGAGCGGGTCGAGGCCGTAGCGGAACCGCCTCACAGCAAACCGGCGATCATCAATCCCGCGCCAAAGGCGAGGGCAAGGCGGACGAGGAAATTGGTGCGGGGATCAAGCGTGGAGAACATTGACGTCTACGTAGGCCTTTTTCCCGGAAAAGCAAAATGGAAGATGGATCGGCACATCAGCGGGGATAACAGGCGCCACCAAGCGGAGTTGGGGAACGCAAGTTACGTGTTGGGTTTATATCCGGCACCGACTCGTAGGAAACGACACGATCGATGATGCCGAATTGCGGTGCCGCTATTCCCGGGATAACCCGGAGGAGGCCTTTGCCGGACTGGTGCAGCGGCAGGTCGATTTCGTGAATGCCGCCTCGCGGGCGATACGCTCTGCGCGGCCGACGTGGCGCAAACAGTGTTCGTCAGCCGGCCCGCTGACGCGAGACGGCATAAAGCTCGCGATCCCAGGCGGCGACGGACATTGCCGCCGCTGATTTCGCATCCTTCACCGCCCGAAGCGGGCGGTGAAATACTCCAGAAACGCGGTCGGGTCCGAGGTGAGGGCGACTTGCGCGTTGGGGGTCCGGCCATCGATGACGCGGGTCAGACCGTCGGCCTCGACCTCAAGATGCAGCGGAGTCAGCGGGACAACTGACGGGGTGGCGACAAGTGCGACCGCCAGGTTGTCAAAGAGGGTCGGCATGTCGGCATTCCACGTGTTGGTGTGCCGCCAGATGAAATCGAGCGACGCCAGGGCGTCGTTCTGTGGCGTGCCCCGGGAAAAAATCCGCACCTTCCATTCCGGCGTCAGCTTCAGGTCCGCGGTGGAATCCAGCGGGGCGACGAGCAGCGGCACGCCCGAGGTGAAGACCGTGCGGGCGGCCGCGGCGGCCGACTTGATGTTCCACTCCGGTTCCGGTTTCGAGCCCGCAGCGTAGCCGCGGCGGACCGACCCGCCCATCAAGGCGATGGCCTTGATCTTGGCGGCGATGCCGGGTTCGGACGCGAGCAGGGCGGCGACGTTCGTCAGCTCGCCGATGGCGATGACAGTGATCTCACCGGGCCGGGCGTTGATCTGCTCGCGCAAGAAAGCCACGCCGCCAGCCGGATGCAGCGCCGGCGAAGTGAAGCCGGCGGCCCACTCGGTCTGCTTGATATACTGCGGTGCGGTCGAGGTGCCGGCGTAGACCGGAATCTCCGGTCGACCGGCCACCGTCAGCAGTTTGGCGGCGAGCCGGGCCCGGGCCACGGCGTCGCCGGAGACGGTGGTCACGCCGACCAGTTTCAATTCCGGACTGCGCAGAATCTGGACCAGCGCATAGGCGTCGTCGATGTCCCCGCCGATGTCTGTGTCGAGGAGGACGGGTATGGGTTCCGCCGCCACCCCGCAGACGGTCAGAGCACTGAACGCCAGCGCGCTCCCGACGGCGATTGAACCAGAACGAAAGCAACGCGTAATCAAGGACCGGATGCTGGTGGAGTGGGGCATGGAAGAAAACTAAAGACGCACTGGCCAGAATGCGAGAGAGCAACCAAGCTGCCGCCCATGGCTTGGCGCATCGAAGAATCTGTCATTCGCGGAGAGATCGACAACCGCGTGCGCGGGCGGGTGACGGGCCGGATCTGGTTTGCCGGGCGCGCGGAGCCGGTGGAATTGAATCTGATGGGCGATTGCTGGCGCGACCTCGCGGGCCGGCGGCTGGAGTTCACCAACCCCGACCCAAAAGCAGGCGACCTCGGAAATTTCTCAGCAGAACAAAAGGGCCTGGCCGGCGACATCTCCGCCTCGCGCAAGGTCAAGGTGCCCGACATCCCGCTGGACCAGATAGGCGAATACTACGCGGCGAAGAAGCCGTTTCCCTGGCACTGGGGCAATTCGCTCCACCTCGAATGGTTCAGCGAATCCAACGGGCGCGTGGTGATCGAGTCGGCGGGTTACGAATTGAAGATCGTTGGCGAACCTACGTGGGAGATGACGGCGGCGGAAGAGGAGGCCCAACGCCGCGCCAACGGTGCCGCGATAACCGCCTATATGGACCAGTTGACCGGCGCCGCCACGGAGCCGGGCGAGGAAGATTTCGAAGAAGAAAGCGAGGAGGACTAGCCGTCACCGGCGCGGTAGACCGGCAATTCCGCTTCAGCTCAGGATCTGGCGGAGGCTGTCGAGGTCGAGGACGGTGGCGAGAGACTCTTCCTGCACGACGGCGGCGGCCATGGTAGCCTTGTCGCGCTGGAGGGCGCGGATCTTTTCCTCGACCGTGCCGCGGGCCAGCAGCCGGTAGGCGATCACCTGGTTGCGCTGGCCGATGCGGTGCGTGCGGTCGATGGCCTGCGCCTCCACCGCCGGGTTCCACCACGGGTCGTAAAGCACCACGTAGCTGGCGGCGGTCAGGTTGAGCCCGGAGCCGGCGGCCTTGAGCGAAAGGAGGAACACCGGGATCGCCGGGTCGCTTTGGAACTTATCCACGAGTGCCTGGCGGTTCTCGGTCTGGCCGGTGAGCATCAGGTGGGTGATCTCGCGCTGCACCAGTTGTTCGCGGATGAGCTCGAGCATCGTGACGAATTGGGAGAACACCAAAACCTTGTGGCCCTCGGCGATGAGCGGCTCGAGGGTTTCGAGCAGGGCGTCGAGCTTGGCGCTCGACGGCTCGGCGCCGCCGGGCGCCCCGCCGCCAATGAGGCGCGGGTCGCAGCAGATCTGGCGGAGCCGGAGAAGGGATTGGAGGATGTTGAAGCGCTGGGCCTCGAACGCGCGTGCGCCCGACACTCCGAGCAGGATCTGGCGGGCGCGCTTCAACTCGGCGTCGTAGAGCGCGCGCTGCGGCCCCTCGAGCTCGCAGACGATCTCCTCCTCGATGCGCGGCGGCAGGTCGCGGGCAACCTGGCCCTTGGTGCGGCGGAGCAGGAAGTGACGCACGCGGGCGGCGAGACGGGTGCGGGCGCCGGTGGGATCAGTCCGGTCGTCATAGAGGCGCTTGAAGGCGCCCTGACCGCCGAGCAGCCCGGGCATGGCGAAGGCAAAAAGGCTCCAGAGATCGAGCAGCCGGTTTTCGATCGGGGTGCCGGTGAGCACGATGCGGTGCGTGGCGCGGAGCGCGCGGGCGGCGAGCGCGGTGGCGCTGCCGGGATTCTTGATGTTCTGGCCCTCGTCGAGAATCACGGCGTCCCAATGGCTCGTGGCGAACGTGCCGGGATTGAGCCGGAGCTGGGCGTAGTTGGCGATGACGAGGTGCGCGCCGGAGCCGGTGGCCGCACTGGCCGCAGGATCGGCGGGATCGAACACCGTGGTGCGCAGCGTGGGCGCGAAGCGCGCGGCTTCGAGCGGCCAGTTGGTCGTGACGGATTTGGGGCAGACCACGAGCGCCCGGAAAGACCGCGCGGAGGAAACGCCAATGTTCGTATTACGAACATGGGCGCTGTGCTCGGCGAGCCAGACGAGCCACACGAGGGCTTGCACGGTTTTGCCCAGGCCCATGTCGTCGGCGAGCACGCCGCCCAGACCGTGGTGGGAGAGCCAGGCGAGAAACTCGAAGCCTTCGCGCTGATAGGGGCGCAGCTCCGCGGTGATGGCGGCGGGCACGGCGGGCGGGGGCTCCGACCGCAGCTCGACGGCGCGGGCGCGCAGTTGCTCCCAAGCGCGGGCGTCGAACGCCTCGCGTAGGTTCTCGTCGCTGGCGAGCTGCAGGGCGTGGAAACGATGATGCTCGCCCAAGGTCGGGGTCTCGGCGAGCCCGAGGGCGATGAGGCGCGCCTGCTGGGTCTCGTCGCTGGCGAGCTTCAGCCGGCGCCAGCCCTTGCCGGCGAGGCGGACGAAGCCGCCGCGGGCGGCGAGCAGGAGGGCGATCTCCTCCTTGGTGAGCGTTGTGTCGGTCGCGCGGGCGATCAGCCGGACGTCGAACCAGTCGCGCGCGTGGCTGTCGGGTTCGACCTCCAGGGCGAAGCTCGCGAGATCGGGCGGGCGCACCAGACCGGCCAATTCGTCCGTGGCCTCGATCACGGTGTCGGCCGGCAGGGTCGCGATCCAGTCGGAGAGTTCGTCCGCGAATTCATCCGTGACCGGCCGCTGCCAACAAGGCGTGGGTTCGTGGGCGGCGATCCATTGCAGACCAAAACGCAAAAACGGGCCGACCGCGGCCTGCGCCGGAGCGCGGTCGAGGACCACCAAGGCGGCGTCTTCCGCGGTGGGCGCGGATGGCGCGGCAGCGAGTTCGCGCCAGCCGGCCGGAGTGTAGCGCTCGCGGCGGACGCCGTCGGGGGCCACGGTGGCGAGTTCGACGCAGAGCAGTTCCCGGGATTCGGCCTCGTCGTATTCACCCACGGCGCCGGGCAGGAACTCGAGCGAAAGGCGCAGGTGCGGACGCAAGGCCTCCTGGCGCACGGGTCGCTGGAACTCGGCGGGCAGGCGCGTGCCGGATTGCTGGAAAAAATTCATCGCCGCCGGCAGGGAGAGCAGCGAGCGCGGAAGCGGCACGGGCACGGCGGGATTGACGGGCTCGGCGCCGGGCGTGGGATTTTTTTCGACGAGCGGCAACGGGCCGCGGAGGACGGTGGCGCCCGCCAGATAAAGCGGTGCCGGCGCGCCTTCGAGGAGCACGAGCGAATTCGGCGCCGGCGAGCCGTCGGCGCGGGTCAGCACGGCTTCGAGCTGTTCGGGATCGCGGGCCCGGGCGCGCAACGTCCAGACGAGCGGCTCCGGCGCCAAGGTGAGCGGTTCGCGGGCGGGGCCGACGAGGCAGCTGCGGGCGAGCGGATCGGTGAGGGCGGCGTGGAGCGCGGCGCGAAACTCGGGGAGCTTCGGCGAGGGCTGGACGGAACCGTGCTGGAAAACCGCGTCGCGGAACGCGAGTGCGAGCCGCAGCGCCGGTTCGTCGAACAGCAGCGGGAGTTGGCGGGAATCGCTGAGCCACTGGCGGAGCGTCTCCGGGTGAAGTTCCTCCCAGACGGTGATGGCATGGGTGCGTGTTTCCCAGCGCCAGCCGCGATCGATCAGCCGGAGGCGCAGCTCGTGGCGCGGCGGTCGGGGCAGTTCGTCCGCGGTGGCGGCCGGCAGGGCGGCTTGGAGTTGTTCGAAATGCCGGGTCCAGTCGCGCAGGGCGCGAGCTTCCTCGCGGGCGGCGATCCGGGCCTGCGCCGCGGGCAGGTCGGTCAGGGACAGGATGAATTCCGGGAGGGGCAACTGGCGGCGTTGCAGCGCGACGGCCAGGTAGGGCCACAACTCCAGCGGCGTCGCCGGAGGCTGGTCGCTTTCCCACCAGCCGTCGCACCAGGGCTGTTCGTTGTAGCCGTAGGCCAGGTGACGCTGCGAGGGCGGCAGCAGCCAGCTGATGACGTAGGGGTCGAGCTGGCCGCCTTGCAGCAGGAGGGCGTGCGCCTCGGCGAGGCGGTGCAGCCACGTTTGTTCGCTGCGCTTGAGCGGGCGCCCGAGCTTTTCCGCGACTTCCGTGGCCAGGAGCTTGCTGGCGGCGGGCGCCGGGGCACCGGGCTGCTCTTCGGCCGGGGCTTCGCGCAGCCGATCCAGGAGGGCGAGGCCGGCGGCGTAGGCGTGCTTGCAGTTGACCTCAAACGGGCAGGTGCAGACGGACGCCCAGCCGTGGGCCGCGTCGTGGTCGAAGCGCACGGTATAGAGTTCGCCGCCCTGCACCTTGGCCGAGACGCGTGTGCCGACGATGCGCAGGGCGCGCACCCGGCCCTCGCGCTGGTAGGCTTTGCCGCGCTGCCGTTGGGCGCTGGCAAAGGTGCCGAGCCACGCGGCGAGTTCGCCGGCATGGGGGGCCAAAGCGAGGTCGGCGGAGGATCTGGGCTGGTTGAAGGCGGACAAGGGAGGTGAAAGATAGCACGAACCGGCCAAAGCGCGAGATTGGCGTGCGGGAAGGCGCCACTAATACGGAAATTGATGGAGCCACGGCGACCACCTCGCCGTGGTCATGCGTCCGGGAAATTTGTGGGAGGGGCTTTATGCCCCGACAATCTTTGGCGCCTACGGAGTTGTCGGGGCATAAAGCCCCTCCCACGCGGTTTGAATGCGGGCCCTCAGTAAACCTGCTCTTCCAGCAGGGCGAAGAGTTCGGCCTCGGTGATGCGGCGTTGCTTCATGGAATCGCGTTCGCGGAGGGTGAAGGTGTCGCCGGGCTTCTCGATGGTCTCGAAGTCTATCGTCACGCACCAGGGCGTGCCGGCCTCGTCCTGCCGGCGGTAGCGTTTGCCGATGGCGCCGCCGTCATCGTAGTTCACGGCGTATTTCCGCTTCAACTTGGTGTAGAGGGCGCGGGCGCGGGCGGTAAGGGCTTCCTTGTTCTTGATGAGCGGGAGCACGGCGACCTTCACCGGCGCGATGCGCGGCGAGAGGCGGAGCACGGTGCGTTTCTCGGTGTTACCCTTTTCGTCGGTGACGTCCTCCTCGGCGTAACCGGCGCAGAGCACGGCCAGCAGAATGCGGTCGACGCCCACGGCGGGCTCGATGACGTGCGGCGTGAATTTCTTCTTCGTCGCCTCGTCGAACATCTCCTGCGGCTTGCCGCTGGCGTTGGCGTGCTGCGTGAGGTCGTAGTTGCCGCGGGCGGCGATGCCCCACAGCTCCTGCACGCCGAAGGGATACTTGAACATGATGTCCACCGTGCCGCGCGAGTAGAACGCGAGCTTCTCCTTCGGGTGGGTGTAGCGCGAGAGGTGGGTGTCGGGCAGGCCGATGCTCTTCAGCCAGGCCTCGCACCAGGCGATCCATTCCTCGTGGCACTTGGCCCAGTCGGCGTCCTCGTGGATGAAGTATTCCATCTCCATCTGCTCGAACTCGCGGGAGCGGAAGATGAAGTTGCGCGGCGTGATCTCGTTGCGGAACGATTTGCCGATTTGCGCGATGCCGAACGGCAGCTTCACGCGCGTGGTGTCGACGACGTTCTTGAAATCGACGAACATGCCCTGCGCCGTCTCGGGCCGCAGGTAGGCGACGGACGAGGCGTCGGTCATCGCGCCGACGTTCGTCTGGAACATCATGTTGAAGGAGCGCGGCGCCGTCAGGCTGCCGGCCTCGCCGGTGGCGGGCGAGGGGATGAGGTCGATCTCCTCGGGCTTCGCCTCAGTGAAATCCTTCGGCGTGACCGGGGCGAGCGTGCCCTGGATTGCCTTCTTGCGCTTGAAGGCCTCGGCGGCGGTCTGCAGTTCCCCGGCGGTGTTTTCGCTTTCGAGGGCGGAGACGTAGCCGACGGTCTTGCCGTCCACCACGACCGGCGACCAGAACAACTGGTCGGCGCGGTAGCGCTGCTTGCTCACCTTGCAATCCACGAGCGGGTCGGTGAAGCCGGCGACGTGGCCGGACGCCTCCCAGACCTTCGGGTGCATGATGATGGAGGATTCGAGGCCGACGACGTCCTCGCGGCGGCGCACCATGTCGTTCCACCAGCAGTCGCGGATGTTCTTCTTGAGCTCGGCGCCGAGGGGACCGTAGTCGAAGAAGCCGTTGAAGCCGCCGTAGATTTCGGAGGACAGGTAGATGAAGCCGCGGCGTTTCGCGAGGGAGACGACGGCTTCCATGAGGTTGGCGGGTTCGGCGGTGCTGGACATATGGGAGGGGAAAGCGTTGGCAGGGGCGCCGGGGGCGGTCAATGCCGGGTTTGTCCCCGGGAAGGATGGAACCCGGACGGTTGCGGGTTGTCCGGTCGTTCACGGTCCCGGGCCAGAGGGGCGCGGCGACCGGTTCATTTTTCCTTTTATGAAGACAACCACGACACGGCGTAAATATCTCTGGATGACAATACTGGCCCTGCTCGCGGTCGGCAGCGTGGCCCTCTGGGCCGCGGACAAGCCGGCGGCGCGACCGCCGCTCAAGCTTCAGGTCGACCACCAGGCCATCAACCGCGGCGATTCGATCCGCGTGAGCTATTCGGCCGTCGTGAAGAAGGCCGCCCCGAGCGTGGTCTACGTTTTCACCAGCAAGAAGGTGCGTCGGGCGGAAGCGGAGAATCCGTTTTTCAACGACCCGATGTTCCGCCGCTATTTCGGCGTTCCGGACCAGGGCCGCGGCCCCCGCGACTCCGTCCAGCAGAGCCTCGGTTCCGGCGTCATCATCTCGACCGACGGCTACGTCCTGACGAACAACCACGTCGTGGACGGCGCGGACGAGGTGAAGGTCGCCTTCGGCGAACCGCGCAAGGAATTCATCGCCAGCATCGTCGGCCGCGACGAGAAGGCCGACGTGGCCGTCCTCAAGATCGACGCCACGGGTCTGCCCGCTGTGACGCTGGGCGACAGCGACAAACTCGAGGTGGGCGACACCGTGCTCGCCATCGGCAATCCCTTTGGCGTCGGCATGACGGTGACGCACGGCATTGTCAGCGCGCTCGGCCGCGGCGGGCTGGGTATCGAGGATTACGAGGATTTCATCCAGACGGACGCGCCGATCAACCCCGGCAACTCCGGCGGCGCGCTCCTCGACAGCGAGGGCCGGCTCATCGGCATCAACACCGCCATCCTCAGCCGCACCGGCGGCTCCAACGGCATCGGCTTCGCCATCCCGATCAACCTCGCGCAGTCCATCGCGGAGCAGTTGAGCAGCAACGGCCACGTCAACCGCGGCTTCCTCGGCGTGACCACGCAGGCGCTTACCGACGATCTGGCCAAGCAGTTCGGAGTGGAACACGGCGCGCTCATCACCGACATCTCGGCCGACAGCGGTGCGCAGAAGGCCGGCCTCCAACGCGGCGACATCATCACCCGCGTCAACGACGCTGACATCAACGACCCGCGCGCCCTCGCCCTCGCGATCAGCCGGCTGGCGCCGGACACCGAGGTCACCGTCCAGTATGTGCGCGACGGCAAGAAGGCCACCGTGAAGACCAAGCTCGGCCGGCAGGCCACGCAGGAGCTGGCCGGCGGCAGTTCCTCCGACAACGGCAAGGACGAAGGCGTGCTGAACGGCGTGGGCGTTTCCGATCTCACCGCCGAAGCCCGCGCCCAGTTGCATGTGCCGGCCGATTTGAAAGGCGCGCTGGTGACGCAGGTGGACGCCGACAGCGCCTCCGCCCGCGCCGGCCTGCGCGAGGGCGACGTCATTCTCGAACTCGACCGGAAGCCGACCGCCAACGCCGCCGAGGCCGTGAAGCTCAGCACCGACATCAAGGGTCCGAAGGTCCTCGTGCTGCTCTGGCGCGAAGGCGTGCGCCGCTACCTCGTCGTGGACGAATCGAAGTGAACGCGATTCCGGGAGTTCGCGGGCGAGGTCGCCCGCGCTCCAGTTGCCCGCTTCTGGAGCCACGGCGACCCCGCCGTGGAGAGCCCCCTCGGTGCCTCCGCCCCGACGCAGCCGGGGGCGCGATGCAAGCTTGTCGCCGTGAGGCCGGCCGTCAATGTGGTCCGCCCAACCCGCCCCCCTTGCTTCCTCCCATGAAAACCCGCCTCCTTGTTGCCACACTCGCCAGTATTTCCTTCGGCCTCGTCCCGCTCCTGCGGGCGGCCGACGCCCCCGTCGAAACCAAACCCGGTTACACCGTGGTGACCGAGATCTCCTTCGACGAGCAGGGCACGCCAACGGAGGCGAAGGTGGTCAAAAGCGACGACCCGACGGGAGACCACACGCTGGAGCAGTTGGCGTTGAATCTAGCGCAACAGGACAAGCAGCCCCCGCGGCTGCGGGACGGGAAGGCGGTGAAATTCAAGGCCCGCCGGCCCTTCAATTTTCCGGTGGAAGGCGACCAGGGGCCGGCGGCCCAGGCCCGGCAGCCGGTGCTGCGCGCCGGCCATCAGGTCATTCCCAAATATCCGGAAGCGCTGGCGGAAAAAGGCGAGATCGGCGGCGCCATCGTGGAACTGACCATCCGGGCCGACGGCACGGTCAAGGCGGTCCGCACCCTGCGCGCCTCGCATCCGGAATTTGCCCAAGCGGCCGAGGCCGCGCTTGGACAGTGGGTGTTCAATCCCGACACGACCGCGGGCGCGCCGGCGGAGAGCCACTGGAACGCCGCCATCGGCTTCACGACCGCGGGCCGGAATCTTGAACTGGACTGGCGCCTGGCGCCACGGCCCAGCCTCGGAGGATTCATCATCGGGCACCTGCCGCCCGCCGCGCCCGCGGAAAAGCCGGTCGCGCCGCCGGCTCCGGGCAAATAACCCGGCGCGCACTTCGCGCTTGCGGGCGGGACGCGGCGGACAACCGTGGGCGGTTATGAAAGTCACGTTTACCGCGAAGGAATACCGCCAGCTCCTCGAACTCGTGCACCTGGGCATGTGGGCGGTCACCGGCTACCAGGGCGAGGACACCGCGGTGGCCCGGCGCTACTTTGCCTTCGACCAGAAACTGCTCGGCCTGGCGACGGAGATGGGTTGCGCCGACTTCGTCGAGGACCGGGACGATGGCACCTTGCAGCCCTCGGCCAAGCTCTCCGAGGACGACCGCGTGCGCGACATCCAGAACGAATTTCAAAACGACGTTTTCTGGCACGAACTGGTGGCCCGGCTGGCGGATCGCGATCTGGCCAGTGAACACACGAAGCGCGGCATGGACACACCCGGCGTGGAACCGCCCCCGACCAGCGACGAACAACTGAAGAAAATCGAGGAGCGCTACTGGAAGGAATTCGAGAAAAACGACCTCGCCCACGTGGTCGTGCTGCGCGGCGGCCACGGGTGATCACGGTTCGGCTGTAGGGGCGCAGACTTGCTGCGCCCTGCTGGGGTTGAAAAAACACGAGGGCGCAGCAAGTCTGCGCCCCTACGGTTCGCCTCTGTGATCGCGGAAGCACCCCCTCAATACTCGATCCGCAGCTTCTTATAGATGAAGTGCAGCAGCCACGCCGGGCCGATGAGCAAGAACACCACGTCCTTGAGGAAGGACGGTTTCTTGCCCTCGATCTTGTGCCCGATGAACTGGCCGATCCAGGCCAGCACAAAAAGGATCAGGCTGCTTTTCCAAACGGGATACGGACAGAACTGGCCCTGCAGTTCGAGCAGGATATAGCAGACGGAGATGAACCCGAGCAGTCCGAAGGCCAGCGGCACTGACAGCCGGAAATAGAACAGCAGCGCGGCGAGCATCACGGGGTGCACCCACAGAAACCAGGGCGCGACGGCGGCCAACGCGGCCGGCACCGGGAGGGACCACAGCAGGCCCAGCACGCAGTAACAGATGGTCGGCACGCAAATCCAGTGGATGGTCTCGTTGGTGCCGTCCTGATGGCTCTCGCCATACTCGGCGAACCACTGGTCGGCAGACTTCCTCGGGGCTTTCATGCAAGAGTGGACAACGGGCAGGTTGTCGCCTTGAGTGGGCAAGGCAAGTCTTCCGATGGCACCTCCAGGCGGCGCCGCGGTCAGACCCCTTTTCAACCCTGTATCATCGCCATGAAGTTCCTCTCCCTGCTGACCCTCGCCCTGATCGCCCCGCTGGCCGCCGTGGCTGCCGAACGCCCCCTGAAGATCGACCGGTCGGGCACGTTTCTCGACGTCGACGTGGACGCCACGATCAACTTCACCTCGCACCTGGATGCCTACGATGCGCAGGTCATGGTGGACGAGGCCGGCAAGATCAAGAGCGCCGTCTTCAGTTTCAAGTTCGCCGATCTCAAGAGCGGCAAGACCGACCGCGACGCCGACATGATCAAGTGGCTCGGCGGCGGCTCGCCCGAGGGACGTTTCGAAATGGGCAATCTCGCCCTCACGCCCGACGGTCAGGGCCAGGTGTCGGGCCGGCTCACCTTTCACGGCGTGACCGAACGCGTCGAGTTTCCCATCAATGTCATCCGGACCGGCGACAGTTACACCATCACGGGCGAAACCACTCTCGACTATCGCACGTGGAATCTGAAGGTGATCCGGAAGGCGTTTGTTTTCTCCGTCTCGCCGCAGGTGAAGGTGCGCTTCAAGCTCACCGGCACACCGGTCGCGGAGCCGGCCAAGTAAAGATTCGCGAGCGGAGTCGCTCGCGCTACTTCGTGTTGTCGAAGATGCCGACGAAGGCCTTCGGCACGATGCCGACGGTGCGGCAGTTGGTGGCGGGCAGAACCTTGGCCGCCCAGGCGTTGATCTCCTCCAGCGTCAGGCGGTCCACCAACCCGTCCTTTAAAGCGCCGATGTCGGCGATGCGGTCGGGATGCTCCTGCACCCGCTTGAGGATGTTGACGAGGAAATCGTTTTCGCGGAAGGCGCGGCGGAGCTGCCGCCGCATGATGCCGCGCGCCCCCTCCAGTTCCTCGGCGGTCGCGCCCCCGGCGGCGAGTTGGGCCGCGGTCGTTTCCACGGCGGTGGCGACGCGCTGGGCGTCGCTGGGCGTGCAATCCACGGTGGTCTGCAGGAGGGCGAAATTCTCGAAACCGCCGAACGGCTTGAAGCTGGCGGACGGGCCGTAGGACAGGCCGAGGCCCTCGCGCACCGCGCCGCGGACGCGCAACTCGAGGATCTTGGTCAGCACCTGCAGCGCAGCCTGCGCCCGGGCGTCGAGCCGGCCCGTCACCGGCCAGTTGCCGAGCACCATGCCGACGTTCAGCTCGCCGATGAACTCGATGCGCTTGTAACCGGCGGGCGCGGTCATCTGCACCGGCGCCGGCGGCGCGGGCAGGATCTTCTCCGCGGCGCGCGGAGCCAGCGTGCCCAGCGTCCGGCTCAGGGCGGCGGTGACGACGGCCTCCTTGATGTCGCCGACGACGGTCACCTCCACGTAACCCTGGGTGAGCGGTTCCTCCATCCAACGGCGCACATCGGCCACGCCGAGCGAGATGTAATCGAGCGGCGTGCCGGACATGAAGCGGGCGTCGCCCTTGAAGAGCAGGTCCATCATCTCGCGCATGCCCTGGCCCATGCCCATCGTGCCCGCGGCGCGGCTCATGTAGGCCCGGGCGCGCTCATCCTCGTGCGCGTAGGCGTTGAACTTCGGTTCGCGCAGGATCTCGGTCGTCAGGCCGAGGAAGGTCTCGAGATGATCCGCACCCAGTGCGCCGCGGAAGGTGAAGGCGTCGTGATCGGCCACGTCGAAACCGAACTCGAGGAACTGCTGGTCGATGATCTGGGCGATCTGGTCGGTCTGGTAATAGATCGTCCCGCTGCCGAGCAGCGTGTTCAGGCCGAATTCTTTCAACGCCGGCTGGCGGCCGGGCATGGTGAGCAGGCCCGGCCCGACGCGCACGATGACGCGGACGATGCCGGGCTCCTGCGCATTGGGCACGAAGTTCAACCGGACGTTGTTGCCGAAGCGCATGAGGGTGGCGCCGAGTCCGGGCACCGTTCGGCGTTCCACCACCGGCGTCGCCGGGCCGGGATGGTTGAGTTTGAACACAATGTCCTTCGGTGGCGTGGGCAGCAGAAAGGGCAGCTCGCCGCGCCGGTGCTTCTGCACGGTCTTGACGATCTCGGCCGGGCCGAGGTCCAGGCCGATGTCGCCGCTGACGTAGAAGGCGAAGGCATCGGGATTCCACAGGCTGCGGAAGGTCTGGTTGACCTCCGCCACCGTCAGCTTTTGCAGCCAGTCCCGCATCCATTCATACTCGGCACCCGGGCCGACGAACACGGTGTGGGCGGTGATGGAATCGAGCAGCTCGTTGCACAGATCCACGGGATCGAGCACGGGCACCTGCTCGATCATGTGCGCGGCGATGTCCAGATAGTGCTGTCGCAACGGCTCGACCTCCGCCGCCTCGAATCCGCGGCGCAGGGTCTCGCGCACGGCAAGATCGACGCCAAGCAGCCCCTTGGACCAGGCGCGCCCGTCGCCGCGCACCGAGGCGGTCGCCGCGTCGTAATGCAGCACGGAGCGGTAATCCGCCTGGTGGTCGCCCAGACCCGGCAGGATGAAACGCAGGCGGTCGTTGAAGAGCTCCATCACGAACTTGCGCCGCTGCGACTCGACCGTCGCCCGGTGCACGTCCGCCTGCGACGGTTCCGGCGCCACGCTGGCCACCATGGTTTCGGCCGAGCCGACGCCGGGAATGCGGAACACGCCCGCGCGCAGCCCGCGGAGGTCGGCGCGTCCTTCGCTGCGGGGCGGGACCGGCGTGGCGGGTCGCACGAGCCGGCCGAACTGGTCGCGCACGAGCTGCGCCATCTCGCCCGGATTGATGTCGCCCGCGACCACGAACACCATCAGGTCGGGCCGGTAGCCGCGCCGGTAGAAATCCAGGAACTGCTCGCGGTGCAGCGCCCGCAACGTCCGGTCGGTGCCGATGGGCACGTGTTCCGCAAACGTCAGGCCCTTGAACACCACGGGGAAGGACGCCTGCAGCTGCCGGTCGGCCAGGCTCTCGCGGTTGCGCTTTTCGGCGAAGATCACGCGGCGCTCGCGATCGATGTCCGCGGGGTTGAAGGTGACGCCGTCCGCCACGCCATGAAACCAGCGCACGCCCTCCGCCAGCAGCGCCGGGCTGGGTTCGCTGAAGTCGAGGCTGTAGGCCGTGAAGTCGAACGACGTGGCCGCATTGACGTCGCTGCCGTATTCGAGACCGGCCCGGCGAAACAGCGACAGCATGGCGGTCTCGTCCATCTCGCGCGTGCCGTGAAAAGACATGTGTTCGATGAAGTGGGCGAGGCCCAACTCCTCCGGTCGCTCGTCCATCGAACCGGTGAGGACGACGAGCTTCATCGCCACGCGGCCCGGGGCACCGCGGTGCGGCAGCAGGGCATAGCGGAAGCCGTTGTCCAGCCGGCCCCAGACGACGCGGCTGTCGGGCTTCTGTGCGTAGTCCTCATGGGCCCAGCGACCGCTGCGCGGACCGGTTTCCTTGGGCGCCGCCGCGGCGACGGCCCAGCCCAGCAGGCACGCGAGGGGAATGAGACGCAGCGTGGACATCACGAACGGGTTGACCGACAAGGTGCGCAAAGCCCCCGCGGTTTCAACCCCCGTGTTTGCCCGGCTTACTTGGCGTGGCGCTTTTCGAGGACGGCGACGGCGTCGACCAGCGATTGCTTCTTCACCCGCAGGAGCACGATCAGGTGGTAAAGCAGGTCCGCGGCCTCGCCGGTGAACTCCGCCTTGCCGGCGCTCAACGCTGCGAGCGCGGTCTCGACGCCCTCCTCGCCGACCTTCTGCGCGACTCGCGCGACGCCCTCCTGCGCGAGGCGCACCGTGTAACTCTTCTTGTCGCCGCTCTTCAAGCGGCCGGCCACGACCTGGTCGAGGTGGGCGAGAAAGCCGACACCGCTCGCGCCCCGGTCGCCGAAGCAACTGGTCGTGCCGCGGTGGCAGGTCGGGCCGTCGGCCCGCGCCTTGACCAGCAGCGTGTCATTGTCGCAATCCACCTCGATGCTCACGAGGTGCAGGAAATTCTTCGAGGTCTCACCCTTGACCCACAGCCGCTGCTTGCTGCGGCTGAAGAACGTGACCTTCTTGGTGCGCAGGGTCTGCTTGAGCGCGGCGGCGTTCATGTAGCCGAGCATCAGCACCTGCAGGGTGGCGGCGTCCTGCACGATGGCGGGCACGAGGCCGTGGGTCTTCTTCCAGTCGATCTTGAGGGTTTTCATGGTGTTTGGGTGGAGGGCCGGTCTCCCGACCGGCCGCGGTCCGTCGGGAAAAGAGGGTTAAATACGGATGGAGATGCCGTCGTCGAGGAGTTGCTTCTTGAGCGTGGGAATCTTGATGGTGCCCTTGTGGAAGACCGACGCGGCGAGCGCGCCGTCCACGCCGGCGTCACGGAAGGCGTCGCGGAAATGCTCCGGCGCGCCGGCCCCGCCCGAGGCGACGAGCGGGACGGTCAGCACGGCGCGCACCAGTTTCAACTGCGTCAGATCGTAGCCTTGGCGCATGCCGTCCTGGTTCATACAGTTCAACACAACCTCGCCGGCGCCGAGCTTTTGCGCCTCGCGGGCCCAGTCGATCGTGCGCCAGCGCGTCGCCTGCGTCTTGGCCGGGTCGCCGGTGTATTGCTTCACGAAGTAGTCGCCCGCCTCCTGCCGGCTGTCGATGCCGACGACGACGCATTGCGAACCGAACTCCGTTGCCAGCTCGGTGATGAGCGGCGGGCGCTCCAGCGCGGGGGAGTTGATCGAGATCTTGTCGGCGCCGCCGTGCAGGATCTGCCGCGCGGCGTCGAGCGAACGGATGCCGCCGGCCACGCAGAAGGGAATGTCGAGCACGCGGGCCACGCGCGTCACCCAGTCGGTCGAGACCGTGCGACCGTCGCTGCTGGCCGTGATGTCGTAGAACACCAGTTCGTCGGCACCCTCGTCCCGGTAGCGTTGGGCGAGTTCGATGATGTCGCCGACGATCTCATGATCGCGGAACTGCGTGCCTTTGACGACCTGGCCGTCGCGCACGTCGAGACAAGGAATGATACGGCGGGCTAGCATGGGAAAAAATTCCTTTTGCCGGAGGCGGTAGGGCGCACCGGCCCGGTGCGCCGCGGCGGAGCGGGCTGCTCCGCCCTACCAGTGGTAACCGGTGAACACGCTAGCATGCGAGGGCCTCCTGCAGGGTGAATTTCTTTTCGTAGAGTGCACGGCCCACGATGACGCCGGCGCTGCCGGTGGTTTTGAGCTGGCGCAGGTCGTCGAGCGACGACACGCCGCCGGACGCTTGGATCTGGAGGGACGGGAATCTTTTCACGAGTCCGGCATAGAGCGCGGTGTTGGGTCCGGTCAGCTTGCCGTCGCGGCTGATGTCGGTGCAGAGGATGTGCTGCAGACCGACGGTGAGGTAGTCGTGCAGGAAATCGTCGAGGGCGACCCCCGTGGTTTCCTGCCAGCCGGCTGCCGCGATGCGCGGAGTGCCGGTGGCATCCAGACGGACGTCGGGCGAGAGAATGATACGCTGGGCGCCGAAGCGGGCAAACCAGCCCTTGACGCGGGCGGGTTCACGCACGGCGAGGGAGCCGACGATCACGCGCTGTGCTCCCGAGGTCAGCAAGGCCTCGACCTGCGCCTCGTCGCGAATGCCGCCGCCGGTTTGAACAAGCAGGCCGCTTTCGCGGGCGAGCCGTTGCACAAGCGGAGTCTGGCGCTTGGTCGGATCCTTGGTGCCGTCGAGGTCGACGACATGCAGCCAGGTGGCACCGGCGGCCTTGAAGTCGCGGGCCACGGCCAGGGGGTCGTCGCCGTAGGTTTTCTGCTGGTCAAATTTGCCCTCCGTGAGGCGCACGACCTGGCCGCCGCGGAGATCGATCGCGGGATAGATGATCATGGGAAGAGCGGGCAGATGTTCGTATTACGAACATTGGCGGGGAGTGATGTGAGTGGGTTCATACGCGGCCCTCCACAAAGTTCTTCAGCAGGCGGGCGCCGGCCGGGCCGGAACGCTCAGGGTGGAACTGGACGCCGGAGAAATTGCCGCGCTGCACGATGGCGGCGAAAGCCGTGCCGTGTTCGCAGCGGGCGAGCGTGAAGGCGTTCACCGGGCCGGCAAAGCTGTGCACGAAGTAAAACCGCGCGTCCGGCGCGATGCCGTCGAGTAGCGGAACAGTCTGGGTGATGCTCACGGTGTTCCAGCCCATGTGCGGCACTTGAATGCCGGGCGAATCGGGCAGCAGCGCCACCTTGCCTGGAATCAGGCCGAGGGTTTGTGTCGGGCCTTCTTCGGACGACTCAAACAGCAGCTGCATGCCGAGGCAGACGCCGAGCACCGGCTGGGGGAGACCGCGCACGCAATCCACGAGGCCGCGCGCCTGCAGGCGCTTCATGCCTTCGGTCGCGGAACCGACGCCGGGCAAAATGACGCGATCGGCGGCGCGGATGACCGCGGGATCTGCCGTGAGTTCGCTGCGCACGCCGAGACGTTCGAGTGCAAAGCGCACCGAGGCGATGTTGGCGCCGCCGCTGTCGACGATGGCTAGCATGGGGAAATGATGGGTAGGGCGCACCGGCCCGGTGCGCCGCGGCGGAGCGGGCCGCTCCGCCCTACCGGCGCTGCCGCGCCAAACTGGAAACAATCATTCATCAGAGGACTCCCTTGCTGCTGGGGATTTCGCTGCCGGCGCCACGCGCGAGCGCGGGCTTGAGGGCGCGGCCGAAGCCCTTGAACAAGGCCTCGACCATGTGGTGCGTGTTGTCGCCGGTGACGCTCATGTTCAGCGTCAGAGCGAGGTTGTCGCTGACGGATTTGAAGAAATGGGAGACCATCTCGGTGGGCATCTCGCCCACGCGGTCGCGGGGGAACTTGGCGTCGAAGACCAGCCAGGCGCGTCCGCTGAGATCGAGGGCGACCTGCGCGAGGGACTCGTCCATCGGCATGACAAACCCGTAGCGGCCGATGCCGCGCTTGTCCCCGAGGGCCTGTTTCAGCGCGGTGCCGAGGGCGAGGCCGGTGTCCTCGATGGTGTGATGTTCGTCGATGTGCAGATCGCCCTGGCATTCGATGACGAGGCTGATGCCGGCGTTGCGGGCGATCTGCTCCAGCATGTGGTCGAAAAAGCCGAGGCCGGTCGCGAGTTTGATGGGGGCGGGGGCGTCGAGGTCGACCGAGACGGTGATCTTGGTTTCCTTGGTGTTTCGCACAACGGTGGCGCGGCGGGGCGCGTCGACGAGTTGCCGGGCGATTTCCGCCCAGCCCAGCGTTTTCCGGTCGTAGCGCAGGCCGCGGATGCCGAGGTTCTGGGCGAGTTGGACATCGGTTTCGCGATCGCCGATGACGGCGGATTGGTCGCGCGACCAGTCGGTGGCTTTCACGTAATCGCCGAGCAGGCCGAGCTTGGGTTTGCGGCAATCGCAGCGGTCGGCGACGGTGTGAGGGCACACGCGGATGGCTTCGAACGCGATGCCTTGCGAGCCGAGGATGTCGAGCAGAAGCTTTTGCGGCGGCCGGAACTCCTCCTCGCGGAAACTCGGCGTGCCGAGACCGTCCTGGTTGGTCACCATGACGAAGGTGAAGCCGGCGTCGCGCAGGCGGACCAGGGCCGTGATGCAGTCGGGCTCGAGCGCGAACTTATCGAGGCGGTCGACCTGCTGGTCGAATGGCTCGGAGATGAGCGTGCCGTCGCGGTCGATGAACAGGATTTTTTTAGACACGGGACAAGACCTCCAGGGTGGCGTTATTTTCCTCGGCGGTGCCGACGGTGATGCGAATGCAATTGGGGACGTCCTTGCTGCGATCGCGCCAGACGACGCCGGCCGCGCGGCCGGCGGCCATGGTGCGGGTGGAGTCGGCGACTTCGATGAGCAGATAATTGGTGTCGCTCGGCCAGACGCGTTTGACGACCGGCAGGCCGGGCAGTGCGGCGGCGAGGCGGTTCCGTTCCGCGACTAACGTGGCAACCGAGTCGCGCGCCGCGGCCAGGCCGGCGGGCGTGAGCGCGGCGAGTGCGGCCTGCAGCACCGGTGCGGGCACCGGGTAGGGCGCGATGACCTTTTGCAGCACGGCGATCACGGCGGGATCGGCGATGGTCGTGCCGACGCGCGCGCCCGCGAGCCCGAAGGCCTTAGACAGCGTGCGCAGGACGATCAGGTTGGGATTGGCCGCGATCTCGGCCGCGAGGCTCGGCTGGCCGCTGAAATCCACGTAAGCCTCGTCAACTACCACGACCGCCCGGCCGGCGAGCGTGCGCACGAGGCCGAGCACGTCGGCTCGCGCCAGCAGGTTGCCCGTCGGATTGTTGGGCGAGCACAGGAAGGCGATTTTCGTTTCCGGCGTCACAGTCCGAAGCACGGCGGCGGCGTCCAGGGCAAAGTTCTTTTCACGCACAAGCGGCACGGTGATGGTGCGCGCGCCTTGGATGGCGGCGGCGACGACATACATCCCGTAGGTCGGTGGTGTGATCAGAATGGAATCCTGTCCGGCGCGGCAGAAGGTGCGCAGGAGCAGGTCGATGCCTTCGTCCGAGCCGCGCGTCACCAAAACCTGGGCGGGGACCACGCCGTAGAGCGCGGCCAGCTGCGCCACGAGATCGGCCGGCTGCGGCTCGGGATAACGGTTGAGCAGCGGCTTGTGCACCGAGGGCGTCTCGGGATTTTCGTTGGCATCGAGCCAGACGCGACCGCCCTTGGCCTCTTTGCGCGCGGAGCTGTAGGCGGTGAGCGCCAGGATGTCGGGACGGACGAGGGAGAGGACGGAGTCGGAATTCATGGTTGTAGCGGCGGTCTATGACCGCCGGCGGTTGTTGTTACGGCGGTCATAGACCGCCGCTACAGTTGCCGACTCCAGGCGCACGCGGACGGCCCGCTGGTGGGCGGTGAGGCCCTCGGCCTGCGCGAGACGTTCGACCACCGGGCCGAGTTTTTGCAGGCCGGCGCGGCTGGCGGTTTGCACGGTCATGGTGCGCTGGAAATCGGCCAGCCCGAGACCGCTGCACGCGCGGGCCCAGCCGTAGGTCGGCAGGACGTGGTTGGTGCCGCTGGCGTAGTCGCCGAGCGATTCGGGCGTCAGGTCGCCGAGGAAAACGGAGCCGGCGGTGCTGATGCCGGCGAGCAGCGCGCGCGGCTTGGCCACCTGCAAAATGAGATGCTCGGGCGCATAGAGGTTGGCGATCTCGACGGCTTCGGTGCGGTCGGCGGCGAGGAAGATGCGGCTGCGCTCGAGGGCGCGGCGGGCGATGGCCGCGCGCGGCAGCGCCGCGAGCTGCTTTTCCAACTGGATCAGCACGCGCTTGGCAAAACCAGGCGAAAAGGCGACGAGCACCACCTGGGAATCCGGGCCGTGCTCGGCCTGCGAGAGCAGGTCGGCGGCGACGAAGGCGGGGTTCGCGCGGTTGTCCGCCACGACGAGCACTTCGGACGGACCGGCCGGCAGGTCGATGGCGGCGCCGTCGGCGTCGCGCGAGACCTGCTGCTTGGCCTCGGTGACGAAGGCGTTGCCCGGACCGAAGAGCTTGTCGCACTTCGGGATGCTGGCGGTGCCGTAAGCCATGGCGGCAATGGCTTGGGCGCCGCCGACCTTGTAGATTTCGGTGATGCCGCAGAGCTTCGCGGCGTAGAGGATCCACGGATTGATGCCGCCGGTTTTGTCGGGCGGGGTGCAGAGCACGCGCACGGCGCAGCCCGCGATTTGCGACGGCACGCCGAGCATCAGGGCGGTGGAGGGCAACGGGGCGCTGCCGCCCGGCACATAGAGGCCGACGCGGTTGATGGACCGCGCGGTCTTTTCGCAGACGATGCCCGGCTGGGTCTCGAGCCGCAGGTCGGCCGGCCGCTGGGCGGCGTGAAAGTAATGGATGTTGAGATAGGCGCTGCGCAGCGCGGCCTTGTCGGCCCGGGCCAAGGCGGTCTCGGCGGCGGTGAACTCGGCCGGCGTCACGCGCAGCGAGCGCAGCGCGACGCCGTCGAACTTCCGCGTGAGCGAGCGCAGGGCGGCGTCGCCCTCGCGGCGCACGCGGGCGATGATCGTGCGCACGGCGGCGGCCACGGCCGGCTGCGCGTGCTGCGCGGGGCGGCGGAGGGCGGCGGCGCGTTGCGACGCAGAGAGTTTTTTCCAGGTGAGCGGTTTCATCGAGTGGTGGCGGAAGGGCGCAGCAAGACTGCGTCCCTACGGGGATCAGAGCATCATTTTTTCGATCGGGAGCACAAGGATGCTGCTGGCGCCGGCCTTCTTGAGCGACTCCATGGTTTCCCAGAAGACGGACTCGGAGCAGACGGCGTGGAGGGCCACCTTGGTGTCGTCGCCGGCGAGCGGGAGGATGGTGGGGTTCTCGGAGCCGGGGAGAAGCTTCTTGATCTGCTCCAACGAGGCCTTGGGGGCGTGGAGCATGATGTATTTTGCCTCGGCCGCGCGCTGCACGCCGTCGATGCGGCGCAGCAGGATCTCGAGGACGTGCAATTTTTGCGGCGTGAACTCGCGCGTGTTGCGCAGGAGGACGGCGGTGCTCTTGAAGATCGTCTCGATGGCGCGGAGCTTGTTGGCCTCGAGGGTGGAGCCGCTGGAAACGAGGTCGCAGATGGCGTCGGCGAGGCCGAGGCGCGGGGCGATCTCGACGGAGCCGCTCAGGGTGACGACCTCGGCGGTGATTTTCTGCTGGGCGAGGAAGCGACCGGTGAGGTGCGGGTAGGAGGTGGCGATGCGGAGACCCTGCAGGTCTTGGAGGCCGTTGAAGGGGCGTTCCTCGGGGATGGCGAGGGCGAGGCGGCAACCGCCGAAATCCAGGGGACGTTCGACGACGTAGCCACTGACGTTGCCGTTGTTGTGACGCTCGAGGGCGGCTTCTTCGAGCACGTTGGTGCCGACGATGCCGAGGTCGCAGACGCCGTCCATCACGAGCTGCGGGATGTCGTCGTCGCGGACAAAGAGGATATCCACCGGGAAGTTTTCGGAGTGGAGCAGCAGTTTCTCCTTGGGGGCCTTGATGCGGATGCCGCAGCTTTTCAGCAGGTCCAGCGAATCGGTGGACAGGCGGCCGCTTTTCTGGATGGCGAGGCGGAGACGGTCTTTGGGTGTCGAGGTGGGCATGGGAGGGAAGATGAGTTGTAAGGTAATTCCGGGCGCAGGTCGCGGGAAAAAGGGGCCAAAAAGAAACCCCGGCGGGATGCACCTGCCGGGGTTTTGGAAACTGGGTCCATCAGCCACGGGCAAGGCACTTCCGGCCTTCCCGCGCGGGAAGGCTAGCACTCGTGATGATGGTGATGGTTGAGAACCATGGATTGAGGGTCGTTTAGATGGGGGCGGGACAGGCGCGGGGCAAGGTTTTTTCTTCGGCGGTGGCGCCCGCCGCCCGCAACTCGGTGCGTCATAAGAGGCAAGCCCGACGCGGTCCGGCGGGCGGCCGAGGTCGCGACTTGTCTTTGCCAAACCATCACCCGACACTGCCGCCCCAAAATCACCACATTCCGGCTCCGCCGACCGCCACGCATTGAATTCCTCCGCCCGTTTTCCCGTCGCCTTCCTCAACCGCCAGCTCGCCCGCCGTCACGGAGGCGCGGTCCTGTTTTTCGCCGTATTCCTGGGGATATCCCTGCTGACGCGTTTCGCGCTGTTGTTGAAGGCGGCGCACGACGTCACTTGGACGCCGAGTCTGCTGGCCGCCTTTTTTTGGGGACTGATCTTTGATCTCGGGGCCGCCTCGTTCGCTTCGCTGCCGCTGACCGTCTTCCTGACCTTGCTACCGGCGGGTTGGTTTCAGCGCAAATGGCAGCAGTGGCTCGCGCACGCGGGCGGTTTCGTGATCATCTATACGCTGCTGTTCGGCTTGGTGTCGGAGTGGACCTTTTGGGACGAATTCGGGGTGCGGTTCAATTTCATCGCGGTCGACTACCTCGTCTACACGCACGAGGTCGTCAGCAACATCCGCGAATCCTACAACCTGCCGCTGATCTTCGCCGGGGTCTTCGCGAGCGCCATCCTGATCCATTGGATCGTCGTTCGCTCGGGCCTGCCCGCCCGCTGGTTCGCTGCGCCGACGGAAAAGATCGGCCCGCGGCTGAAAGCCGGGGCGCTCTGGTTCGCGGTGCCCCTGGCTTTCGCGACGCTGCTGACCGACGACCACCTGCCGGACTTCAAGAACAACTACAACCGCGAGCTGGGCAAGGACGGGCTGTGGTCACTCTTCGCCGCCTTTTGGAACAACGAGCTCGCCTACGACAAGTTCTACCCGACGCTGCCCGCCGACGAGGCCTTCCGCACCGTGCGGCAGACGCTGGCGCGCGACCGTTCCGCCACGCTGGCCAGCGACCCGCAGGACACGCTGCGCGTGGTGCGCAACCCCGGCCCGGAGCTGCACCCCAATGTCATCCAGATCACGGTCGAGAGCCTCAGCGCGGATTTCCTGAGCATCTTCAACCACGCCTCGCAACTTACGCCGAACCTGGAGGAGATCGCGGCGAAGAGCCTGGTCTTCGACAATTTCTACGCCACGGGCACGCGCACGGATCGCGGCATGGAGGCGCTCACCCTCGCGGTCCCGCCGACGCCCGGCCGCTCCCTCGTCAAGCGGGCACACAACGAGAACATGTTCACCCTCGGCTCCCTGTTCCGCGCCAAGGGCTACGACACGGCGTTCCTCTACGGCGGCTACGGCTACTTCGACAACATGAACTATTTCTTCAGCCACAACGGCTACCGGCTGGTCGACCGGAACAGCGTGCAGAAGGAGGACATCACCTTCGCCAACGCCTGGGGCGCCTGCGACGAGGATCTCCTGCGCTGGACGATGCGCGAGGCCGACACGGCGGCGGCCGCCGGCAAACCCTTCCACTTTTTCGTGATGACGACGTCAAACCACCGGCCCTTCACCTTCCCGGAAGGACGCATCGACCTGCCGTCAAAAACTGCCGGCCGCGCCGGCGGGGTCAAATACACCGACTTTGCGATCGGCCAGTTCATCCGCGACGCGGCGCAGAAACCGTGGTTCAACAACACGGTGTTCGTCATCGTGGCGGATCACTGCGGTTCGAGCGCCGGCCGCAGCGAGCTGCCCGTGCAGAATTACCACATTCCGCTCATCATCTACGCGCCCGGCGGGCAGATCGCCCCCGGCCACATCCGGACGCTCATGGGGCAGATCGATTATGCGCCGACCCTGCTCGGGCTGCTGCACTGGACCTATCCGAGCCGGTTCTTCGGCCGCGACGTCCGGCAGATCGATCCCGCGGAGGGACGGGCGCTCGTCGGCACCTACCAGAAACTCGGGTTGCTGCAGAGCGACGATTTCTTCGTGCTCACGCCGGTGCGCCGGCAGGCGCAATACCGCTACAATCGCGCCGACTTCAGTCTCGCGCCCCAGCCGATGGATCCAGCCTTCCGGGCGGAAGCGATCAGCTACTACCAGACCGCCAGCCAGCTCTTCCAGCAGCAGCGCTACAATGAACTGAGCGCCGACGAATTCGCCCGCCTGCTGGCGACGCCGGCCAAGCCGTGAGCCGGGGCCGCTAGAGCATTTCCAGCTGCACTCCGCCGGGGCGGCGGAAATGCGCCGCACTCAGGTTTATCTCCGCGCGGTTTAATCCCGCCCGCCGGGCCGTGATGGTGAACAGCTGCTTGATCTGTTCGGCAAAAATTCCTTCGCCGCGCAGTCGGGCGCCGAAACTCGCATCGTTGAGCCGGCCGCCGCGGAGTTCCCGGATGCGCGCGAGAACCCGGTTCTTCCGGCCGGGCGCATGGGTTTCCAGCCAGTGCAGAAAGACATCCTTCACCGCGTGGGGCAGCCGGAGAATGATGTAACCGGCGCGGCGTGCGCCCGCGGCGGCCGCGGCATCGAGGATGGCCGGCATTTCGTGGTCGGTCAGGCCGGGGACGACCGGAGCCACCAGCACGCTGACCGGCACCCCGGCGTCCGCCAGCAGCCGGATGGCGCGCAACCGGTGTTCGGGGCGCGCGGCCCGGGGTTCGAGTTTGCCGGCGAGGTCCGCGTCGAGCGTGGTCACGCTGACATTGACGACGATGCACTGATGCCGGGCGAGCTCCGCCAGCACATCGAGATCGCGGGTCACAAGGAAATTCTTGGTTATGATGCCCACGGGCTGACAGAACTCGGCCAGAACCTCCAGACAGCGCCGGGTCAGCTTGAAATGCCGCTCAGCAGGTTGGTAGCAATCGGTGGCGCCGCTCATCATGATGGGTTCGGGCCGCCAGCGGGCGGAGGAGAGTTCCGTGCGCAGCAGCTCGGGCGCGCGCGTCTTGACGAGGATCTTCGTTTCGAAATCCAGACCGCTGCTCCAGCCCAGATATTCATGGTAAGGTCGGGCGAAGCAATACGCGCAGCCATGTTCACAGCCCCGGTAACAGTTGAGTCCCCAGCCCGGGCCGATGTCGGGGCTGTCGTGGCGGGTGAGGAGGCTTTCGGTTCCGTCGAGATAGAATTTCGTGGCCGGGGCCGGCGTGGCGTCTTCGGCCGCCTGGGTGTTTTGCCACTCGGGATCGGGCTCCAGCTGGATCGGTTCGAAACGATTGGGCGGATGGATGACCGGGCCACGACCGGGGATCGATGGGTTCGGCGGGCGCGGGGTCATGTCCTTCACGTTGCTGAAAACAATCCCCGCGCCAGTGCAAACGCGGTTTGGTGCGCAAACGGGCGGGCGGCCAAGGCTTGCGCGGATTTTTTCCGCGCGGGAAAAAACCGGACCGAAACGGCGGAAGCGCGGATCGCGGAAATAACAGGGCCGCCCCCCGCGTGAGCGAAGGACGGCCCTGGTGGTTGGCTTTATTACTGTTTAGTTGAGCGCGAAGCGCGTGGCGTTGTCGAAGCGGTCGACAATCTTCACGGGCAACACGACCTTGCGAGCGACGGGTTTGCCATCCGCGAGAGCAGGAGCGAATTTCCATTTCTCAACGGCCGACACCACCGCCGCCATCAGTTCGGCATCGGCGCCGGGCGTGGCCGACGCGAGGAGCGTGGGCTTGCCCGTCGGATCGACGACGAACTCGAGTTCCACCTTCTGCCCGGCAAACCGGGCATCCACCTCGGGCGTGACGACCGAGACGGGCACCGGAATATCCGAGCGACCATGGTAGGACTCGACATAGGCCGACTCCGGCGACTTCGCCACCAAGGCGAGGGGAGCCAGGAGCAGACCGAGGCTGAGGACGATTTTGGACTTAGTGTTCATTGCATTTAATCTCCGCGGTGAGGCGGAGTTTTGTTTTCTGTTTGGGCAAGGTGCCGCCACCGGTCGAAATGACCGCAGGCAGGCACCCAGTCTTGCCGCAGACGACCCGGTAAACGGTCCCTCCGCGGCAAAAGTGTGGTTTTGGGGTGGTAGACTGGCGTAAAAAGCGACGCCAAGTCCGGCTACCCGACAGAATTGCACAGTCCATGGTTGAACCCGGCGGCCTCGCGCCCGGATCCCACCAAAGTCAAAGAACGTGTTTCAGGGAGTTCTTCGAAAGCAATTGTCTCATGACAGGACCGATCATAGCACGGGTTGTGCCAGCGGGCACGTCGCAATCAGGTTACATTTGGTTTTACGAAGCCTTAGGAATGCTGCGGCGCGAATTATAAGGAATCCCATAAAGCCTTGAACGATTCGGGGGAGCGCGTGTCGTAGCGCCATGCGCTATTTGGGAAACATCATTGGACGGTGGCTGCTGTTGCTGGGCGGACTGGCCTGGCTGGCGGTGCCCGCCCCGGCAGAGACCATGGCGGAGAAAACCCTGAAGGAGATTGTCACCCGCCAACGCGACATCCTGGCGAAAGCCGAAAAGCAAGGCGACCAGCTCGACCAAGCCTGGCTGCGCGGCGAACTGCAGGGGGTCATCAACAGCTACGACATCCTCATCCAGAAGAGTCCCGATTTCGCGGCGGCCTACGTGCCCTACGGCATGCTGCTCGGCAAGGTCGGCATGACCAAGGAGGCCGTGGCGATTCTGCTCAAGGCGAACAAGCTCGATCCCAACATTCCGGTCGTGAAGAACCAGATCGCCAAGTATCTCGCCGAGGACGGCAAGCCGGTCGACGCCCTGCCCTGGATCATGGCGGCCATCGATCTCGAGCCCCGCGAACCGCTCTACCATTATCACCTCGGCCTGCTGCTCACGGACGGACGCGACGAATTCATCCGCACCGGCCAGTTCACCCGGGCCGCGTTGGACAAGACCATGCTCGAGGCCTTCCAGCATGCGGCTGAGTTCGCCCCGGACGACCTGGAATACGCCTACCGGGTGGGGAAGGCCTATTACGAATTGGAAGCGCCGCGCTGGGACGAGGCCTTGACGGTTTGGACCCGGCTGGAGTCGCGTCCGGTCACCCCCGCCATGCGCCAGTTGGTCCGGCTGCAGAAGGCCAATGTGCTCCTCAAGCTGGGACGCCCCGATGAAGCCCGCGACGTGCTGCAGGGCGTGACCGACCCGAAAATGGCCGGGGAGAAGCAAACTTTGCTCGACCAGTTGGCGCCCAAGCCTGAGAAGTAAGGCCGCATGTCATTGCTTTCCCGCCTCGAACGCGCGCTCGGCCGCTTCGCCATCCCGGATCTCTCCCTCTACCTCGTGTTGGGGCAGTTGGCGGTGTTGGGATTCGCGCTGCTCGGGCATTTCAACGTCGAGCGCATCGCTCTGCGGCCGGAGGCGGTGCTGGCCGGGGAATTCTGGCGGCCCCTGACCTTTATCTTCGTGCCGCCCGTGACCACGGTCACCATGACCGGAGCCATCTTTTTGGCCTTCGGCTGGTATATTTTCTACCTGATGGGCGGCGCGTTGGAGCAACACTGGGGAGTGTTTCGCTACAACGCCTTCCTCTTCCTTGGTTGGGCGCTGACCGTGGCGGCGGCCTTCGTTACGCCGGGTGCCTACGCCAGCAACGCCTACGTCGCCGGCACGGTCTTCCTCGCCTTCGCCTACCTGAATCCGGATTTCGTGATGTATATCTTCTTCATCCTGCCGGTGAAGATCAAGTGGCTGGCGCTCCTGGCGTGGATCGGCTACGGGTTCACCTTCATCACCGGCACGTGGTCCGATCGCCTGATGGTGCTGGCCTCGGTGGGCAACTTCCTCGTTTTTTTCTCTCGCGACATCGTGCTGTCGCTCCGGTCGGGCAAGCGCCGGATGGCGTGGCAGGCGCAGTCCTTTGGGTCCCAGAACAGCGAGCGCGAGCCGCGCCACCGCTGTCATGTCTGCGGCAAGACCGACGTGTCACACCCGCAGCTGGATTTCCGTTACTGCTCCAAGTGCGCCGGTGACGAGTGTTACTGCGCCGAGCACATCTTCAACCACGAGCACGTGGTGGCGGACACCGCGGGCCGGAAATAAGCCATGGCTGACGTCCGCTTTCCGGCCAACGCCACCGTCGGCGACTGCCTGAAGCACGCCGAGCAGCTCTATGCCCGGCACAAGGTGGCGCTCGGCCAGGTGGCGACCACGGCGCACGACGAGGCGCTCTATCTTCTCTTGCGCACGCTGCAGCTGCCGCTCGACAGCAAATCGGCGGTCCTCCGCCGCAAGCCCACGCCGGAGCAAACCGCGCAGGTGCAGGAAGTGTTCCGCCGCCGTCTGGAGGAGCACGTGCCCGCGGCCTACCTCACCCGCGAAGCCTGGCTCGGCGAACACCGCTTCTTTGTCGACGAACGCGTCATCATCCCGCGCTCCTACTTTCTGGAGATCATCCCGGAGCAACTGCCGCTCTGGCTGCCGCCGGACAAGCCCGTGAAACACGCGGTGGACGTTTGCACCGGTTCGGGATGCCTCGCCATCCTGCTCGCCCACCAGTTCGCCGGCGCAAAGGTGGACGCCATCGAACTGTCGCCCGACGCGCTGGCGGTGGCGAAATTCAATGTCGCGACGCACGGGCTCGCCCAGCGCGTGAAACTGTTCCACTCCGACGTGTTCGCCGCCGTGCCGCGGGTGAAATACGACATCATCCTCAGCAACCCGCCCTACGTGCCGACGCGCGAGCTGCGCGAATTGCCGGCCGAGTTCAAGCGCGAGCCCCAGATGGCGTTGGATGGCGGGCGCGATGGCCTCGACATCATCCGCAAACTCCTGCGCCAATCCCGCGACCGGTTGCAGCCGCACGGTATCGTCGTGCTGGAAGTCGGCGGCCTGCGCGCGGCGATGGACCGCGCGTTTCCCGAACTCGACCTGCACTGGCTCCACACCGCCGACGGCGAAGATTGCGTATGCCTCGTCCAAGCCGTGCGTTTGAAAAAGTGGCGCGCGTGAGCCATCGGAATCCGGTCCCCCGCCAAATCCGACGACCCGCACGGCCGGCGGGCGTCGCCGGGACCGGGGACCTTGGGCTTCACCGGAATGCCGGGGGCTCTTCTTCGTTGGGCTGGTAGTTCCGGCACTCGCGGCCGATCCGCACGGGAGCGCCGCGAAAGGGGGACCGCGGATTGGTGCAGATGCCGTAATCCAGCCAGCCACCGGCGCTCAGGCGCTTGAAACACGCACAGGCTTCGGAACACGGCTGGATGATCTCAACCGCGGGTTCCGTCCGGTGAACTGTCGTCACGGGGTTCATACCTCGCCATGATCCTGGCACGGGCGCACGTCTGAGTGCAACCGCCCGGCGGGCTCCAGCGCGGGATTATTTCGATTCGCCGACTTGTCGCACCGGTTGGCCGGCGGCCTGCCAGTCCTTGAAGCCGCCGGCGTTGGCGACCTTGCGGCCCTGCTCGGCCAGGACCGCGCCGATGATGCCCGCGCGATGACCCGAGCGGCAGTAGAGGAGGAGCTGCTTGTCGCGGTGCTTCGCGAGGAAATCCTTCCACAGCTTCTGGTCGCCGTCGAAATCGCTCTTGGGCAACAGTGCTGCGCCCGCCACGACGCCGGTCGCCGCCCACTCGGCGGGTTCGCGGATGTCCACCAGCACGGCGGCGCCGTCGGCCACGAGGCGCGCGGCGTCCGCGGGGCTGATCTTGGGCACCTCCGTGGCGAAGGCGGACGCGGCCAGCAGCAAAAATAGGACGAGGTATTTTTTCATGGGCTGCTAGTGATGGACGTCCGGCTTGGCGGGGGCTGGTGGGGCCAGGGATATCCGGATGATGCCGCGCCAGGCGTAGGCGGAGTATTCGGTGGCTTGGTCGGCGGGATAGTGCTGCTCGAGAAAAGCGCGGATTTCTGGGTGCAAACTTTCGCGCGGGCCGTGGCACTTGAGACACACGGGCATGGTGGTGATCGGACGGTAGACCCGCCACTCTTCGGGCTCGTTCGCCGGAGCGAGGCGCTGGATAAGCAGCTTGGGCACGTCGTCGCCTTCCTGCAACGCGGTGTCGATCTTCTCAAGGGCGGCGCGATCGGCGGCGTCGGGCTCGTTGGCGGGACTGCGAAGGTTGAGACTGGTGCGCTTGATGGCCGTCACCCGGGGTTGGCCCGGCTCGGGCTTGGGCAGTTCCAGATCCTTGAGGTGCACCGTTGCGATCGTCTTGGCGAGACCCTCGGTGGAGATGCCACGCTCCACCTCGAAAATCAGCAGGCTGCCGACACGGTTGATCAATTGTTCGGCGGTCCGCCGGAAGGCCGCGGCGGCGGGATCGTCGGGTTCGACCCAGGTGTAATTTAACGAACCAGCGGTCGGGGCGGGCTCTGTCGCGAATCCAGCCAAGGGACCCAGCACGAGGAGCAGCAGCGGGGTCGTCTTCATGCCTGCACTATACACCAGAACCCCGTCCGGTCACAAGGTTTGCGCGCGACAAATAGTGCGCAGCGGAGGCGGACGATTTCAGTAGCTCATCTTGTCGAGCCGCACCTTGCCGCGGAAGATCCAGTAGATGCTCACGCTGTAGGCGAGCACCACGGGCAGGCCGATGAGGGCGATCGTGAGCATGATGCCGAGGGTCTTGGGCGACGACGCGGAGTTGAAGGCGGTGAGGCTGTGCTCGGGGAAGGGCTGGCTGTAGACGAGGTAGGGATAGTTGCCGACGCCGAAGATCGCCATCAGGCCGGCCATCGCGGCGCAGGAGGAGAGAAACGCGAAGAACTCGCGGCCGCGGTTCACCTCGCGCGGGATGTTGGCGATGGCGAGCACGACGGGCACGACCAGCGCGAAGAACCACGGCTCGCGGCGGAACGCCTCGGTCACATGCGGCACGTAGAGCAGCGTCGCGAGGGTCAGCAGCACGTAGCTGAGGATGAAGGCGATGATGAGCGGATTGATGCGCGCCCGCACGCGCGCCTGGAGCTCGCCCTCGGTCTTGAGCCCGAGGTAGATCGCGCCGTGCATGGCGAACAGCGCCACCGTCGTCACGCCCATCAGCAGCGCGTAAGGATGCAGCAAGCCGAGGAAGGAGCCCGCGAACTCGCCGCGGGCATCGATCGGCACGCCCCAGGCAATGTTGCCCATGGCAATGCCGATGAGCAGCGTCGAGGCGAGACTGCCGAGGGCGAAGCTCCGGTCCCAAAACCACCGCCAGCGCGGCGACGGATGCTTGCTGCGGAACTCGATGGCGACGGCGCGGAAGATGAGCGCGCAGAGCAGCGCCATAAACGCCAGGTAGAAACCGGAGAAGACGGTCGCGTAGACATTGGGAAACGCGGCGAAGAGCGCGCCGCCGCCGGTGACGAGCCAGACCTCGTTGCCGTCCCAGACCGGGCCGATGGCGTTGAGGAACACCCGCCGTTCCTCGTCGCGTTTCGCGACGAACAAGTGGAGCACACCGACGCCGAGATCGAAGCCGTCGAGGATCACGTAGCCGGTGAACAGCACGCCCACGAGGGCGAACCAGACGGTGTGGAGATCGAGGGAGCCGAAGTTCATGATGCAGCCTCCGGGGCGGGCTTGAAACCGAGGGCATGCTTGCCGGTGGGTTGCAGGTCGGTCTCATCGGGACCGTGCTGGATCTTTTCGTTGAGCAGAAACACGAAGGCGGCGAAGAGCAGCAGATAGACGCCGGTGAACATGACCATCGAGGTGACGACCTGGTTGGCCGAGACCACGGCGGACAGGCCCTGCGAGGTGCGCAGGAGCTTGTAGACGATCCACGGTTGCCGGCCGACCTCGGCGGCCCACCAGCCGGCTTGGTTCGCGATTTGCGGACCGAGCACCGAAATGACGAGCAGCCAGAGCAGCGGACGGGAGTTTTCCAACGTGCCGCGCCAGAGCGCCCACGCGGCCCACAGCGCCAGGCCGATCATGGTGAAGCCGATGGCGACCATCAGATGGAACAGTTGGAAGGTGAAGTTGACCGGCGGGCGCTCGTCCTGAGGAATGTCGCGCAGACCGGTGACGGGTTTCGCCGCATCGCCATAGGCGAGCCAGCTCAGCATCCCGGGCAGCGCAAGACCGCGGGTCGTTTCGGTTTTGGCGTCGACCCAGCCGACGACATGGAGAGGAGCCTGCGGCCCGGTTTCCCAATGGCCCTCGAGCGCGGCGAACTTCGCCGGCTGGTTCCGCGCGACGCCCTTCGCACTGCGATCGCCCGTCACGAGCGTGAGCACCGAGGCGGTGAGCGAGAGCGCCAGGCCGATCTTCATCGAGGCGAGGGCGAAGGCACGGTGCTGCTTCCGCAACAGATACCATGCGCCGATGCTCACCATCAGCCAGGCGCCCGCCTGCCATGCGCCGACGACGGTATGGCTGAGCCGGTCCATCGAGGAGGGATTGAAGACCATGGCCCAGAAATCCGTGATCTCCGCCCGGGCGTGCAGACCCTCGCCGACGATGTGGAAGCCCGCGGGCGTCTGCATCCAGGAATTCGCCACGATGATCCAGATCGCGCTGAAATGCGCCCCGAGCGCCACCATGCAGGTCGCGAAGAAATGCATCTTGGGGCCGACCTTGTCCCAGCCGAACAGCAGCACGGCGAGAAAACCCGATTCGAGAAAGAAGGCGAAGATGCCCTCCGCCGCGAGCGCGCTGCCGAACACGTCGCCCACATAGCGTGAGTAGGTGGCCCAGTTGGTGCCGAATTCGAATTCCATCACGATGCCCGTGGCGACGCCGATGGCGAAGGTCAGCGCAAAGACCTTGGTCCAGAACCGCGCCATCTGGTGATAGAGCGGATTTTTCGTCTTCAGCCAGAGCGCCTCGATGGCGACCAGCAGCACGCCCAAGCCGATGCTGAGTGGCGGGTAGAGATAGTGGAACGTGATGGTGAACGCGAACTGGAGGCGCGAGAGAGTCAGGATATCCATGCGTGGGAGGAGTGTGCAGGGAGCTTGCGCAGGAATTGCCCGGAGGCAAAAGCGGGCGGGCGGTATTCAGCCGCGCTTACACGGGCCAGTGGCGCAACTGCTGGCCGACGAGGAGGAACCACCCGGCCAGGTTGCCGAATTCGGCAAAAGCGACAAAGTGCGCTCACACCTGGTCGAGCGCCTGCTTGAGATCCCAGATGAGGTCTTCGTGGTTTTCGATGCCGATGGAGAGTCGCACGAGATCGTCGGTGACGCCCCAGAGCAGCTTGTCCTCCGCAGTGAGCCCGGAATGCGTCATCGCCGCGGGATGCTGCGCCAGCGACTCGGTGGAGCCGAGCGACACGGCCAGCTTGATGACCTTCAGGTGGTCGAGGAAGGCGAAGGCCTCCTGTTCGCCGCCGCGAATGTAGAACGAAATCAGCGAGCCCGGGCCCGTCTGCTGCTTTTGGTAGATCGCATATTCGGGATCATCGGGCTTCAGCAGCCCGAGGTAGCAGACCTGCCGCACCTTTGGATGGGAAGCGAGAAACGCGGCCACCTGCTGCGCGTTGCGCTGCTGCTGCTCGGCTCGGATCTTGAGCGTCTCGAGCGAACGCGTCATCAGCCACGCCGTGTAGGGATTGGGCATGCCGCCGAGCATCGCGCGGTGCTGAGCGATCGCGGCGAGGATCGCGGGATCGTTTGCCAGGGCCACGCCGCCGACCACGTCCGAGTGGCCGCCGATGAACTTGGTGGCGGAATACAGCACGATGTCTGCGCCGACTTTGGCGGGCTGCGCGAACACCGGACCGGCCATCGTGTTGTCGACCATCACGAGGATGCGGCCGCCGGAGAGGCGCGTCGCGAGCTCCTTCATGCGTCCGATGTCGGTCAGGCGGTTGTTGGGGTTCGCCGGACTCTCGATGAAGATCGAGCGCGTGCGCGGCGTGATGAGCTTTTCCGCCAGCGCCGGGGCGTTGACGCCCGCGGGCACGAAATGCGCCGCGATACCGAGGTTTTTGAGGAAATGATGGATGAGCGAGTCGGTGCCACCGTAGACCGGCGCGCAGACGATCATTTCGTCGCCGGGGCTGTGGGTGGCGAGCAGCGTGGTGGCGATGGCCGCCATCCCGCTGGAGAAGCTGTAGGCATCCTTCATGCCCTCCCAGAGGGCGATGCGGTCCTCGAAGATCTCGAGGTTGGGGTTGTTAATGCGCGAGTAGATGAGGCCCTGTTCGCGGCGCGGCGGCGGCACGCCCTCGCCGTGCGCCCACGCAAAAAAGCGTTTGCCGTCGGCAGCACACTTGAAGGCGAAGGTGGAGGTGAGGAACACCGGCGGCTTCACCGCGCCCTCGCTCAGCCACGGATCGAAGCCGTAGCTGAGGGCAAGAGTTTCGGGGTGCATCCGGGCGGCTTCGGAGTCGGTTAGTTTGGTCATGGGGGGCTTTTGTTGCCCGTGTCATAAACTATATTCCGGCAAAAGTCCCCTACACATCAGCAGGCCGGGCGAAAATTATTCGGACTGTTTACGCTTATTATACGCTTCGTGGGGAATGGCCTCAGGCGGGAGCTTCCAATCCGCCCCAAACAAAGAGCCGGCACGCGGCCGGCTCCCGGAGCGGACTCGGAATCGATGGCCCGAGGTCAGCTCTTCGGCGGATTGGGGCAATTGGCCTGGTTGCCCGTGCCGTCCTTGGCGCCGTTGCCGGGGGCCGTGGCCTTGCCGGAACCGTCCCGCACCGGCGTGCCGGTGGAGTTGGGATTGCCGCGGTTGTTGACGGCCTTGCCGGAACCGTCGCGGGCAGGCGCCGCCGGGGCGGAACCGCGATTGCCGCCGCCGTTGCCGCCACGCGGACCCGCGGCGAAGGCGGAAGTGCCGGCCAGGAGGCCCGCACTGATGAGAGAAGTCAGGAGGATGGTTTTGATTTTCATGATTTGGATTTCCTTTCAGCCAGTTCAACCCCACTCCCGGCGGTTTGTTACACCGGCGGTGAAAATGGGCGAAAGCCTTTGCCTCGACTTCGCCGTAATATAACTTCCCACCCGGGGTTTATCCCAACGGTGAATACTGCCCGGCTGCCTTCATTCCTCTCCGTGCTGCTGGCCGACCTCCTGCCATGGCGGTTGGAGCTGGCGTTGCCCGCCGCCGCGGGCGCCGAGGAGGAAGGCTGGATGGCGCGGGTGGCGGCCGGGGATGACACGGCGCTGCAGCAGCTGTTCGATCGCTGGAAAATTCCCCTCCTGAGTTTCTTCTACCGCTCGCTGGGCTCGCACGCCGATGCCGAGGATCTGACCCTGGAGGTTTTCGTGCGGCTGCACCGTTCCGCGGCGGACTACCGGCCGGCGGCGAAATTTCCCACGTTTCTCTTCCACATCGCGCACAATCTGCTCCGCAACGAATTCCGCCGCCGCCGCCGGAAGCCCGCGCAGCCGGTCGCACCCGAGGCCTTCGACTATATCGAGGCGGAGCCCGCCGCCGGGACGCGGCTGGCCGAGCTGGAGGAAGTCTTTCAGCGCGCGCTGGTGCGCCTGCCGGAAAAATACCGGGCGCCGCTCCTGCTGCTGCACCAACAGCAGCTCGATTATCCGGACGCCGCCGCGGCGCTGGGCATTTCCGAAAATTCCCTGCGGGTGCTGGTGCATCGCGGCCGCCGCCTGCTCAAAACCGAAATGGAGACCCTGTCATGAATGCTCCCCGTCCCCCGTCGGAAGAAGAAATCGACCGCCTGCTCGCCAGCCGGCTCCGGGACACGACGACCGCGTTCGAGGCCCGCTGGCGCGACTTGCGGCGCGAGCTGCGCCAGACTCCCGCGCCGCGCCGCCGCTGGCTGACCTGGCCGGTCTGGTCGACCGGTCTGGCCGCAGCCGGCGTGGCGCTGGCGGCGGTGCTGCTGTTGCTCCATCCGTGGACCCCTTCCGCGCCTCCGCCGGCCCCCGCCTTTTCCCCGGTGTTCGCCGAGCTGTTGGAAATGGACGACATCCTCGGCTCCGCCACGCCGCTGCTTGATCCGGAAAACCGCGACGCATTGCTCCATCTGCCGGCCCAACCGTCACCTCAAACCTGATTCCCGCCATGAAAACGATCTTCCTGCTATTGCTCCTCCTGCCAGCCGGTTTCGCCACGGCCGCCGAGACACCGCCACCCGTGCACGGGCGCGAAATGGCCTCGGTCGAACAGTTCCTTAGCCTGTCCGATGCCGACCTCGACCAGTTGCAACAGGTCATCGCCCGAATCCGGGCCATGCCCGCGGAACAGCGCGCCGAGCTGAGGAAGGAGATCGCGCAATACCGCGAGCTGCCCGGGACACAACGCGAGCAACTGCGGCAGGGCTGGGGCTGGATGTCGCGCGAAATCCAGGACGGCTGGCGCGAGATGATGCAGCAGGTCACGCCGGAGCGCCGCGCCGCGATCCAGCAGGAATTGCAGGCGCTGGAGCCGGCGGCCAAGACCGCGCGCCGCCGCCAGTTGGTCGAGGAATACCTGAAGACGAAAGCGCCCACCGCGAAGCCTTGAGCTAGGACGGCGCGAGGATTTCGTGCGGTTGGTGCGTAGCGGCGGGGTGTGGACGGCTGTTATGCGAGACTCAATACTGGTTCCTCGCTGTATTCAGTGGGTAGCTGTTAAGCCCAAGCCCCGGAAGTTTAGGGCACCACTAATCAGGTTTCGCCAAGTGGCGAAACCTTCGAGGTCACCCTCCGGCTCATCGCCTCCGGAATTTGGTTCCGGGGCGTCCGCTTATCGCGGACTGGATGGATAGGCCGGGCGGGGCCGGTCCCCGCATCAGCCGCTGGGGTGTGGAGGAGACCAATCCTCCAGCCGGCGATCAGCCGGCCCCCGAAACCCAGCGGCGGAGACGATCAGTCGGAGCACACCTCGTAGGATTCATCCCTTGATGAATCCATTAGTGGTTAAGTTTCTCCGGGACGAGGGGGCAACGCTTTGACCCACTGGAAACAGCGAAGAACCTCAATAATATGCTTTGGTTGTAATATCGGCGGCGGGACGGGGTTTCATCGGGCAACCTTCCTGTCATGAAAACCAAACTGTTTTATGTCCTTTCGTTTCTCACGGCCGCGGGCGTTGCGCTCGCCGCCCCCGGCCCCGCGGCCCGCGGCGGCTGCGGCCCGTGCCCCGCCGGTGACTGTGCCCGGCTGCAAGCGGACACCACGCCCATCGTCCTGAGCGACAGCGCCGGGGCGGCACTGAGCTTCCAGATCGACGAGGAGCGCATGGCGCGCGAACTCTATACGGCGTTCGGCGAAAAGTGGGATCTGCGTCCCTTCCGCAACATCGTGGCGGCCGAGGAACGTCACGAAGCGGTGCTGCAGGCGCTGGCGCTCCAGGCGGGCGTCACCGTGGCGCCGGCGCAGCCGGGCCGGTTCGCCACCGCCGCCGTGCAGGAGCGCTACGACACGCTGTTGGCGCAAGGCATGAAGTCGGCGATCGACGCGCTGCAGGCGGGCGCGCACGTGGAGGAACAGGACATCGCCGATTTGCGGACGCTCACCGCGACCACAGACAGCGCGGAGCTGAAACAAGCCGTGGCCGCGCTGGAGCGCGGATCGCAGCATCACCTCAACGCCTTTGTGCGCAATCTCCGGGGACGCGGAGTCACCTATCAGGCGCAGGTGCTCAACCCGGAGGAGGTGACCAGGCTGACGGCGGAGAGCCGGGCGGGTCAGTGCGGCCGGCGGGCGAGGATCTGGACGACCGCGCCGCGGCCGGTGTGTCCGTCGCCCTCGAGGATGTCGCGTTCGAGTTCCTGACCGTGCAGGAATTCGAGGCCGGCTAGTTCCGCGCGCAGCCCGGTGAGCGTGGGCAGCAGGGCCGCGTCGCGCGGGCCGCCGGTGTCGAAGGCCAGCTGCGCCGGCGAATAGCACTCGAGCACGAACATGCCGCCGGGCCGGAGGCCGGCGACGGCCCGCGCCAGGACCGTGGCGCGCAGGGTCGGCGGCAGGTGCATGAAGATGGCGACGATGCCGGCCCACGAGTTTTCCGTGATCGCAAAACCGGTCAGGTCGGCGACGACCGTGGTCAGGTCCACGCCGTGTGTCTGGGCCAGGGCGCGGGCTTTGGCCAGCCCGGTGGCAGACTGGTCGACCGCGGTGACCGCGTGACCGCGGCGGGCGAGATGGACGGCGTTGCGACCTTCGCCCTCGGCCAGGCATAGCACCGGACCGGGCGGGATCCGGTCGGCGACCGCCGCGAGAAATTCGTTGGGCGCGGTGCCGTAGACATAGCCGGCCGTGCCGTAGCGGTTGTTCCAGAAGGTGGCGTCGAAGGGCGAATTCATGATGCGGCGGTGGCGGTGGCGCGGCCGATTCGGCACCACAAAGGCCGGGGGCGCAAGTTCCGGTGCGCCGGGACGCCTCAGACCGACGGCGCACGCCGAATTGCTGACGTTGCAGGAACTCGCGCAGCAGAGCGGCCCGGGGATGCAGCGTGGAGGACGGGTTGACCCTGCGCGAGCTGGCCGTGAAGAACGGCTTTCAGAAACCCTATGAACTGCTCGAAATCATCCGGGCACACCCGCCGGCTGAACAAGAACTGGTTCCGCCGCCGTCAGTCAAAAATTTGGGCTGTTGCGCCGGAGATTCCTATAAAAACCTAAAACCAGACCCTTTTAGATCTAACTCGCAATCGCACCAAAATAACCTCTTTGCGCACATTCTTGCGCAAAACCGTAGAGCGAAGCAGTCGCAAAAAAAGACTGATCAGGCCCCGGGTAGAGTGGGAATCCCGGATGGAGGCTTACTACGCATAGCCTTCAGGATTAGAGGAGCAGTGATTCCGACATTCACCGCTAGTATCGGCGTCATGTTAATGCCTGACCGAATATAGGCGGCTACCAGAAACATTCCTAACAGTGGATGGATTGATTGAAGCAAATAGAAACGCCAATCGGTGAAGGCGGGCCAATTTGCTGGCCGGTCCCACGGTAAATCAGCAAAATCAACAAGCTTGATAGCCAAGCCTCCACCCCCGGCGAACCAGATTGCTTGCGGAAGGAAGTGCCACACCGACCGGATGAAATCGATCATCAGTAAATGCGATTGTTGAACACTCCGCTCAGGACATTTGAAAAGGTCATGTTCTGTAACATCCGAGTGCGGCTTCCGTATAATGGTTCACCGCTCTGGGAAACATAAGGGGGAATCACCACTTCGTCAGACCAACCAAGAAGAATCTCTTTAACCAGTGCTAGATCTAGCTTGGTGTCAGTGGCAATTCCGCCAGCCGTGCGCCACGTATACTTTTGATCATTCAACGCAGCGAGAATCTTTGCCCGTTCGCTGGCGTATGGCTGAATTGGCGGCAATCCACTCATGTGGGTGGAAGATGCAGCGTGTCTGTGGATTCTCAAGACAGAAGGTTGTTGGGGCTGGAGTCTTCAAACTGATACACTATCCCGGCGCGGGGGGCGGCTCCGGCGCCATTGTGAAATGGGGTTCTCGCCGCTTTCGACGGGGGTGCGTTGGATGTTTCCCCTGTCGAACCAGGGGCTGTGACCGCTAATGAGTTTCGCCAACCGGCGAAACTTTTAGCGTCGCCCTCCGACTGGCCTGTCAGCCGAAGCCGCACGACCAAGGATTCATCCCCTGATGAATCCCATTAGCGGTATAATCCTCCGGGGCCTTGGGGTGTGCCGCCGCATTGCCGACTGAAAACAGCGAGGGACCTCACTTCTTTTCCTCCGGTTTGCTGCAAGTGCTCAGGCCGAAGGGCAGGTAGGCCGGGCAGAAACGGAAGGTGCCGGTCAGGATCGGTCCAAAGCCGATCAGGCCCCACCAGGATTTGAAGTAATAGCCTGCGCCGAGGATGGCGAGGCCGGCGATGATGCGGACGATACGGTCGAGGGATCCAACATTGGCTTTCATAGGGTGATGGGGGTTGAGGACGGGGGAGAATCAGCGTTTCTTGGATTTGGCGACGGGCCAGCCGGCGTCGAGCCAGTCGGCCAGGCCGCCGGTGTTGGCGGCGCGCACGCCCTCGGCGGCGAGGATCTTCGCCGCGAAACCGGAGCGAGCGCCGGAGGCGCAATAAAGCAGCACTTCGCGGCCCTTGGCCTCGGCGAGGAATTTTTGCCATTGGGCGCGGGCGCCGGTGAGATCGCTCAACGGCAGGAGCCGGGCGGAATGGGCCACGCCGCCGGCCCATTCGCCGGGTTCGCGACAATCGATCAGGAACGCTTCACCGGAGCGGACGCGGGCAGCGCATTCGGCCGGGTTCAGGCGGGGAGCGGAGGTGAACAGGGATTTCAACATTTTCAGGAGGTTCATGAAAGGGGTCAGCACGAGGGGTTGGGCACAGCCGCCGGCTGGGGGGCGCGGCCGGCGTGGGTCATGTAATAGATGAGTGGCACGGCCAGCGGGCTGATGATGAGCGAGGCGATGGCGCCGAAGAGCAGCGAGATGGCCAGGCCTTGGAAGATCGGGTCGGCGAGGATCACGAGGCCGCCGACCACGACGGCGAAGGCAGTCAGCATCATCGGGCGGAAACGCACGGCACCGGACTCGATGCACGCCTCGGCGAGCGGCCGGCCGTGGCTGAGCCGCAGCTCGATGAAGTCGACGAGGATGATTGAATTGCGGACGACGATCCCCGCGCCGGCCATGAAGCCGATCATCGAGGTGGCGGTGAAGAAGGCGCCCATCACCGCGTGCGCCGGCAGGATGCCGACCAACGAGAACGGAATGACGGTCATCACGATGAGTGGCGTGGCGTAATTCTTAAACCAGCCGACCATGAGCATGTAGATCAGGATGCACACCGCGCCGAACGCCAGGCCGAGATCGCGGAAGACCTCGATCGTGACCTGCCACTCGCCGTCCCACTTCATCGCGGGCTCGCGGTCGTCGAAGGGCATGGTGGAATTGTAGACCTTCACGTGCGGCGCCGTGCCGCCAAAGTCCCGGCCGTCGAGCTTGGCCAGTTCCCGGTTCATCGCGAAGATGGCGTAGACGGGGCTCTCGACCACGCCGGCGACGTCGGCGGTGACGTAGGTCACATTCTGGAGGTTCTTGTGGTAGATGTTGCGCTCGCCCTCGGTGGGAATGACGGTGACCAACTCGCGCAGAGGAACAAGCGGGGCCGACGGATTCATCTCGGAACGCACGGGCAGGGCGAGCAGGTCGTCGGGCCTGGCGCGCAAGGCGCGCGGCAACTCGAGGACGATGTTGACGGCCTCGCGATCGTCGGGCGAATGCAGCAGGGTGACGGGATAACCCTGCATCGCCATCTGCACGGTGCGGGAGATCGCCTCCTCGCTGATGCCGCGGAGCGCGGCCTTCTCCCGGTCGATGCGCAGGACGGTCTTCGCCTGCTTTTCCTCGACATACCAGTCGACGTCGACGACGCCGGCGCCGGCCCGGAAAATCTCGCGGACCTGGGTGGCGAGCTTCAGCCGCGCTTCCTCGGTCGGGCCGTAGATCTCGGCCACGAGTGTGGAAAGCACGGGCGGGCCGGGCGGCACTTCGGCGACGGCGACCACGCCGCCGTATTTTTGCGCGATGGCGGCGAGCCGCGGGCGGATGCGGCGGGCGATGTCGTGGCTCTGGGCGGAGCGTTCGTGCTTGGGCAGCAGGTTGACCTGCAGATCGGCGACATTGCTGCCGCGCCGCATGAAGTAGTGGCGCACGAGGCCGTTGAAATTGAACGGCGACGCGGTGCCGGCGTAGACCTGGTAATCCCGCACCTCGGGCTCGGACCGGATCGAGGCGGCCATTTCGCGGGCGACGCGGGCGGTCTGCTCCAGCGTCGTGCCCTCGGGCATGTTCAGGATGACCTGGAACTCGGACTTGTTGTCGAAAGGCAGCATCTTGACCTTCACGGCGCCGATGCCGACCAAGCCCATGGAGGCGACGGTGGCGGCGGCGACCACGGCCAGAAACGCCCAGCGCCACGAGCGATGTTCGATCAGCGGGCGCATGAAGCGCTGGTAGAGCCGGGTGAAGGCGGTGTCCGGCATCGTCTCGTCGGCCGCCTCCTCCTCGTCGGTGAGCGGAGCGTCGACGAACGCGGCGGCGTCACTGCCGTGCTTCGCGTGACCGCGGAGAATCTTGAGCGCGGCCCACGGCGTGACCGCGAAGGCGACGAGCAGTGAGAAGAGCATGGCCGCGCTCGAGCCGATCGGAATCGGCCGCATGTAGGGCCCCATCAGGCCGCTGACAAAGGCCATCGGCAGCACGGCGGCGATCACGGCCCAGGTGGCGAGGATGGTGGGATTGCCGACCTCGTCCACCGCCTCGACCGCGATCTGGAGCAGGCGCTTGCGGCGGCAGCTCGGCAGGCCCATGTGGCGGACGATGTTCTCGACGACCACGATGGCGTCGTCGACGAGGATACCGATGGAGAAGATCAGCGCGAAGAGCGTGATGCGGTTGAGCGTGTAACCGTAGAGATAGAACACGAGCAGCGTCAGGCCGAGCGTGACCGGGATCGCGAGCAGGACGACGAGCGATTCGCGCCAGCCCAGGAAAAGCAAAATGAGGATGGCGACGCCGAAGACGGCGAGGCCCATGTGCAACAGGAGTTCGTTGGACTTCTCCGAGGCGGTGGCGCCGTAGTCGCGGGTGACCGCCACGCCGATGTCAGCGGGGATGAGCGTGCCCTTCAGGCCGTCGACCTTGCGGATGACATCGTTGACGACATCGACGGCGTTGGCGCCGGGACGCTTGGCGATGCTGAGCGTGACCGCGGCCTCTTCGCCGTGGCCGGCACCGCCCACCCCGAACAGCACGTAGTTGTCGGGCTCGTCCTGGGCGTCGAGCACGGTGGCGACATCGCGCAAATAGACGGGCCGGCCGTCGAAGACGCCGACCACGACGGCACCGACATCGCGGGCGTCGCGGAAGAACACGCCGGTCTGCAGCAAGGTCTCCTGGTTGCCGGAGGACTGCGTGCCGGTGAGTTTCTGGGCGTTGGCCTGCTGCAGCATCGGCACGAGGTAACCCGGGCTCAGGTTGCGCGAAGCCAGCCGCTGCGGGTCGAGCAGCACGCGGATGGTGCGGTGCTGGCCGCCGATGACCGTGGTCTCGGCGACATGGGGAATCTGTTTCACCACGTCGTCGACCTGCGTCGCGAGGCGGTGCAGGGTGGCGTGATCGTAGCGGGTGCTGTGGAAGGTGAGGGCCAGCACCGGGACGTCGTCGATCGTCCGCGGCTTGACGAGCGGCGGCGTGACGCCGAGCGGGATGCGGTCGAAGTTGGCCTGGAGTTTCTGGTTGAGGCGGATGAGCGCCGACTCGAGGTCCGTGCCGACCTTGAAGCGGACGATGGTCATGTTGCCGCCCGGCATGGCGGTGGAATAGAGGTATTCGACGCCCGAAATCTCCCAGAGAAGTTTCTCCATCGGGCGGGTGACGCGGTTCTCGACCTCCCGGGCGGTGGCGCCGGGCATGGCGACCATCACGTCGATCATCGGCACCTTGATCTGCGGTTCCTCCTCGCGCGGCAACATGAGGATGGCGAAAAGCCCGAGCAGCAACGAGGCGGCGACGACGATCGGCGTCAGCTTGGAGTCGATGAAGATCGACGCCATGCGGCCCGCGAAGCCGTATTTCGCGGAGTCGGGAAAGGGCGAGGGTTGCGGCTGGCTCACGGGCGGACCTCCAGCGGCTGACCTTCCCGCAGGCCCGCGGGCGGGGCCAGCACGACGCGTTCGCCGTCGTCGAGGCCGGAAAGGATTTCCACGCGGTCGCCGCGCGCGGCGCCGGTCTTGACGAGCCGGAGCACGGCGCGGTTGCCCTCGCCGGCGACAAAGACGCATTCCATCTGGCCGGACGTCGTGACCGCGGTCGCGGGCGCCAGCAGCACGCGGACCGGCGCGCCCGGCACCTGCACGCGGGCGAACTGACCGGAGCGGACGGCGGCGCCGGCCGGCACAGTGAATTTCGCCGTCACGGTGTGGGCGTTGGCGTCGGCGGCGGACGACAGCTCGGCGAGCGGGGCGCTGAAGGTGGTGTTGGCGGAGGCGATGGTGATTTCAACCGGCGTGCCGACACTGAGCGCACCGGCGAGCGAGTCAGGAATGCCGGCCTCGACCTGGAAGGCGTCGGCGCCCTCGATCTCGATCAGCGGCACACCCGGCGAGGCGAAATCGCCCGCCTCGACATATTTGCGGGCGACGAATCCGTCGAAAGGCGCGCGGATGACCGCGTAACCGAGCATGGTCTGCGCCTCGCGCACCTGGGCCTCGGCCAGCGTGGCGCGCGTCTCGAGGTTGCGCACGAGTTCGGCGGTGCTGGCGTGCTTGGGGAGCAGGTCGCGCTCGCGGGCGAGATCGCGGTTGGCCTGGTCGAGCTGGGCCTGCGCCTGGGCGAGCCGGGCGGAAATTTCATCGGCGGAGATTTTCAAGAGCACGTCGCCGGTCGAGACGCGCTGGCCGAGTGCGACGGGGAGTTCGACGATGGCGCCCATGAGTTTGGCGGCGAGGGTGGCGCGGCGCACCGGGCGGACGGTGCCGGTGATCTCGGTCAGCACCGGAACGGATTCAAGCCGGACCACGGCGGTCTGCACTTGTGCGGACGGCAAAGTGGAGGTGGTCGTCGTCGTGGCGTCGTGGCGGGAGCAGCCGGTGAAAAGAACCAGGGCGGCGGTGGCAACAAGGGTGGGCGGGAGTTTCATGCGAAAAACGGGTCAGGGGTTGGAAAGGAGGGGGAGGCCGAGGGCGCGGCGGTAGTCGGCGACGGCGATGCGTTCGTCCGCGGCGGCAAAGGCGTGGCGCATGCGGATCTCGATGAGCCGGCTCTCGACGCCGATGAGCTCGGCGGTGAGCAGGAGGTCCTTGGCAAAGCGCTCGCGGCTGAGCGCGGCGCTTTCCTCGGCCTGGGCGACGGCCTGGTCGGTCACGGCGAGGCGCTCGCGGGCGTCGGCCAGGGCGAGGCGGGCCTGCTCGACCTCGAGGCCGATGCCGAGCTTGGCCTTGCGGAGCATTTCCTTCACCTGCGCGAGTTCCGCGTTGCTCTGGCGGATCTTGGCGGAGGTCTGGCCGCCGTCGAAGATGTTCAGGTCGAGCGATACGCCCGCGAGCCAGCTGTCGGCGTGGCGGTCGAGCTGCCAGCCTTGGTCATATTGGTAACTGGCGAAGGCGTTGACCGTCGGCTGGCGGCTGCCGCGGGCGACGCGGCGCATGGCCTCGGCGGCGGCGATGCGTTCCTCCAAGCCGAGGAGTTCGGGCCGGTGGGAAAAATCGGCGGTGGCTGGCGCGGCGAGGCCGGCGAGGGCGGGATCCTCCGTCGCGAGTTCGACCGGGGCGCTGGGATTTTCGGCGCCGAGGACGAAGTTGAACGCGCGCTCGGCGAGCGCGGCGCCATGGCGGGCGGCGGAGAGTTGTTCGCGGGTCTGGGAGAGCTGAACCTCGAGACTGAGCAGGTCGGCCTTGAGCATCTGCCCGGCGTCATAGCGCAAGCGCGCTGCGGCGACCGCGGCGTCGTAGGCAGCGACGCCGGCTTCGAGTGCGCCGACGGCTTCGCGGGCCTTGCGGATGTCGAGGTAGGCCTTGACGACGGCCGCGCCGAGCTGGTTGTGCGCCGCGTGGACGTCCTGGGTGGCGGCGCGCACACCGGCGCGGGCGGCGGCGAGACCGGCCGAGGGCCGTCCGCCGCTGTAGATATTGTAGGCGACGGTGGCGGTGGCGTTGAGGTCGTCGATCCGGCCGGGCTGGTTGAAATCGAGACCGAAGTTGAAGGCCCGCTGGTTGAGGATGGAGCCGAAGGCCATCATCGGGCTGTTGGTCTGCGTGTAGCGGCCTTGCAGGGAGAGCTGCGGATACCAGGCGGCGCGGGCCTGCTGGACCATCGCTTCGGCGGCCTCGGCGCGTTGCGAGGCGAGGCGCGCGTCGGGATTGTCCTTCAGCGCGGCGGCCAGCGCGCGGTCGAGCGTCCAAGGTTCGGCGCGAAGCGCGCTTGGGGCGAGGGCGGCGATCAACAGAAAGGGGAGCAGCGGGCGGAGGAAAGGCATGGCGGGATCAGGTGGAGCGACCGTTGAGGGCGACAATCAGACCAAGAAAGGCGCCGTAGAGCGCCCCGCGCCACCAGGTCGAGGTGAGCGGGCAGGTGCCGGAGGTGCACTGGCCGAAATAGCCCATCGCGGCCCCGAGGATGGCGCCGGCGAGGACAGTGACGGCGAAGCGGATCACGGGAGAGTGCGGGATCATGGTTCAGCGGCGCCCGCCCCAGTGGATGGTGCCGGTGTCGTCGAGCCAGCCGAGCTTGGCCAGCACCAGGGACGGAGGGCAGAAGCCGGTGAACGCCGACTGGATGAGGTTGAGGCCGACGAAGCAGGTGAGCAGCAGCCACCAGGGACTCACAAAGTAAACCAGGGCCACGCTCAGGAGGGTCATGGAGCCGGCGAGGAGACGGACGAGAGACTCGATTTTCATAATTATGTATGAGCATATACGTATATACTTGATAATTTGTCAAGCGTTGTTTGAGTGTCGGCATGACCCGCCCGCCCCTGCTGAATGATTCCGCGCTGGAAATCGTCGCCCGCCGCTTTGCCGTGCTGGCCGAGCCGATGCGGCTGCGGCTCATCCAGGCGCTGTTCGACGGGGAGAAGAACGTGACCGAGCTGGTGGCGGCGACCGAGGGCACGCAGGCGAACGTCTCGCGGCACCTGCAGACGCTGATCGCCGCGAACATGCTCGACCGGCGCAAGGAGGGGCTGCAGGTCTATTACCGGATCAGCGACCCCAACATTCCCAAGCTATGCCAGCTCGTGTGCGGCAGTTTGGAGAAATCGCTCACCAAACAGGCGGCGCATTTCGCGCCCGCGGGCTGATCCGCCATCAGGCCAACGGTGGATGTTCGTATTACGAACATCCGACACGGAGGCATCCCGCTGGCACGAGGCAGTTGGGGCGGTTCGTCCGGGCCAATGTTCGTATTACGAACATTGGGTCCGCGGGCTGCGGGCAGGTGGGATCGGTCGCTTCCCGGGGGTTGCGGCATCAGGGAAAACCGCCGTAGGATCATGGCATGATGAAACCACGGGCGTGCCTGAAAAGCTTCGCGTTGGGTTTGCTTGGATTCGCCGGGGCGGTCACCGGAACACTGGCGGCAGAGGGCCGACCGCCAGCGGATTTCGACCCGCAGCCGAAGAAAGCGGCGCTGATGCTCGTCATCGCCCATCCGGACGATGAGGCGTATTTCCCGGGCCTGATTCCGTATCTGAGTCAGGTGCGGAAACTGCCCTTGGTTGTCATCGTCCTGACCAGCGGCGAGGCCGGCCTGACTCCGCCGGGCGACCGCGGGCTGCGCGAGGAGGAGATGCGTCGCGCCTGCCGCGCCTACGGTCTGCCGAATGAGCCGATCTTTGCGCGGTTCGCGGATGGGGCGTATCTGGGAACGCTGGAGGAGAACTGGAAACTGTGGGGTGGCGAGCAGAAGGCGGCCGAGTTTCTTGTGCAGCAAATCCGCCGCTACCAACCGGACGTCATCGTGACACACGCGTTGGACGGCGAATATGGCCATCCCAATCATGTTGGCTGCGCCTTGTCCGTGACCAAGGCGTGCGCCGGGGCGGCGGATGCGGCGGCGTTTCCCGTGCCATCTGGCGGCCCGGCGCCGTGGGCGGTGAAGAAACTCTACGTGCACCGCTGGGCCACGCGCCCGATGGAACACCGGTGGGACATTCCCCTTCCCGGATTGAACGGCCGCACCTGCCTGGAGGTGGGCAACGCCGGCGGACGGGAGCATGTTTCCCAGGGCTATGCCGGCAGGGATTTCGCCGAGTTGGACGGCGAGAAGTCCTCCAAGTTCGGACTGTATTCCACCAGCGTCGGGCCGGACAAAAAAGCGGACGGCTTTTTCGAGAACATCGATCTCGGCATCTATCAAGCCGCAACCGCGCCGGACGCGGCAGGCAACACGCGGTGATCAGCGCCGGTCACCCACGGCGGGATCAGCCGGAGGTTGCGGCTTCACTGATCGACTCGTCCATCTCCTCGTTCGAGAAGACCGCCGACACATCCTCTTCCGCCTCAAGGGCGTCGTGGAGCACAATGATCGCCCGCGCCAGCTCCAGTTTGGTGACCGGCACGGTGACGGTGGGCAGGTAGGCGATCTCGGCGCTCGCGGGCTTGAGGCCGGCCTTTTCCAGGGCATGCGCGACCTTGTCGAAGGCGTGGATGTTGCAGCGCACCTCGTAGCCCTGCTCGCTGGTGATGATGTCGTCCGCGCCGGCCTCCAGCGCGACCTCCATCAACCGGTCCTCGGTCGCCTGCTCCGCGGGGATGAGGAACTGGCCGGCGTGGAGAAACTGGAACGTGACGGCGCCGTTCTGTGCGAGGTTGCCACCGTGGTTGGCGAAGACGGAGCGGACCAGCTGCGCGGTGCGCTGCTTGTTGTCGGTGGTGACCAGGACGATGAAGGCCACGCCGCCGGGGCCGTAGCCCTCGTAATGCAGTTCCTCGAACACCACGCCCGGCAGCTCGCCGGTGCCCTTCTTGATCGCGCGGTCGATGTTGTCGGCGGGCATGTTGGCCTCGCGGGCCTTGCTGAGCAGCGTGCGGAGCCGGGGATTGCCGTCGGGATCACCACCGCCGGCCCGCGCCGCCATCGTGAGGTCGCGGGAGAGGCCGGAGAAAATCTTGGCCCGGCGCGCGTCGGTGACAGCCTTCGCGCGTTTGACTTTGGACCACTTGTTATGGCCGGCCATGGGGAGGAAGCAGCGAGTAGCGGGTAGAGAGTAGTGAGTAGAAACAAGCGCGGGTGCGGCAGGACCGCTACCCGCTGCTCACTCCTCGCTACTTTTTCTTTTTCGGGGTGACGTTCTTCATGCCGCCGTCGGTGGCGGGAACGCCGGGCAGATGAGGCTCGGGCATGCGGTTGATGACGAGCTGCTGGCCGATCGTGAAGAGGCCGTTGATCGTCGAGTAAAGCGCGAGGCCGGCGGCGAAATTGTAGAAGAAGATCATCATCATCCAGGGCATGATCTTCATCATGGTGGCCTGGGCGTTGTCCGTGGTCGGCGAGGGCGTGAGCCGCATCTGGATGATGGTGGTCGCACCCATCAGGAGCGGCATGATGTTGAGCGGGAAGCCGAAGATGTGCCCGACCGTGTCGGGGGCCGAGAGGTCGACGGCCCAGAGGAACGAGGCGAAGCGCAGCTCCGACGCGCTTTGCAGCATGTTGAAGAAACCGATGAAGAACGGAATGGTGATGACGATCGGAAGGCAGCCGCCCAGCGGATTGACCTTGTTTTCCTTAAACAGACGCAGCGTCTCGGTCTGGATCTTCTGGGGGTTATCCTTGTATTTCTCCCGCATGGCCTGCATGAGCGGGTTGAGCTTCGCCATGCGCTTGGCGGAGCGGGAGGCGGCGAGGGTGAAGGGGAGGAAGACCAGCTTCAGGAACAGCGTGGTGATGACGATGGACCAGCCCCAGTTACCGACCCCGGAGTGGACCCAGGTCATGATCGTCAGCAGCAGCGGCGCGACGAAGCCGGTGAGGAAGATCTTGTAGTAGAACGATGAGTCGAACTGCATGATCTTCGCCTCGCCGTGCTTGAAGATGTCGACGTTGGAGAGACGCTTGTATTCCTTCGGGCCGGCGAAGAAGTCCGCAGCAAAGGTCGTGGAGCCGCCGGCGGCGAGCGGCTTGAGCTCGAACTGCGCGTAGCTGGTGAGACCGTAGGCCTGGTTGTCGGTATCGGGCGCCGCAGGATCGAGCTTCACACGCTCGATCCGCACGCCGGTGCCCGGCTGGTCCGGCGTCAGGATCATGGCGAAGAACTGGTTTTTGATCGACGCCCACTCGATGATGGCAGGACGCGAGATGAAGGGCGGCGGAGTGCCGTCTTTCATGCCAACCTTAGCGAGCAGACCGCCGCCTTCGAGTTCGCTCCGACGAACGAACTCGGCGTCTTTCCCGTCGGAGTAGCCGGCATACAGGTAAAGGCCGTAATCATGCGAGTTCAGCGGGGCGGCCGTGCCGACGTTAAACACCGCGCGGGGCAGCGGCAGCGGTTTGTCGGTCAGGTTGCGAAAGGTGGTCTCGTGGCGGATCTGGTAGTCGTCCAGGCCCGGGGCCTTGGCCAGGGAGTAGCGGCGGGTGATCTCGAGGCCGTCGGCGACGGCGCGATAGACGACCTCGGTGGCGGTCTGAGAGACGAGCGAGTAGGCGGTGTGGCGGTCGGCGCCGGGAAAATCGACGAGGCTGAGCGCCGGCGCGGCCTGCAGGGCGTTGAGCGTGTAGAGCGCGGGCTGGCCCTGCACGGCGGGATATTTTTTCAGGCCGACGCGGTCGATGGCGCCGCCGTGGTTGGTGAAGCGGACAACGATGAAATCGTTCGCCAGGGTCACAAACTCGGCCGGGGTCTCACTGGCCGAGAGCGAGGCGGCCGGAGCGAGGGTGCTGGTGCCGGCGACCGGCTGGCTGGCGGGGGCCACAGTCTTCGCCGGCGTGCCGGCGATCGGACTGGCGGCGGCGGTGCTGCCCGGCTTCGGGGCGGGCGACGGCGGGGGGGCGAGTTTGGCGCTGAAGTAGAAGCTGGCCAGCGCACCAATGACGAGCAGGGCGCCGATCGTGATATTCTTTTTATCCATGAAGAGTGTGAGTAAAGCGGTGCTTTAGCCCGCGTGGCGGGGAGTGTTTTGCGCGGGCTGAAGCACCGCGCGACAAATGGGTTTGCGCCGCGGCACCTGATCCTCGCCGCCCGGATGCCAGGGACCGCACTTCACCAGCCGGCGGGCGGTCAAATAGACGCCGTAAACGAATCCGTGTTCCGCCAGCGCCTCGCGGGCGTAGTGCGAACACGTGGGGCTGAAGCGGCAGCCGGCATTCGGGCTGATCACCGTCAGGGCCGGCGACACGGCCCGCTGGTAGATCCAGATGAGTCCGCTCGCGGCGCGGGCGGGGAGACGGAGCAGACTGGTCGGAAAATCAGACACGGACGGACGGGGCGGCAAATTTCTGGCAGGCTTGAACAAACCGTTGTTCCACCTCGGCATATTCCAACCGGAGGAGGGCGCCGCGGGCGGTGAGGACGAGATCGAGCCCGGCGGGCACCAAGGTCTGGTGGCGGCGATAGATCTCCCGCAGGCGGCGCTTGGCGCGGTTGCGGTGGACGGCATCGCCGACCGAGGCGCGGGAAGCGACCACGCCGACCCGGGCGGGGGCGGCGGACGATTCGGCCGGGCGCACGCGCCAAGTCAGGAGGAAGGCGCCGCAGTCGACGCGGCGACCCTGCTCACGAACGGCGCGGAAGTCATCGTTGCGCCGCAGGCGTTGCCCGGCGCCGAAGCGCATCTTAGACGACCGTGAGGCGCTTGCGGCCCTTGCGGCGGCGGGCGGCGAGGACTTTGCGGCCACCGCGGGTGGCCTTGCGGGCGCGGAAACCGATCTTGCGGGCGCGTTTCTTGCGATGCGGGCGGAATGTAGGTTGCATGGATTTATGGGAAAAAGAGGGCCAAAGTCGCCGAGGAGGGCCCGGGGTGTCAAGCGAGAGGTTTTCGGCGATTTTGCCCCGCCGCAAGCCTGGTCCGGTTACTTTCTCGCCTTGGGTTTCGACTGTGAACAACCTGCGGGCAAATAGTTTTTGCGTTCGGGCGCGGCCGTCGTGACCTTGGGCGCATGGCCGAGTCATGTCGCAAAAAGACCCGTTCACCGGACACCCCACCCACCTCGCCGGCCCCCGCCTCCCCGGCGCGGAAGGATGGTCCGCTGTTCTGGACGGTCACCGGCAACGACTTCGGACGTTCGATCAGCTGGTCAAAGCGGCGCGGGAATGCGGCATCGGAACAGATAAAGACCTCGATATCGTCCGCCTCGCGGAAGACGAAGTAAGCCTGCTGGAGACCACCGGCGGGGAATGGGCGGCGCTGGGCGACGCCATCCGGGCGTTCCGCCGCCACCTGCCCATCGTGCCGTTCGAGACCTTTGGCTTCAGTTCAGAGGTGGAGGATCCTTTTGAGACCGACGGGGCGAAGCTGCGGCGCATCGGCGGCGGGGTCGAGGCGCTGGCATTCGTCGATCCCGGGCACTCGGTCTACAAGTTCTTCCTGTTTCGCGAAGGGGGCGAGGTCGGCGCGACCTTCGCTTTCCGCCGCGGCGAGGGCGATTTGCTCCACGCAACGGCGGTGCCGGGCAGTTACCGGATGCTGTTTCAAAAACTGCAGCTGACCCACCAGTTTGGCATCCCGACCGAAATCGTCGGCATCACCACCGAGGGAATCCTCGTGGCGAAGCAGACCTTCGGCCGGATGCTGCCGGAAAAGACGGACGTCTCGGCGCACGATCCGGAGAATCTCATCCCGATTCCCTCGCGCTTCCTGCGCGCCGACCGCGATCACCCGCGGCTGGCGTTCCTGGACGGAGAGCCGTGGCTGGTGGCCGACACGCACGATCGCAATGTCGTCGTCGATGAAACCGGGGCTTGGCGCATCATCGACCTCGTGGCCGCGCCGTTGCCGCCGGAATGGCTTGCGGAAATGGAACTGTTTCGCGGTTGGATCGAGCGCGCCCGCCGTGACCCGCGGGCGGAGGTGCTCGCGCCGGTGGATGACGACGAGTTGTAGGGTGGAGGGCCCCTCTCCCGACGGGCCGCGGTCGGTCGGGAGACCGACCCTCCATGAAAAAGCCGCGACGCCAGGGCGCGGCTGGAAATCAGCGGGACGAGCCCCGGCTTACTTGGCCAGTTCCGCGAGAATGGTCTCGGCCTGTTTCTCCGTCGTGCCCTTGTAGTCGGCGTAGACGATCTTGCCGTCCTTGATCAGGTAGGCCGAGCGGTGGGCCATGCTGGTCATCGGCATGGCGGCAGGCACGCCGAAGGCTTTGATCACCGCGCTGTCCATGTCCGCAATGAGCGTGAAGGGCAGGTGGTATTTTTCCTTGAAGGCCTTTTGTGCCGCCACGTCGTCGTGGCTCACGCCGATGACAGCGACGCCCTTCTTGGTGAGCGCCTCGTAGCCGTCGCGCAACGAGCAACCCTGCTTGGTGCAGCCGGGCGTGTCGGCCTTCGGATAAAAATAGACGAGGGTGTAGGGCTGCTGCCTGTAGACATCGGCGAAAGCGATGGTCGCGCCGGCGTCGGTGACGCCGCTGACGGCCGGGGCGGGATCACCGACCTTGAGCGGTTCGGCGGAGGCTTTGGAAAAAAACAACATGGCGGGAAGGAGGAGGAGGGCGTGGAGGCGGGTGACTTTCATGGGACGACCAGCCTAGCCAGAACCGGGGCAATGGCAAGGTGTCCGCGGACCAGAGCGAAAAACTGGGCGCCGACAGCGGATTCTTTGGGCAGTTCCGCCGCGAAATATTTTTTCGCCGAAGATTTTCCGCCGCGGAACTTCACCGTTCGTCGCGTGTTTCTTGGATGCGTCACCCCGCGCACTGCGCGTTGGTGTCACCAAACCTAAAAACAAACATGAACCAGAAAATCACCTTGAAATCACTTCTCCTCGTCGCCGCTGCGACGATCGGCCTCGCGGCTTCCGCTCCGGCTGATGTCATGCCCGCGGCCGCGCCCGCCGCGCCCGCGGCCGCCAATGCGCTGGGCCTGCTCGGCCAGACCTACGCCGGGCTCAGCTACAGTTACCTCCATCTCGACAGCTCGCCGGTCAACGCCGACAGCTACGGTTTTGAATACAACCAGGCGCTGAATTCCGGCTTCGATGCGGTGTTCAATTACGACTGGGCGCAAACCGGGGTTGTCGCGGGCGACCGCGCGCGCGAACAGCTGCTGTCGGCGGCGCTGCGCGCCTTCAGCACCAGCCAGACCTGGGGCAAGCCCTACATCGAGGCCGGCATCGGCTACGACTGGCTGCGGTTCGCCGGCACGCGCGACCACTCCTTCGTCTGGACCGCCGCCACCGGCATCGAATTCCAGGTCACGCCGGATCTGACGCTCACGCCGTTCGTGAAATACAACCGGACCCAGAGCTACGCGGACAAGGATACCGTCACCTACGGCGTGAAAGCCAACTACTGGGTGAACCGGCAGTGGGCGGTCAGCGCCGGGATCGACCGCAACGACAACCAGGACATGAGCTACAAGATCGGGTGCAACTTCCGCTTCTGATCTTGGTCGGGTAGCAATGCAGCCAAGCCGCGGCGCCGGGGTGCGCCGCGGCTTTATGCGCTGATGGGGTGCAGGCCCGGCCGGTCGGCATCGTGAATTTCATCGGGGTTTTACGCCCCTCGCGGCGATCCAGCCGGAACAATCGGGCGGGCGGTATATTCATAATGAGCATGTGCTCGCCGTCGCTTTCGGCGGCGAGCCGCTTAACCCACGCCAACCATGAAACTGAACCCCTGCCACCCAATCATTCTGGCCGCCGCGACCGCGTGCGGCTTCGCCCTCTCCGCGTTCGCCGACACCGGCGAACCGAACACGCTGGTCCCGGCCCCGGCCGCCGCCCCGGTCGTTGTCGCCTCCGGCCTGCTCGGCCAGACCTACGCCGGCCTGACCTACCGCCACATCGATCTCGACGGTCCCGCGGGTTACGCGGACAATTACCGTTTCAATTTCAACGAAGCCCTCCGGACCGGGTTCGATGGCCGGCTCAGCTTCGATTGGACGGAGGCCGGTTCCTCGTCACGGCAACTCGCGATCAGCGCCGGCCTGCGGGCCTACTACCCGGACCTGGCCTCGAGCAAACCCTATGTCGAGGTCGGGGCGGGCTACGCCTCGGAAAAAGTAGCGGGGGTGAAGGACGATTCCTTTCTCTTCCAGTTGGGCGTTGGGGCGGAATTCCAGGTCGCTCCGGCCGTCACCGTCACGCCGTTCATCCGGTTCGAAGACGCGCCCAATCTCAGCCGGAACGGCCGGTGGGACTACGGCGTGAAGGCCAACTACTGGGTCACCGGCCAGTGGGCGCTCACCGCCGGGGTTGATCGCGACGACGACCAGAACACGGGCGTCATGATCGGCACCAACTTCCGCTATTGATCGCCGCCGCAGGGCGGCATGCGCACGGTCGCGGCGCGGGAAGCGCGCCGCGACTTTATGCGATGACAGCAGCGGCGGAACTATCGGTTCCCCGCTTCCAACATCAAACCGACGAAGCGAATCCCGCGCCGGCGGGAGCTATGCCCGATCCAGCAGGCCGGCGACCCAGCCGGAGGCGAATTGCGTGGCGATGACCGAGCACGTGAACAGATAGAGCCCGGGCCCGATCTGGATCTGGGCGAGGCCGGCGGCCTTCATGGTCACGATCAAAATGGCGACGACAAACACGTCGAGCATCGACCAACGACCCCAACCCTCGACCCAACGGTGCAGCCGGCGCACGCGGACCAGGTCGTGTTCGCGTTCCAGCCAGATGACGGCGAGCAAGCCGAGTTTCACGCAGGGGAAAACAAGGGTGAACAGTGTCAGCACGGCGAAGAGAAAGTATTCCCCCTCGCGAAACAGGGTGAAGATGCCGCCCACCACCGATACCGCGTCGTGAAACACCCAGAACTTGGTGACGGTGAAGAAGGGAAAGAATATTCCGGTGCCGAACAGCAGAAACGCGCCGGCGATCAGCCACGGGATCGACCGATGATGCAAGGGAGCGGACATGATCGATGGCCGCTCAGATGTAATACATCTCGGTCGGGTTCTTGGTCGCGAGCTGGTCGAGGGTGTAGCTCTTGGTCTTCTCCGCGAGGGTCGCGCTGATCTCGCCCCAGATCTGCTTCAGCCGCCGGCCGCTGCGGCCCTGGAAATTGCCGCTGAGGTGAAGACACCCGCCTTCGACGGCCTCGAGGATGTCGTGGAGCGAGATGTCCTCCGGCGCGCGGGCGAGCGTGTAACCGCCCTGGTTGCCGCGGCGGCTGACGATGAGGCCGTGCGTGCGCAGCTTGCCGAGGATCTGCGCGAGGAAGTTCGCCGGCACGGCCTCCGTGCGCGCGAGATGTTCGATCTGGGCGAGGTTGCCCGAGTCGTGCAGGCGCGCCAGTTCCGCCATGACCCGGCAGGCGTAGTCGACTTTGACGGAGATCTTCACTGGGGATTCAAGTTAGAATGCGCGAGCAGGCGGGCAACCTTTTAGCACCGGCGCGGCGCCGTCAGATGACGTAGTCGCCGTTTTCCGGCTTCACGACCTCGCGCGGCGGCAGGAGCATGCCGGCGGCGACCGTGGCGTTGGTGCCCTGCTCGATGAGGATGAAGGAACCGGTGAGGCGGTTGGTGGCGTAGCCGTCGAACACGAGGGGCCTCGCCGTGCGGAGGCGGATTTCGCCGAGGTCGTTCATCGCAAGCTCGGCGGGGGCGGGCTCGGTTTCGAGCGTCGACATGTTGAGCTTGTTGACGATCTCGGTGACCACGGCCTGCACGGTGTGCGTGGTGTGTTTGAGGAAGTATTTTTTGCCAGCCTGGAGGGCGCGTGGGTGCATCCAGCAGATCTCGGCCTGCAGGTCGCTGCTGGAGCCGGGCAGGTGCTCGGTGCCGATGAGCATGCTGCCGCGGCTGACGTCGATGTCATGCTCCAGCACGACGGTGACGGACTGTGGGCAGAAGGCTTCCTGCACCGGGCCGTCGTAGGTCCAGATCTGTTTCACGGTCGACACGATGCCGGCGGGCAGGGCGATAACCTTCTGGCCGGTGCGGACGATGCCGCCGGCGATCTGGCCGCTGAAGCCGCGGAAGTCGTGCAGCGCGTGGTCGGTCGGGTTGTTCGGGCGGTTGACCCACTGCACGGGCAGGCGGAAGCCGCTGAGGTTCCAGTCGCTCGCGATGTGCACGGTCTCGAGGTGGCCGAGCAGCGTGGGGCCGGAATACCAGGGCGTGTGCGGCGAGGGATCGACGACGTTGTCGCCGTTGAGCGCGCTGAGCGGGATGAATTTGACGTCCTTGATGTCGAGGCGCGGCAGGAACTCCTCGAACTGCGCGCGGATCTCCAGGAAGCGCTGTTCGCTCCAGCCGACGAGGTCCATCTTGTTGACGGCGACGACGAGGTGAGGGATGCGCAGGAGCGAAGCGAGGGCGGTGTGGCGGCGGCTCTGTTCGATGACGCCGAGGCGGGCGTCGACGAGCACGATGGAGAGGTTGGCCGTCGAGGAGCCCGTCACCATGTTGCGCGTGTATTGGACGTGGCCCGGGGTGTCGGCGATGATGAACTTCCGGCGCGGGGTCGCGAAGTAGCGGTAGGCGACGTCGATGGTGATGCCCTGCTCGCGCTCGGCGCGGAGGCCGTCGGTGAGGTTGGCGAGGTTGATCTGCCCGCCGCCGGTGATGTCAGCCGAGCGTTCGAGCGCCTCGATCTGGTCCTCCATGAGCGATTTTGAATCGTAGAGCAGGCGGCCGATGAGCGTGGACTTGCCGTCGTCGACGCTGCCGCAGGTGTTGAGGCGGAGGATGTCGACGGGGACGGTCACGGGTGTGGGAGGAGGCATGACTTCTTCGGTGAACATTTAGAAATAACCCGCCTTCTTGCGGTCCTCCATGGCGGCCTCGGAGGCCTTGTCGTCGGCGCGGGAGCCGCGCTCGGTCACGCGGGCAGCGGCGACTTCGCCGATGATGTCGTCCACGGTGTTGGCCGGGCTTTCGATCATGCCGGTGCTGATCATGTCGGCGATGGTGCGGACGCGGCAGACCATGGTCTTGCGGGCCTCGGTCGGCTTGGGCCGGGCGCCGGCGTAGGGATCGGGCTTGGTGGCGTCGGTGTGGTCGGGCGGCACGGGCAGCCACTGGCCGCCGCGGCGGAAGCATTCGCGGGTGTGGCTGAAGTAGATGTTCGGGACCTCGAGCTTCTCCTGCTTGATGTATTCCCAGACGTCCATCTCGGTCCAGTTGCTGAGCGGGAACACGCGCATGTTTTCGCCGGCGTTGAGGCGGGCGTTGTAGAGGTTCCAGATCTCGGGGCGCTGGTTCTTCGGGTCCCACTGGCCGAAGCCGTCGCGGAAGCTGAAGAAGCGCTCCTTGGCGCGGGCCTTTTCCTCGTCGCGGCGGGCGCCGCCGATGGCGCAGTCGAAGCGGAACTCCTCGATGGCGCCGAGGAGGACGGGAATCTGGAGCTTGTTGCGGCTGACCTCGCCGGGCGCCGGGGTGGCGGTGCCGTTGGCGATCGCCTGGTCGACGGTGCGGACGATGAGCTTGGCGCCGAGCTCCTGGGCGCGGCGGTCGCGGAATTCGATGAGCTCGGGGAATTCGTGGCCGGTCTCGACGTTGAGGAACGGCATCGGGAGATCCGACGGGCGGAACGCCTTCTCGGCGAGGCGCAGGAGGCAGATGGAATCCTTGCCGCCGGAGAAGAGCAGGGCGGGCCGCTCGAATTCACCGGCGACCTCCCGCATGATGTGGATGGCCTCGGTTTCGAGATGCTGAAGATGGTCGAGATGGTAGGAATGCATCGAAAAGGGTCTGACGTCTTTGTAGGGGGCGAGCTTGCGCACCACCTACAGGGACAGGGTCAAGGCGTTTGGCGGCGATTTGTCAGGCGTTGACCGCTTGTTTTCCCCAGGCGGCGTGCAGGCCGCACTCGCGCTTCTCGTCGGCCTTGGCGGGATCGAAATAATCCCACTCGTTCGGGAGCTGGTGTTGCGCCAGGTAGGCGTCGAGGTCGGCGTCGGTGAAATAGAAGAAGGGGCTGACCTTGAGCGCGCCGAAGTTCCCGTCGCGCGACACGATGTCGAGGCCGGCGCGGTTCGGATTCTGCACCTTGCGGAGTGCGGTGATCCAGACGGTGGGCGCCAGCTCCTTCATGCCGCGCTGGAAGGGCTCGAGCTTCATGAGGGCGCTGAACTTTTTCAGACCGGCCTCGTCCTCGGTGGTCGGGATCGGTCCGTAAAGGGTGTCGCGGTGCGCGGGCGTCAGGCGCGGCAGGTAGGGCTTGAGGTTGAGCTGGAGGCGGGCGCGCAGTTCCTCGGCGTGCCGGTAGGTGGCCGGGCGGTTGTAGCCGTGGTCGACCCAGAGCACGGGAATGTCGGGCTGCGCCTGCACCGCGAGGTGGAGGATGGCGGCTTCGTAGGGCCGGAAGTTGGTCGAGACGATCGCGCGGCCGCCGGCCCGGGAGACGGCCCAGCGGACGATGTCGAGCGGTGACTGGGCGCGCAGTTCGGCGTTCCAGCGGATGAGTTCGGAGTCGGTCATGTCAGTTGGAAATTGGGGCGGGAGCGGCATCCCCAGCCGCTCCCGCTTTATTTTGTTCAGGCAACACACAGCGCGAACAAAAGTCTCCGAAGCGCTCGCCGGGGGTGCGCTCGTTCTTCCAGCGCTCCAGCAGCGGGCGCAACTCGGCTTCGATCTCAGCGTCCTTCACCGTGTCTTTGTAGACCTGGTTGAGGCGGGTGCCCGCGGCGTTGCCGCCGAGCCAGAGCTGGTAACGACCGGGCGCTTTTCCGACGAAGGCGATCTCGGCCATGTAGGGCCGGGCGCAGCCGTTGGGGCAGCCGGTGGAACGGATGATGATCTCCTCGCCGCCGAGGCCGAGTTCGCCGCCGAGTTTCTCGATGCGGTCGATGAGCCCGGGCAGCATGCGCTCGGACTCGGCGAGCCCGAGGCCGCAGGTCGGGAGCGACGGGCAGGCCATGGATGCGGCGTGGAGCACGCTGGCCTGCCCGTCGACCTTGACGCCGTGCGTGGCGAGCAGCGTCGTGATCGCGGTGCGATCGGCGGGCTGCACGTTGGCGAGAATGACGTTTTGATTGGCGGAAAGACGGAATTCGATGTGCGGGAATTTCTCCGCGACCTGGCGCAGCGCGGTCTTCTGGGCGTGGCCGGGGACGTCCTTGATGCGGCCGGTCTCGACGAAGAGCGTGAGGAACAGGCTGCCGTCCACCGCGCGGTGCCAGCCGTAGAGATCGCTCGTGGAGGTGAACTCGTAGCGGCGGACGCCGGCGAGGGCGTCGCCCGTGCGGCGGTTGATCTCGGCGGTGACCCAAGCCACGCCGCGTTCCTCGACGACGTATTTGAGGCGGGCATGCTTGCGGTTGGCGCGGTCGCCGAAATCGCGGTGGATCGTCAAGACGGCCTTGGCGACGTCGATGAGGCGCTCGCGCGAAATATAGCCGAGCACGTCGGCGATGCGCGGGAAAGTCTGCACGTTGCCGTGGCTGCGGCCCATGCCGCCACCGACCGTGACGTTGTAGCCGACGACGCGGTCGTTCTCGACGACGGCGATGAAGCCGAGGTCGTTGGTGAAGATGTCGATGTCGTTCACCGGCGGGATGACGAAGCCGACCTTGAACTTGCGCGGCAGGTAGGTGCGGCCGTAGAGCGGGTCCTCGAAGTTCTGCTGCGCGGGATCGTCGAGCTTGAGCTGCACGCCCTCGATCCAGATGGAGTGATACGCCGGGGTTTTCGGCGCGAGGGCGTCGGCGACCAGCACAGTGTCGGCGAAGACCTGCTCGCGGGCCTTGGTGTAGGCGGGCGTGGGCGAGGCGGTGACGTTGCGGTTGACGTCGCCGCAGGCGGCGAGGGTGGAGAGCAGCGATTCGTTGATGCGCTTGATCAACGGCCCGAGGCCGGCCATGACGACGCCGTGAAACTGGATGCTCTGGCGCGTGGTCAGGCGCAGGGTGTTGTTGCCGTATTGCGTGGCGAGATCATCGAACGTGATCCACTGCGCCGGGGTCATGACACCACCCGGGATGCGGCCGCGGATCATCAGCATGAATTTCTTGGCGGTCTTGCGCAGGTCGCGGTCGTCCTGCTGGTAGATGCCGTGAAACTTGATGAACTGCTGGTCATCCTCCGAGAACTTGTCAGCCGCCGGATCGGCCATCGTGGCGGCAATATTGCCGGCCAGGGTGGGATCGTTCTGCTTGAGAACCTCGTTCTTGCTTAGTGGCGCTGATGGAGTTACGGACATGACAACGAGAACGCTTGCATCTGTTGGCCAACGAGTAAAGTATAAAAGAAGTCATATCTACTAAAGATGTCATGATTAATTTAAACCAGTCCCGCAGAAAGGGTTTTGTCTGGCTCGTCGGAGCCGGTCCGGGCGCGGCCGACCTAATCACCCTCCGCGGATTGAAGGTCCTGCAAGGCGCCGAAGCCGTGGTGTGCGACGAACTGGTCAACAAGGAACTGCTCTCGCACTGCCCGCCGAACTGCGAGGTGCATCACGTCGGCAAGCGCGCGGGCAGTCACAGCGCGACCCAACCCGAGATCAATGCCCTGCTCGTCGCCCTTGCCGGCGCCGGGAAGAAAATTGTGCGGCTGAAAGGCGGAGACCCGCTGATCTTCGGCCGGGCCGGCGAGGAAATGGCCGCGTTGCGCGAGGCCGGGATTCCTTTCGAGATCGTTCCTGGCGTCACCGCCGCGACTGCCGCCAGTTCCGTCGCGGGTCTGCCGCTGACGCATCGCGATCATTCTTCCGCGGTTGTTTTTGTCACCGGGCACCAATGCGCCGCCAACACCGACGCGCTCGACTGGGGCTCGCTGGCGCGGTTGCGTGCGACGCTGTGCTTCTACATGGGCGTGCGCCGGCTGCCCGAGATCGCCCGCAACCTGCTCGATCACGGAATGTCCGCCGACCTGCCCCTCGCCCTGGTCAGCGAGGCGACGTTGCCGAACCAGAAAATCCAAATCGGCACCTTGCGCGACGCCGAGAAACTTTCCGCCGGCCTCGCCGGCCAGCCCGCGCTGGTCGTCATCGGCGAGGTGGTGCGGCTGTCGAGTTTCGCCGCGGAGCTGCCCGCGCTGCACGCGCAGGCGGTGGTTCAAAAGTAGCGCGGTGCTTCAGCCCGCGCCGTGAGATCTTGAGTGCGGGCTAAAGCACCGCACTACCACACCGATCCGCCAGGATTTCCACCAGCAGCGGGTGCGCGCCGACGAGTCCGGTCATGCGGGTGCTCAAACCCGGATGCGCCGCCTCGGCCGCGCGGCAGAGTTTTGCCACGTCGCCGTCCGGCCCGGCGTGGCGGCCCGGTTGGAGAAACTGCATCGCCACGATCACCCGGCTGGAATTCCACGTCGGGGCGGCGAGCAAATCGCCAAGCAACGGCGCCGTGAACTCATAAGCCGGCCCGGGCCGCCGCTCCATGCTGCACGGGGCGACCGCCGCCACTTGCGCGCCGAGCAAGCCGGCGAGTTGGGTGGCGAGTTCGTTGCGCACGGCCGTGACTTCCGGCACCGGGCTGCCGTGATCCACCAGCGCGACGCGCACCGGCGAGGATTTCTCCCGGGCCAGTTCGATCCGCACCTGATCGGCGAGGATGCGCGCGAGCCGGTCGTCTCCCGCGGCATGGAGCGCGGGAGCGAGCCGGACGTTGAGCGCCGGATATTTTTCCCGTAATCGCTCCACTATCTCCGGCACATAGACGGTCAGCGCCATGCTCGGCCCGAAAAAAAGCGGCACGACGATGAACTCGGTCTGCCCGGCGGCCAGCCGTCGCTCGAGGGCGGGCACCAGAATTTCGGCGGGCCGGCCGTCGAGGTGTTTCGGGTCGATGCCGGACGAGTGCAGCAATGAAACCGGCTCGACCGTGAGGCCGAGCCGGAGGGAAAGCTTCGTCGCCAAACCGCGCAGCGCGAGCGTAGCGGCGGGTTGCAGCGAACCGTTGTCGACGAGGAGGGTGAGGGGGCCGGGCATGGTTACCGAGCACACCGAAACAGAAACCAATCCTTTTTGGCCACGAAAAACACCAAGACCCGACTGTAATCGCAGGTTGCAAGGCGCCTATAGGCGCTCGGAACATGAGTGTGGCAGGACCGATTCTTTTTTGTGCTTTTTGTGGCCAAAAGGATTGGTGCCTTGAGGCAGGTTCACTCCAGGCCGGCGACGTTCACGTCTTTGTCGTATTCGACGGCGAACTTCACGGTCAGCTCGCGTTTCTCGCCGGGCTTGAGGTCGAGCGTCCACTTGAGCGTGCCCTCGTCGGTGGGCTTCACTTCCTTGGCGTCGGGCGAGAGCAGCTTCACCACGACCTTCTCGTTGCGGGAGAGCGGCACCTGATCGGCGACGATCACGCGCTCGGCGGTCTTCTTGTTGTTCTGGATCGTGATCAGGTATTCGTAGGTGATGCGCTTGCCGGAGTTGGTCAGGCCGGTGTCCTCGGAGAACTTGTTCACGCGCTTGTGCTTCACGCTGATGCCCTCGTCAGCCCCGAGAGCCAGGTCGAACTTCTCGCCCGACATCACGGTGCGCAGGTTGCTGGTGGCGACGAACGTGCCGTCGAGGAACACGTTCATGGCGCCGGCGAGCAGCGGGAAGTCGGAGGAGTTGACGACCTTGCTCGTAAGGTAGGCGACCGCCTGGCGTTTTGGCACGGTGAGGTATTCGGGGTTGGCCTTCAACGTGGTGTTCATGATCGGCACGCGTTGCGGGGAGTTGTCGCTCGCGACGCTGGCCGGCGTGGCGATCTTGAAGGAGGCGCTGGTCGCGCCGGCTTCGATCGTGGCGGCGGCCATGTCGGCGTCCGCCTCTTCGGGTTTGCCGGCGTAACCCCAAGAACCGCCAGTCGTAAGTTGCTGTGGGTTTATCGCGGCAGGCGCATTAGCGCGCATTTCCTGACGGCGTTTGGCAAAAGATTCAATTGCGTCCTTTTTGGCCATTTCCTGTTCACGCAGGATAATGGGATTGAACACATCGATATTCCAGACGGTCAGCACGGGCGCGGCGCCGCCGAGCGACGGGCGGGCCGTCGAGAGCGTGAGGGCGACATCCTTCCAGTCTTCGCCGGTGTTCTGGCGGACGAGGCCGAAGTAACCGAGGGCGACGGCGTGCTCGGTGCTGAGCACGCGGGCATCGTAGCTGGGTGCCCAGGAGGCGCCGGGCACGGTGTAGGAGAGGGCGACGTCGAGATTACCGGGTTGGGCGGCGGACACGCGGACGGTCACGGTCTTGTAGCCCTTGCCGCCGGCGCCGCGCAGTTCGTTGAGCTGCTGCTGCACCGTGTTGATCTTGTTCTGGAGATCGTCGCGCTGCTCATCGAGCGCGGTGTTCTCGGCGACGATCTTGGCCTGCTGTTCGGAAAGGTAATTGAGCGAGTTGGTGAACTGCGTCAGGTCGGGCCGCGGCACGTCCTTGGCCGGCGGGGCGAAGAGCGCGCCCTTCATCTGGTCGAGCATGGCGCTCTGGCCCTGCAGGACGCCCGTGCGATCGTTGAGGGTGCGCATCTGTTTGCCGAGGCCCTTGAGCTGGTCTTCGAGTTCCTTCACGCGGGCGTTGGGGGTGAAGTCCACGAACGTGCGCTTCGCGCTGACATCGAGGATGGTGGCGGCGGCCGTGCCCTTGCCGCTGACCTGCAACGAGTGTTCGTTGAGCGCCTCGGGCAGGTCGGCGAAGACGAGTTCAGCGATGCCGCCCGTGAGATCGACGGTGGCGGAGCGGGTGATGACGGCGCGGTCGGTGTAGACCGTGACCGCGGAGATGGTGGAACTGACCGGCGCCGCGCGAAGCGCGAACGGCAGCAAGGCCAGCAGGGGCAGGAGGCGGGTGATTTTCATGGGATGGATATGGGACTGGATGAACTTCTAGACGTTCCAGTGGGCGCTTTATTAGGGCCGGTTCCCGTCTGACGGCGGACGGGCACAACGGACATTGAACCGCCTCGGGGCGACAGTCGCAACAGGCTTTTCAATGGGGGATTGGATTTGTGGGAGCGAGCTTGCTCGCGACTCAGGGTGGGCACTGTCGCGAGCAAGCTCGCTCCCACAGACAGACAAAGGCCGCCCACTCTGCGTTTGCCTCCCGGGGGCCCGGGTGTTTGCTCGGGGCACCATGCTCTATCACAGTGTCTATTTCTGGCTGAAACCCGAGCTCACCGCCGCGCAGCGCGCGGATTTCCGCCGGGGCGTCGAAACACTGACCGGCATCAAGTCGGTGGAGAAAGTCGTCGTCGCCGCCCCCGCCGCGACGGAGCGGCGGCCGGTGATCGATGCCAGCTACGACGTCGCACTCATCGTCATCTGCAAGAATGTCGCGGCGCAGAACGCCTACCAGGTTGATCCGCTCCACCTCGCGTTCGTAGAGAAATACAAGACCTGCTGGTCGCGCGTGCAGATCTACGACGCGGAGTAATCCCCGTGTAGGGCCGGCGCTTGCGCCGTGCCGCGGCGGCACCAAGGTGCAGCCTTACAAATACCAGTCTATCCCCGCCCTCTCATGCCCACCCTCGCCGGACAGGTCATCATCATCACCGGCGCCTCGTCCGGCATCGGCGAAGCCACGGCCCGCCGGCTGGTCCGCGCCGCGGCGAAGGTCGTCATCACTGCGCGGCGGCCCGACCGGCTGGAGGCGCTCGCGCGCGAACTCGATCCGACCGGCGAAAAGATTCTCTCCGTCGCAGGCGACGTCACGAGTGACACGGACCGACGGAAACTCGTGGCCGCCACACTCGCGAAATTCGGCCGCATCGATGCGCTCGTGAACAACGCCGGCTACGGCACGCGCGGACCGGTCGAGATGGCGCCGGTCGATTTGATCCGGAAAAATTACGAGACGAATGTCTTCTCGCTCATCGCGCTGACCCAACTCGTGCTGCCGGGCATGCGCGAGCGCGGCAGCGGCTGCATCGTCAACATCGGTTCCGTCGCCGGGAAGATCGCGCGGCCGCTGTCGAGCATCTACGACTCCACCAAGCACGCGCTCGAGGCGCTCACCGACGGGCTGCGCGGCGAATTAAAGCCCTTCGGCGTCCGCGTGACGCTCATCCGGCCGGGGTTCATTGTCACGGAATTCGTCGAGGCGGCGGACAAGGTTTCCGCCGCGGTCGTCGAAAACGCCGGCGCCTACGCACCGTTCTACAAGGGTTATCAAACCAACACCACGACGATGCGCCGCATCGCCGGCGTGCCCGACGATATCGCGCGGCTGGTCGAAAAAGCGCTGACGAGTGACAATCCCGCCCCGCGCTACAACGGCCCGTTCCACGCCAAGATTTTTCTGCTGCTCAAATGGCTCCTGCCCGACCGACTCCTGGCGTTTGTCGTTCGGCTGCGGAAGTAACTCCATGACCGCCGCCCTTGCTCCCCGCCGGTGGCTCGCGCTTGCCGGATTCATCGCCGCCGCCTTTGCCGCCGGCGCCATCGGGTCTTGGGCGACCTACGCGAATGTCCGAACCTGGTTTCCCCTGCTCAACAAGCCGTCCTGGAATCCGCCGGGCTGGCTCTTCGCACCGGTGTGGACCACGCTTTATGTGTTGATGGGTTTAGCGATCTGGCGCGCCTGGCTCGCAGCGCGGCCGGAGGATGCGTCTTCCACCCGCAGTCTCGTGGCGGGCTATTTTGTCCAATTGGGGTTCAACGCCCTGTGGTCGGTGCTTTTCTTCGGCCTCAAGCAGCCGCAGTGGGCGCTGGTTGAAATCGTCGTGCTTTGGGGATTGCTGCTCTGGCTGCAGGCCGGTCTGTGGCGGACCGACCGGCTGGCCGGCGCGCTGTGGGCTCCCTACGTGCTCTGGGTCAGCTTCGCCACCGTGCTGAACGCGGCGATCGTGCGGCTCAACTGAGCCACGGTCAGGTCTTGGCCGGCGGAGCTGCGACGGACCGCGACAGGCGCCACAGCCAGAAGGCGAGCAGGCCGGTGAGGACGCAGGCGACACCGCTCAGCCACAGCGGCACGGGATATTTGCCCTCCACCACGACTTGGACACCGAACAACAGGCGCAGCAATTGCGCGAGACAGACCAGCCCGAAGATCGTGCCGGCCACACGCAGACCGAATTGGGGTGTATTCATGGATTCTCCTTTATTGAGAGTGACACCACGCGTCGCGCGGAGCCACCGGATGAAAAATACCTCCGCCGACGCACGGTTTCCAGAGTGGAATTGTCGCACGGGAAACACCGCTGGTCGGTCATTCAACCGTTCCGGGCGAATCAGTGATGCAGGAACGCGTGCAGCTGCTCGGCGAACTTCGGGCCGAAGCCCGGCGCCTCGCCGATCTGCTCCACAGTGGCGGCGCGGAGTTTGTCGAGGGAGCCGAAGTGTTCCAGCAGCATGGTGCGGCGTTTCGGGCCGAGGCCGGGGAAATCGTCGAGGATGCTTTCCTTGATCTTCTTCGAGCGCAGGTCGGCGTTGTAGGTGTTGGCGAAGCGGTGCGCCTCGTCCCGCAGGCGTTGCAGGAGGTTCAGCCCCGGGTTGCCGAGCGGGAGGTTGAGGGGGGCGCGCGCGTCGGGGAAAATGATAGTCTCCTGCTTCTTCGCGAGGCCGATCATGGCGGGCGGCGGGCAGTCCAGGCCGACGAAGGCCTTGAGCGCCGCGGCGATCTGGCCGCGGCCACCGTCGATGACGACGAGATCGGGGAATTGTTTCTGTTCGGCGATGAGCCGGCGGTAGCGGCGCGAGACGACTTCCTCCATGGCCTTGAAGTCGTCGTTGCCGATGAAGCTCTTGATCGAAAAGCGGCGATACTGGTCCTTGTCGGGCCGGCCGTCGGTGAAGTGCACCATGGAGGCGACGACGAACGTCCCCGAGATATGCGAGATGTCGAAACACTCCATGTGCACCGGCGGACCGTTGAGGCCGAGCGCGCCGTGCAACTGCTTCAACGCCTCCTCGTCGGGCCGCACGTGCGTGAAGTCGCGGGTGAACTTCCGCGTGCGGGCCAGCGTCTGCTCGAGCGCCAGGACGATGTCGCGCAGTTCGGCGGCCTTTTCAAATTCCTGTTTCGCCGCGCGGGCCGACATCTCGGCGCGCAGCGTGGCCAGCCACTCGCGGCTTTTGCCGTCGAGAAAATCGCAGGCCGCCACGACGCGCGCGCGGTATTCCTCCGCGGTGACGACGTTGGGCCAGCCGGAAATCTCGGCACGGACATCGTCGTAGAGCTGCCAGGCGCCGTCGGGGAGTTTTTGCGGCGTGGTGTCGGCGAGCAAAATGCCGAACCGCTGGCGCATCGTCGCGAGGGTCTTGCGCAGCAGGCCGGAGTGGGCAAAGGGCCCGAAGTAGCGCGAGCGCGTGTCCTTCTTGAACCGCGTGAGCACGAAACGCGGCAGCGGCGCGTCAAGGTCGAGGCGGACGAGCAGGAAGCGCTTGTCGTCGGTGAAGTCGGTGTTGTATTTCGGCCGCCACTGCTTGATCAGCTTGCCCTCGAGCAGCAGCGCCTCGGGCTCGGACTTCACCTCGAGGATTTCGAAGTCGTCGATCATCTCGATCAGCGTGCGGATCTTCGGCTGGTGGCGGAGGGCGCGGGCCCGGCCGGCCTGGAAATAGGAGGACACGCGTTTCTTCAGGCTCTTGGCCTTGCCGACGTAGATGATGCGACCCAGCCGGTCCTTCATCAGGTAAACGCCGGGGCCGTCCGGCAGGGCGCGGACCTTGGCCTTGAGGGCGTTGCTTTGTCTCGGGTCGGGCATGAAGTTTTGTCATCGCGCGTCCGTCCCGGGCTGGCGGGCCGGACGTGGCGATCCATCTAGCTGGATTGCTGCGTCGCCGGGCTCCGCGCAATGACAGAAAGCAAAACGGGAGGTGCGGAGGCTGGCATTTTGGGAAAAACGCAGTAGGTTGCGCGACGACACACTGTATGGCCACCTCGGAATCGTCAAAGCCGCGCGCCCACCGCGCGGCGCCGCGTTATGAATTGCTCACCCTGGGCGATGAGCTGCTGCTTGGACTGACCGCCAACGGCCACCTCACGTTCATCGGCGCCCAGCTCGGCCGTCGCGGCGTCCTGCTCCAGCGCAACGTGACCATCACGGACGAGGCGGACGCCATCGCCGCGCAGTTCCGCGAAAGCTGGGCGCGGAGCGATGTGGTCATCACCACCGGCGGGCTCGGGCCGACCTGCGACGACCGCACCCGCGAGGTGCTGGCGGAGGCCCTCGGCCAGCAGTTGATCAAGGATCCGGCGTTGGAGCAGGCTATCGCGGACCGTTTCGCGCGCATCAACCGCAAGATGACGCCGAACAATCTCAAGCAAGCCTACCGGTTCGAGCATGGCGACGTTCTGCCCAACGCGAACGGCACGGCGCCCGGCCTTTGGGTCGAGCAGGACGGCAAGGTGCTCATCATGCTGCCCGGCCCGCCGAACGAGTTGCAGCCGATGTTCACCGGGCAGGTGATGCCGCGGCTGACCAAGCTCGGCCTGCTGGGCGAGGGCGAGGCCTACGTGCAGATCCGCACCGCCGGCGTCGGCGAATCGATGCTCGAGACGAAATTCCAACCGCTTTTCGCGCGCTATCCCGGGCTGGGCATCGCGTATTGCGCCCACCAGGGACAGGTGGATTGCCGGATCAGCTCCCCGGACGAATGTTACAGCATGGACGGCCTGCATGAACTGGCGGAAGAATGCGCCGCGCTGCTGGGCGACGACTTCGTGTGCTTCGGTCATGATTCGCTCGCGAAGGTCGTCGCGGACCAGTTGCGCGAGACGGGCCGCACGCTCGCCGTCGCGGAGTCCTGCACCGGCGGCCTGCTCGCCAACAGCTTCACCGACATTTGCGGCGCCTCGAAGTTTTTCCAGGGCGGCATCGTCTCCTACAGCAACGACGCCAAGATGATGCTCCTCGACTGCCCCGAGTGCCTGCTCTCGCAGCACGGCGCCGTGAGCGCCGAGTGCGCCGTGGCGATGGCGACCGGCGTGGCCGAGCAGCTGGACGCGGATTTCGGCGTGGCGATCACGGGTTTCGCCGGCCCGGCCCACGGCAACGGCGAGAATCCCGTCGGCACGATCTACCTCGGCATGCACGCGCCCGGCGGCGACTGGTCGCGCAAACTGACCTATCCCGGCCCGCGCTGCGCCGTAAAGCAGCGCTCGGTGACGGCCGCCGTCGACTGGCTCCGCCGCGAACTGCTGCGCGAGGCCCGCAAGGTGCCCGTGGCGATGGCGAATTGAGGTGGGGCGGGCCGGACCTGTGGGAGCGTGCTGGCACGCGACAGTCGTGACCAAGGTCGCTCCCACATAATAAACTTTTTTCGTGCGCTTTCGCGGATTTCGTGGGCAAATTCCCGCCCATGCCCGCCACGCCCAGGAACTTTGTCTTCATCTGCGGTCCGGACGATTTCATCGTCAACCGGGTCGGCAAGGAGCGGTTCGAGGCGCTCGCCGCGGAGGCAAACGCGGATGAATTCTCCCGCGAGATCGTCAGCGGCTTTGCCGCCAACGTGGACGAGGTGGAGACGGCCGTGAACCGTTTCCGCGACGCCGCGCAGACGGTGGCGATGTTCGGCGGCAAGCGCGTCGTCTGGTTCAAGGACGTGAACTTTCTCGCCGACACCGTGACCGGCCGGGCCGACGGCACACTCAAGCAGGTCGAGGCCCTGCAGGAGCTGCTGGCGAAGGTGAACGCGGACGAGGTGGCGCTGGTCATCACCGCCGCGCCGGTGGACCGGCGCCGCGCGTTTCCCAAGTGGTGCGAGGCGAACTCCGATTTCACGCTCGCGGGCGGGGACGGTGAGTCGGCCGGCGAGGCCCTGGCCGGCGTCGCCATCGCCGAGGCGCGCGCGTGCGGCGTCACGTTCGGTGCCGGGGCGATCGAGGTGCTGCTGCAGAAGATCGGGGCGAACACCCGGCTGCTCACGGAGGAGACCCGCAAGCTCGCCACCTACGCGAACGAAGGCGGGGTGATCGAGGAGGCGCAGGTCGAGGAGCTGACGCCGAATTTCGCCGAGGGGGATTTCTTCGCCGCGGCCGACCGGTTTTTCGCCGGCGATCTGCGCGGCACGCTCGCCGAGCTGCAGCGGCATTTTTTCAACGGCGGCGATGCCCGGCCGATCATCAGCGCGCTGCAGAACCGCAACCGCATCCTCATCCAGGCGCGCGTGCTGCTCGACGCCGGCGACTTGCGCTCGCCCGGCAACTACGGTTTCGACAAGGGCGCGTGGGCCCGCGCCCAGGAGGCTTACGCGGGGCTGTTCGGCGGCGACACGGAAAAAAGCTCCTACAACTTCTTCACGCAGAACCAGTGGTATGCGGGCAAGCTGGTCGGCAGCGCCAAGCTGCCGCCCCTGCGCCGGCTCATCGACAACCAGCAGGAATTCGTGAGGACTTTCGAGGAGATCATCCGCCGGCCGAACGAACAGGAGGCCGTGCTCCGTGACATGGCCGTGCGCTGCCTGACGTGAGGTTGGGGGTAGGGGCGCAGTCTTGCTGCGCCCTCATTTCTGAACAGGCGAGGCAAGGCGCAGCAAGACTGCGCCCCTACGAAGAGGTGGAAGGCAGTGTCTTTTCCATTGGCAACCCCCGGGGCGTGGCCTAACGGTAGCCCGCCGTGAAGCAACCAGCCGCCACCACCGAAACCATCCCGAACGTCCTCGCCGAGCGCTACGCCTCGGCGGCGATGAAAGATCTGTGGTCCGCCCCGGGCCGCATCCTGCTGGAGCGCGATTTCTGGATCGCGGTGATGAAGGCGCAGAAGGATCTCGGCGTCGCCATCCCGGCCGAGGCGATCAAGGACTACGAGCGCGTGCGCGACGAGGTGAACGTCGAGCGCATCAAGGAGCGCGAGCGCGTCACCCTCCACGACGTGAAGGCGCGGCTGGAGGAATTTTCCGACCTGGCCAAGCGCCAGTTCATCCACCTCGGCCTGACCAGCCGCGATCTGACGGAGAACGTCGAGCAACTGCAGGTGGCGCGCGCGCTGCAACTCGTCCGCTTCAAGGTCGCGGCGGCACTGCTCGCGCTCGGCCGGCAGGCGGCGGCGCACCGTGACGTGATGATCACCGGCCGCACGCACAACGTGCCGGCGCAGCCGACGACGCTGGGCAAGCGCCTCGCGATGTTCGGCCAGGAACTGTTGCTCGCACACGACCGGCTCGACGGGCTCATCGCCCGCTACCCGGTGCGCGGCCTGAAGGGCGCGGTCGGCACGCAGCTCGACCAGCTCACGCTGCTCGGCGGCGACACCGCCAAGGTTGACCAGCTCGAGGCGCGCATCGTGAAGCACCTCGGCTTCAAGGCCTCGCTCGACGCGGTCGGACAGGTTTATCCGCGCAGCCTCGATTTCGACGTCGTGAGCACGCTGCACCAGGTGGGCGCGGCGGGCGCGAGTTTCGCGACGACGCTGCGGCTGATGGCCGGCGCCGGGCTGCTGACCGAAGGTTTTCAGGAGGGGCAGGTGGGTTCCTCGGCGATGCCGCACAAGGTGAACGCGCGGAATTGCGAGCGCATCTGCGGTTTCTCGACCATTCTCTCCGGCTACGTGACGATGACGGCGGCGCTCGCCGGCCACCAGTGGAACGAGGGCGACGTGTCCTGCTCGGTCGTGCGCCGCGTCGCGCTGCCCGACGCGTTCTATGCGATCGACGGCCTGCTCGAGACGTTTCTCACGGTGCTGCGGCAAATGGAAATCTTCCCCGCGGCCATCGCGGCGGAGAATCAGCGCAACCTGCCGTTCCTGGCCACGACGACGATTTTGATGGAGGCGGTAAAGGGCGGCGCGGGTCGCGAGACCGCACATGAGGCCATCAAGGAGCACGCCCTCGCCGCGGCCAAGGCGTTGCGCAACGGCGGGGATGCCGACCTGCTCAGCCGGCTGGCGGGCGACAAGCGCGTCGGCCTCGGCAAAAAGAAACTGCAGGAGATTCTGGCGCAAAACGAGCGCTTCGTCGGCGCGGCGCCGCACCAGGTGGACGCATTCGTGGCGGCCGTGCAACCGCTCGGAAAAAAGCACAAGGGCGCGGCGGACTACCGTCCCGGCAAGCTGTTGTGAGATTATTAAATTTGGTCGGGCGCGTTATCCGTAACGCGCCGCGATTGCGCGAATGCTCGGCGGGTTGGGGATAACCCGCCCGACCACGGCCCGGCCCCCCATCGGCCCTGTAATTTAGGGAGATTTGGTTTGCCAGCCCTCCGGCACTGGCCTTTTTTGAACCTTCCTTTCGTTTCTTTCCCAGCTTTAAACCACACCACCCTATGGCAGAAGAATTAGTCGGTAACTGTTTGATCGGCCAGTCCGGCGGCCCCACGGCCGTCATCAACGCCAGCGTCGCCGGCGTTGTCGCCGAAGCCCTTAATCATTCCTGCATCGAGGAAGTCTACGGTTCGCTCAACGGCGTGCTCGGTCTCCTCAACGAGGACTTCGTCGATCTCGCGGCCGAATCGCAGCAGGCCATCCGCGGCCTCCATTTCACGCCCGGGGCGGCGCTCGGCACCTGCCGCAGCAAGCTGAAGAAGCCCCAGGATTTCGAGCGCGTGCTCGCGGTGTTCAAGGCGCACAACATCCGCTATTATTTCCACATCGGCGACACCGACTCGCAGGAGACGGCCGTCAAGATCGGCGAGACCGCCAAGGCCCAGGGCTATGATGTGCGCATCATCGGCATCCCGAAGACCATCGAGAACGACCTTTCCGCCACCGACCACTGCCCCGGCTACGGCAGTGCGATCAAGTTCATCGGCGCCACCGTGAAGGAGCTCGCGCTCGACGCCGACTCCATGGGGCAGGGCGACCTTGTCACGATCATCGAGGTCATGGGCCGCAACACCGGCTGGCTCGCCGCCGGTGCCTCGCTGGCGAAGCGCCGCGACCACCCGAACGATCCGCCGCACTTGGTCTACCTGCCCGAGGTGCCCTTCACCAACGAGAAGTTCCTCGACGACGTGCGCCGCGTCCTGAAGCGCGAGAAGCACTGCGTCGTGGTCGCCGCCGAAGGGCTGGTCGACAAGGACGGCAACTACGTCGCGGTCGAGAACGGCACGACCGAAGCCCAGCTGGGCGGCGTCGGCGAGTTCATGAAGGATTTGGTCGAGTCCCAGATCGGCGCGAAGGCCCGCGTGTCCCGCCTCGGCGTGGCGCAGCGCGCTGCCGCCCATCTCGCGTCGAAGACCGATGCCGATGAGGCGCTCCTCGTCGGCGCGGCCGCCGTCAAGGCCGCCGTCAACGGCGAGACCGACAAACTCGTCACGCTCGTGCGCGGCGACGGCGATGCCTACACCTGCGAGACCGGACTCTCGGCGCTGGCGGATGTCGTCGGCAATCTGAAGAAGTTGCCGAAGGAGTGGGTCAACGAGGACGGCGTCAGCCTGAACTTCCAGTTCTTCCGCTACGCGACACCGCTGATCCAGGGCGAGATCACCGTGCCTTACGATAATGGCCTGCCCGCCTACGCCCGCCTCGGTCGGGAAGGCGTCGACAAGACGCTGCCCGGCTACGAGGCCTGAACAAAGTAGGGCCGTCGCTTGCGACGCGCCGCCAATCTTCCGAGCCGCCCCACCGGGCGGCTCTTTTTCTTTTTGCTCCTTCCCGTGGACCGGACAGGTTGGGACCATGCCTGCTACCCCGGGTAAGATGATCAAGCCAGGACTCCTCAAATTGGCCGGTTGGTTCGCGCTGCTGCCGGGATTGTTCGGAGCGCAACCCGTGCCCCACGTGACGGTGCACACTGCCGACGGCGACCTGGAGGGCGTCGTCAGTGGCGACGGCCAGGTGCGCGCATTCAAGGGCATTCCCTACGCCGCGCC
>Ga0208272_100041_pt1 | contig 97851 bp, 61 predicted proteins | sample LakWasM129_HOW14_2_FD_183939 | JGI IMG/M metagenome (GOLD analysis project Ga0208272, IMG submission 183939) | Freshwater sediment methanotrophic microbial communities from Lake Washington under simulated oxygen tension - Sediment Metagenome... | ecosystem: Environmental > Aquatic > Freshwater >... | reverse complement strand
TTCGAGGGCCTTCTTCACCTGCGCCGCGGCGTAAGCGAAGGCGTGCGCGTCGGGGTTGGTCGCGGCGCCGCACATGTAGCGGGGGTTCGAGAAGAGGTTCGCGGTGCCCCAAAGGAGCTTCACGCCCGAGGCTTTCTGGTGGGCCTTGGCATGGGCGATGAGCTTGTCGAGGTTCCGGTTGGACTCGGCGAGCGAGCGGCCCTCGGGCGCGATGTCGCGGTCATGGAAGCACCAGAACGGCGCCTGGATCTTCTGGAAGAACTCGAAGGCGGCGTCCATGCGCGCCTTGGCGATGGAGACGGGGTCCTTGCCCTTCTCCCACGGGCGCGAGATGGTGCCCGGGCCGAACGGGTCGGAGCCGGCGCCGCGGAAGGCGTGCCAGTAGGCGATGGAGAAGCGCATGTGCTCCTTCATCGTCTTGCCGTCGATCACCTCGGCGGGATTGTAGTGCCGGAAGGCGAGGGCCTGGGCGGCGCCGGGGCCTTCGTAGCGGATGGAGGAGGTGCGAAACGATTTTGAACGCAGGGATTTCATGGGAGAAAGAGGGTTAACGGAGCGCGAGTGTGTTCATCTTGAATCTGCGCGTCAACGGGCCGTCAGGTTTTGTTCGAGGAACTTCTCGATCTGCTGGGCCCGGGTCACGAGTTCCCCATAAGCATCGTCTTCGCGGTAGAGATTCAGGTCGCCGAAATTCACCACCGGTGAGTGTCCGACGAGCGTGCGGTGCATCTCGTTCATCTGGTCCTCAAAGGTGATGTCCCGGACCAGCACGTTGCGGGTGAAGAAGACGGGGATTTTGATTTGGGCGAAGTCCTTGAGCGGTGACGGCGGATGCTGGTCATGCCGACGCAGTTGTTCCTGCAGCCAGAGATCGTCGAACATCGTCCTCGAATCGGAATTGCGAAACGCCTTTTCCCAATCGTAGATCCCGCCGAACACGATGGCGCACCGATAGAGGTCCGGTTCCTGGGCGACCGCGCTCAGGGCCAGGTAGCTGCCAAAGCCGATGCCTTCAATGGCGATTCGTTTGGGGTCGATCAGGCCGGTCTTGGCCAAGGCGTGGACTCCGGCGTTGATGTCGTTGCGCATCTTGTCGAAGGCAAACCGGTCGGCGGGCTCGAGGCGGGAATCGTAACCGAGGCTGCCGCGATAGTTCGGCGTGAAGTAGGCGTAGCCGCGGCTCGCGAAAAATTGCGCCTCCTCATTCCATCCCCAGTATTCGCGGAAGGCCCAGGGGCCACCATGGGCCGTGACGACCAACGGGACCGGGTGTTCTTTTGAGGCGCCGGCGGGAAGCGTGAGGTAACCTTCGATGATCATGCCGTCGCGGGTCCGATAGGTCATCACCCGAGTGGGGAGCATGCGGGCTGACTCGATCCAGGGAGCGGTGTTTTTGATCAGGCCCAGCGTCTTTTTTTCGCGATCGAGAATGTAGTAGGTCGGCGGCTGTCGATCCGATTGCACCTCGATGAGGAAGCGGACTTCCCTGATATCCGTGCTCACGATCTGGATCAACATGCCGGGGAATTGTTTTCGCATCAAGGCCTGGGTTTCCCGGAGCCGTTCGCTCAACCAGACCCAGCGTTCGGCGCTGTTCGCGACGCACACGCCATTGATTTCCCGGGTGCCGCGCTTGAACGAGACATCAGGCGTGCAGTCATAGTTCGGGTCCTGATAGATCACTTCGCCGAGCGTGCCGGCCACGACATCCATCCGCATGATCGCCCGAGGCTTTCCCTTTTCGCGCGGTCCGAGCACGATCATCTCGCCGGCCTTGGCGCCGACCTCGATGGGGGTGATTGCATCGCAATCGACCGGGCAATCGATCCATTTCTGTTTCTCCATCCGCTGGAGCTTACGGTGGCCGTCGCGATCGAGTATCATCCAATACGCCAGTTCGCCATTTTCCGGAAAATACCAGGAGTGTTCGTCGGTGAAATCCCGGCTCCTGGCCGCACGGCTTGTCCTGACGTGCTGTGGCCATCCCCGGGTCCAGAGATAGTCGGAGCCAGGCTGGAGCCCCTCCTTGAACTGAAGCATGTAACCGAAGCCATCATATATCTTCTTGATGTTGTCGATGTCCACCATTCGCAGGTAGTCGTTGATGTGGCCTAGTTCCAGCCGGGTATCGTCGATCCACCGGAATTCGTAGACTTCGTTATCGGTCCAGTTGATCTTCCCGGTGGCGATCTCGCCCACCAGGAGAATCGGCCTCAAATCCTCGGTTTTGGTGAACGCGGCGAAGTGGGTCCCGGCCGGATTCAGTTGGGGGCTATCAAAAAGTTGGGGCCGGACGAAGTCGACCGCGGGAATCGGTTGGTCGGCCGGCACCGGCGTGTCGCGATTGGGTAAGTAGCTTGTGGCGGCCGACGCAGCATGGCCGGCCAAGGCGAGCATGGAGAGAAGGACGAAGCGGAGGGTGGGTGTGGGGTGCATAATGGGAAAAGGTTGAAGGGTAACGAACCGGTCAGCGAAGCATCAGCGTGTTCATGGATTGGGCGGGAATTTTCAGGCGCACCGGCGTGCCGTCGGCATCCAGGATCGCGGAAACTTCCCGGTCGGTGGCGTTGTCGATGATCAGCACGCGGCTGCCGTCGGGGTTTTGGAAGGCGACCACATCCTTGAACGGCCCGCCGCTGACCGCGATCCGTTGTGCACCCGGGAGCACGAACGCGGAGAAGTGTTTCATCGCATAGAACTCCGGATTGTAGCGCACCGTCTCGGTCTTGCGGTCGACGGTGAGGAGGCTGTTCTGGCGCCAGTTCCAGCGGCTGAGGCCGGACTCGTCGAGGACGATGTTCCAGAAGAAGTAGCTGTTGGCGAAATGGTTCGTGTCCTCAATCAGGTGCCCGAACGTCAGGAGTGCCTGGTCCCAGGCGTTGCCGCCGCCGTAGCACTCCGTCTCGGTCTGCGCGAGTTTCTTGGCCGGATATTTTTCGTGAGTGGCGAGGAGCGTCTTCTGGCCGCCATATTGATAACCGACGCCGACGATATCGGGGCCGGTCTGCGGATCGCCAAGCACCGGATCAACGTATTCGGAAAGGTGCTCGTTCACGACCGTGCCGAGCCAGACTTCGATGTCGATGCCGTCGCGGCGGAGCTGTGGCAGCAGGTGATCGCGCAGAAAGACGTTGAGGGTGTTGGCATCCCACACGCATTGCGGGTAGACGTTGGTGTTGAGGGCCATTTCGTTTTGCGGGTGGATCGCGTAGAGGTTGATCCCTTCGGCACGCCAGGCCTGGACGAATTTGGAGAAGTAGAGCGCGTAGGCGGCGAGCGTTTGCGGATCGCGCTTCATCTCGCCTTGACGATAGCGGCCGTTCGTCGTCATCCACGACGGGGGACACCACGGCGTGGCCCAGATGCCGAGCTTCGGCTGAAACCTCATGGCGGCCTTAATGTAGGGGATCAGGTCCTCGCGCGTGCGCTCGATGGAGAAGTTCTTCATCGCGTAATCGCCCGCCGTCTCGTTCAGCGAATACCAGCCGAGCGAGAAATCATTGGCGCCGATCGGAGCGCGCCCGAGGGTGAAATTGGCTCCATCGGGTGAGAACAATTCCTTGAGCGCGGCCTCGCGCATCTCCGCCGGCAGCGCGGTCAGCGCCTCCCAGCCCAATTCATTGAAGCAGCCGCCGAAGCCGTCGATCGTCTGAAACCGTTGTTGCGGATCGAGCACGAGCATGTCGCCCGGTGTGAGCGCGCCGGGCGCGACGAACTCGCCGGCTCTTTCGTGCCAGCGATGGGTCTCGGTCGAGCAGATCCATTGGACGGAGGTGGCGCTGGCGGCGAGCCCCACCGGCGCGCAGGACAACGCGCCCAGGAACGGGAGTGCACTCAGCGAGCGGAGGAAACGACGATGGAGCAGGGGAGTCTTCCGGTCGAAGGAGGGCATGTTTTGTTCGCGAGGGTCAGCGGCTGGAAAGCGAAAGGGTGGCGGACCTCAGGTTCGGCGACGCGGCGGTGAGTGTGATCTGGCCCGCGCTCGCGGTCGTTTGCACGATGGCTTGAGCGAGGCCGTTGAAGGCCGACCGGCTGTTGGCTTTGTCGGGCTCGTGGGAGCTGGGGTCGCCGTTGCCGACGCCGATGATTTTGGCCGGGCCGGTGAGCGTGAAGGTGATTCTGTTGTCGGCGACGGGCACGACGCGGCCCTGCGCGTCGATGACCTCGACGGTCACGACGGCGAGATCGGCGTTGTCCGCGGCGAGGGCGGAGCGATCGGCGGTGAGACGGATGGCGGCGGGAGCGCCGGTGGTTTCACGCGCGGTTTCGATCGGAACGCCCTTGCGGATGCCTTTGGCGACGAGTTTTCCGGGAGCGTATTTCACCTTCCATTCGAGGTGGTGAAGCGGCGTGACGGTCTGTTTACCGAGGGAAACGCCATTGAGGAACAGTTCCACCTCGTCGCAATTGCTGTGAACCCAGACGGGGATTTCCTGGCCCTCCTTGCCGGCCCAGTTCCAGTGCGGGAAGAGATGCAGCACGGGCTCGTTCGTCCACCAGGCCTTGTAGTAATAGTAGCTGTCCTTCGGAAAGCCGCAGATGTCCATGAAGCCATAGTGGCAATTGATGACGGGCCAGCCGAAGGGGCGGGGCTCGCCCTTGTAGTCGAAACCGGCCCAGACGAAGCCGCCCGCGATGTTGTCGCGCATCGCGACGGGCGGCCACGCGTTCTCCACGGTCTGGCCCATCGGCCCGGCGGTGATACTGTAGGCCGAGACGTAGCCGCGTTCGCGGTCGCCGTAGTAGACGCCCCATTGATCTTCCCAGCGGCCGGTCGTGTAGACGCCGCGCGTGCTGATCTCACTCGCGATTTCGCTCGCGATCATCGGGACATTCGGGAAGAGCGCGTGCACGCCGTCATACACCGACGGGTTGTAGTTGATGCCGATCGCATCGATCTGGCCAATGATGCCCGCGGGAGTGTCGAAACCGCCATTGAGCGCGGCGGTGATGGGCCGGGTCGGGTCGAGTTCGAGGACGCGTTGCTTCATCGCTCGCACCATGGCTCCGGCTTCGGGAGTGCCGGCGATCCACTGCTCGTTGCAGAGCGACCAGCAAAAGATGCTGGGGTGGTTGCGATCACGCCGCACCAGCGCGCTGAGTTCGCGGTGTTCGACGGCGGGGGCGTCCTTCGGCGTCTGATCGACGTAGACGTCGCCCATGTTGCGGTTCTCGGCCATGACGAGGAAGCCGAGACGGTCGCATTCATCGAGCAGGAAGGGCGTGACGGGATTGTGGGAGAGACGAATGGCGTTGCAGCCGACTTCCTTCAGGCGTTCGAGGCGCCAGGTAAACAGGCGGTCGGGCACGGCCGCGCCTACTCCGGCGTGGTCCTGGTGGATGTTGACGCCCTTGAGTTTGACATGCCGGCCGTTGAGGAAGAAGCCGCGCGCGGCGTCGAAGCGAATGTGACGCACGCCGAAGGTCGTGATGACTTGGTCGACGACGCGGTCAGCGATGCGGACGGTGCTGCGCAGCCGGTAGAGGTGCGGGCTCTCCGGTGACCAGAGCGCCGCTTGGGGGAGTGGAATCGATTGCGTCACCTTCAAACTCGCGCTGGTGGCGACTTCGTGAACGGACGACACGGTGGCGACGACGCGGCTGTCGGCGTCGAGGACCTCGCTCGAGACGGTGGCGCGGACGGACGCGGGGCTCGTGTTGGCGAGGTCGGTGTTGGCCAACACGACGGCGTCGGCTTTCTCGCCGTTGCCCGGATCGTTTACGGTCGGCGCCACGAATACGCCGTCGGGCGCGATGTGCACGGGATCGACGGTGACGAGGCGCACGTGGCGATAGATGCCGCCGCCTTCATACCACCATCCCTCGTAACGCGGATCGACCTGCACGACCAAAATGTTTTTGCCGCCGCAATCCGCCGCGTTCGTGATGTCGAACCGCGCGCGGGTGTAGCCGCTGTATTGGCTGTAAACCTCGCGACCATTCAGCCAGTAGCGGGTGTTGCTGAACACGCCGTCGAATTCCAGCCACAGGCGTTTGCCCTTCGCCTCGACGGGAATGTCGAGCGCCTTCCGATACACGGCCGGCTGGATGGAGAGAAATCCATGCAACCAGTGCCAGTCGGTGCGCATGCCGGGATGGTTGAAGCTCGGGTTCGGTTCGAATGTGCCCTCGATGACGTAGTCGTGCGGCACATCGACGCGCCGCCAGGTGCTGTCGTCGTAGCTGGGAGCGGTGGCGGCGGGAATGGCTCCGAGATGAAACCGCCAATCTTGATCCAGTGACTGCACAATGCGCGGCGATTCGGCGGCGAGAACATCCGGGCCTGAGCCCGCGCCCGCGATCATGGGCACGCAACTGAACAACCCGATAAACGCGTTCCGCGCAGCAAGAATTCCGAGGGGTGATGGTTTCATGGGGGAAGATCGCCGATTTGCCTCCGACCGAGGCAGGGGAGAGACGATCGGAACGTGCATTGAGGAGCGATTTGACCGGGTGAAGCGATTCCGTTCTTCCGTCGGCGACGTAACATGTTTTGACTACAGGCAATCATGACGAAACTCTGCTAATTTACCGGGTTTCGGTATCACATACGGCGAAAACCGATCGCCGCATCCCCTTGTTCGATGGGCGGGGCAACTTCCGGCTCTCTGTCGTGCGTGTGACTTCCAATTCTGTTATGAAACCAATCCTTGTATCCCTTACGCTTGTTGCCGCCGCCTTGGCGCACGGCGGCGCACTCACCATCGACGCCGCGAAGCCAGCCGGTCAGGTCAGTCCCAGGCTCTACGGCCTCATGACCGAGGAGATCAACCATTCCTACGACGGCGGTCTCTACGCCGAACTCGTCCGCAACCGCGCCTTTCTCGACAATCCGGACACGCCGGTGAACTGGAGCGTGGTGAGGGACGGCGCCGACGAGGCCGCGATGTCGCTCGACAAGACCCAGCCGCTGAACGACGCGATCCCGGTCAGCCTGCGGTTCGAGGTGACCAAGCTCGGCAAGTATCGGCGCGCCGGGTTCGCGAACACGGGTTACTGGGGCATCCCCGTGCAGCCGAACACCACGTATCGCGCGTCGTTCTACGCGAAGGCTCCGGGCTATGCCGGACGTGTTTCGCTTTCCATCGAGAGCGAGGACGGACGGACCGTCTATGCTTCAGCCACGACCGACCGCCTCACGAAGGACTGGCAACGGATCGAGCTGGTGCTGAAAACCGGCGACGTCGCGCCGACCGCCCAGGCGCGCTACGTCGTGCGCCTCGACCGGCCGGGCACGGCCTGGTTCAGCCTGGTCTCGCTGTTCCCGCCCACCTGGAACGACCGCCCGAACGGCCTCCGCCAGGACCTCATGCAGATGCTGGTCGACCTGAAACCGAAATTCCTCCGCTTCCCCGGCGGCAACTATCTGGAAGGCGACCGGATCGAGGATCGGTTTCCGTGGCAGAAGACGTTGGGTCCGATTGAAAACCGACCCGGGCACGCCGGGTGTTGGGGCTACCGCTCCAGCGACGGCATGGGGCTGCTGGAGTTTCTCGAATGGTGCGAAGATATGAGAGCCGAGCCCATCCTCGCCGTCTATGCCGGCTATTCGCTCAGGGGCGATTACATCAAGGCCGGACCCGAGCTGGAGCCGTTTATCAAGGAGGCGCTCGACGAGATCGAGTATGTCATCGGCGACACGAACACGACCTGGGGCGCGCGTCGGGCCCAGGACGGCCATCCCGCGCCGTTCGCTCTGCACTACGTCGAAATCGGCAACGAGGACTTCTTCGACAAGGCCAAGACCTATGACGGCCGCTATGCGCAACTGCACGACGCGATCAAAGCCAGGTATCCCCATCTCAAGCTGATCTCGAGCATGCCCTGGGCGAAACACGACGGACGCAAACCCGACGTCGGTGACTGGCACGATTACAGCGCCACAGAGGATTTCGTGAAGAAGGCGCCCGCGTGGGGGGCGGATTTCGACCGTCACGGGCCGGAGGTCTTCGTCGGTGAATGGGCGGCGCACGAGGATGCGGCGGTGCGGCCGTGGGACGCGGCGGCCAAGAAACTGCCGGCCACGCCCGCCATGAAGGCTGCCATCGGCGACGCCGTGTTCATGGCTGCGATGGAGCGCAACGGCGATATCGTGAAAATGCACTGCTACGCGCCGCTGCTGGCGAACGTGAACCCGGGTGCCTACCAGTGGCGGCCGGACCTGATCGGCTACGATGCGCTGTCGGTCTACGGTTCGCCGAGCTACTATGCCTTCCAGATGTTCAGCCGGAATCTGGGCGACGAGATTCTGCCGGTCACCTCGTCGGAAACCCCCGTTCAAGGCTGCGCCACGCGCGATAGCACGACGGGCGAGATCATCATCAAGCTGGTGAATCCCGAGCCGACGCCCCAGGCGCTGCCCATCGCCATCAAGGGCGTCACCGCGCTCCAAGCGAAGGCCACGGTGATCACACTTGCGAGCAAACCGGAGGACACCAACTCCATCAGCCAGCCGAAAAAGGTCGCGCCCGTCACCACCGCGCTCGATGGCGTCAGCCCCGCCTTCACCTACACCCTCCCGCCCACCAGCGTCGTCGTTTTGAAACTGCAAACCCGTTGATCAACCCATGAAAGGAATCGCCCGCCCCGCTGTCGGCATCACCTCGTTCTCCTGGGTTGCCCGCGCCGTCCGTCCGCTCGGGCTGCTCTGCCTGGCCGCGATCTCGGGGCTCGCCGCCGAAAATATTCCGCCGTTCCGCGATCCCGATCTTCCCGTCGAACAACGCGTGGAGGACCTGATCTCGCGCCTCACGGTGCAGGAGAAAGTCCCTCTCTTGATGATGGGCAATCCCGCCATTCCCCGTCTCGGCATCCCGGCCTACTTCTGGTGGAACGAAGCCCTCCACGGCGTCGCGCGCAACGGCACCGCCACCGTCTTCCCTCAGGCCATCGCGCTCGCCGCCACCTGGAACCCCGCGCTCCACCACGAAATCGCCGACGTTATCTCCACCGAGGCCCGCGCGAAGAACAACGAGGCTATCGCCCGCTCCGGCGGCGACACGAAGATCTACGAGGGCCTCACCATCTGGTCGCCCAACATCAACATCTTTCGCGACCCGCGCTGGGGCCGTGGCCAGGAGACCTACGGTGAGGATCCCTTCCTCACGTCGCGCTTCGCCGTCGCCTTCATCCAGGGCCTGCAAGGCGAGGACCCGCGCTACCTCAAGACCGTCGCGACCGTGAAACACTTCGCCGTGCACAGCGGCCCCGAACCCGAGCGCCACGCCTTCGACGCCGTGATCTCAAAACGCGATCTGTGGGAAACCTATCTGCCCGCCTTCGAGGCCGGCATCCGCGAGGGCGGCGCCCTGTCGCTCATGAGCGCCTACAACGCCGTCAACGGCATCCCCGCGCCGGCCCACGTCGAGCTCCTCCAAAAAATACTGCGCGAGCGCTGGGGCTTCACCGGCGCCGTCGTGGGCGACGTGGATACCGTCTCCGACATGTGGCGCGAGGGCGGCCACCGTTTCTCGCCCGATGCCGCCAGCGCCAGCGCCACCGCCCTCCGCGCCGGCAACGACCTGTGCAGCGGCGGCACCTATTCGGCTCTGCCCGACGCCCTCGCGCGCGGCCTCGTTACCGAGCAAGACCTCGACGTGGCACTCCGCCACCTCCTCACCCTGCGCTTCCGCCTCGGCCAGTTCGATCCGCCGGAGCGCGTGCCCTACCGCGCGATCCCGCCTTCGGCCAACGACACCCCCGCGCACGACCAGCTCGCGCTCGAAGCCGCGCGCCAGAGCCTCGTGCTCCTCAAGAACGACGGCACGCTGCCCTTCGATTCCGCCGCCCTGAAGACCGTCGCCGTGATCGGCCCCACCGGCGCCTCAGAATCCGCCCTCCTCGGCAACTACAGCGGCACACCCACCCGCAAGATCACTCTGGTGGACGCCATCCGCGCCAAGCTCGAACCGCGCGGCGTGAAGGTCCTCGTCGAGCCCGGCGCGCCGCTCGTCCGGCCGCTCCACCCGGCGGGCAACCCGATTTCCGAGGGCGTGCTGTTCACCGACGCCAGCCGCGCCACGCCCGGCCTGCGCGGCGAAATCTTCGCTCACGACGGACAGGACGCCGCCGGGCCAAAGGTCGAAGGCCGGCCCGCCTCGACCCGCACCGACCTCCAGGTAAACCTCTATTGGAGCGAGGATCAGCCCACCGCCGGTATTCCCATTAAAGATGCCGGCGCCCGGTGGACGGGTGTGATCGTTCCGCCGTTGTCAGGCGAATACCGCCTCGGTCTGCTCGCCGAGGGCGCGGTGCGACTTCACCTCGACGATCGGCTCCTGATCGACTCCTGGAAGCCGGAGCGCGAGCGCCAGCTCGACGTCACGGTCCCACTCGAAGCCGGACGCGCCTACGCCGTGCGTCTCGACTACGTGCAACTCACCCGCCACGGCCGCATTCAGTTCGGCTGGATCGCCCCGAGCCGGGACGACGAACTCGGGCGCGCCCTCGCCGCCGCCCGCGAGGCCGATCACATCGTGCTCACCCTCGGGATCACGCCCGACCTCGAAGGCGAGGAGATGAGCGTCAACGCCGCGGGCTTCCGGGGTGGCGACCGCCTCGACCTCGCCCTGCCCGCCCCGCAGCGCGAGTTGCTCGCCAAGGTGGCCGAACTGAAGAAACCCGTCGCTATCGTGCTCACCGCCGGCAGCTCCGTCAGCCTCGCCGACTCGCAAGTCGGCGCCGTCCTGCTCGCCTGGTATTACGGCCAGCGCGGTGCCGACGCCGTGGCCGAGGCCTTGCTCGGTGAGACCAATCCCGCCGGCCGCCTGCCCGTCACCTTCTACCGCGACACGAAGGATCTGCCCGCCTTCGCCGATTACAGCATGCGGAACCGCACCTACCGCTACTACACCGGCCATCCGCTCTACGCCTTCGGACACGGCCTGAGCTACACCACCTTCGGCTACGAGAAGATCGCCCTCTCCGCCACCGCCGCTCGCGCGGGTGAAACCGTCCAGGTCGCCGTCACGGTGACAAACACCGGCGCGCGCGACGGCGACGAGGTCGTGCAAGTTTACGCCACCGCGGAGAATCCGCCCGTGCCGATGCCGCTGCGGCAGCTCGTCGGTTTCGCTCGCGTGCCATTCAAAGCCGGTGAAACGAAAACGGTGGGCATCGACGTCCCGGTCGAGCGCCTGCGCCGCTGGGACGAGGCCGCCGATCATTACGTGGTGGACCCCGGCGTCTGGCGCTTCGCCGCCGGCCCCGCCTCCGACCGCGCCGCACTCGCCGCGTCCCTCACCGTGCGCCCGTAATCGTCGGCTCGCTCCGCCGTCGCCATCCAGGAAAAAGCAACGGGCGACTGGCTCACTCCAAGCCGAATTGCCGGCGCAGCCACGCGCGGGCGTCGGGTTCCCACTCGGGCCCGACGTTGTGCGGCCGGGTCGGATAGATGCGGTAATCCTTCGGTCCGCCGAGTTGGTTGTAGACGGCGAAGTTGATGTGCGGCGGGCAGTCGTCGTCGAACAGACCCGAGCCCATCAGCACCGGACAACGGATCCACGGCGCAAGATTCACCGTGTCGATGTAGCTCATCGTGCGGGCGACGTCCGCCAACGTGGCGTGACCGTCGGCTTTGAGCGCCTCCGTGAATTCGGGAATATAGACCGGGCGGATCTGCAGATGATGCAGGAAGTCGCCGAGGAAGGGAACCGCCGTCACGCAGCATTTTACGCGGCCATCGGACAGCGCGGCCGTGGCGATGGCGAGGCCACCGCCCTGGCTCGGGCCCTTCACGGCGATGCGCGCGGGATCGATCTCCGGACGGGAACCCAGGAAGTCCACGGCGCGCACGCAATCGAGATAGGCGCCGCGGTAGGCGTAGTTTTCCGGATCGAGAATCCTGTAGCCCACGAAGCCCGGGGTGCCGAAACCCGGGTTGACCTTGTCCGTGCTCCGACCGTGGCCCCGCGGTTCGATCGCCAGATGGGCGATGTCGCTGTCGCCCATCAGCCACTCGGGTTGATAGACGCCACCGTAGCCGGGGAGATCCAGCACGACGGGAAACCTGCCCGGCTTGTTCGGCACGATATACCACGCGTGCAGGGTGACGCCGCCCACCGATTTCATCGTCGCGGAGTAGACCCGGTGGGCTGCCGTGGAGCGCTTCTCGTCCCATTGAACGGAAAACTCGGGCGGCACGGCCGCCAGCTCCGCCTTCGCGCGTTGCCAGAATTCGGCCAGATCGGCGGGCGCGGTGTGCGGGCACGACAGCTCCGTCGGGGCGACGGCGAACCATTGGACGTCCTGCACCTCGATGCCGGAAGCGGAATACGCCGCGACCACCTCATAGAAGCCGGCGGGGAGCGAAGGGATTTCGCATCGTAGGGACGACTCCTTGTCCGCGAACGTTGCCGGGCGCTCCTGAACGAAAACCAGCTTGTGAAACTCGTTTTCGATCCGGACGCGCAGCGTGCCCGCGCTGGTCGCGGCTCCGTCGAGCCTGCCAACGACGTCGAAGTGAACGTCCACGCCGCTCGAGAAAGCGTGATCCCGCGTGGCGAATTTCATGTTCAAGGCGGCGGACGGCACGGCCTTTTTCTCCGGGTGGATGGTCAGGAAATCCTGGCTCACGCCGCCGGTGTAGTCGGAACCGCTGATGCGGAGCGCGAGGTGGTTGTCCTCTCCGACCGCGCGCAGCAACTTCGCTGGAGCGAGGAATGAGGCGATGCGCTCCGAGTTTCGCTCCAGCGGGAGCTGAACGCCGTTCAGATAAAGGTCCACCTCGCGGGCTTGGATGCGCAGTTCGCACCGGAGCGGTTCGCCGCTCCATGGCGTCGGAATCCGAAACGTCTGGCGCAGCCAGAACGTGTTGCCCGCATTCTGGTGCTCGGCCGAGACGCCGAGGTTGTATTCCTGCCAGTTGCTGACCGGGTAATCCGGCGACGCCCACAGCCGATCGTCGCCCGTGCGGAGATGCCAGGTCTGGTTGACGATGTTGCCCGCGCCGAAAAGGGCGGCGGGCAGGCAGGCGCAGACCGCGGCGAGGAGCCACGCGGTCCCGGCGCGGCGACACGGGTTTGCAGGAACAGATTTCATGCGGGGTTGGGGGTAGCAGCTCTTGGACACGCGCCGATCGTTGGTCTGGTCCATCATTGGGTGCGGACCACAATCGTGGCCGCCTTCAGGCCGTCGGCTTCCGCCTGGAGCGTGATCTGGCCGGGCCCGCCTTGCGGCCGCAGAATGGCCAGGCAACGGCCTTCGTAGCTCTGGCGGACCGGCACATGGAAACTGGACGTGTCATTCGGCGCGGCGCTGCCGGTGGCGGCGAGTTCGCCCGCGCCGGTGACGGTGAAGCGGACGGGAATGGCAGCCGTCGGCACAACGATGCCGCTCTGGTCAACGATCTCGACCGTGATGTAGGACAGGTCGTTGCGGTCCGCGCGAATCTTTGAGCGGTCGGCGGTGAGCCGGATCTCTTTCGGTTCGCCGGCGGTGCGCAGGAGGGCGCTGGCAACCGGCTTGCCGCCGATCAACCCCACCGCGCAGAGCTCGCCCGGCTGGTAAGGCACCTCGAACCGGACCGTGAGTTTGGTTGCGGCGGAGACGGGTTTCTCGCCGATCACCCGGCCGTTCAATTCGAGGCGAACGCTGTCGCAACGCGAATAGACGGCGACCTGCAGCGGTTTGCCTTCCTGGCCCGGCCAGTTCCAGCTCCGGATTTCGTCTGGCCAGCCCCAGCTGCTGACGCCTTCGGTGACGCCGTTGGGCAAGGGCGTGTGGACCATCATTTCAATCTGGCTACGCCGCCAGACCACGTCGCGATAGTAGGATTGCGGCTTCTTGAAGCCGCACACGTCGATGTCGCCGCACCAGGCGTTATACCACGGCCACGGCTTCAGGAAGGTGTCCTTTTCGCTGCTCAGCGTGGTGTGCCCGATGCCGGATTCGCCGAAGTAGTCCATCCCCGTCCAGACGAAGTCGCCGATAATGTAGGGATGCTGCTCCACGAGCGACCAGTAGTCGAAGAAGTCCTTGGGGTAGGACTCGGTTCCCATCATCACTCGCTGCGGATTCCGGGCGTGGTCCGATTCATATTTTTCGGGGTGGTAATTATAGCCGCCGATGTCGAGGTGCTTGAAGCCGACGTCGGAGAACTGATCCCAATTCCAGCCTTTGCTCCAATCCGAACAAATCGCCTGTGTGATCGGGCGGGTGGAATCGTGCGAGAGCACCGCCTCGCGAAGCATCTTCGCGATCGCCTCGGCGCGGAACTGTTCCGGGATTTCATTGCCGATGGACCAGATCACGACGGAGGGATGATTGCGGTCGCGCCGGACCATGGAGGCAATGTCGCGGGCGGCCCAGCCCTTGAAAGACACGCTGTAGTCCTGGCCGTTCTTGCCCACTTCCCAGCAGTCGAACGCCTCGTCAATGACCAGCACGCCGAGCCGGTCGCAGGCGTCGAGAAACGCCGGTGACGGCGGATTGTGGCTGGTGCGGATGGCGTTGAAGCCGTTCGCCTTCATCAGCTCCACGCGGCGCTCTTCCGCGCGGTCGATCGCGGCCGATCCCAGCGGTCCGTTGTCATGGTGCAGGCAGCCGCCCTTGAGTTTCAGCATCTGGCCGTTGAGCCGGAAGCCGTTCGTGGCATCCACCTCGATCTGGCGGATGCCAAAACGAGTTGAAGCCATGTCGAGCGTTTGGCCGGCGGCGACAATTTCGATTTCCGCCGAATACAGCTCCGGCGAATCCGGCGACCACAGTTTTGGCGCGCGCACGTCCACGTGCTGCTCAACGGAACGCGTTTGGCTGCCGGGGAGATGCAGTTTGCTCTCGGTGGTTTGAACGGCCTCGCCTTTGGCATCCCGCACGCGGGCGCGCACCACCACATCGACCTCAGCGTCGGTGGCGTTGCGGACCTCGCTTGCGATTTTCACCACGGCTTTTTCTTGGGAGACGACCGGCGTCGTCACGCTTACGCCCCAGGTCGGCACATGAATCGGATTCGTGACGGTCAGCCAGGTGTGGCGATAGATGCCCGAACCGGAATACCAGCGGCTGTTCTTGCCCTCGTTGCGGACGCGGACGGCGATCACGTTTTCCTCGCCTGCCGATTTGAGATACGGCGTCAGGTCGAACTCGAAACCCGTGTAGCCGTAAGGGTGATTCCCGAGCAGGTGACCGTTGATCCACACGTCCGCGTTCATGTAGACGCCGTCGAATCGCACGGCCACGAGCTGGCCGCTCTCCGCGAGAGTCAGCGCGAAGTGTTTCCGATACCAGCCGGTGCCGCCCACGACATGTCCGGTGGACGCGCCGCCTTCGCTTTGACCCGGGTCGAACGGGCCGACGCGGACGGACCTGATTCCGGCCTCATGAATGCCGCCGTTGCCGCCCCCATCGAAAACGCGCACGGCGAGCACATCCGAGCCGTCGCCGCGCACGAGCGCAGCGGGCACGCGATAGCGTCGCTGCACATTCCAGGCGGAGCGGAAATCCGGCGGAAACGAACCCGTGCCGCCGATGCGTTCCCCGTTCAGCCACGCCTCGTCGACGTCGTCGATGGCGCCGAGCAGGAGGTCGAAGTCCTTGCCTTGGCAATCGGCGGGAATCTCGATGCGGCGGCGGAACCAGCCATAGACATTGTCGGCGGTGTATTCCGAGTGGTGTTCCCAAGTGTCCGGCAACATGACGCTCTGCCAGTTGCGATCGTCGAACGCGCGCGCTTTCCAAGCCGGCTCGTCGCCTTTCTGAAAACGCCATTCGCCGATCGTGACGGGCAATTCGGGCACCGGCGACTTTTCCCGCGGTGGCAGATCCTCGATGCTCCAATCGTGCGGCACGTCGAGCGTCCGCCACGCGGCATCGTCAAAGCCGGGAGCCTCGGCGCCCGGCCCGTCGGCGCGCAAGAAACGCCAGCCGGAATCGAAGGAGCGGTCGCGACCGGCGGCGGGGTTCACGTCAGAAACGCCCGGGCAGTAGGCAGCCATGAATGCGAGCGAAACAAGCAGGGGATGACAGGTTTTCATATAAAGGGGGTTTACGGCGATTCAGGTAATGGCGTCCGGTTGTCGCCGTCACTTCCGGAATTCCCGCGAATCCTCCAGTAGACCGAATAGCGCCGGTGATGAAATTCATGCAGCAGGCGGAAGCCAAGGCCGTTGGCCGGCCCGGCATCATGCGCGCGGAATGCGATCGTTGCGCCATTGATCGGCCTGAGCCAGCGCGGCGGAGCACAACAGGACCAAGGCTGTCTTCATTGTCCGCAATGGGCGTTTCATCCTTTTTATTCGCAATGGGTCCGATACGCTGGAGCTTGCTCCGGCTTCGATGTAGCAGCGGCCGTAAGGCCGCTGGCCCCAGCCGTCTGACGACGGCTGCTACGAAGAAATGCGGTCTGTTGAAGTTGCGGCATGGGTGGATTGACCAAATGCTTCGGGGCTCGTTCGAGGATCTATACTCAGGGGACGATTTTGAGTGTCATTGCCTTTTGGTTGCGCGAAATGCCCACCGTCATGCTTTGCCCATGAGACAATGGGCGCGCTGGAGCGACCAATTGTGAGGTGTTGTTCACGGCGGTTTCATCCAAGCCCAAAATCACATCGCCCTTCTGCAAGCCGGCTTTGGTCAAAACGGAATCCGCCGGAACTTCCAGCACCAGAACTCCCGTCACGCCGGGCAGACCGAACGCGGACATCTCGCCTTCGCTGGTGATGTTGCGCACGCGAGCACCGAGCCACGTTGCTGGCTCGGCAGGGCGCGTCGTGGCGATGGGCGCGGGCGTTTTCACCTGCGGTAATAGCGGCGTGCGCGCGATGGCTTTGAGTTCCGGCTTTTGCACGCCGAACTGGTCCATCGAAAAGTTCACGAAACCGAGTGCCAGCGCGGGCGATCCGGATTTCACGCGATAATCGCCGCGCTCCGGATCGACAAACTGCGCGTCAGCCACGAGGGAATGTTCGTCGCGCCCGCTTTGCTCCCGCAACCGGGTCGCTGGCGTGCTCTGCGTCGCATCGGAAACGTGCATGAGATTGAAGTCCATGACCTCGCCCCACGGCGGTGGCGGCATGTTGGCGGGGCGATAATCGGTCCAGACAATGTTGCGGCAGAAGCTGTCGCCACTATTCGCATACCAGACGTGCGGATCGTAGCCACCGTCCACAAGGATGTTGTTCTCGACCGTGCGCCGGTAGCCTTCGCGGTTCTTGATTCCGCCGTGCAGACAGAGGTTATTTCGGATGACGTAATTCGATGAGCCGTCGTCGAGGTCGATGTCCCAGCCGTGATCGCAGCGCCAACGGTTGTTCGCGAGCACGATCGGTTGCACCACGTCGAGCAACGGAAGTTCGGGCGCCTGTTTCACCCACGCGTTCACCTCGTCGATGTTGGGCCGCCAGAAACGGTCGCGACCCCACGAGTTGAACGAGCCGTGATCGCCGGTTTCCTTCACGGTGTCGAAGACGTCGCAGAACTCGATGACGTGCCCGCCCCAGCAGCCGTCGCCGATGTTGATGCCGGCGCGCGGCAGGTCGTAGATCGAGCAGTGGCGGACGGTGATGCGCGCCGCGAGGTCGATTTCCACGCCGGCGGTCTGCTTTTCCACACGGCCGGTCTCGTGGATGAGGCAATCGTCCACGAGGCAGTCCGCCGGATAGTTGTCGGTTTTCGGTCCGGTCGTGCGATCGATCGCGGCGAGTGCCTGCACTTGGTCGTAGTTGAAGAGCGGACTGCGCGCGGCCCGCGGATCGCCGACGAAACAGATCCCGCTCGCGCCGGCTTTCGCGATGTGCGTGCCACGGATGGCGACGCGGCGGTTGTAATTGTTTACGAATACGGCGTTGCCTCCGACCTGGTCGATGAAGCTGTCCACAAGGACGCAGTCCTCGGCGCCGTTGAAGAAAATCGCGCCGCCGCGATAGATGGCCCAATCCGAACGCAGCAGCGGTTCGCGCGTGTCCATCACCGTGCGTGCTGCCTGGCGAAAGAGCAGGCCGCGCAGGGTTACCCACCTCACCGGGCGCGCTGCGTCGCCGCGAAACTCGACGAGTGTGCGCAGCCGCGTCGCTTCGATCTTGGCGTGCGCCAGGTCGAGGCCGGCGGGCGGCAGGAAATAAAGCGTGTGCGTGCGGTCATCGAGGAACCACTCACCGGGCGCGTCGAGTTCCTCGAAGACGTTTTCGACGAAGCGGATTCTCTCATGTGCCGCCGCGCCGCGATTGTTCTGCCAGCCGCCTTCGAGCGTCACGGCGTTGGCCGCGTCCTTACCGGTGATGCGCCAGGTGAAATCGCCCCACAACGCCGGGTGCATCGCGTGGAAGTATCCGCCCGCCGGGTTTGACCAGCGCGCCGCCCGCTCCCGTGAAATCGCGTCAGCCGCGAAGCCGTCGAAGTATTGTGCCGTGGGATCGAAGTTCGGGTAACGGGCCAGAATCTGGCGCTCGCCGTTGACGAAGATTTCCTCCGTCTGCAGATCCGTCGGGACCTGCGTCCGAAAGATGCCGTTTTTCCACGGCTGCCAGTCGAGCGGGTCGAGCCGCTCGCCGCCGCTCACGATTGCCTTTCCCTCATGCGCGGCGCGATAGATCACCGGCGCTCCGGCCGAACCGGAGTCGTCGCTCGTGAGCACGAGCGGCTGGTCGAGGTAATAGGTTCCGTCCGCCATCGTGATCGTGACGGGCTCCCGGCCGGCGTGCGGCCGCGCGAGTTTGCGGGCGGCTTCGAGTGTGCGGACCGGTGCGACGAGCGTGCCCGGCTGGGTATCGGAGCCGGTCGGCGAAACGCGAATATCCACGGCAAAGGCCGACGGAACGAGAGCGAGAGCAAGTGCGAGTGCGGCAAACGAGCGGGACGCGATCATCGAACGGCGGGTGGTCATGGCGCGACAACCGGGACGGCCGGGGGCGGCGGCACGGCGTTGACGTCGATCGTGGTTTCGGACGGCTTCAGGCCGGGGGAAGTGGCGCGCAGGACGAGGCGGCCCGAGTCGCCGCGCCGGCTTTGGAGAATGACCTGGGCGAGGCCGTTGTAGAGGGTGACGTTGTTCCCCTTTTCCGACTCGTGGCTGTTTGGGTCGCCGTTGCCGACGCCGATGCTCGCGCCGGGGCCGACGAGCTCGAGTTCGATCGGGAGGTTGGCGGTCGGCACAGGCCGGCCTTGCGCGTCGATGGCCTCGACGGTCATCGGGACCGCGTCGCGGCCGTCGCCGGCGAGCGCTTTGCGGTCGGGCGTCAGGCGCACGGCCACGGGCTCGCCGGTTGTTTCCACGGCGAAACGCGCGACTTCGCGCCCGTTTTTCTTCCCGACCGCTTCGAGCCGGCCCGGCGCGTAGGGCACCTGCCACTCGACCATCTGGAAGGGATCGACCGGCTTTTCCGAGATGAGCGTGCCGTTGAGCGAGAGGGCGACCGCGTCGCAGTTGGTCAGTGCCAGCACCCGGACCTTTTGGCCTTCTTTGCCGGGCCAGTTCCAGTGCGGCACGAGGGTCAGCACCGGCCGGTCCTTCACCCAAAGCGCCTGCCGGACGTAGAACTCGGTCTTCGGGAAACCGCAGAGATCGAGCGCGCCGAAGTGGGAGCTCACGGACGGCCATCCGTAGGGCGTGGGCTCGCCGCGGTAGGCGAAGCCCGTCCAGGAGAAGCCGCCGGCGAAGGACGGCTGCTTGGAAATCGCTTCCCACGAATTGCGGGCGTTGCTGGTCGCATCCCAGCCGGGGAAAACATCATCGTAGGAAGTGACGACGTTCGCACCGGGGGCGTATTCTCCGCGCGTCATGACTTGGGAAGTGTCTTCCGTGCTGACGATCGGCTTTTCCGGATAGGCGGCGCGAATCTTGTCGTAGAGGTCGGTCTGGTAATTGATGCCGACCACGTCGAGGACCTGCGCGGCGTTGTGGAGGTTGGCCTTGCCGTCCGGGCCGAGTTGTCCGCGGTTCTGCGCGCCGGTGGTGGGGCGGGTCGGGTCGAGCTGCTTGACCACCGCGTTCATCGTGCGCGCGATCTCCATGCCCTCGGCGTTGATCTCGAGCCCTTCCTCGTTGAACAGGCTCCACAGGATCACGCTCGGGTGATTCCGGTCGCGGCGCACCAGCCACGCGAGCTGCTGCAGGTATTCCGGCGAGGCGTTGAAGTGGCGCGTCTCGTCCATCACGAGCATGCCCTGGCGGTCGCAGGCATCGAGCAGCTCCTTGGCCGGAGGATTGTGCGCGGTGCGGTAGGCATTCGAGCCCATCTCCTTCAGTTTGCGGACGCGAAAGTCCCAGATCGAATCCGGCACGGCGACGCCGACGCCGGCGTGGTCCTGGTGGTTGGCGGTGCCCTGGAGTGCGACATGCTGGCCGTTGAGAAAAAATCCCTTGTGGGCGTCGAAGCGAATCGTGCGGAAACCGCAGGTGGTGTCCGCGGAGTCGACCGGCTGGTCGTCGCGGAGCACGGTCGTCCGCACGGTGTAGAGCGTGGGTGTGTCCACGGACCAGAGCTGTGGCGCTGCCACCGGGATCACGACTTTCGCCACGGCGTTGCCCTGCGGAACGATGCTCACCGCCGCGGAGCGTCCGCTCGCGACCCGCTTGCCGACGGCATCGAAAACACCGATGTCCACCGCGGCTGAGGCGGCGGCCGCACCGGTGTTGGCCAGCGTGACTTCGGCGGGGATCGTCCACGTGCCATCCGCGGCCTTCACGGGATTCGCGTAGACGCCGTCGGTGACGATGTGCACGGGGCTGCGCTTCACGAGCCAGGTGTGGCGGTAGATGCCGCCGCCTTCATACCACCAGCCCTCGATGTCGTCGGCGTTCACCCGCACGGCGATGGTGTTGAGGTCGTCGCCGAATCGCGCCATCGGCGTGACATCGATGTGGAACGACGCGTAGCCGTTCCAGCTGTGGCAGACCTCCGTGCCGTTGAAATACACCGTGCAATGCGTCGCGACCCCGTCGAACTGCAGCTCGATGTTTTTGCCGCGATCGGAAGCGGGCTGCTTGAACGTCCGCCGATACCACGCGATGCCGCGGGGCCGGTAGCCTTGCTGCTTGAGGGCCGTTTCGTCAAAGGGCTGCTCGACCACCCAGTCGTGCGGCAGATTCACCTGCTTCCAGCTCGAGTCGTCGTAGCCGCGCGCCGCCGCACCCCAGACGCTCCCGGCCTTCGCGCCGTGGTAGGTGATGTCCGGGCCGTAGAGATTGACGCCCTGGCCGCCGGGGAACGAGTCGCGCGGGATGTCACCGAGGTGGAACCGCCAACCCTCGTCGAGCGAGAGGGTTTCCCGCAACGGCGCGGGAGCCGCCGTGCCGGCGGATTGGGCGCGTGCTGCGGGGCTCATCGCGGCAAGGCAGAGGGCTGCTGCTCCAATGAGGGTGAGGCGATCCATTGAATGCATGACTTTAGAGTTTCGGGGCAGATCGATCCGCCGTCATCCGCCAATAGACGGAATAGCGTTCGTGATGGACGTCGTAGAGCGGGCGGAAAACGATTCCGTTTGCCGGCCCTGCGTCGTGGATCGTGAAGGTGAGCGGTTTTCCCGGAACCGGCATCAGCCAGTCGGCCGGGTTTTGGGAGGACGCCGCGATGTCCGCCACCGGAACGGAGGGCGCGTTCAAGTTTGCGTCCTTGTCGGCGAAATCCTTGGGCATGTTCGCGCGCCCCAGCTCTCCCGCCAGCAGCACGGGACCGTAAAACACTGACACCATGGATGGGTCGTCTTTCGCCTGCTCGAGGCGCAATGCTGGGAGAAGCGCGATGGTCACCACATCGCCCGCCCTCCAGTTGCGTTTCAGCGACAGGTAGCTCGAGGGCTTTGCGTCCACCTTCACGGGCTGGCCGTTCAGTGTCACCTTCGGGGGAGCGGAAATCCAATGCGGAATCCGGAAATGAATGTCGTAGGCTTGCGTCCCCGCCCGGACGACCGTGAACCGGGCGGGCTCGCCGCGCGTCACGTCTCCGGTCTGGCGGAGCATCAGGCCGGCCTCCCGCCAATCGAGCTCCGACGGGATGTAGAGGTTCACCCAGAGCGAATCGTCCTGCCCGAAGTAGATTTGCTCGTTGTAGCGGGGCGTGTTTTCGATGCCCGTGCCGACGCAGCAAAACGTGCCGTCGAGGTAGGTGCGAAAATTGCCGCGCATCGGCGTGAAATAGGTCACCGCTCCCGTGTCCGGCGCGACCGTGGCGAGCAGATGGTTGTAAAGAGCGCGCTCGGCGTAGTCCGCGTATTCGGCGCAAGGCTGCCGCTCGAAGAGGTCCGCCGTGAGCTTGAGCATGTTGTGCGTGTTGCAGCTCTCGGCGGTCGTGGTCGGGAGCGACTTCCCGCCGTCGATGCCGGGGCCGGTTTCCACGCCGGGCTGGTCGAACCATTCGCGCACGGAGTCTCCGCCAATCACGAACGAATGATCCCGCGTGACAAGCCGCCAGAAATATTCCGACGCCTTCGATGCCTCCGGATCGCCGGTGAGGTTTGCGTAGTGAGCGAGGCCGATCGCCTGGGCGATGTGAGTGTTGGCGTGCAGGCCGGCCAGCCGATCCTCGCCTTTCGCCAGCGGCTCGTCGAACCACGGGCGGTTGAACACCTGCGCCGCCCGGAGGTGCTTCCGGTCGCCGGTAATTTCCGAAAGCTGCGCCAGCACGTCGCTCATCGCGCCGAACTCATTTTTCGGATTGCGGCTCTGGTCCGTGCGAAAGATGCGCTCCTGCTGCTCCGGGCTCAGCGCGAAGAGGCGCTTTTCAAAATAGGCGGCCATTTTTTTTGCCACCGCGAGCGCTTGCTGGTTACCGAGATAGTGAACGGCGTCGAGCAGCCCGGCCATGATCTTGTGCACCGTGTAATACGGCACGACGACACCGCCGTCGTCGCCGGGCTTGCCTTCCAGCCGATCGAAGGCACCCGAGGGGAAAGCGGCCAGATAGCCGTCCTGCTTCAGCGCGTCCTGGCACTTGGCGAGTTCTGCAACCATGTAGTTGACCTTGTCGGCAAACGTCTGGTCTCCGGTTGCGGCCGCCATGCGAGAGGCGGCGGACAAATAGTGCCCCGCCATGTGGCCACGAATGAATTCGCTGTCCCAGCCGGGGTAACCACGGCTCCCGCCGCCGGGTTGAGGCAGCCCGGCCAGCGCCCGGTAGGGGAAGAGCAGCCTGTCCGGTTCGAACGACGCCAGGTAGCCTTGGCGGTGCAGCTCCTGCCGGTCGTAAAACGGGCTCCCCGGAAGCAGGCGCACCTCGGTTGCGTCCAGCTGTTGGATGCCGCCGGCGAACGCGTCGACGGTTGGCAGCCCCGCCAGAAACGCCAGAAGGCAATATCGTGTCAGCGAATGTTTCATTCGCGGTGGGTCCGATACCCCGATGCTTGCTTCGGCTTGGTCGGCAGAACGGGGTTGAGCGTGAATTGCATAGGGCTCGAACGGGTTTGCAGCGGTTTTGTCAAATGCCCCACGGATCTTTACTGTCGGTTTCTGTTCATGTTGCGTCGGGCCGTCGGCGTTGGCTGCGATGCCATAGGCGCCGGGAAGCGAGTCGAGCGAAATGTCCCCGAGATGAAACGCCATTCCTCGTCCAGCGAGAGGGTTTCCCGCGAAGCCGGCGGAGGTGCAGCCGGTCCGCGAGACAAGGAGCCCATCGCGGCGAGGCAGAGGGTTGCGGCGCCAGGGTGGATGAGGCGTTTCAGGAAGCTCACGGCGCGGAGGGGCGCGCCGCGCACGGCTGGGCTTGCACGACGGTGGTGGCCGGCGCGAGGCCCTCGGCGCGCGCGGTGAGCCTGATCTCGCCGGTTGCGCGAGAGGATTGGACGATGATCTGCGCGAGTCCGTTGAACAGGCTGCGCGACCATTGCACGGGTTTCGGTTGGAGGGCGATGTCCACGGTCACATTCGGATTCAGCCCGCCGAGTTCGCCGCGGTTGTTGCAGAGAACTGAGATGACGTTGTCCCCGGCGTGGAGATACTTCGTGAGGACGAACGATGGCTTCGCATCCCATTCGTGCGCCTCGCCGACCAACTGGCCGTTCACAAAATACCAGCCCTCATCGTCACAGCCGGTGAATTGGATCTGCACGCCTGCGCCGCTCAGCTCTTCCGGCGTGAGCGTCAGATGCGCGCGGTAGATGGCGCGGATGTCGGCGTCGTCGATCGTCGGCTTCTCGTCGCCGCCGGTGCCTTTGAGTAAATTCCAAGCGGAATCATCGAAACCGGTGGTGTATTCCGGCAGGGTAGCGCTGCTGGCAGCGACCTTCGCCACCTGCCAGCGCCACTGGTTCAGGGCGATGCTGCGGACGGGGATGTTCGCCACATAGGTGTCGGGCTCGTGGCAGCTCGGGTCGCCGTTGCCGACGCCGATGATTTTGCCCGGACCGGCGAGATCGAAATCGATCTTGTTCTGCGCCACCGGCACCAGCCGGCCTTGCGCGTCGAACGCCGCGACGGTGAACACCGCGACGTCCTCGCCGTCGGCGTTGATCGTTTTGCGATCCGGCGTGAGCCGGAGCGTCGTCGCCTCACCGGTCGTTTCGATGTTCGTTTCCGCGATGACCTTCCCGGCGGCGTCGAAGCCTTTCGCGCTGAGCGTGCCGGGCGCGTAGGCGACTTTCCACGTCAGCTTGGAGTTCGGCTTCATCGCCTTCCGGCCGAGTGACGCGCCGTTGAGGAAGAGTTCCACCGCGTGGCAGTTGCTCAGCGCGTCGACGCGGAATTCATGGCCTTCGCGGCCGGGCCAGTTCCAGTGCGGCAGCAGGTGCAGCACGACCTCTTTGGTCCACCACGCCTTGTAGTAATAGAAGTTGTCCTTCGGAAAACCGCACATGTCCAGAATGCCGAAGTGCGAGTTGATGTTCGGCCAGCGGTAAGGCGTGGGTTCGCCGCGATAATCGAAGCCGGTCCACACGAATCCGCCGGAGAGCCACGGGCGCTCGGCAAACCAGCTCCACCAGGTCTCGGCGCTCGTCACCCAGCGATGCGGCGGTTCGTCGTAGGCGGCGACGTAGCCCGTCACGGGATTACTCTCGTAGATGCCGCGCGTGCCCGTGGTGCTGCCCTGCTCCGTGCCGACGTTCGCCTGCAACGGATGCTTGGCGTGATAAGTGTCCATGTCCGGGCCGGGATGATAATTCCAACCACGCACTTCGATGACGCTGTTGATGCCGCCGACGGTGTCGCCCTGCGGCGCGGGATACGTCACCGGTCGCGTCGGATCGAGGCGGTGAACATAGTTCTGCATCGAACGCGCGGTGTTGCGGCCCTGATCGTTGCCTTCGACGGCGAACTCCTCGTTGGAGATGCTCCAGATGATCACGCACGGATGATTGCGGTCGCGGCGGATCATCACGTCCCACTTGCGCATGTTCTCCGAATCGCTGCCGAGCAGCCGGTTCTCGTCCATGACGAGCATCCCGAGCCGGTCGCAGGCCTCGAGCAGCTCCGGGGTCGGCGGATTGTGCGAAGTGCGAATGCCGTTACAGCCGAATTTCTTCAACTGGTTGATCCGGAATTCCTGCAAGGCATCCGGAATCGCCGCGCCGACGCCGGCGTGGTCCTGGTGATTGCAGACGCCGTAAATCAGGCAGGGCTGGCCGTTCAGCAAGAAACCTTTGTCCGGGTCAAAAACCGCGGTGCGGATACCGAACGTGGTTTCCTTTTGGTCAACCGTTTTGCCGTCCACGGCAACCGTGGTGACGAGCTTGTAGAGCTTCGGCGCTTCGAGCGACCACAGCACCGGGGATGCGACGCTCCCTTGCAGCTTCAGCGTGGCCTGCAGTTCGCCGGCCACCGGCTGCGATCCAGTGAACTGCGCGACCGACTGGCCGTCCGGCGCAATGACTTCGCAGCTCACCTCCGCGTTGACGGCGTCGGTGAGTTTGTTGAGCACGTCGGCCTCGACGTGGATCGCCGCCGCGCCCGTCGGCACGTTGCCCTTGAATTGGGCGTAAACGAAAATGCCATCCGGCGCGATGGCCACCGGGGAAGTTTTCTCCAGCCAGGCGTGGCGGTAGATACCCGCGCCTTCGTAGAACCAGCCTTCGAACTTCGTGGCGTCCACCTTCACGGCGATGACGTTGCGTTCGCCGGGCTTCACCACGTCGGTGATGTCTTCGCTAAACGGATAATAGCCGCCCTCATGGCGGCGCACGAGCCAGCCGTTGACCCAGACCGTGGCGTCGCGATAGACGCCGTCGAAGGTGAGCCAGATGCGCTTGCCTTCGTCAGCCGTCGTCAGCTCGAACGCGCGGCGATACCAGCCGATGCTGTTGGTTTCAAAACCCGGGCCGATCGCCCGATAGCCGTGGTTCTTGTCGGCAGCTTGGTCGAAGGGTAGCTCGATCGCCCAGTCGTGCGGCAGGTTCACGCTGCGCCAGGTGAGGTCGGTGAATCCGCCGGCCGAGGCCGGACCGGCGTTCGCGCCGGCCTTGTCCAGCCGTAGTGCGCCGGGCCAGTCATCGCCGAGGTGGAATTTCCAGCCGGAGTCGAGCGAAAGCCGTTCGCGCGGCGACCCGGCGGCGGGGAGTTGCGTGACAACCAGCGCGGCGCCTGCGGCGACGAGAGCTGCGCGGATGAGTGAAGTGATCTTCATAATAGCGTTAGCCCGGATATTTCACGCGTTGCAGGCGCTGCTGCCACACCCCGCCCTATCGGGCACCCCTCTCAAGAGGGGACTTCGACCGCGTGGGTTTGAATTCCCCTCTATCAAGAGGGGTGGCGCGAAGCGACGGGGTGTGTCGGTTCGACCGAGACGAGCGTGAAATTTGCGGGTTAGGGGTGCCACGTCGTCAGTGGGTTATTTTCCCGACGGAAGGCTGGGGTTTCGGCGGATGATCCGGCTCTCGAACAGGTCGGCGTTCGGTTCGTAGGGCGGCTTGCGGGATACCGCGCCGCCGGTATCCCACAGGACGGGAACCATCTTTCTTTTCAGCGCGGCATTGAACACCGAGGTGGTCCACCGGACGCGGGAAGCCTTCTCCTTTCTGGAACACATCGAGAACTCTCCGACGTAGGCCGGGGTGTTGGTGCGCTGGCAGAATGCCTCCATCCCGTCGAAGAGGTCGTTCAACTGTTTCACGTCCTCCGGGCTTCCCCAGGTGGGCCGCACCTTTCCCCAGCTGGAGTCCTTGTTCAGGCCGACGAACGTCCAGGGGGTGTAGTAGTGGACCGAGACGAAGAGCTTCCCGGGGACGGAATCCTTCGGCAGCTTGAATTCCTTCTGACTGGTCTTGCCGAAGTCCGTGCCATACCCGGCGACGATCAGGAGGCGATGCGCGTTGTTGCCACCAGTCTGGCGCACCGTGTCGATAAAGAGCTGGTTCACGCGGGTCAGCGTGGCGTAGGCCTTCGCCATCGAGCCCTCGTTTTCGAAGTTGGATTCCTCGTTAAGGCCCTCGAAGAGGAGCTGCTCGTTCTTGTCGGCGTAATGGCGGGCGATCTGGTCCCAGTAGGAGCGGAACTTCTTTTCGGCGTCCTTGCTGAACGTGTGGTGCGTGTCCGGGAACTTTTTCTTTACATCCGAGTCGATCCAGCCTCCGTCCCAGTGGATGTTGACGACGCAAAACATTCCGGATTCCAAGATCCAGTCGACGATCTCGTCGATCCGCTTGAATTGCTTCGCCGTGATGCGGCCGCGGTTGGAATAGGTGTTCCACGCCACAGGCAGGCGCACCGATTTGAAGCCCAGGCGCGCCAGGCTCTGGATGAAACCTTTCGTGATGCGCGGGCTGCCCCAGCCGGTCTCCCACCGCTTGGTGTTGTCGAAGGTGTTGCCGATGTTGATGCCGGGAGTCATCAGGTCGACTGCGGTCCACGCATCGAGGGTCTCCATCGGCGCAGCGGACGCCGCAAGCGAAGCGGCCAACAGGATCGCACCGGCGGCGGCCGCGAGGGAGCGGAAGACGGTGCGATGTGGTTTTTCGAAGAGGCGCATCACCGGAGCGGGATCGGGCGGTCGTTGCCGGCCGGCTTACGGCGTGGTCGGTTTCTCATCCCGGAAGCGGTAGACGAATTCGCTTTCGACGGGCTGGCCGTTCTCGACCGCAGGAACGAGGACGGCTTTCCTAAGGGCGGCGACGACCGCCTCGTGGAGCTTCGGCGGAATGACCGTTTCCGATTTGATGTCGGCCACCGCCGAGACGACCCCGTCGGGGGAAACCTTCAGGCTGGCATCGAACGTCCGCAGGTTGTGGCGCGCGAGCGAGCCGGGACGGATGGCGTAGCCGATGAGCTCGGGTTCGACGCGGCCCGTCGGGTGGGCGGCGATTTGCTCCGCCATGCGATAGTAGGCCATGGGCCGCCACGCGAAGGGGTTCGCCGGCTCCAGGAGCGCGACGAAGCTGGCCACCTTCTTCCAGAATTCCTTCACGGCATCCTCGTCGGGATCGAAGGCGCCAAACAGCGGCACCCCGTCGCGGTTGAAGGCGACGGCGCGGTAACCTTTCCGCGGGACGAACTCGCCGAGCGTCTTGAGCGCGGGCTCGTCGTCGATCCGCACGAGCGACCACGGCGCGTTGGCGTCCTTGACCGCGCCGGCCCACTCTTTGGGCAGGTAGTTGTTGCCGTAGGCCACGCACTCGACGAGGCCGGGAGGCAACTGCGCGAGTTTGCCGATGGGCTCCATCGAGCCCCACAACAGTTTCCAGGTATCGCCGGCATCCTTGTTCAGGAACAGCACCACCAGCACTAATGGCTCGGGCCGGCCGTCGACCTGGAAAGGCACGAGTTTCTGCTGCTCCATCTTTTCAAGGTGCCCGCGCAGCTCGGCGGTGAGCGCGGATTGGGCGTGCGCCCAGTCGTCGGCGCGGGGGGGATGGTTCTTCACCGCGACGCTGAAACGCGCGAGATCCGGGAGCGGCAACGCCTGCACGGGCAGGCATCGGCCGACAGCGGGTTTTTCCGCGAAGACGGCGAAGGGTCCCAGGGCCTCGACCGCGTCGGCCTTGAAGGTTTTTCCCATGGTGTCCGTCCATTCCGCGCCGCGGGCGCCGCTGACGATCAGGAGGCTGAAGAGGCCGGCCGACACGGCATCGGCGGCAAGCGTGCGAATGAAAGTCCGCATGGGAGAGAGGCAGGTGTTCAGGGTTGGGGTTGGGGGGTGGCGGGCAAAACGGTGATCTCCGCTGCGCCGACCCAGCCGTTGTCGTCCACATCGTGCAAGGCGGTGAAACGGAAGAACCGGGCTTCGACGGGAGGGAAGGTGACTTCCTGAAGCATGGGGTTGTTGCGGATGTTGCCGAACACCCCCGACGCCACCTGCGCCGTCCAGTGCGTGCCGTCGAGGCTGGTTTCGAATTCATAGCGATCGACCACGCCAACGAAAACCCAGTCCTGCCGCGGCAGGTAGGCGAAGCCGCCGATCTGACGTGCGCGGCCCATGTCGATTGTGAGGGTGGGTCGCGCGGTGTCGCCCGTGGTCGCGCGTTCCCGCCAGAGTGTCCGTGCGTCGGCGTCGATCGCGTTGGCGGCGGGGAATTCGGTCGCGCCGGCGGTCGCGCCGTTTTCGCCCACCACCTTCCAGCCCGTCGGTGCGAGGCCGACGATGGTCTTGCTCGCCACGAGGCCCAGGCGCACCTCGGACGTCAAGATGGCGGCCTGCACGGTGCCGCCCTCGGGCAGCGGAATCGGTGCCCGGTAGACGGGCGACCTGGGCGTCGGTTCGGTGCCGTCGAGCGTGTATACGATCGGGAGAGGGTGGGGATGGGTGAGGGTGACAAAGCCGTCGCGGTTCCGGTCGGAAATCACGGGCTCCTTGGGCAGGGACTGCTTGAACAATCCAACCTCCGCCAGCGTCGGCTCCATGCGCGAGCCGGTGATGCGGATGCGCACCTGATCGGTCGTGACGGGCACGGCGAGGCGCACCAGGCGCTTGTGGCCGACGGTGGTTTCCTCTTCGACGGCGGCCGGCGCGGTCCACACGGAGCCGTTCCAGGTTTCGATGACAAAGGACTCGATGCGCTGGCTGCGGTGGTCGATGGCTTCCTGCAACGAGACGACGTCGAAGGTGGCGGGGGCGGGCAGCGTCAGCGTGAAGGCGGCGGTGGTGTGGCCGGCCGCGGCTTCCCACCAGGTGTCGAGGTTGCCGTCGTGCGCGAGCGAAGGGGCGTTGGCCGGGTTGGCGCTGTCGGCGGTGAATTTCGCCCGGGCGGCGAGGTCTTGCGCGAAAGTATCTTTGACGACCTGCGACATTTCCCGCAACGACGCGAGTTGGTTGTCAGGAATCAGGCCGCGCGTGTCGGGTGAAAGATTGAGCAGCATGACGCCGTTGCGGCCGACGGACCGGTAGTAGTAGTCGACGAGTTCCGCGGGGCTCTTCGCGCGTTTTTCAGGGTTCCAGAACCAGCCATTGAGGATCGGCGTGTTCACCTCGGCGGGATACCACCAGAGATGGGAACCGGGCGTGAGTTTGGCGCGGCTGCCGAGATCCTGCGCCTGCTTGTCGGGCCAGGTGTGATTTTCGGGCGATTCCGGCAGGGGAATGACGCTCCACTCGGTCGTGCGGCCGTAGCCGCCTTCGTTGCCGACCCAGCGGACATCCGGACCTTTGACTGAGATCACGGCGCTGGGCTGCAGTTTGCGGATCAGATCATACCATGCGGTGTAGTCGTAAGTTTCCTTCACGCTCGGGTCCGGATTCGCGCCGTCAAACCACGCAACGGAGATCGGGCCGTATTCGGTCAGGAGCTCGTAGAGCTGGTTCAGGAAGTAGCGGTTGTAGTCGTCCACTTCGTAGCTGAAGGTCGGAAAACCAGGCGTGGGCGTGCGGCTGCGGCTCGGTTCGGATTGGAAGCTTGCGGGGTCGGTGGGAATCGTGGAGCGAACCTTGGGACTGCCGTTGCCGTAGTAGCCGGTGGGGTTCGTGGGGTTGGTGCGCAACTGGTAGAGATCGGCCGGCGAGAGATAGAGGCCGAGCTTGAGGCCTTGGGCGCGGGCGGCCTCGGCCACTTCCCGGACCATATCGCCCTTGCCGCCGCGCCACGGCGTCGAGGCGACCGAGTGCGCGGTGTAGCGCGAGGGCCAGAAGCAAAGGCCGTCGTGGTGCTTGGCGACAAGGATCAGCATTTTGCCGCCGGCGTCCTTCATGGCACGGACCCACTGGTTCGCGTCGAGCGCGGTCGGGTTGAAGATCGACGGCGACTCGCGGCCGTTGCCCCACTCGACGCCGCGAAACGTGTTCGGGCCGAAGTGCAGGAAGAAGGTCCGCTCGAGCCGCATCCATTCGGTTTGGTTCGGACGTGGGAGGACTTTGGCCGCTTTCTCGATGATCGTTTCGGTCGAATCCTCGGGCAAAATGACCTGCACCGTCGAATAGTTGATCGGAACAGGTCGCGCCGTGGTTGGCGTGTTCGCGAAAATCGAACCCGGCAGCGCGGCGAGGATCGCGAGTGAGGGTCCCGTCAGCCGGAGACGCTTTGAAGTAGTCATTGGGATTTACTGTCGGCGGCGCTCTTGCGCGGGCGGAAGGCGATGGAGTAGGCGAGGCCCGCGATCAGCATCAGCGCGCCCCACCAGATGCCGGAGTGGAGCTCGAAGAGGACGGTGGGCTGCGCGGGCGGATTGAAATACTGATAGATGCCCGCGCCGGTGATCAGCAGCCCGTAGAGGGCGAGCTGCAGGCCGATGAGAAACCAGATGGAGACGGAATGCTCTTTCATGGGGCGAAGGGGAGGGGTTACCAGAAAATGATGTTGAGCGCGATGAAACCGGCGCAGACCACGCCGGCCCAGAAGATCGGGCGGCGCAGCAGTGGCATGTCTGCGTCGGAGGGGATCGCGGTGGTGCCGCGCACGAGGCCGGCGAGTTCCTGATCGGTTTTCGGTTTCGTGAGCAGGCTCACGATGATCGTCACGCCGATGCAGAGGAGACCGGACCAGAGCGCGCGATACATGTTCTCCGCCATGTCCTTGGCCTGGCTGGAGAGGGCGATGTAGCGGAGGGCGGAGGGGTCCGCCTTGACCCAGGCCCACATGGCGACGGAAGAAACCGTGCCGGTCAGCAGGCCCCAGAATCCGCCGGCGTTGGTGGCGCGCTTCCAGAGCATGCCGAGAACCACCGTGCCGAAGAGCGGCGCGATGAAGAAGCTGAAGAGCGCCTGCACGTAATCCATGATGCTCTTGAACTGCATCACCAGATACGCGGTGCCGATGCTGACGAGCACGCCGAGGATCGTGCTCCAGCGGCCGACCTTCACATAGTGCGCGTCGTCGCCGTCGGCTTTGATCATCGGCCGGTAGATGTCGTAGGTCCACACGGTCGCGAACGCGCTGACATTGCCCGCCATGCCGGACATGAAACCCGCGATGAGCGCGGTGATGCCGAGGCCGAGGAGGCCCGGGCCGCAGTAGCGCGCGAGCATGATCGGCAGCACTTCGTTGTAGCTGTGGCCGCCGGTGGCGAGGGCCTCACTTTCGCCGACGAGAAAACCTTTGGGCAGAAGCGCGAGCGCCAGCAGTCCCGGCAGGATCACGATGAAGGGCACGAGCATCTTGAACGCGGCGCCGATGATCGGGGCCATCTTGGCGGCGCGCAGGTCCTTGGCGGTGAGCACGCGCTGCACGACGAGGAAGTCCGTCGTCCAGTAGCCCATCGAGATGATGGCGCCGAGGCCGAACACGATGCCGGTCCAGTGAATGCCCATGGGGTTGTCGGCGGGGCTGCCGAGGTTCGCCCAGAGATGGGTGTAGTCGAGGCCGCCGAGGTTGGTGTGGATCTTCTCCACCATCTTCGACCAGCCGCCCGCCTCGATCAGGCCGAGGATCGGGATCAGCAGGGCGCCAAGCCAGATCAACACGAATTGAAGCACCTCGTTGAAGATCGCCGAGAGGAGGCCGCCGAGCACCACGTAGACGGCGACGGTGAGTGACGAAACCCAGATGCTGAAGTGGATGTCCCACCCGAGCACGACCTTCATCACAAGCGCCATCGAATACATGTTGATGCCGCTCATGAACACGGTCATGAAGCCGAACGAGATTGCCGAGATCGCGCGCGTGCCGCCGCCAAAGCGCAACTGCAGGTAGCCGGGCACCGAGTGCGTCTTGCAGATGTAATAGAACGGCATCATGACGATGCCGAGGAACAGCATGGCGGGAATCGCTCCGATCCAATACCAGTGCGCGGCGAGGATGCCGTATTGGTAGGACGCTGCCGCCCAGCCCATCAGCTCGAGCGAACCGAGGTTCGCGGACACGAACGCGAGGCCGGCGATCCACGCCGTCATCTCGCGACCGGCCATGAAGAAATCATCTCCGCTCTTGGCGAATCGTTTCAGGTAGAAACCGATGCCGAGCACGAAGACGAAGTAGATGATGATGACGAGCAGGTCGATCGGGCCGAGCGGCACGAGCGGGGCGGGGGAGGCTGAGGCAATTATCATAGCGGGGTGACTGTTTTTGGGAGTGAGGCCGTGAATTAGGCCCTCATCTGCCAAGGGTGAACGTGCGCGACTCCGAGTGGCACGATCGGCGTTTAGGTGGGCCAACAATCAGAAGCGTTGTCAGCACATTTTCACCAACCCACGTCCCCAAACGTGTCCCATGTTTTGGGGACATGCGCTCGAACCGAATCGGTGGTAGTCTCCGCTCGCTGCGCCGTCATCGGCGAAGCAACCCCGACCTACACCACCAGCCCCAGAATACGACACGAGAAATCGCGTCGCTTTATATATGTTTTGCTTTCGCACGTTCCTTAATCGGCTCACCATCGCGGTGTTCCCGTCGCTTCCCAGTGTCGTGTCCGTCGCGGCCGGCACTTTGACCGATAAGGGCAGCAATCGGACAAGAGCACGTCGGTCTCTCCTGCTCGCCGGTGCCATGCTGGGCTCGCTGTTCTCACTCGCGTCCAAGGCTTCGGCCGAGACGGCCATGCAGGCTTATGTCACGGCGATGCAGCCCGGCACCAACTGGGGCAACACGCTCGATGCGGTTCCCAACGAGTTCTCCTGGGGCGCGCCCGCGACGACTCAGGCGATGATTCAGGGACTGAAGGCCAAAGGCTACAACAGCCTTCGCCTTCCGGTGACTTGGAGCAACTACATGGGGTCCGCGCCCGACTACACCATCGATCCCGCGTGGATGAACCACGTTCAACAGATCGTGGACTGGGCCTTGGCCGCCAACCTCCACGTCATGCTCAATGCCCATCACGACTCGTGGACGTGGTTTAACGCGATCGGAACAAACCACGATGCCGGGCTTGATCGTTTCCAGAAGGTCTGGCTGCAGATTGCCACGCGCTTCAAGGATTATCCGAGCGAGCTCTCGTTCGAGAGCATCAACGAGCCGGGATTCAGGAACGCGAGCGATCAGGATCTCCCCGCCGACCAGATGCGGGCGCTGCTCGATGAGGTGAACACTGCTTTCTTCAACGTCGTGCGCGGCACCGGTGGCGGCAACGCCACGCGGCCGCTCGTGCTACCCTCCGTCTATACCAGCGCCGACCAGCCGATGATCGATTCCCTCAAGGCCACCATCACCCATTTGAACGATCCCAACCTGATCGCGACCGTTCACTACTATGGTTACTATCCGTTCAGTGTGAACATGGGTGGCGAGACCAAGTTCGGCGATCTGGAGAAGTATTGGGTCGATGTGCCCTTCGATGCCGTGCACGACACGTTTGTAGCCAGCGGCATCCCCGTCATCATCGGCGAATGGGGCGTGCTCTCCGGCAACAATATCGAGCGCGGCGAATTGCTGAAATACCACGAGTATGTGGCGCAATACGCCCGCCAGAAGAATCTCACCACGATGCTGTGGGACACCGGCGGCATTTACAACCGCACCACGCAGGACTGGCAGCCGTCCAATGCCGACCTCGCGGCGATCATCCGGCAGGGCGAGACGGGGCGTGCCACCACCTCCGAGAGCGACTTGCTCTTCATCAAGGCCGGCACGCCGGTGGCGGACACCCTCGTCAATCTGCATCTCAACGGAAACACCCTCGTCTCCATCGATGATAACGGGACCACGCTGGCGCCGGAAGCGGATTACACGATATCCGGCGATGCCCTGACGCTGAAGGCGCACGTTCTCGCCAAGTATGCCACGGGAGCCTTCGGCCAAAAGGCCACGCTCACCCTCAATTCCAACGTCGGCCCGGCGTGGAAAATCTACGTGCGGTATGCCGACACACCCGTGCCGGCGGCCTTCACCACGCTTAACGGCGCCGGGCTGTCGATCCCGGTCGCCTTCAATGGCGACGTCCTCTCCACGATCGAGTGCCATTATGCGGACGGCACCAACGCCGGCCCGGTCGGCTGGTCGGCGTTTCCGTTCTGGGGGAGCGATTTCCATCCCGACTACGCGAGCAACGCGATCGTTCTCAGCAGCGGTTTCTTCTCGGGCGCTCCCGCCAACAGCATCGTCAACTTCGCCTTCCACTTCTGGAGTGGCAAAGTCCTGGCTTATCAGGTCCAGATCAAGCCGCGCACCGGCAGCGGCGGCCCCGACTACGTCATTGTCGGCGAAGGCCTCGCTTCCGGCTGGAACGATTGGACCAGCTGGACGACACACAACTTGAATGATACCGCGCAGGCCCACTCCGGATCGAAATCGTTTTCGATCACCTTCGGCACCTGGGGCGGCGTCGCGCTGCAACACAACAGCTGGGAGCCGACGATCAATACCTCGGGTTTCCATACGCTGGTGTTCTGGATCCATGGCGGCACCGCCGGTGGGCAGAAGATCGGCATCGGCCCCATTCGCGGCTCCACCTGGGGTCCAGGCTCGATGCAGGTTCCCGTTCCGGTGGCGAATACTTGGACGAAGGTCGAAATCCCGCTCAGCAGTCTCGGCGTCGATGGCAGCCCGGATATCACGGGCTTCTACTTCCAGGACTGGTCCGGCGGGAACCAGCCGACGGTCTACATCGACGATCTGAGCCTCTCCACGTCCTACGCCTCGACGGCGAGGGAGATCACCGGCACCCCGGCTCCGGTGATCACCAGCACCACGGTGGCGAGCGGCCAATACAATGTGCCCTTCAGCTACACGATCACCGCGGTGGACAATCCGGTGTCGTTCAGCGCGACCGGCCTCCCGGGCGGGCTCGCGATCGACGCGGTCACAGGCGTGATTTCCGGCACCCCGACGGCGGCCGGTTCCTATCTGGTCACGCTCGGCGCCACGAATGCGGCGGGCACCAACACGGAGACGCTCAAGCTTGAGATCGCTCCCGCGCCCGTCGCAATCACACTGTCCGGAGGTGGCTCGTTGAGCGTGGCCATCAACGCCACCTATAACGGCGCGCCGCAAGCCGTGAGCATCACCACCAGTCCCGTGGGAGTTCCCGTCACCATCACCTACAACGGAAACGCCATCCAGCCGACGCTCCCCGGCACCTATCACGTCGTCGTAACGTCCAACGATCCCAACTACACCGGCTCAGTTGAAGGCACGTTGGTGATCACGGTTACCGCCCTCGTGCGCCACGCGCCGACCATCAACGGCGATCTCGGAGGCTCGCTCCAGCTCCTCACCGGTGAATCGTTCGCCGTGAACGGCAGCGCTTCGGTCGTCGACGACTTGCTCCTGCCCGGCACGCCCACGGTGCGGCTGAACGGCCACCCGTCCTTCGGGGGCACCGTTGATGCCGCCGGTGCGGGCGCACCGACGGACTACAGTGTCACGCTCAACGGCGGTGCGCTCGTGGGCCAGGTGGTCCGGCGGGTCGACCCGATCGCGATGCCGGCGGTCACGGCTCCGGCCAACCCGACCGGCACCCGTGAGGTGACGTTGAACCATGCCCAGCAGAACCCCGGCGACTTCGCGACCGTCCGCAACCTGACACTCAACGGCAATGCCGGCACCGTCGCCGTTCCGGCCGGGGTCTACGGCAGCTTTACCGTCAACGGCAACAGCAGCCTCGTCCTCGGTGAGGAAGGAGCGACCGAGCCCGCGGTCTACGAGTTCCAGAGCCTCACGCTCAACGGCAACACCTCGGTGCAGGTCGTCGGTCCGGTCAAGTTGAAGCTCGCGGACGGCCTCACGTTGAACGGTGTGCTGGGCTCGGCCGAGCATCCGGAGTGGCTCGAAGTCCTGATCGCCAAGGGCGGCCTGACTCTCAACGGCAATGCGACGCTGCACGGCATCGTCACGGCGCCGAACAGTGCGGTCACCATCAGCGGCGTGCTCCATGGCCGCGTGAGCGCGGATAAGCTGACGCTCAACGGCAATGGCGTGCTCGCGGATCCGAACCTGTAACCGCCCATTGTCGCGACCGCCCAGACTACAGCACGCATACCAATCCATTCACGAACCAGTCACCTGATCCAATGATCCGTCCTGCCATTTCTGTTTTGATAGCGCTCTTGAGCGTCGCCTACGTTGCAGCCGCAGAGGCTCCCGGTCGCGTCATAGCAGCCGATTTGGGTCGGGTGATGGGACCGACAAGCCGGATGCCGGAGTTCTGTGTCGGCGCCGGGCGCGCGAACGAAGGTCTGCGCGCCGACTGGCAACGGCAGCTGCGCCGGGTGCACGCGGAATGTGGCTTCCGCTACATCCGGTTTCACGGGCTGTTTTGCGACGACATGGGCGTCTACTTCGAGGAGAAGGGCCGGCCGGTCTACAACTGGCAGTATGTCGACGAGCTGTTCGATTTCCTCCAGAGCATCGGCATGAAGCCGTTCGTCGAGCTCGGTTTCATGCCGTCGGCGCTCGCGAGCGGTCCGCAGACGATCTTCTGGTGGCGGGGCAACGTGACGCCGCCGAAGGACTACGCGAAATGGGAGGCTTTCATCGCCGCCTTCGTCCGCCATTGCACCGAGCGCTACGGCGCCGACGAGGTGCGCTCGTGGTATTTCGAGGTGTGGAACGAGCCGAATCTCGACGGCTTCTGGATGGGCAATCCCGCAAAGAAACCCTTTGCGGAGTGGGCCCCCGCCGCCCGTGCCGAATACTTCAAACTTTACGAGAGCTCGGTGCGCGGCGTGAAGTCGGTCGACTCCGCCTACCGCGTGGGTGGTCCCGCCACCGCCGGCGAAGGCTGGATCGACGAAACCCTCGCGTTTTGCTCGGAGCACAAGGTGCCGCTCGATTTCGTCAGCACGCACAGCTACGCCACGATGAGCGGCTACCTCGACGAGCACGGCGACGCCGGGACGGTCTTCTCGCCTGATCGCGACGCCATCACCGCGGGCGTGCAACGCGTGCGCGGGCAGATCGACCGTTCGCCGTTCCCGAAGGCCGAGCTGCACTACACCGAGTGGAGCTCGTCCTACACGCCGGCCGACCCGATTCACGACAGCTATCACAGCGCGGCGTTCATCCTCGACAAGATGCGCAACATCGGCGCCGCCGCCGATTCGATGTCGTATTGGACCTTCACCGACATCTTCGAGGAACCCGGCCCGCGCGCGACGCCGTTCCACGGCGGATTCGGCCTGCTCAACTACCAGGACCTGCCGAAGCCTTCGTTCTTCGCCTACAAGTTTTTGCACCAACTCGGCGACACCCAGCTCGCCTGTGCTGATCCCGCTTCGTTCGTCTGCCGCGACAAGTCTGGCGCGGTGCAGGCGTTGTTCTGGGACTTCACGATCACGCACCCCGGACGGTCGGTCCACAATCAGGAGTTCTACAAGGCCGACCAGCCTTCGAAACCGGCTGCTACGGCAGAACTAAAACTCACCGGTTTGCCGAGCGGCTCCTATCGCCTGCTCGCGACCAAAGTCGGCTACCACGCCAACGACGTGCAATCCGCCTGGCGCGATCTCGGTTCGCCCGCGCAGCTCACGCGCGCGCAGGTCGAAATCCTCCGCAAGGCTGCTGCCGGCGCGCCCGTCATCGACGAGCGCATCGAGATCGGCGCCGATGGCGCGTGCGTGCGGCCGTTCGCGATGCGCGAAAACGACGTCTGGTTCGTCGAACTGCGTCCGCTCTGATCCGAAGGTAACTCCTCCACCCAGTAGCTCCCGGCATTTCACACGCCCAAAGATTTAACGATAAAGCAAACTAATGCACGCCACCCTCAATCTCGCTGATCTGATGAGATCAGGCGGAAAGCGGATGGTCCAAGCACCCTTTAATTTCCGTCCCGCCTCCTCCTAACACGATCACTTAACGCCAGACACGCTTTTGCGGACGGATCAACCCCCAACAAACCCTAACCATCACCCATGAAAAGTATGTCTCCCCGCTATGTGCTGGCGTTTTTATCAGCACTCACCCTCGGAGCCGGTTCCATCCGGGCGCAAGTCGCGCCGGCCGGTGGAACGGCTCCTGCAGATAATGCTCCTGCTGCCGCCCCCTTGGACGAATCAGTGATCACCTTGGATCCCTTCACGGTGAGCACCGAGCAAGAGGGCTACAAATCCGACGACACCCTCGCCGGCGGCCGTGTTCGGACAATGCTGAAGGACACCCCGTCGTCCCTGTCGGTCATCACCAAGAAGTTGATGTCCGACTTGGGTGTCTACAACCAGGAGGAACTGTTCGTTTATACCAATAACACCGAGGTATCGGGCCTGGGCGGTAACTATTCGGGCATGTCGGCCCGTGGCCAAGGCATCCCTTCCGGGGCCGCGGAAGGCACCCGGTTGAAAAATCCGGGTGGCGTCAATCGCGCGCGCGGTCTCACGGGCATGGATGGCACCCGGAACTACTTCCCCAGCGACATTCCTTGGGATGGCTTCAATATCAGCCGCGTCGACATTTCGCGCGGCCCGAACTCGTTCCTGTTCGGCACAGGCAGCCCGTCGGGTATCTCCAATGTGTCCACCAATGAGGCGACGTTTAAAGATCGTGCCTCGGTGGAGGCGCACTACGGCAGCTATGGGTCGACGCGCGAATCGCTCGACGTCAACAAGGTCCTCCTGCCCAACGAACTGGCGGTCAGGCTCGATCTGGTGAACGACGCCCGGCTGTATCAGCAAGACCCGGCCTTCAATCACACGCAGCGCGCCTATGGCGCGGTGCGTTTCGATCCCAAGTTCCTCCGCACGGACTCGGCGTATACCAAGATCCAGGCGAGCTTCGAGCACGGCAAGGTGCTGTCCAACAACCCGCGCACGCTCCCACCGATGGACTACCTCACCGGCTATCTGAATGACCCGACGGCCAGCAAGACCGGCTACAATCCGTGGACCTATACGATGAACGGGAGCATCAGTGCCGACCCGAGGGAGAGTCTTTGGGCGGGCGCTGGTTCACTCTCCAACCAATATCAGTGGGGCAATGGCGCGCAGCTTTACTACGATGCCGCCACCGGTAAGCTGCAAGACGGCGGCCAGGCGGGTTTCACGTCACCCACCGGCAATGGTTATGGTTCCCACGAAAATACCTGGAACGTCCACAGCGTCGGCTACGGCGAGTTCGCCAAAGCCTCGAATTATCTCTACCGGCAGGCCAATGGCAATCAAGACGGCGGACCGTTCGCCGGTGCCTACCGCGGCACGGTCAGATACTTCACCAAAACGCTCACCGACCCGAGCATCTTCGATTTCTACCACAAGCTGATCGACGGCGACAACAAGCGCGAGTGGCAGCGCTGGAACGCTTACAACGTGAGCGTGGTCCAGAGCCTGTTCGACGAGCGCCTGGTCATCCAGGCAGTCGCCGACCATCAGGAATATCTCAACGGGAACAAAGGTATCCTGAGCAATCCGTGGCTCGTGCTCGATCTGAACAGCTACAACCTCAAGACGCCGACCTGGCTGCCTGGCGCCACGACCAATCCGAATGTGGGCCGGCCCTTGGTGTTCGGGGATCAGGGCAGTCACAGCATCAACAAGTCGACCCGCGACAACTATCAGGCCACGGCCGCTTACAACCTGGACCTCGAGCGGGACTTCGACATGAAGGGCACCTTGGCCAAGATCCTCGGTCGGCATGATTTCACCGCTCTCGCCGGCAGCTACGACAAGTTCGAGGAGCACCGGAACTACAAAGAGAATGGCATTGATCCGAGTTACCAAGTCTACTCGGGCAACAAAACCGCCGCTCAGGTTCTCCAAACGGACAATGGCTTCAATTGGCTCGCCTACGTCGGGCCCTCGATGCTCGGGAAAACCGCTGCCGGTGCCGGTTTGAGCAACCTGGCGACCTCCATCACGATGCCGAGCGGCTATCCCTACACGATCTTTTCGAAGGAGTGGACGGCCGGGAGCTCGGTCAGTCCGACCGCCCCCTGGACCTACACGGGACCGGACGGTGCCTCCCACACCCAGACCCAGGCGGACAATCCCGCCAATTATAAGGGCTATACCAGGATGTCGGTCCCGACGATCTTCGGCGAGGGGAACCCCGATGTGCTCGCCACCGGTGGCCAACAAAAGAGGCAGAAAATTACTTCGACCGCCCTCCTGTATCAGGGGCATCTCTGGGATGACACCATTATCCCGACGTTCGGCTATCGGCGGGACACGACATTCCAACAGGGTGCCGATGCCAGCCAGCACCTGGACACGAAGACGGGAATCTACGATCTGAACTACGGCATCACCGACACCGGGATTTCGGCCACCACCAACACGACCAGCTATGGCGTGGCCATTCACCTGCCGAAGAAGTTCAAGAAAAACCTCCCGGAGGGCACGGATCTGACCTTCTACTACTTCCACGGCTCGAATGAGACGCCGAAGGTGCGCTATGCCATCGACGGCTCGCAGCTCCCCAATGAATCCGGCAAGACCGATGATTTCTCGGTTCAATTTGACGGGCTGAAGGGTCGTCTCACCGCGCGGCTCACCTACTTCAAGACGCAGAACAGCAATGCCTCGGCTTCCGTCGGGCAGCCGCTCGGCACTTTCATGGTCCGGGCGCTTCCTGAATGGACGCTGGCGCTGCACGCCTACAGCATGGCTCGCCAGGCCCTGCCCTTGGATGGAAACGGAAACAAGATCTTCCCGGCCAGCTGGGATGCTTGGACCCACGAATCCTGGGCGGATTGGCCTTATGGCTGGATGAGCCAACATCCGGTCGAGGCGGCCAAGGCCAATGCGGACATGATGACCAAGTTCACCGAGCTGTATCCGCAGTCCTATTGGGATAATTACGGTTATCACGTTAACGTTGCGGCCATCAAGGCTGGCGACTGGCTCCATGTCATCAATGGCACTGAATACCCGTATTTCCCGCCGCAGATGGGTGGCGGCGATACGATCCACGGGGAATACCCGACGATCGATCAAAACCTCGAATCCAAGGGGTTTGAATTCGAAGCCACGTTCCGGCCGCTGAAGAACTGGGATATCACGTTCAACGGGTCCAAAGTCGACGCCACCCAGACTGGGCTCGGCGCGGCCGCGACGAAACAGCTGACGGGAATGGCGGACCTGTTCCTCGGCAGCGGGGTTCAGTATGCGGGCATCTGGGGTGGTTATGAAGGAGCGAAAAATTCGTTCCTCTCTGACATCTGGGCTCCTTACCTGACCCAGGTGGCGCTCGTTGGCGGCGATCAGCCCGAGATGCGGAAATACAAGTTCAATGTCATCTCGAATTACCGGTTCGATCACGGTCGGGCGAAGGGCCTCAACATCGGCGGTGCCTACCGCTGGGAAGACCGGGCCATCCTCGGCTACGGTATCCACGAGACGACGATCTACGGCGAAAAAGCCTGGATTGCCGACGTCTCCAAGCCCATCTATGGGTCGACGGACGCCCACTTCGATGCGTGGATCGGGTATGAGCACAAGCTCTCCAACAAGATTGATTGGAGAATCCAGCTCAATCTGAGAAACGTGGGTGAGAAGGTGCACCTGGTCAAGGTGGCCGTCGAACCCGACGGCTCCACCGCCCAATCGCGCATCGCGAATGGCCAGACCTACGAACTGAGCTCCAAGTTCTCGTTCTGAGTCTGAGATAACTCGATCGATATCCAGTCCCGCAGCGCAGAAGGCACGCCATGGTCTCGCACCACAACGTTCACCTTTTGCGCTGCACTACACTTGGATTCCTCAGGCCGGCTCCGCCGGCTTGGGTGAATCCCGTTAGGGGTTAGTTCACTGAGGTGGCGTCAGACAAGAAACTGGCGCCACCTTTTTTTTGGCCACGGCTCGCTACCGACTCCTCGGGTGCTTGAACGATGAATTCGGTTCGCCCTGAGCAGTCCCACCCAATTTTTGTCCTGCTCCTCTCCCACGAATATTTCTCCCGGCACGCTTTGCAGGCGAATTCCCCCCCAATAACAACCATCAACCCCCCGAAAAACATGTTCCACGCAGAATCACCCCGGATTACGGGCAGTAATCTTGTTCCGCCCAAAGACCATCGGAAGATGAACCGGCCATCGAACTGGATGATGGCTTTGTTCACGTGTCTACTGCTGCTGCCCGCGGCCGCGCTCGCGCAGTTGCCCACGCCGACCTATGGCTGGAATCTCGGCAACACCCTGGAGCCACCCACCGGCGAAGGTTCCTGGGGCCCGCCTGCCAGCCAGGGTCTGATCAACTCGGTCGCGGCGTCCGGCTACAATTCGGTCCGCATCCCGTGCTCCTGGGATAGCCATGCCAACCAGCGCACCCGCCAGATTGACCCGGTCTATATGGCGCGGGTCAAGCAGGTGGTCGATTGGTGCATCGCCCAGAACCTGCACGTCGTCATCAACTGTCACTGGGACAACGGCTGGCTCGACAGCAGCGGCTTCCGGCGGTTCGACTCGAAGATCAACGCGAAGGTGCAGTCCTATTGGACGCAGATCGCGAACACGTTCAAGAATTACGACAGCCGCCTGTTGTTCTCCTGCACCAACGAGCCGGACATCGACAGCCAGGCAAAGACGAACGTGCTCCTGCAATACTACCAGACGTTTGTGAACGCGGTCCGCGCCACCGGCGGCCAGAACACGACCCGCTGGCTGGTGCTCTCCGGGCCCAGCACTGACATCGACAAAACCGACACCTGGTTCAACACCCTGCCCACGGACCCGACGCCGGGCCGCCTCGCGGTGGAAGTGCACTATTACGCCCCCTACCAGTTCTGCCTGATGACGACCGACGCGACGTGGGGAAACATGTTCTACTTCTGGGGTCAGGGGTATCACTCCGCCACCCTGCTCAACCGCAATTCGAGCTGGGGTGAGGAGGACTTTTTGCTGGCGGAATTCCAGAAGATGCAGGCCAAGTTCACCAGCCGCGGAATCCCCGTGCTCTTGGGCGAGTATCACGCGACCAAGCGCGACGGATATGCGGACCTGCCGGCGGGCACGGAATACGACCGGCACCTGGCCTCCCGGACCTATTTCCACAAGTCCGCGTCCGACGCCGCGAACAGCATGGGCATAAAGCCCTTTTATTGGGACACCCCCGGCGGCTTCTTCGACTGGACCACGGGCGCGGTGCTGGATTCCGACAACGTGCAGGCCACGACGGGCGGCCCCGCCGTCCCGCCTCCCTGATGCGCTTTTTTGCGCGCCGCGCGCCAACCTTGGATTCTTCCGGTCTTTTGACGGAAGGATCCATCTGAGGAAAGTGGTGGCGCCAGTTGGAGTAACTGGCGCCACCTTTGGGGTAGGTTGCCTGTGCGATTGATTTGAACACAGCGCGCTGCTCTTATGGCTGCTCCACCGATGAGATCCGTTCTGAAAATTCTTCGCGTGCCCCGCGCTTGGCCGACGCGTGCCGCAGCGTTTGCCGTGGCAGTCTGCCTCGCCTTCGCGATTGCCACCCAACCGGCCTGCACGACCAAGACGGCCGGACGGGATCACCCCATCCGCGTCGCTTGCGTCGGCGACAGCATCACCGATGGCTACCAGATGCCCGACAAGGCGCACCACGCCTATCCGGTGCAACTCGGGCGCCTGCTTGGCCCGGGCTGGGCGGTGTGCAACTTCGGAGTCAGTGGCGCGTGTCTGCTGCGGCAGGGCGGCTATCCTTACGACCAGCGGCCGGAGTATGCTGCCGCGCTCGCCTGGAAGCCCGACGTGGTCGTCATCGCCCTCGGCACGAACGACACGAAGGCCGAGAACATCGCGGCGCATCCCGACGATTTTGTTCCCAGCTACGGCGCGCTGATCGCGGACTTCCGCGCCGCCAACCCGCAGACGAAGTTCCTTCTCTGCCTGCCGCCGCCGGCTTTTCCCGAGGCAATGGGCATCAGCGACCGCGTGCTGAGCCAGGAAATCCTTCCACGCATCCGCCAGATGGCCGCGGAGGAGAATCTGCCGCTCATCGACCTGCATACGCCGCTCGCGGACGCCGCGGCGCTTTTCCCCGACCGGATTCATCCGACCGCCGAGGGCGCCGCGCGCATCGCGGAGATCGTGTATGGCGAGCTGATGTTCGCGACGCAGCCGCGCGCGAAATCCCTCGACGCCGCGATCAACACCGCGGTCGTGCCCGTGCCGCGACTGGAGGATGATTTCTACAACTGGTGGACCCGCCACGCCGAGGAACTCGACGCAGGTGCGAAGGCTGATCCCGAGATCGTGCTCATTGGCGATTCGATCACCCATTGCTGGGCTGGCGAACCTCGCACCTCAAACCGGCTCAACGGCCCGCACGCCTGGGCCGAGACCTTCGGTGCCCGCCGCGTGCTGAATCTCGGCTTCGGCTGGGATCGCACGCAAAACGTCCTCTGGCGCCTCGACCACGGCGAGTTCGACGGGCTTCATCCGAAGCTCGTCATCGTCAACATCGGCACGAACAATTTCAGCCCGACGCCCCATGCCCGCGCCAACACTCCGGCGGAAGTGGGGGAGGGAATTATCGCCATTTGTGACCGCATCCGCCAAAAGAGCCCGGCGACGCACGTCCTGGTGATGGGCGTGCTACCACGCGGCCACCGGCCCGATGACGGCTTTCGCGCGCCGATTGCCGCGTTGAACGCGATCCTCGCGCGCAAGCTTGCCGGGAGACCCAACACGACGTTTCTCGACATCGGCTCGCGCTTCCTCGCGCCCGACGGCCATCTCCCGCCCGAACTGATGCCCGACGGCACGCATCCGTCCGAGCAGGGCTACGCCATCTGGGGTCGCGCGATCACCGAAACAGGATTATTGCCATGAGGACGACTCCACTTCGCCGCTTCGTGCCGGCGCCGGCCCAGCTTTTGCCCAACCCTATGAAACCCGGATCGATGAAAATTGTTGCCCCAGTCCTTCTGTTCGCTCTCGCGGCCGCCGCGACGCTCGCCCAGGAAAAGCCCGAGGCGGTCTCGTCGGAGCGAGCGCGCGCCAATTTCGCCCGGCCGGTCGTGCTCGCCGCCGATGACGTCCGCGCGTTCCCCGACGCTCCCGCCGGCTTCGACGTGCCGCACGCCGATGCGCCCCACGGTCGCGTCGAGGCGTTCGCCTACGATTCCACCGTCACGGGCGTGCGCCGCGAGGCCAACGTCTATCTGCCCCCCGGCTATACGCCGGACCGGAAATACCCGGTGCTCTATTTGCTGCACGGCATCGCCGGCAACCAGCACGAATGGACCGGCTACGTGCATGCCGACGCGATTCTCGACCACCTCCTCGCCGCGGGGAAAGCCGTGCCGATGATCGTCGTGATGCCCAACGGCCGCGCGCTGCCCGACGACCGCCCGCCGCCGCCGGACAAGACCTTCACGCCGGAGAACGCCGCCGGTTTCGCCAAATTCGAGCGCGATCTCCTCGATTGCCTCATCCCCGCCATCGACGCGAAATATCCGACGCTGGCCGACCGCGAACACCGCGCGCTCGCCGGGCTTTCGATGGGCGGCGGCCAGACGATCAACTTCGGCCTCGCGCATCTCGACACGTTCGCCTGGCTCGGCGCGTTCTCCTCCGCGCCGAACGCCCGGCCGTTCGCCGAACTCGTGCCCGATGCCGCGGCCGCCCGCGCGCGCCTGAAACTCTTCTATCTCTCCTGCGGCAACAAAGACGGCCTCATCAACGGTCCGCAATCCGTCCACCGCGCCCTCAAGGAGCGCGGCATCCCGCACATCTGGAACGTCGACGACGCCGGTCACGACCGCACCACCTGGGCCAACAATCTCCATCACTTCGCCCAACTGCTTTTCCGCTGACGGCAGACGCGACCGGGTGTTTCAGTCGTTTGTCGCGCGGGGCAGATTGGTGACCAAGGCGACGGCCTGAGCCCGCGAGTGGACGTGCAGCTTTTCGTAGATCCGGCGAATATACGTGTTCACCGTCTCCAGCCCGATGCCCAGCGAGTCGGCGATCTCCTTATACAGGTATCCTTGGGCGAGCAGGGCGAGCACCTCGTTTTCGCGTTTGGAGAGCTGCTCAGCCGATCCGATCTTGGGTTTCTGCGGATGCAGCGATTGCACCACCTTGCGGGCGATGTTGCTGCTCATCGGGGAGCCGCCGGCGTGCACCTCGCGCAGCGCGGCGATCAACGCCTCGCGCGAAGTGGTTTTCACCAGGTAGCCGGTCGCGCCGGCCGCGAGCGCGTCAAAGATGTGGTTGGAGTCCTCATACACCGTCTGCATCACGAACTGCGTCTGGGGAATGCGGGGCTTCAGTTGCCGCACGCATTCGATCCCGCTGAGCCCGGGGAGATGGATGTCGACGAGGACGACGTCCGGCTTGGCCTGGAAAATCGCCGGCATCGCGCTCTCGACGTCGGGGAAAACCCCTCCGCAGACCAAGCCCTCGGCTTCTTCGATCCAAGCCGTGAGTATACTGCGGACGGAGCTGTCATCCTCGACGACCATAACGGTGATGGTGGCGGATTGGGCGGAACTGGGATTCAGGGATTCGATTCTCACAAAAAGCGGGGTGCAGATTGGTTGGAAGACACGCGGAAAAACGGGGCGTATTGGGTTAGACTGACGGAGTCGGTCGAGGGGAAACCGGACCTGCGATACCGACGACCAGCGACACGCTCGTGCCTGCGCCTTTCTCACCGGAAATCTCGCAGCGACCGCCAATGCGGGCAAGCCTCGTTTTCATGTTGGAGAGGCCGTTTCCCCCGGCGAGGCGCGCGGGTTCGGTCGAGCCCGCGTGTGCCGGGTCGAAGCCGCGGCCGTTGTCTTTGACGACGAGCACGAAGGCATCGGGGCGCAGTCCCAAGGAAATCTTCACTTCGCTGGCGGCCGCATGTTTGGCGGCGTTGTTGAGCGCTTCCTTGAACGCGAGGAAGAGATTGTGGCGGGTCTCGGCGGTGAGCGGCCACGCCGGAACTTCGACGGGAAGATCGAGCCGGCACCGCATGTTTGCCGCGGCCAGAAAACTTTGCGCGAACTTGCCCATGTAATCCACGAGACTGTCGAGGGTGTCGTGCCGCGGGTCGACGGCCCACACGATTTCATCCAGGGCCCGCGTCACCTCGCGGGCGGTGGCGTAGATGCGCGAGAGCATGGCGGCGGTGCGCTCGGGCGCCGCGAGATCGCCGCGCGCGGGCTGGCTCAACATGGCGATGCGCGACAGGCTGGCGCCGACGTCGTCGTGGATGTCCTGGGCGATGCGCGCGCGTTCGCGTTCGATCTCATGCTGGCGTTCCATCTGCTCGATCTGCCGCTGCAGGCGGCGGCGGGTGAGGTAGCGGGCGAACCACGCGATGGCCCCGGCGGCGGTGAGCAAACAAGCGCTCATGAACCACCAGGTTTCCCAGAAGAATGGCGCGACCGTAAATGCGAGCGACGCCCCCTCCATGTTCCAGACGCCGTCGTTGTTGCAGGCGATCACGCGGAAACGATACGTTCCCGCGGGCAGACGGCTGTAGAAGGCCGTCCGCTTGGCGCCGGCGTCCACCCAGGTGTTGTCGATGCCATCGAGACGATATTTGAACAGAACCTTGTTTGGCGCCACGAAGCTCAGTCCGCTGAAACGGAATTCCAGGCGCTGGTGATCCGGCTGCAAACGGCCGGGCGCCGTCCCCGCGCGGACCGGCACCTTGGCCCCATCAACCAGCAGCGACTCGATCATCACGGGCGGAGGTATCGCGTTGCGCTCGATGCGGGCCGGATCGACGCCGACGGGGCCTTTGCTGCTTGCGAACCACAGGCGGCCCTCGCTCGTTTTGCACCCGGCCGCTTGCAGCCCGCCCGTGAATTCGATGGTGGGCAGGCCGTCATGATTGTCGTAGATTTGACTGGGGACCGTCGGGATTACGCCGTCGGCGCATCGGTTCAGCTCGTCTCTCGCGATCCGCTGGAGCCCATGATGGGTGCTTAACCAGATATAACCCAAACCGTCATCCAGCAGGAAGCCGACGAAGTTGTCGACCAGACCGTTAGCCATACTGACGTTCGCAAATTTCCCGTTTTTGAAACGGCTCAGACCCCCGTCCACCGTGCCGATCCAAAGCGCTCCATCGTCATCCAGCAACAAGCACTGCACCGAATCGCTCGCGAGACCGTCTTTTCGGTGGAACATCAATACCCTGCCATCGACGACCCGAGCCAGGCCACCTTCGCCGAACCCGCACCAAATACCGCCCTCACGATCGCGCGCCAGCGCACAGGCGGCGCCCGCAGAGCGTTCGGGAGCTTTGACCAGCCATGCCGCGCGATCTCCTTTCAGTTGAAGCAACCCATCGCGGGTTCCCACGAGCAAATCGCCCGTTCCCGGCGTGGCCAGGAGCGCAAAGACCGGACTCGATTTCTCGTCCACGTTGGCCGGCCGGACAAAGCGGCCGTTTTCGAGGTGATACGGGCTGCCCCACCAGAAATGACCGGCCCAGACGTCGCCCTCCCGGCTTTCCGTCACGGCCGGAATATACCCGCTGACCAGACCCTCGGCTTCGCCGAAGTGTTTCCAGTTTCCTGCGGCGTAGCGATACAGCGCGGCACCGTCCGTGCCGACCCAGAGCGTCCCATCCCGGCCCGGAGCAACCGAAAGCACGGTGCAGCCCTGCCACTGGTCGGGCGAATTCAAGACGGTGAACGCCGTGGCGTGGATCGAGGCCATGCCGGCACTGCCCGCGCTGACCCAGAGATTGCCCTCCCGATCTTCGTAGAGAAACCGCACCCAGTTCTGGGGCAGGCCGTTGGTGCGATCGAAGTGCACCGTGGGACGGCCATCACGAAAGATCAGATACACCCCGGAATAGATCGTGCCGACCGCCAGCGTGCCGTCGCGCAGTTCGCGCGCGCACGCGATCGGTCCATATGGCCACGGCATGGTTCCCCGGTCATCCGTCCAGCCGCCGTTGTCCCATTTGCGAATGCGGCCGTCGCAGAGAATCCAAGCCCCGCCGCCGGCCGATGCTGCGACGACGAGGACGTAATTGTTGCTCTGCGGTGGAGGAAGGACGGTTTCGACCAGGCGGTTGTCCTCCAGATGCGCCGCTCGGCCATTCTCCGCCACCCAAATGCTGCCGCTCGGGCTGCGCGTCCAGGCCATGGATCCCGGGAGGGCGGGCGCGATGAGCGAGGGGACGCGGAGGAGGCTCTTGTCGCCCACCGATTCAAGGGCGCCGTTTTCGCGCATGGCCCAGAGCTGGCCCTGCCCGTCGCTGCCGAGACCGATGACTTTTTCGCCGATGGTTCCCGATGAAAGCACGAATGGCTCGAACCGACCTTCGCGATAACGCGTGATTCCGCCCGCCTCGTGTCCGATCCAGAGCGTTCCCTGCCCATCCTCGAACAAGGACGCGATGCGTCGGTCCTGCAGCCCCGGAGTATTGGCGGAGTCGAAGGCCTGAAAGCGCTCACCGTCGAATCGGGCCAGGCCGTTATACGTTCCGAACCAAAGGTAGCCGTCGCGCGTTTGGACGGCGGACGTCACCATGTTCTGAGGCAATCCGTCCTCGGTTTGCCAGACGCGCATCGAGTAGCCCTCGGCCAGAAACGTGGCGGCAAGACAACCAGTCGCGAGCAGGGCAAATGCCAGCGTTGAAGCAGCGAGCGACCGGAGGGAAGAAAGCATGAGGAGGAAGCAGCAAGCGCGGCACGTAATCGATGCGTGCGCGGGGAACCGGAAGATAGCGCTCGCGAGGGAGGCGGCAAGTGTGGAGACGGTGGATGGCGAAGTATGGCGCCGAATAGTGGCAACCCATAGCGAAGAAGATGGCCAAGCATGCTGACGTCAAAAAATGACGCGCAGAAAGGTTCTCATCACGGAGGCTATGAGGTGGCGTGGGGCGGACCAGCCTTGAGCTGGAAGACAGGCGGAGCGGGAATCGCCTTGCCCTGATTGCCGAGCACCCGCAAAGCAGAGGGTAAGAATGAAAATCGGTTTTTTGGGCGGCAGCTTCGATCCTGTGCATTTCGGCCACCTCATCGCGGCGCAGGACGTTTATGAGCAATACAAGCTCGACCGCTTGTTCCTGGTGCCGGCGGCGCAGGCGCCCTTGAAACCGAATGACATGCAGTCCCAGACGGAGGACCGGCTGGCGATGCTGCGGGCCGCTTGCGAATGGGATCACCGGCTGGAGATCGCTGACTACGAATTGAACAAGGGTGGGGTGAGTTACACCATCGACTCGGTGCGGCATTTTAGAGCCCAGTTCCCGAAGGATGACCTGTTCTGGATCATCGGCGGCGACCAACTGCCGTTGCTGCACAAGTGGAAGGACATCACCGAACTGGCCAAGCTGATCGAGTTCATCTTTCTCGAGCGGCCAAGGCATGCGAGCAAGCCGCACCCGGAGATTCCGGGACTCCGGCTGCACCGGTGCGACGGGCATCTGATCGAGATCAGCTCGAGCGAGCTCCGGCAGCGCGTGCGGGCCGGGTTGTCATTGCACTATTTTTGTCCGCAGAAAGTAATCGCCTATATCGAAAGCAATCAGCTCTATCGCTGACCGAGATGAAAGCCAAAGCCGCCAAAAAACCCCGGACCACCAAGCCGGCCGCCAAGACAACCACCACGCTGAAGCACTCGACGCGGCTGCTCAAGCCGATCGTGATGGCGCTGGATAGCAAGAAGGCCGAGGATATGCGCGTGCTCGATGTCAGCAAGCAGTCGAGCATCACTGATTATCTGGTGCTGGCGACCGCCACGTCGGAACCGCACATGCGGGCGTTGCGCATCGAGATTGAACGCGTGTTGGATGAGACCGGCGCGAATGTTCTCGGCGTGGATACGACGAAGGGCAGTGGCTGGACGGTGGTCGACACCTTCGAAGTCATGATCCATCTGTTCACCCCGGAAAACCGGGAGAAATACCGGTTGGAGCTGCTGTGGCGCGACGCCACGGACGTGTCTCTCAGCAGTCTCCTGAAGTAGCAGGGGCCACGTCCAATTAGCCGATATGTCGGCTAGGAAGTATGGCACTAGCTGCGTTTTGGCATCTGATTTACTGTTAAGACGCTTGATATCACGATGCCTAAGGAATAGACATGCGCTGCACGGGCTATTCCACAGTTAGTTCACATAACAATACATAATCAAATAACGCATATGAATGCACGTTCCTCCAAAGGTTTCACTCTCGTTGAAATCATGATTGTCGTCGTCATCATCGGCCTCTTGGCCGCGATGGCTATTCCCGCGTTCCAGAAGGTTCGTCAGTCCTCCCAGGACAAAGCGGTGCTGAACAACGCCCGCCAACTGTCCGCGGCGGCCGACCAATATTATCTGGAGAACGGTGTCTCCAGCGTTGCTTCGACCAATCTTGTCGGTGCGACCAACTACGTGAAAGTCGTCAACACGGTCGCATCCGAGACCTACCCGACGGACCTCACACAGGGTGTTACGATCACCATCGGTGGCATCGCTGGTGTGCGCACCGTAACGTATTCGCCATAAGGGCTTACGTGGGTTTCACCCCAGCAAAACTTTAGGTTTGGCGCAAGGCTTTACAGTTTATTTAAGGAGTAAAATCTTGCGCACCGACTCTTTGGAGTGTGTGATGCACATTGCTCGCAAGAGCTGCATATAATAACTAATAACCCAAATACAGAAATGAATACACGCTCTACCAAAGGTTTCACCCTCGTTGAAATCATGATCGTCGTGGTCATCATCGGCCTCTTGGCCGCGATGGCTATTCCCGCGTTCCAGAAGGTTCGTCAGTCCTCCCAGGACAAAGCGGTGCTGAACAATGCCCGCCAGCTGTCCGCGGCGGCTGACCAATATTATCTGGAGAACGGTGTCTCCAGTGTCGCTTCGACCAACTTGGTCGGTGCGACTAACTACGTGAAGGTCGTCAACACGGTCGCATCCGAGACCTATCCGACGAACCTCACGCAGGGTGTTACGATCACGATCGGCGGCATCGCCGGTGTGCGCACGGTGACCTACTCGCCCTAACGCCACAGGCTAGATTACCAGGCAAAGTTTGCACAAAGCCGTCACTTTCGGGTGACGGCTTTTTCATGCTCCACTTCCAATCGTGTCGCCCCAGCAATGGGTGCGCCGCGCGCCGCGGCACGGCAGCTCAACAAACAGAGCTTTTGTTTTCAATCTGACCGATTCATGATTTTGGCCAGCAGCTATTCCGCTGGCATGATTAATTACCTATGGATCGTCGTCTTGTTTTGCTCTCATTGAATGCGGCCTTGGCGGTGCTTCTGGGGTTTTGGGCCTTGAGCCCCGAACAGTCCTTGCAAGCGGTGATCTACGGCGGCTACTGGGCCATGCTGGTGCTGACGGTTTTGTTTGGCTGGTCGCTGTTCAGGCTCACGCGCGTCCGCGGACCAGGCGGGATCGATTGGCGAAGCAAGCCGCGTTGGCCCGCGGTGTTGGTCATCGGTTGCGGCCTGCTGCTCATCATTCACGAGACCTATGGTTTCAAGATCCTGATGGATGAAATCATGCTGCTGGGCACGTCGATGAGCATGCATCTGGACAAGACCGCGCTCGTCCCGCAGCGGGGTAATGACATCCAAGGGGCGTTTCAGTTGCTCGCCGGGCAACTCGACAAGCGGCCGCTTTTTCAACCGTTCCTTGTTTCCGTGCTGCACGATGTCACCGGTTACCGGCCGGAGAACGTCTTTGTCCTGAACACCGCGCTCACGTTTGTCTTGTTGGCGCTCTCCTATATCACCGGATTCCGCATCGGTGGGCGAGGCGCCGGCGCCCTGGCCGTTTTACTGCTGACCAGTCTGCCTTTGCTGGCGCAAAACGCCACGGGTGGCGGCTTCGAGTTGCTGAATCTAGTGATGATCCTGAGCACGCTGCTCCTCGGGATGAGATATGTCGAACGACGGGACGGGGATTCGCTGGCGGCCTTTGCCTTGTCCGCCGTCCTGCTCGCCAACACCCGCTATGAATCCGTGCTGTTTCTGCTGCCCTTCGGCCTCACCGTGGCTTGGGTTTGGTGGGCAGACCGGCGCGTGACGCTGCCGGCCGTCCTGATTGCCCTGCCCCTGATGCTGCTGCCCTATGCGCTGCACAACAAGGTCTTCAGTGTGAGCAAATCCGCTTGGGAGATGGCCAGCCAGCCGGGCTACGACAAGCCCTTCGCACTTTCCTACCTGGCCGACAACATCGCGCACGATCTGAATTTCTTCTTCAACACCACCGGCGAACACTCGAATTCCCTGGTTTTGTCCGGGCTCGGTTTCATCGCCCTGCCATTCTTTGGCCTCTGGGCGGTGAAGACCCTGCTGGCGCTACGCCAGGCTCCTCCGGCGAGGGCCGCGCTGGCGATCTTCTCGCTCGGATTCGCCGCGCATACTTTACTGCTGTTGTGCTATTTTTGGGGCCGGTTTGACGATCCGGTCATCCGCCGGCTCAGCCTGCCGCTGAACCTCACCTTGGTGATCGCAACCGTCACGGTGGCGGCCGAGATGAACTGGCGGGGCCGGATCTGGCGCATTTTGGCGGTCGTGGTAGGCGCAGGATTTTTTGCCCACTCCCTGCCGGCCATGGCCCGCCATGATTACTCGCTGCAATATTATGTTGGCCGCGAGATGGAATGGCGCCGCGAGTTCATCGCCGCCCACCCGGAACGCGACTACCTGGTCATCGACAACAACTCCATCATCTGGATCACACACCTGGTCTCAAGCACGCCGATCCTGCAGGCTCTCCTGCACAAAGAGAACATCGTTTACCACCTGCGGAACCACACGTTCACGGCCATTTATGTTTTCCAACGCTACAATGTAGATCCCGAAACCGGCCGGCTCTTATTACCGACTGAGGACGACCTTGGGGCCGACTATCAGCTCGAAACCGTGTGGGAAAGACGGTTCACTCCGCTCACTGTCAGCCGGATCAGCCGGGTGCTCTCCGTCCGCGAAGGGCCGACCGCCCGGCCCGTTGCCCAACCCAAGCCGCTGGAGAAAATGACCCCGGCGGAGCAGGAAAAAGTCCGCGAGCAATTCCTGCAACGCTTCATCAAACGACTCCCTTGAACGATCTGAATCCGTCCCGACCGCCGCCGGATTCGGCCCCGGCCTCCGGTCCGCTGCACCGCCCGGAATTCCGGCTCGCGTTGTTCGGTCTCGCCGCCGTCGCCGCGGTCTATTTCGGATTCCTCGGCCTCGACGTGGAAACGTCGGGCATGCTGGTGAAGCGCTTCGGTTACCACGTGATGTTACTGACCTTCGCGTTGTGGGTGCTGATGCTCTGGCGGCTTTGGAACCGACGCGCCCCGGGCGCCGGTGTCGCGCCGAGGGAGATGCTCTCCGCCGGCCTGATCATCGGACTATTCTCCGCCATGGCGATCAGCGCGGAGCCGTTTCGCAGCAAGGTCCTCTATGATGAATTCGTGCTGCAATCCACGGCCTTCAACATGCATTTCTTCCGGGACACGGCGACCATGGTGCGGGGCTACGATATCCTGGGCGCGTTTCTTTCCCTCGACAACTACCTCGACAAACGGCCCAACTTTTATCCCTTCCTGATCTCGCTGGTGCATGATCTCACCGGTTATCGTCCGCTCAACGCCTACTGGCTGAACGCCGGGCTTTATCCGGTCACGCTGGGGGTGGCATATTATCTCGGCCGGCGGTTGGCCGGTCGCTGGGGCGCCTATCTGGCCGTGCTCTTGCTGGGCTCGCTGCCCCTGCTCGGGCAGAACGCGACGGGCTCCGGCATGGAGTTGTTGAATTTCTGCATGATCCTCGTCGTGGCGGCATTGGGCGGGGCGTATCTGCGCCAGCCCGATGAAACCCGGTTGTCCGCCCTCGTGCTCGGCACGGTTCTGCTCGCGCAGTCCCGCTATGAGTCCGCAATCTATGTCCTGCCCGCCGCGCTGATCATTCTGGTTGGCTGGTGGAAGTCCGGACGGGCGATCATGTCCTGGTCGGCGGTGGTCGCGCCGCTGCTGTTCATCCCGTTTGCGCTGCAAAACAAGGTGCTGAGCAACACCCGTTGGATGTGGGAACTGAAGGAAAATCAGGACTCGCGTTTCAGCACGGAATATCTCTCCAAAAACCTCACCGGCGCGAAGGAATTCCTGTTCAACACCTCTCAGAGTTTCGGCAATTCCCTGATTCTGACCCTGCTCGGCCTGCTGGCGCTCGTCTGGCTCGTCTGGCATCTGCTCCGGTGGCGCCCGCCGTTGCGGGAGATCGCCGGCGAGCGGCTTGCCCTCTTGCTTCTGGGACTCGGGGCCGTCGCGAACACGGTCCTTGTCATGTTTTATTACTGGTCGAGCTTCAACGATCCCATGGCGTCGCGCTTCAGCCTGCCGCTCTATCTGGTGTTCGCGTTTGCGGTCGTGACCGCCGGAGCCGTGCTGGGCCGTCGCTGGCGGGCCGTGCCCGTTGCGCTCACCGCGCTCGCCTTGCTGGCCAGTGTGTCCGCCGCCAGCCGCTTCGCTCTTCCGCTCTACTCCCACACGGGCATCGACGAGATCGAATGGGAGCGCCGCGTCGTCGCCGCCCGCGGCCCGGGCGAACGCCTGATCATCACCAACAAGTCCACGCTTCCCTGGCTCCTGCTCAAAACCCCGTCCATTCTGGTCGGCCGCGCAGGGCTGGTCGCCGACCGGGTGCAGGCCCAGTTGGAGGAGGACACCTTCAAGGAAATCCTCGTCATGCAGTCCTTCCGGCCCACGACGGTCGATGGCGACTATCAGATGGTTCCCGAGGACCGGCTGCCCAAGGGATTCGACATCGAGCCGCTGGCCGAGCGGCGGTTCGGCACCAAGCTCACGCGCATCAGCCGGTTAGTGGCCATCAACCTTTCGCTCGCGAAACCGGGCGAATCTACGGTGCGATGAAGGACCGGAAGGATAGCTTGACGCGCGGCACCGGGAACCTCCCGTGGGAATCGCAGCCACCGGAATCGTGGTGATGAGCAGCAGCACGCAGATCGCTGATTCCGCGCCGAGCCGGTTGCTTTCCCCTGGGCTGCTGCTACTCGTGTTTGTGCTGACGGGATGGAGTGTTTTTTCGCTGCGGCCGTTCGTCGGCCGCCGCCTGGGCGTGACGGATGGCGGTCCTTGGTTCGTCGATTCCTACGCCACCCTCGCCGCCAGCGACGCCGTGCGGGTCGGGCTCGATCCGTTCAAGCCAAATCCACTCGACGTCTACCATCGTCCGCACAGTTATTCGCATTGGTGGTTTTATCTGGGCGACCTGGGCCTGACCAGGCGGGACAACTTCGCGCTCGGCGGCAGCTGGGTGCTGCTGTTTCTACTGACCGCTCTGCTGCTGTTGCGGATCGCGCATTGGGGCGAGGCAGCCATGGCCGCGTTGGTGCTATTGTCGCCACCCGTGCTGCTGGCCGTGAACCGGGCGAACAACGATCTCGTGGTCTTCTTCCTGCTCGCAACCGGCCTGGTGTTTCTGCGCGCAGCCAGTCCCTGGCGGTTGGCGGTCTATTCGACCTTGGTTCTGCTGGCGACCGGACTGAAATTTTACCCGATCATCGGAGCTGCGGCCTTGTTGTTGGTGCGGCCGCCAAAAACCATGCTGCTGGTTGCGCTGGGAACGTTGGTCGCCGGCATGATCCTGCTGGCGTGGCTCTGGACAGACTTCCGCCGGGCGGTCATCCTGGCGCCGATCGAGGTCTACACTTTCGGCGCGCCGATCCTGTTTCGTGATCTGGGTTGGACCGGCCCCGCGCCGCTGCTGGCGGGAGTGCTGGTGCTGACGCTTGCTGCCGCGGTCTGCACTTGGCGCGGTTGGTCCCTCGGACTGGAAGACGGGGACTTGCGTGCCCGCCTCGCGTATGCCTGTGGCGCATTGCTGCTCGTCGGGTGTTTTTTGGCCGGCATCAGCTTCTCCTATCGGTTGATCTTCGTCATCTTTCTTGTGCCGTGGCTGTGGCGGAAGATTTCCACCTCGGCGGCGCGCTGGACTGTTTTACTGCTACTGGCGGCACTCTGGCTGGACGGGTTTTATTGCCTCGGGGCCAATATTTTCGTCGGCCCCATGCCGGAGGTGCGGCTCAAGCATCAGCAGTTGATCTGGCGCTTTTTCACCCAGCCGATCATCTGGGCCGCGATGGCCTTACTGGCGGGCTCGTTGCTCGGGATGCTGCGTTCCGCGCTGGGTAGCCTGCGTAATTCTGTCCGCCCATGAGTGCGCCGGTTCCGCCCAAGCCGAGTCTGCTCAGCCCGGGGTGGCTGCTGGCCATCGTGACGCTGACGGGGTGGATGCTATGCGTGCTCTGGCCACGCCTGCTGGTCCTGCTCGGCATTTCCAGTTACGGCATGTGGTATCTCGATTCCTACGCCGTGCTCGCGGCGGTCGATGCCGTCCGTGCGGGTATCCATCTGGCGCCGGGCGTGGCCAACCCGCTTGATCCGCTGGGCCGCGATCACAAATACTCGGACTGGTGGTTCGCCCTGCGGTGGCTGGGCCTGACACGGGAATCCAATTTCCTCGTCGGCACCACCTGGGTGGGCGCATTCGCGGTGGCGGCTTGGCGAACGGTGCGTCCCCGCAACTTTAGCGAGACCGGATGGCTGGCGGCGCTGCTGCTTTCCCCGGGCGTGCTGCTAGCGGTGAACCGGGCCAACAACGATCTCGTGGTCTTCGTCGCGCTGGCGATTTGCGGTGTGGCGGCCACCGGGACCACCTGGTTGCGGCAGATTGTGGCCATCGCCGCGCTGGTGCTTGCGACGGGGCTCAAGTTTTATCCGGCGCCGGCCGCACTGGGTTTTCTCTGGGTCCGGCCGTTGCGGCGGATGCCGATCGTGTTGTTGACCGCGGGTCTGGCGGTGGGTCTGACTCTGGCCAGCGTCTGGTCCCAGTTGAAACGCGCCCAGTTTACCTTCGAAGCCACGGTGCACACGACCGGTGCGCCTCTGCTCTGGCGTGATTTCGGCTGGCCCGATTCCACCTCGGTTTGGATCAGTGCAGCCTTGATCGTTCTGGCCGCCATGGTGCTGGCCCTAGGCAGATTCACGGTCGGACTGGCGGCGCAGGGCGATCAGCGCGAGCGGTTGCTCGCGGCGCTCGGCACCATCGTGATCGTGGCCTGCTTTGTGGCGGGAGTGAGCTATGCCTACCGGTGGATTTTCGCCCTCTGGATGGCGCTTTGGTTGTGGCGGCGGTTGGATGCGCCGGCCCCGCAACGGCAGAAGCAAACCGTGCGTCTGGGCTGCGTGCTGTTGTTCCTCTGTGTTTGGCTCGACGGCATATTCTGTCTGATGGTGAACCTCCTGCTGATGCCCATGAGTCCGGCCCGGCAGCAGGAAATCCAATTGGCCTGGCGCTTGTGGACGCAGCCGCTGCAGTGGCTGTTTATCATGCTGCTCGCCGGCTGGCTGCTCGAGGCGGCGCTCGCGACATTTCGAGAATGGCGCGCCGGACGTGCCGTGGCCTAGTTGCCGCTGCCTGCGGTGGCGACCGCCATCAGCCATCGGGAGTAGGGTCCGTTCATGGCTGCGTTCACCTCGTCGTCGCTCAGCCGGTAGATGAAGATTGAATAACCGATTACGGCCGCGGGTTGTTTCGCCCGCAGATACGCTGCCAGCCGCGCCAGGCGCAGGCCGTCGTAACGCTGCCAGCTTTGCTCGAAGGCGCGCGCCGTGCCGTTGCGCTCCAGTTCGCCGCGGATAGCGGGATTTTTCCAGTATTCCTGAAAGTAGGGCTCCTGGGCGCGCAGTGTCTGGTATTCCTTTTCGTATTCCGGGTTCCACTCACCCCGGGTGGCGCCGTAGACCTGCTGTAGATTCGTGGCACTGATGCAATAGAGGCCGGCTGCCGGTTCATACCACGGATGCAGGATCTTGAAGCCGTTCACGAAGGGCAGCTTGGTGGCCTTGATCCGGTAGTAATCAGGTTCGCCGGAGCCGAAGTAGGATAGATAGACCGGCTGCGCGGTTGGCCCGGAATTGTTATCCTGCAGCCAGCGGGCGAGTCCGGGTAGATCCTGACCCCAGTCGAGCGAACTGTCGACGAGCAGCCGGTAACCGTTGGCCGGTCCGCCGGCGAGGGCGTTGAAAAAAGCCAGATAGTGCGGCGCGACGCGCAGGTTGGCTGCGAGTTGTCCCGCCACGAGGAGCGTCGGTAACGCGATTCGCCAGAGTCCCGTGAGCGCGCCGGGCGCGGCCAGACCGCCCACGAGGATGAACAGCACGGGATAAGTTGGCAGGATGTGGCGGTGCCCGATGTTGAGTTTGCTCGCCAGTGAGAAAGCCCAGTAGGCCGTGAACAGCACCAGAAGCGGCGCCACTGCATCCAGCTGCACCGCCCGCCAGCGGCGGGCCAGCGCCACTGCGCCGGCTGCGAGCGCCACCAAAAGGGCCAGTGGAGTCTTCCACAGAAACGCCAAGGGAAAGAAACCCACCCAACCGTAAATGCTGTGTTCGCCGGCGAGGAACGCGGCGCGGGCCGCCGCCGATTGCACGACCCAGGCATAGCCGTAGAGAAACGCTTCCGGCAGCAGCCGCCACTCGCGGCAAAATTCGACGAGCCGGCCGTGAATTCCGATGTAAGGCAGCACCAGTTCCCATCTAACCGTGTATTGGTCCGCGGGCGGCACGTTGGCGGCGAAACCCGAGTAACGGAATCCGTAGAAGGCCCAGATGATCACCAGCGCCACCGTGGCGTGGCCGGCGATCGACAATGGACCGAGTCGCCACCAGCGCGAGCGGTTGGCGGCCGGTTCGCGCCCCACGCGCCACGCGAGCAGCACCAGCATCATGGGGGGCAGCAGCACGGCCGAGTATTTGGCCACGCACGCCAGACCGAACACGACGGCGCTCAACAGGCCGTTGCGCCAGGTCGGTGCGACGAGGTGCCGCCAGAACGCCCCGACGGAGGCCAACAGGAAGAAAACGGCCGGGATGTCCGATGTCGTCAGCGCCGCGTGCGCGAGGATATTGGGGCAGAGCACATAGAACGTGAGCGACAGGAAGCCCGCCGCGGTGCCAAACAGTTTCCGCGCCCAGCAAAATACCAGCAAGCCGGTGGCGACGGAGAAGAGCGTCATCAATGCGCGGCCGGCCATCAGCATCGGCCAGTGATCGTGGCCGGTTTCGTAGAAAAACTGGTGGCCGACCACGGAGCCGTCCGAGGTGCGCCAGTAGATGTTGTTTTCCAATGGCGGCGGCGGCGTGTTCATCAGCCACGCGGGCAAAGCCGCCACGCGTTGCGGCAGGTTGCCGTTTTCGGGCTGGATGCGGTAATCGCCGTATTGGTTGTAGAAATAGCCGCCGGTCAGATGGAGCAATTCGTCAGCGGTCACGCTCTCGCCCGACACCGCCCAGAGCGCCAGGCCGACGTGCAGCACGAGCAACGCGGCCACCCCGGCGGCGATCAGACGCCGATGACGCGGCGCGACGGGAAGGACTGGAGTGGTGGCAGGCAAGCGGAGCGGTGGCAAAAAAGTGTAAGAGTCTGGGACAGGGTGCAAGCGCGCCGGAGCGGACGACGCGCTGTCAGGTTTGATGTGCTCGCTTTGCACGGCCCCGGTGGTAAGGTTATGCGTGCCTCCCGTCGTGTGCAACTCCCCGTCGGAAGAACCATACCGACCGGGCTGGCTCGCACTGGCGGGATTGATCGGTTTGGTTTTCTGGCCAGTGCAAGGTTTCGACTTTGTCCGGTGGGACGACGACATCAACATCACGCAAAATCCGCTGCTGACGGAACCGTGGTCCTGGTCTCTGGCCGGAAAATTCTTCGTGGGCGACCAGGCCCTGCGGTTCGAACCGCTGCACTGGCTGTGCTTCCGGTTGCTGCATGCTGTTTTTGGTTTTCACCAGGGTGCTTGGCATGCTTTCAATTTGGGTCTGCATATCACGGCGACGGTTTTGTTTTACGTTGTGCTGGGCCGATTGTTCCGCCGCTTCGCGCCGGACGGGTCAGATTTCAAGATCGAATGGGGCGCCTGGTTCGGTGCTGCGCTTTGGGCGTTGCATCCGCTGCGGGCGGAAGCAGTGGCCTGGGTGACGGCGTCGACCTACCCGTTGACCGCGGTGGGCCTCCTCGCTTCTTTCGCCTGCTATCTCCGGGCCGGGGAAGGGGCAGTATCGTCGCGCCGCTGGCTGGTGTTGGCGTGGGTGTTTGCCGTGGCCGCTTATGGCAGCTACCCGGTGGGCGTTACCTACGGACTCTGGCTGGTGGTCGTGGACCGCTGGTTGCCGTCGGTGGGTCCACGGGACGAGGGCCGGTGGAATCCGGGCTGGAATCCGGCTTGGGTGGCCAAGCATGCGTGGTTTCTCGCCCCGGCTGCTCTGGCCGTGGGTGTGACCCTATGGAGCCGTTTTACGGCCCCGGGCATATTCACCGTGGCGCCGACCGTGGCTTCCGTCGGTATTCTGAGTCGTCTAGTCATGGCACTGGCCTCACTCACCTACATGGTCGGTGCTTTTTTCTGGCCAGTGGATCTGACGCCCGACCGTCCACCGCTGGAGGTGAGCGGCGGGGTCCTGCTGCAGGTGATGGCCTTGCTCGCGCTACTAGCACTCGCCTATGCGTGGCGCGAACGGCAGCGGCATGCGGGCCGGGCGCTGGTTTGCTTCGGCTTCGTTATGGCGGCCATTCCGTGTCTGGGTTGGACGGAAATCCCGACCTGGCCGGTCGATCGTTACACCTACATTGCACACCTGGTGCTGATCGGCGGGCTGGCCGGGGGAATGGTTCGCTGGGCCGGCGCGATCCGGTCGCGGCAGATTGTCGGCGGAATCCTGGCGGTCGGTCTGGTGGCGGCCAGCATCCGGGGCGTCCGGGCGCAGACGATGATCTGGCACGACAGTCGCACGCTGTTTACGCAGATGGAACAGGAACCGGATTTTGCGGACAGCCCGCGCCAGGAAGGCCATATCTATTTTCTCTGGGGGCTTTCCGAGGCGGCCTCGGACCGGCCGGCTCGCGCCGCCGAACTCTTTAACCGGGCCCAGCAGGTGTATCTCGGCGCCATCCGTGTCGCCGTGGCACGTGCGGATTATGTCGAGGCGTTGTCACTGTCGACACACCTGGCGCATAATTTCACGCTCACGCCGGTCATGCTGCGGGAACGGGGTGCTTGGCTGCTGAGGTTGGGACACAAGCCGGAGGCGCTGGTCGAGTTGCGCGCGGCCCGACTGGCCATGCCGAATGATCTACGGGTAAAGACACTGCTTGATGAGGCGCGACAATGAACAGGTGCTTTCCGTTCAGACACGGCTGAGGCGGGCAAGAAACGGTGTTTCCAGCTCGGGCGCTCAGAGGAGTGCGCCGCGCAGAGCGTCGCAGGTGTAGTCACACTGCTCACGCGTCATCTCGGGGAACATCGGCAGCGAAAGAATCGAGCGGGCGGCGTCCTCGGCCTGGGGGAAGGCACCGGCCTTGTAGCCGAGTTCGGCGTAGGCCTTCTGGAGGTGGATCGGAATCGGATAATGCACGACGGTCTGCACGCCGCGCTCAAGCAGTTTCCTCGCGATGACATCGCGGTCGTGCCCGGGGAAGCGGACGACGAACAGGTGGTAGGCGTGACGGCCGCACCATGGCATTTCCTGCGGCAGCACGACCTCCGGACAATCGCGCAGGTTCTCGCGATACCACGCGGCGACATGCTGACGCTGGTCGTTCCAGCGCGGCAGGTGCCCGAGCTTCACGTGCAGGATGGCGGCTTGAAGCGTGTCGAGCCGTGAGTTGTAGCCTTGGATCTCGTGATGGTATTTCACCACCGAGCCCCAGTTGCGGAGCAACCGGAGTTTCTGCGCGAGGGCGTCGTCATTCGTCGTGACCGCGCCGGCGTCACCGAAGGCCCCAAGATTCTTGCCTGGATAAAAACTGAATCCCGCCCCCGTGCCGAGCGTGCCGCAGTAACGTCCGTCCGCCAGCTTGGCGCCGTGCGCCTGGGCGGCGTCCTCGATGAGGTGCAGGCCGTGCTTGGCGCAGAGCGGGGCGATGGCCGCGATGTTCGCCGGCTGACCGTAGAGATGCACGGGCATGACTGCCTTGGTGCGCGGCGTGATGGCGGCGGCGATGGCTGCGGGATCGATCAGATAATCCTCCAGCCGGCAATCCACGAGCACGGGCTTGGCGCCAGCGTAGGAGATGGCTTCGGCCGAGGCGATGAAACTGTTGGCCACGGTGATGACCTCGTCGCCGGGCCCGATGCCGAGACCGCGGCAGATGAACTGCAGGGCGTCCGTGCCCGAGCCGAGACCAACGGCATGCCGGCTGCCGATGGAAGCGGCAAAGGCCGCCTCGAACTCGGCGCATTCCTTGCCGTGGATGAACTGGCAATGGTTGAGCACGCGGTCGATGACCTGGTTGAGCTCGGGGCGGATCTGCGCCGTCTGTAACGGCAGATCCTGGAAGGGAACTTTGAACTGGCCGGACATGAGATTAGGAGCGTCGCTCCTCGCGCCAGAGTTTCCAGAAAGAAAACAATCCCGTCAAGGTGCGCCACATGACCTTGAAACGCGAGGCCGACGCCACGCCACCGAGCCGTTGCTTCATGACGACATCGACCTCGGCGAAGGTCGCCCCGAGATCGCGCAGTCGCACGAGGGCCTCGACGAGCATCGGAATGCCACGTTGCGTGAGGCTGATACGGGCAAAGAGGGAGCGCCGGTAGGCGTGAATCCAATTCACGTCGCGCAGTTGCAGGCCGAACAGGGTCGAGACGAGCTTCGGGTAGAGCCAGGCGTTAAACCGCATGAGCGGATTGTAGCCCAACCGCGCCTGTCGGACCCCAACGATGACGTCGGCCTTGCCGAACTGCTCGGTGTAAGGCGCAAGGTCCGCCGGATCGGCGGGCATGTCGGCCGGCCAGAGCATCAGGTATTCGCCGGTCGCCAGTTGCACTCCGGTGCGGAATGCGCCACCGATGCCCTGGTTGGCCTGATGCCCGGCAATCACGCCGGGCAGCTCCCGCGCGAGTTGGTCCGCAATCTCCGCCGTGCGGTCGCGACTGCCGTCGTTGACGACGATGATCTCGGCCGACACGTGCAGGACCGCGAGCGCGTCGTGCAACTGACGCACGCAGCCGGCGAGGAGCGCTTCCTCGTTGAAGGCGGGCAGGACGACGCTCAGCGCGACCGGCGGCGGACTCATGCGCGCGGGCGGACCAGCCGGGCGGGCACGCCGGCGACGGTGGCGCCGGACGCGACATCCTTCAGCACGACCGCACCGGCGCCGATCATCGCGCCCTCGCCGATGGTGATGCCGCCGAAGATCAACGCGCCCGAGCCGATCGAGGCACCGCGCTTGACGGTGACGCGCTCCATTTTCCAGTCGCCCGTGCCGGCGGTGGCGGTGCGCGGATTCCGGTCGTTGATGAACATGACGCCGTGGCCGACGAACACGTCGGCCTCGAGGGTCACACCAGAACAGATGAAAGTGTGGCTTTGGATGCGACAGCGCGGGCCAACCTCTACGTCGCGTTGGATCTCCACGAAGGTTCCGATCATGGCGTCGTCACCGATGCGGCAGCCGTAGAGGTTGATGAAGGCGTTGAGCCGGACGCGCTCGCCGAGCACGACATCGGGCGTGATGCGATAAAGCGGGGAGTCGGGACGCTCGGTCATACGGCGGCGACCTTGGCGGCCTGGCCACGGTTCTTGAGGGATGTGAGCGCGGCCTCCATCGCGAGCACGACAGCAAGGCCCATGCGCGCATCGGAGGCGGGGGTGCGACGCGTGCGCACGCAGTCGGCGAACTCGGCGTCCTGCTTCATGAGGGGTTCGGAGAGCTTGACCTTCGGGATGGTGATCTGGCCATCGCGGAGGATCATGTGGAATTCGCCGAACGAGGCGTAGTGGTCGGCGGTGACGCCCTTGTCGTAATAGCGGATCGGCTCGAGGTTGTTCATATCGTCCCAGACGGCCATCTTGTGGTCGCCGACGATGGTGAGCTGGCGGACCTTGCGCGGATTCAGCCACGAGGTGTGGGCGTGGCACACGACGTTGCCGGGATAATAAAGGGTGAGGAAGCCGACGTCCTCCACGTTCTTTTGCAGGACGCAGTTTCCGGTGGCGGAGACCTCGAGCGGCTGCGCGCCGAGGAGAAAATTGAAGATCGAGATGTCGTGGCTCGCGAGGTCGAAGATGGCGCCGACATCCGTGCGCACAGGGCCGAGGTTGGTGCGCACGGCGTCCATGTAGTAGATGCGGCCGAGCTCGCCGCGGTCGAGGTCCACCTTGAGGTGCAGGACGCCGGAGTTGTAGAGGAAGACGTGCCCGACCATCAGGATGCGGTCGTGCTTGGCCGCGAGTTCCATGAGTTCGCGACACTCGGCAGAGGTGCGGGCGAGGGGCTTTTCGCACAGGACGTCCTTGCCGGCCTCGAGGGCGGCCTTGACGAGCGCGTAGTGCGTGCCGGTGGGCGTGGCGATCACGACGGCATCGATGTCCGCCGCGCCGGTGATGTCGGCGGCGTTTTTCGTGACTTGAACGCTGCGGAAAAGTTTTTGGGCGGCCTTCAGGCGCGTGTCGGAGGCATCGCAGACCCGCACGACCTCGGTGCCGTCGATCATACTGAAATTGCGCACGTGGTTTGGGCCCCACTGGCCGAAACCGATCACGCCGATACGCACGGGAGTGGACGGGCTGCTCATCAGGCCAAGATTCGCGTCGGGCAGGGGAGGCTGTCGAGTGCGAAGTCCATGCGGAGTTTGTTTACCAGCCTTTGACCGGGCCTTCGAGCGCGGTGCGCAGGTCGGCGTCATTCAGCCGGAAAATCAAAATGGCGTGGCCGGCGTTGGCGTCGGGCGCACGGGTCTGGAGGTATTTGCAGAGCCGGGCGAATCGCAGCAATTCAAGCTGCACGGGCGGCGTAGCGGGATCGCGCCATGGCTGTTCCCAAGACTCGCGCCAGGGTCCGCGATAATCCGAATACACCTCGGAAAGAGAGGTGGCGCTGATGCAGTAAAGGCCGGGCTGGTATGCGTAAGGTTGGAAGGGCGGGACGGCGAGATTCACGCCCGGCAGAAAGTGAGTGGGTTTCACTCCGTAGTGCGGTGGCCACGCGCTGCCGAAATAGGAAAGGTAGACCGGTTCACCGGCCCGCTGATTTTGCGCCAGCCAGTCGCGCAGCGACGGCAGAGCCTGACCCCAGTCGAGCGAGCTGTCGACCACCAGGCGGTAGGCGCGGTCTGGTCCGCCCGACGCCACGTTGAAAAAGGCCAGATAGTTGGGCCGCACGGCGGCGGATTCCACGGCGTGCACGAGCAGCAGGGCGATGGCCAGCTGCTGCCAGCGGCGGCCGGTGGCTGCGAGCCCGCCGAGGGCAACGAACAGGAGCGGATAGATCGCGAAAATGTGGCGGTGGCCGATGTTCAGGTGGCTGGTAAGCGCGGTGATTCCCACCACGATGCTCAGGACCAGCAGGGGCGCGGCGCGCAGGCCGGTGGAGCGACGAGCGGGAGACTCAAGCCGGCGGAACTTGAACAGCGCCGTGACCAGTGCCAGCAGCAAGGCGACGAGCATGCCGACGGGGGTTTTCACCAGAAACAGTGTTGGGAAAAACTGCCACCAGCCGTGCAGGCTGTATTCGCCCGCGAAGAACGCCGGGCGCGCGGCCTCGCCGGCAAAGACGTTGGCCAGACCGTAGAGCCAGGCTTGCGGGAGCAAATGCCATTCCGCCGCGAAGGCCAGCAACGGACCCTTGGCGCCGGACAGCTGCAGCATCTGCGGCCAGGACCACGCGAAACGGTCGATTTCCGGTGTGCCGGAGCCGTGCGCGGCATAGCGGAAGGAATAAAACCCCCAGACGATGAATACCGCCGCCGCTGCTTGGACGAGACAGAGGAGACAATTGCTCCCGAGCCGCCGCCAGCGCAGACTGGCTGCCGCCCGGCCCACGGCATCGACGACGAGGAGGACGGCGAAGATGGGAGCGATCAGCAGGCCGTTGAATTTCGCCACGAGCGCCAGGCCGCTGCACAAGCCGGCGATGGCTCCGGAGCGCAGGTTGCGGCGCTCAAGGTGTCGCCAGAAATACCACGCGGCGAGCGTGAGGCAGAGCGCGCCAGCGACATCCGACGTGGCCAGGGCGCTGTGGGCGAGGAAATCCGGGTAGAAAACATAGAAACCCAGCGCAACTAACCCGCCGACGTCGCCATGCCAGCGCCGCGCCACCATGAAAATGAACGCTCCCAACGCGACGCCGAACAGGGCGTTCAACGCCCGCGCTCCGAGCAGCATCCGGTCGGTCGGATTGTCCATGCCATAGAGAAAATCCCAACCCAGCTGCCAGTAGTCAGAGACGCGCCAGCGGGCTTTGTCCATGGGGAAACGCGCGCCCAAAGCCAGCGGCGCGAGCCCGTGCACGCGCTGAGGCAGGTTGCCGTTTTCAAAATGCATGCGGTAGTCGCCGAATTGGTTGTAGACGTAACCGGCGGTGATGTGCGGCAGCTCATCGGAAGTCTGGCTCCAATGGCGCGAGGCGGAGACCGCCTGCCACCAGAAGAGGCCCAGCAGAAGGACGGCCAAGGTCGGCGCGAGCCGGCGGGTGGGGGAGGACGATGAGGGGAGCGATGCCAAGCGAATACCTTTGCCGAGCGTGGGCGCGATGGCTCACATGGGCAAGCTCTCACCCGTGACCGACCTTTCCGCCCTTTGCCTCTTTCTTGGTGGTGCCGTGACGATGGGCATCGCCACTTGGTCTTGGGTTTGCGCGGCCGGATTGGACCGGCGGGGATTGGCCGAATCCACCCTCGGTTGGGGTATGCTCGCGCTGGCGTGGATTGCCGGCGCAGGTGTGCTCCTCGGGGCCACGGGTGGGCTGGGCCGGATGGGATTCTTCTGGCTGCACGCGAGCGGCCTGCTGCTCACCGTGATTTGGCGGCGAAGGTATTTCCCGGACGACTGCCGGCGGTGGCAGGCATGGCTGGCGGGATGGCGCGGCTTGATCGGAGGTGGAACCACCGAAGGTCGGATCACCGCCGGATTGCTGTTGTTGTTGCTTATTCTGGCGATGCTGGCCGCGCAGGCCGAGCCCGTGGTGTTCGATGCACTGACTTACCGGCTGTCGCGCGTCGGGCAGTGGTTGCAGGACGGACGGGTTGCGCACTACGCGACCGACGATCCACGATTGAACTACATGCCGGTGGTGGCGGATCTTGTCGTTGCCTGGTTGCTAGGAGCGACAAACGCGGGATTTCGCCTCGCTCCGCTGAGCCAGCTGGCGGGTGGTGGTCTGTTGCTTGGCGCGACCTTCGGGCTTGCCCGGCTGGCGGGATTAGGTCGGTGGCCTGCGCTGGGCGCCGTGGCGGTGCTGCTCGGCATGGCCAACGTGGCGGTGCAGTTCACCACCATTCAGAATGATCTGTTGGTCGCGGGGATTTTTTCCGCGAGTTATTTCCTCTGGCACCGAGCGCTGCTTCGTAGCGAGGGATCCTGGGTGGCCGGCATAGGCGTCGGTTTGGCGGCGGGGGCCAAGGGCACCTTGTTTTATCTCGCGCCGGGAGCGGTGTTGTGGACGGGCTGGTTGATCTGGCAACAGCGCAGGAACTGGCGGGCGCTGGTCCCCACGGCTGGCGGGGCGCTGCTGGCCGGTTTGCTTTTTTTCGCCCCGGTCTGCTGGCGAAATCTCGCGACCTACGGCGAGCCGTTCGGACCGCACGAAGCCATGGTGCTGCACCATGGGGAACCGCTGACGCCACAGCAGCGGTTGCACAAGTTGGGAATCAACCTCGGCACCTCGGCCGTGCAGCTGCTCGACCCGAATTCGCAGCCGTATTGGTGCCAGGAATGGTGCCGCGCCGCCGGGCGAAGCCTGTTGCCCTTCTTGCCGGACAAGGAGGATCGCGATGTCTTTGCCCACTATCCGCGGCGGGACCAGGTGGAGTTGATCATGAGCCTGCACGAGCCGGACGCGGATCTCGTGAGCTGCGGTGTGCTGGCGGTGGTGCTGTTCGTCGGCGGGTTGGTAGTGGCAGCCGTGCGGCGGAATCGCGACCGGGGCGCCGCGCAAGTGCTGATCTGGGCTGCCGGCGTGGTCATTTATGTCCTGACGCAGCATGCCATCGTGCAGTGGCATCAGTGGGCGTTTCGCTTCATGGTGCTGGCGGCGCCATGGCTGGCGGTCGTGGGTGCGTGGGGTCTCGGTCAGCTCGGCCGGCGGATGCAAATCATCGTGTGGACCGTGGTCATCGGATCAGCTGTGCAGGTGTTCGCCGGTGTGCAGGCTCAAGCCAACCAAGCCGCTTGGCAGGCGATCACGCGGCCGGATCGCGCGTTCTCCCATTTTCTTTACGGCCAATGGCGCGAATGGACCGGTGGGCTCGCGCCGGCCTCTGCTCCGCTGAACGTGGCGTTGCCAAACAACGAGCCGCTGGCGGCATTCTATCGCCAGCCAGCGGAGCGGTTCGTGCAGCTCGCGCGGGTGCCGGATGAATCGTTCCGCACGGCAGAGCAATACCTGCGGGGCAAGCCCGGTTGGGTTGTCGTGCCGGCGGCGAGATTCATGGGCCACGAGGGGCGCGTGCGCGGTCGTGCCTACCGGTATTTCGGGCAGGATGGCAGCAGCCCATACAGTTTGGCGGCCTACCGGAATCTGAGGCCGGGCGAGGAACCTGCATCGATGCTCTATCGGTCGCTGCACACGGCGGGAAAAAATTGTTCGACGTGGGATTTGCTCGTGCGCAGCTGGCGCGAAACGGTGTCGCTGCGTTTGCATGCTCCGAACGACGGGGCATGGAGCTTCGTCATCATGATGGAAGGCAGCCGGCAAATCGGTCGTTTGGCGGCGGATGAAACATGCGCGGTATCCCTGCGGGTGCCCGTCGATCGTGTGGCCAAAGTGCGCATCGATTTTGAAGCGGCGAACACACCGTCAGACGCGGTGGCCGTCCCGACCGTGGAACTGGTGTCCGATGGGGAACCGTGAGTTTACCTTGCCCCGCCGGGAACGCTCGACTGACATGATCTGACCGCATGAATGCCGACGAATATTCCAACCTGGGCCGCGTGGAGCGCGAGCACTGGTATTATGCCGGCAAACGGGAACTGGTGTGCAAGTGGTTCGAACGCACGGGCGGAATCTCCCGCGAAAGCCTGTTGCTCGACTGCGGCGCCGGCACGGGTCTGTTCGCGGAGATGATGCGGAGCGTCTGCCGGGTGCGCGTGCTCGACGACCACGCCGAGTCGCTCGCCATCCTGCGAACGCGCTTCACTTCGGACGAGATTGTCGAAGGCTCCGCGACGGCCATTCCTTTGCCGGCGAACGCGGTTGATTGCGTCACGGCGCTCGATGTTCTGGAGCATATCGCCGACGATCGCGGCGCAGCAGCTGAAATATTGCGGGTGCTGCGGCCAGGTGGCGAGGTGGTTATCACGGTCCCGGCGATGATGTCGCTGTGGGGCTATTGGGACGAGGCATTGCATCATCACCGTCGTTACAACGCGCGGGAGCTGCAGGCGCTTTTTCCGGATGCCGCATGGGAGACTTTGCACCTGAACTACACCAACGTGGCGGTCTTTCCCGCCGTGTGGGCGGTCCGGCGCTGGCAGCGGTGGCGCAATCCCGGGACGGCCAGCCGCATGGAGGACATGATGCCACCGGCGTGGCTGAACACGATGCTGCAATGGCTGTTCGTCCGGCTGGGCCTCGTGCGGGGCGTCAAGTTCCCCTTTGGCGTGAGCTTGCTGCTTGTGGCGCGCAAACGCGTCAGTCGGTGAAGCGGGCTTCGGCCAGTAGTTCGCCGTTGGCGTCGCGCACGTAGAGCACGGCGTTGCGACGGTCGAACATTGGCGCCTTGTCCAAAGACAGAACCAGACGGACCAGTGGCGGCAGGGGTTGCGCCCAGGCGGTATCGTTGGGCGGCGTCAAGACGCGGCCAGTGAGATCAAGTCCGAGCGCCGAAAGTGCGCCGTTGGACTTGTCCCAGCGTCCGAGCGTCCGTGGCGTTTCATCCAACGTGGCCAGTTCGATGCGGGCGATGGTCCGCCCCGCCGGGACGGCGGTGGTGATTTCAAGCCGGGCAGGTGCGAGGCCAGGTTGTGGAACGTCTAGATGCAGGAGTTCGGCGGTGCCGAGCCGAGCGATCTGCCGTCCGCGCCGGACCCAGAGTTCGTATTGCTGCAGGCCGAGAACCTTTTCGAAGTTTTGGCGAAGATATTCCTCCAGCGGGCCGGTGGTCGAAAATTTGTGGTCGGCGAGGAAATCCAGCAAACCCCGTTGGACAATGATCACGGGCCGAGCGCTGCGGGTGAGGGCGGTCGCGATGTCGTCTTGCTGGCCTGGCGTCAGCAGCGTGAACCAGTGCGTGGTGTCGGCGAGTGTCGGTGGCGGCAGCCGGGTCCAGGTGTTGAAGCTGAACATGCCGGGCAGCGAAAAAAGCATGTCGCCGTGCGCGGTGGCGTTGAGCGTGAGAATGCGGAGGGCGCTCGCGAAATTCTCGGGCAGGCGCAGATCCTCCGCGCCGGGGAGAAGCAGTGGCCGGCTGGCAGCATAACGCTGTTCGCCGAGCGCAACGAGCCGCCCAGTGACGCCGGCGGCGAGACAAAGGCACGTGGCGCCGAGAATGAAGGGAAGCCGGTTCAGTTGGCGGGCCGCGACGTAACGGCCGGTGTCATGCAGGCCGAGTGCCATGAGCGGGACGATCAGAAACGTGCCCCAGGCGACCTGGCTGCCGGCGACCGGATAGGCGTGAAGATATTGCAGCACCAGGAGGAGCCCGATCCAGGTCGCGGCCCGAGGCGAAGCGTCGTTCTTATCGTCGGGAACGAGCCGCACGGCAAAAATCCACGCCAGCGGCACCAGGTAGGACATGGTAAAACTGAAGTTGGTGAAGGGCAGCCATTCGAAGCAGGTGATGCAGTAAACCAAGACGAGGACCAGTCGGAGTGACACAATGAGCCAGCTCAGCCGTCCATTGCGATCGAGCCAAACGAGCCCGGCCAGCATCAGGGAGACTCCGCCGGCCAGCGTCGCACCCGGTTTCCAGGCCGGGGCGAAACTGTAGACACCGGGATGGCGCAGCGGTCCGAGCAGGATTCCGTCGAGCAACTCGGGCAGATTCGTGCCGCGCAGACAGACGGCAACGATCACCAGGGCGCCGAGACCGACCGCGGCAACTGTGCCCCACGTCGCTTGCGACCAACTGGTGAGCGGCTGCCGGTCCCGCCACGCGGCTGCGAGCATGGTCACGGCGGCGATGACGGCCAGCGCGCAGAACAAGCGGCCCCAGGTGTCGTCCAATTTGGCGCGCATCAGGGCGATCGGAAGCAAGGCGAGCAAGCCGCCTGAAATCAGGGTCGCGCTGCGGGCGTGGCGCAGGTTTTTCAAGTGAGCGGCAAACCAGGCGCCGGTGGCCGCCAGAAAAAACACGCCGACATTGATCTTGGTCAGCAGCAGGGCCGCACCGAGCAGGCCGGCAGTAACCGCGAGGGCGGTCAGCGCGCGGCGCTCGATCAGCATGGCGCCGAGCCACGCGCCGAGGGCGACGAGCGCGGCGATCAGCCCGCCGGGATGCAGCGGTTCGCTCACCATCAACCAGAGGTGGAAAAAGGTCAGGCCGAGGGTGAAACCGGTTAGCGTCACCATCCGCGTTTGTCGCCAGATCAGATGCGCGGAAGCGCCGGCCGTCGCCAGCCAGCACAGCAGGGTGATGAGCCGGCCGTTGGTGTTGGTGAACGCGTAGCCGAGCACGCGATGCCCGAGGTCGTGCAGGGCGTAGAAGAACGGACCGTATTGGCTGTAGACCTGTGCATAGAGGCCGCCGTGAGCCGAGTAGTTCTTCAGCGAGATGAGGACGTAGCCCTCGTCATCGTAGGCCATGAAGACTGTGAAGAGCAGCCAGTAGGCGGTCACCGCCAGCAGGGCTCCGGCGATCCACAGGAGAAAAATGCCGAGCCGTCTAGCCAAGGCCGGTCTTGTGTTTGATGAGGTAGGTGGGGCGTTGCTTCACCTCATCATAGACGCGCGCCAGATATTCACCGAGCACGCCGATGCCGATGAGCTGCACGCCGCCGAGAAACAGCACGAGGGTGACCAGTGTGGTGAAGCCGATCTGCGCGATTTCGATGCCGAGCAGACGGCGCACGATGAAGAAGACCCCCAACGCGAAACCCACCGCACTGACGAAACCGCCGATGTAGGTGAGCAGCCGCAGCGGCAGGTAGGAAAAGCTGAACACGCCGTCAAAGGCGTAGCGCATCAGCCGGAGCATCGTCTGCTGCGGCTTGCCGGCGGCGCGTTCCTGCCGGTCATAGACGATCTCCGCGGTGCGGAATCCCACCCAGGCGCGCAGGCCGGGAAAGTAGCGGTTGCGCTCGGGGAGCCGCTTGAGGGCGTCCACGGCGGCGCGATCCATCAGGCCGAAGGTGCCGGCGTTGGATGCGATGGGAAAATCGGAGACGCGGCTGAAGCACGCGTGAAAAAGGTTCATGCCCAGCCGCCGCGGACCGGTTTCCTGCCGGGTGCGGCGGACGGCGCGCACGACCTCGGCGCCGGCGCGCCATTGGGCCACCAATTCCGGGATGCACTCCGGCGGATCCTGCAGGTCGGCGTCCATGGTGACCACGGCGTCGCCCGGCGCATGGGCCAGGCCGGCGGTGATGGCCGCCTGAAACCCGAAATTGCGGCTGAATTCGATCAGGCTGAAGCGCGGGTCGCGGGCGGCCTGCGCACGGATCAACTCGGCGGAACGGTCGCGGCTGCCGTCGTCCACCAGCAAGGCGCGCCATTGCACCCCGGGATTATGATCGAACACGGCGGTTAGGCGGGCGAGCAGTTCGGGCAGCACCGGCTCCTCGTTGAAAATCGGGATGACAACCGTGACAGCGGACTGGCTCATGGGACCGGACGATTGATGACAGGGTTGGCCGGCGTGGCGAAATTAAAAAACTGTGAGCTTCAGCGTTCCGTCCGGTGATCGTAGCCATCAGCCCGGTCTGAATTCTGAAACAGGAGGGCCGGCGACGGGTGGTCGGGCACGGTCGCCGGTTGCGCGAGCTGGATGAGCTTGATGGCGGGTTCGTGCGCCCGCAGCAGCGTTCTCTCGCGCGGGGTGTGGCCCTCGTATTGGTAGGGGAGGTAGGCCAGGGGATGCGGAAAGGACAACAAAACCACACCTGCAGGATAGCCGAGGTAATCTCGCACCGGATAGAGCCTCTGGGCGTTCACAAGTGCCAGGTCCGGTCGCGTGACCGGTAGCGCCAACGGCCGGTAGATCGTGCCGCTGAACGACACCGCATGCTTGGTCACGCCGAATCGTGGCAGGAGGGCGAATTCGATGTCGCGGGGGAAGACACGCGTGAAGTGCGGGACGAAATTGCCCAGCGCCGCCACGATCACGAGCGTGAGCACCCAGGGTCGCAGATTGGGGCGGGCCAGCAACAGGGCTTGACAGGCATAGCCGCCGGTCAGGCAGAAGAACGGCACCAAGGGCCGGACCGTCCGTGCATACACGACGAATTGGTGCAGGCCGGTGGACGCCAGGACCGGCAGCAGCCAAGTGGCCGCCAGCAACACCAGCCAGCGGCGCAACCGGCGTGCGTCCGCGTCGGCGGACCATGCGCGGCGCAGGGCAAAAACGGTTCCGAGCGCGACGATCAGCCCGGGCCAGCCTTCGGAATGCCAGAGATATTCCCCGGCGAGCGACCAACCTTCGGCAAACAATCCCTGCAGCACCGTGTGGCTGAAGCCGATCGTTTGCCGACAATAGAAGGCACCGCCGGCGACCAAGCCAGGCGCCAGCAATCCGGCGAGCGAAGCCAGAAATCCCACGGCCCACCACCCGCCGGCCCGCCACATTGAGTGCAAACCGCCTTGGGAAAGCAGGAGGGCGAGGAGAGCCACCGGCACGAGAAACCAATAACCATTGTAGAGCGCAAAGGTCAGCGCCGCCAGAGCGCCGCTGAGCATTAGCCGGCGCCAGGAGGAGCCGGCCATGGCGAAATAAATCGCACCCAGGGCGGCCGAGAGCGCGCAATCGTAGGGCAAGAGGTGCCGCGAATAATAGAAGAGAGTGTTGGAAGCCGCGGCCAGGAGCGCGGCCCCCAGTGCCTCGATTTCGTCGGCGCCACCGGCTCGTGCCAGGCGGTGCACCAGCCAGATGTTCAGCACGGAGAACAACGAGAGCACGGCAGCCGCCAGCGGCGCGGAGGCATAGATATTCTGCGGCTGCGACCAATCGCCTTGCCCGGTGAAGTGCGCCAGCGCATGTTGCAGTGCGGCCGCCAGGGTGTTCACGTAGTTGAAGGCCGCGTGCTCGGGCCACTTGAGCTGCTCCCGCAACCCCGTCCAGTCACCGGTCCGCAGCGTCTGGTAGATGGCCACGCCGCGCTCGTAGCGTTCTTCGTCGGCAAAGAAAAACTGACCGCCCTGCAAGGCCAGCCTGATGCGCAGCAACGCCGATACGACCAAGATGGCGGGCAGAATGTTGCGATAACGAAAAAAGGACGTCATCCGGAGAACCGCGCGGTGGCGAAGAGCGAGGAGGGATATATTCAATGCTAAGCATGGCGCATTTGCGCCGGCAAAGAAAGCCTGTGAACGCGTCCAATCTCAGGCCGGCGTCACGGCGCGGAGACGAGCCGGTCACGGATGGTTGCTCAAGGCATCGGCAGGGACACTGGTTAGCGAAACAGATTGTATTTCACGATGGCGTAGATCGCGCGGAAGCCGTCGCGCCAGCCGATTTTCTTCCCCTCGGCGTAGGTGCGGCCGTAATAGGAGATGCCGACCTCGTAGATCCGGCATTCCTTGAGCGCGGCGACCTTCGCGGTGATCTCCGGTTCGAACCCGAAGCGGTTTTCCTCAATCGTGATTTTCTGGAGCACCTCGCGACGAAACACCTTGTAGCAGGTTTCCATGTCCGTGAGGTTGAGATTTGTGCCCATGTTCGAAAGCAGGGTGAGGATGCGGTTGCCCACCATATGCCAGAAATAGACCACCCGGTGTGCCTCCGCTCCCATGAAGCGCGAGCCGAAGACCACGTCGGCCTTGCCGTCGAGGATCGGCTTGAGCAAGCGCGGGTATTCCTGCGGGTCGTATTCCAGGTCGGCGTCCTGCACGATGACGGTGTCGCCGGTCGCGGCGGCGAAGCCTGTGCGCAACGCCGCGCCTTTGCCTTGGTTGACGTCGTGGTAGATGATGCGGGTGACCAGCGGCTCGATCTCGGCGCGCAGGATGTCGCGCGTGCCATCGGCGGAGCAGTCATCCACCACGATGATTTCCTTGTCCGCGACCGGCGCCGCGCGAACCGCGTCGACGATGGTGCGGATGGTTTTCCGCTCGTTGTAGCAAGGGATGACGATCGAAAGCTTCATGCTGAGAGGCGCCACGCTAGCGTGGCACTCCAGTGAGGAAAGCCTAATTCACCCCGGCGGGCAGGCGGTCGCGGCGCACGTAGACCCGGACGCCGTCCCACTCCCCCGCGGACCGGTAATTTTGGTCCACCCAGTCGCGCAGGAGCGGAAAAACCTCGTGGCCCCACCTCCGATCTTGAAACCGGAAATTGCCGGGACCGACTGCGTCCACGAAAACCGGAGGGCGGGCGGCCTGCAGGTCCCCGAGATAGCGTCGTAAATAATATCGCTGCCAGGGACCCGTGACGAAGAGGAATTCCGTATGCGCTTCCCGGGTAGCCTGGCGAAGGCCGGTTTCCACATATAGGGAGGATCGCCAGCCCCAAAGGCCGAGCGATTCGCGGGGTCCGGTCAGCGCGCGCACTTTCTCCACCAGTGCCAGATGGGCCGGACTTGGGGCCGTGACCACGTTGTTGTAATATGCGTAGGGATCTGGCCGGCCGGAGACGCGCAGCGCGATTGGCGGGATCAGGCCGCAGAGCAAAAACAATCCGAGGGCAAAGCGTTCCCATGCGATCCGGCGGGGATTGGCTGCGGTGGTCCCTGTGGCCAGCGCCAAGCCCGCCAGCAGGCCAACCGGCATCGTTACCAGATTGAGATAATGCTGATAAGGGCGGCCGGGCGCGAGAATGCAGGCGACAGCGGTGGCCAACAGCACCGCCACCAGCAGCCCGAAACGGCGAAGCGGCCGGGGGACGTTGCCAGCCCTGGCGGTTGCGATGCAAATGAGCACCGCGCTGCCCGCCAGCCAGAGCGCCAGATAGCCGTTGGTCGTGCTCTGTTCCCACTGTTGTCGAAGCACCAGCCCGGCCGGTTGCCGGCCGTGCTCCGAATAGAAGAGATTTTGCAGGAAATAGGGGATCAGCATGTTCTCGCCCTGGGCGGTGAACGTGACGACGGCGAGGGTCAGCAGCAACGGCAGTGTCGCCGCGATCATCGCCGGTAGAATGTTGCCGCGGCGACCGGCGTTGAATTCCTGCAGCAGGAGAAAAAAACCGAGCACGGCGGCAATCGGTGCGGCCTGCAACTTGGCAAAGGGCACGGCCCCGAGCAGCAGGGCGGTCAGCCAGAGAATCTTCGCCGAGGGGCGCACGGCCTGCCGCGCCCAGCCGTAAACGGCCACCGCCAGCAGGAACGACGGCACCAGTTCGGTCGAATAGTGCACAAACTCGGGGCTCGTCGTGAGCGATTCGAAGGCCAGCAGCGGCAGCACGGCAATCCGTGCGATGGAGCGATTGGCCAGCAACGCCACGGTTTCGCCCGTGGCAACCAGCCCGCCCCAAATCAGGACGACAGCGGTGATCCGGGCGACGGCGTAGGCGGTGACTCCCGGAGAAAATGCCGCAGGCAGCAAAGCGTAATAGTCCAGCGGGCCGGCGGTGCCGCCGTCCACCGCGCGCCAGAAAATCGGATCGTGACGCAGCGTCAGGGCGCCGGCGAGCAGCTGGCTTTCGTCGGGATATAGTTCGTGGGGCAGCCAGATCAGTGGCCAGCGAAATGCCAGCAGCACTCCCGCAGGGAGCAGCCACCACCACATCCAGGCCAGTCGACGACCGGCCTCATTTTGACGCTTGGAAAGCAGACTCCAGCCGACCGCCACGCCAAGCAGCATCCAGCCGGTCAGGGCCGCTCCACTTGGGAACACCGTCGCCAGTATGGGCAGGGAGGAGGATGAAATCATGGGTCAGCGCGCTTCCCGAAACAGCACGTCAGCACGCCCTGTCGCTCCGGACAGGCGGCGTCCAGCATGGCCAGCGCGAGGCCGGCTGGCACGAACAGCGGCAGCAGCAGCAGATTCGCGAGATCGCGCAGCCGGGATGGTTTCGCGGTCCGGCGCTTGAGCCGGTAATAGAGATAATTGTGGTCGCGCAGCATCAGGTTGAGCAAGGCCTGGACATAGCCGAAAATGTTGTAGGGCCAGGAGACGACCGTCGCGGTAATCGTGAACCCGTGCGCGGCGAACAGTCGCTGGACCGAGTCAGGGGTGAATTGCTGCAGATGATTGGGCACGTCGAAAAACGCATATCGCCCGCGGAACAGTCGGTATTGGAACGAGGCTCCGTTGGGCACGGAGACAACGATGCGTCCGCCGGTCTGCATCTTGGCCCGCAGCGTGGCGAGGAGGGATTCCAGGGCCGGCGTGGGGAAATGTTCCAGACTGTGCCAAGCTGTGGCGAAGGCGACCTCGCCCGGTGCATTGGCCAGATCCGTGACGATGTTGAGGCCGAGCTCCCGGCAGGAAAACTCCACCGCGGCAGGCGTGATCTCTACGCCGCAATGCCGGGCAAACCTTCCCCGGTTGCGATGCAACAGCCGGCCGGAGCCGGAACCGATGTCGACCCACAGTCCGTCCTCGGTGCCGGAGCTGAATCGCCGGAGAATCGCATCCTGAAACCGGTCGAGGAGCGAGGGTCGCGCGGCGTCCGCCTTGTCCAGCGCGTCGTTGAGCATATAGGTCTGGACCGGCTCACCCAGCAAGGTCTCGTGTCCGCAGGTCGTGCAGCGCCGGTATTGCCGTGTGACCTGGTCGAAGCTCGTCCCGGCGCAGATGAAGCAAGGGGGCGTCATGGTTTTCAACGCAGCCGGGTCATCAGTCTCTTCCACAGGGCCACGCTCAGCGCGCGCGGCAGCAGGCGTGCGGCGAGGGCCATGCCGTGGGCGCGCGCCGAGATGATGACCGTGGATTTTTCCCGCGCGAGGGCGCGCAAAATGCCGGCCGCCACGGCATCGGGACTCATCAACCGCTCGCCGGGCAAAACCTTCACACCGGCCGCCTGCTGAAAATTGGTCTGCATGCCGCCGGGACATACCTGGAGCATCTGCACCCCGGTGCCGGCGAGTTCCGCGCCCCAAGCCTCGCCGAGCTGAAGCAAAGCGGCGTTCGATGCCGCGTAGGTGGCCAGATAAGGCAGCGGCTGGAACGCGGAGGAGGAGGAAACAAACACAATCCGGCCAAACCCGGCGCGGATCATTGCGGGCAGCGCTGCGTGCGCGAGCGCTAGGCGCGCCAGCACATTGACCTTAAACAGGTGGGAGTGCTGCTCCGCGGTGGCATCGAGCACGGTGCCGCGCACGCCGATACCGGCGCACGCGTAGATTTCGTTGACCGCCGGTTCGAGCCAGACGCTCTTGTCGAGAAATCGCGCGAGGGCGGCCTCGTCGGCGAGATCCACCACCGCGATGCGGCAGTGCGAGAATTCTTGCTGCAGTTGCTCAAGACCCGCGCCATCGCGGTCGAGCAGCAGGAGCTGACGCCGCTGGCCGGCCAGGCGATGGACAAGCGCGCGACCCAAGCCCGAGGCCGCGCCGGTGATGACCGTCTGGCCGCCGGGATCGAGATTCGGGTCGAGTCGGGCGCGTTCCCGGGCAATCACTTCTTGCAAGGCCTCTTTCGCGGTCCGGGTCGGTGACCAACCCAGCTCGCGCAGCGCCGTATCTGACGCGGTCAGGGCCGGCAGCAACATGGCTTTCAGCCGGAACGGAAACAGCTTCGGGAAAGTCCGGACTACTGCCGCGAGCCAGCCGACGGGCAGGCGTGTGTTGCCCAGATGGGCCAGTTCGAAGCATTCCGCGACACTGAGGGGGGAGCCGGCGCAGAAGAACGTCCGTCCTTCGGCCGCGCGGTGGGTGGCGCACAGTTCGAGCGCTCCGGCCAAATCATCGACGTGCACCACACTGAGTGCGCCGGGCCACGCAACGTGGGCGGCCAATGTCCGGCGCAGGGCCATCCGGGTGAAGACCGCGAAATGACTTTCGCTCCGCATGTCGGCGCCGACGACCATCGCCGGTCGCACGATGCTGAAGGGCAGGCCCGACTCCCGCAGGAGCTGTTCCGCCTGCGCCTTCGAACGACCGTAGGCGGACGAAGGGTAAAGCGGGGAGCGTTCGTCCAGCGGCTCGGTGCACGCGTCGCCGGTCGCGCGATCCACTGCGCCAATGGTGGAGACAAAGACGAACCGTTGCAGACTCTCGCCGGTGCGGCGGGCGGCGTTGATCAGCTTGAGTGTGCCGTCGATGTTGATCGCCATGTCGGCCGCACTGCCACCGAACGCGGCGCGCGCCGCGCAATGGATGACAAAATCAGCTCCGTTCAGTGCTTCCTGCCAAGGCCCATCAGCCGCGAGATCACCACGGACGATCTCCACCCCCAGTGCTTCCAGTCCGGAATCGCCCCGCCGCACCAGGCCGCGCACGTGGTGTCCCGCTGCACGCAACCGCCGGCAGAGATGCCGGCCCACGAAGCCGCCGGCACCGGTCACGAAGTAACAGGAGGTGCTCATGGTTGGGCGCGCTCCCGTTCTAGCAGATAAACCTCAGGGGGAAACCGGTAGCCGGTCTGGTGCAGGAAATCGCTGACGAGGTCGGCGGGCAGGGGCATTTTCGTGGTTTTAAAACTTTGCCGGGACCATGCCAAGACTTGCGTGCCGATCGGCGGCGGCAGCGTCGTGGCGCTCAACACGATGCAGTCGGGCATGCCGCCGTGGAAGAGCCGGTCGCCCACGATCCGGTCCACCGCGTCCTTGCCGTCAAAGTGCATGAAGAACATCGGCGTGGCCGGCTGTCCGCCGAGGACGAAATACAGCCAGGGTTGCGGACCGACGACCAGAACCCGCCGGCCCCGCAGGGCACCGGACGGTGCGAGCGCGCGGAGTTTTTCTATCGCAGCGATCTTCACCGGCGAAGTCCAGATGCCCCGGTAGGCGGGCACGCCGATTACCGGAAAAAAACGGTTCCAGGGTTTTTGTTCCGCATAGGGATGCAGCGAGGCGTTGATCAAAAACAAAGCCACCAATGACGGCACCAGCGCGGCGGTGCCGAGCGGCAGGCGCCCGGCAGCAAAACGGTCGAGTCGCCCGACGCAAACCAGCGTCAGAAACGGAATGACGCTGGCGGCGCCAATCCCGAAATTGTGCAGTCCGTTGCCGCTGGTGAAGGAAAACACGGCCCCGGCGATGGTGCCGATGATCGCGAGCCCGGCTGGCACGGTGGCCGGTCCTGTTCCCGCGTCCAGCGCGAGCAGGACGAGCAGGATGAGAAAGATGGTATGCGCGAAATATCCCGTGCCGGGACGCAGATAGATCGTGATGACCACGAGCAGGGCGACGATGCCCGCGCCTACGGCAGCGAGCATTGTCCGGCGCAGCAACGCGGTGTTATCGAGGCGCAGGGCCGCAGGTTGTCCGTCCGCCGGCGCCACGGAGGCGGCCAGCAGCAATAGCAGGCCAAGGTAAGCGCTGATGGAAAAGAATCCACCGACCCAGTTGATGGTGACACCGAGCAAGGCTCCCCCGCCCGCAACGACCAGACAGAGCGCCGTCCAGCGCAGCAGCGGCGGGCTGCCGGCACCCCAGGGATGATCGAACGGCCGGCCGCGGCGCAACCGCCAGAGAAAGAGACAGCCGAGTGCAATCGACGTAACCCAACCACCGAGATTGTCGAACTGGCGGATGGCTAGGCCCAAGCCGAAGGCTTTGGTGAATGCAATTGCGGTGAACAGGTCCGGGAAGAAATCTGCACCATGGATCACGAGCATCGCTAGACCCACCGCGGCGCCGGTCAGAATCGTGGTCAGCAGCAGATTTACCGCTGCACGCCGGCCCATGCGCGTGGCAGCCTCCAGGACCGCCACCACGATGAACGTCATCCCGGCCGGAGGATAAGTGTAGGTGAGCAGGGTCAGGAGCACGCCGGTGGCGACGGTATATCGCGGAAATTGCCCCGCCTCGCGCGCGATCCACCCCGAGACCAGCGCGACGATGAGCAGGTAGGACGTGGTGTTGTAGCTGAATGCAAAAAGCTGGAACGGCACCCACGCGAGAAAAACGGACAACCCGGCGAGCTTTTGCCATGACGTGAAACCGCCAAGCTTGGTTGTTGCGCGCCAAAACAGCGCGCCGGTGGCGCCGTAGGCGGCGAGCAGCAGCAACCGGCCGAAGAGAACGAGATAATCCAGGTCCGGAAACAGCAGCGCGTGCAGCTTGAAGAACGGCCAGACGAACACGTAGCCGATCTGCTGAAGGAACAAGTCGTCCTGAAAGAACTTCCCGGTCCGGACCAAACCCTCGATCTCGCCGTAATACTGCATCTCGTCCGTGAAATCCAAGCCAAGCCAGACGCGGGAGACGAGCCAGCCCGCGGCCGCCAACAGCGCCACGGCGGGCAGGATCAGGGCCGGGCGTGACTGCCGCGATGGGACGGGTCCGGAAGTGGGCATGGGTCGGTTGGATTCTGGCCGCAGGTGCCGGCAATGGTGCTCGCAAGTTAGCGGCACCCTATGGCTAGGAAAGACTTTTCAGGCGGCGTGTCCGCCCTTGACGGACGCGAATCCATCCCGGCATCGTGGGCAGGTGGAAGCCCGCCCGTCTCCCTTCAAGCTCCTTGCGCTCGTGGTCTTCGCGTTGGCCGCCGCCGGCGCGGGTCTGTGGTGGTTCAAGATCCATGATTACAGTGTGCGGTTGTCGATCGAGGCGGGCTTGACGGTGCTGCGCGATGCCGGCCCGCTGGCTTTTTTCACGGCGATGTCCCTGCTCCCGGCCGCGGGTTGTCCCATGATCGCGTTCACGCTTACGGCCGGCACCGCGTTTGCGGGTCAACTCGGGCTGCCGCTCGTGCTGGCGTGTTGCGGGCTGGCGCTGGCCATCAACATGTCCCTGACCTACTGGCTGGCGGCGGTGGCCCTGCGCCCCTGGTTGGAGCAGATGATCGCCCGCACCAAATACAAGGTGCCGGAGTTGAGTGAAGCCGATCATGCCGAACTGACCCTGATCGTCCGCATCACGCCCGGTCCGCCGTTTTTTCTGCAAAGTTACCTGCTGGGTCTGGCCCGGGTGCGTTTTATCACCTACCTCTGGGTTTCGTGGGCGGTCGTGATGCCGATGAGCGTGGGGTTCGTGGTCTTCGGGGATGCCATTCTGCATGGCAAGGCCCGGGTGGCCTTTCTCGGCTTGAGCGCGCTGGTCGGGATCTCGCTCATCGTTCACTTCATCCGCCGGCACTATGGCAAAAAAAAGCCCTGAGCTGACCCTCGACGAGGCGGGGCGCATTCGGACCGTCACGGAGTTCACCCGCGAGGTGAAGGAGCTGCTTGAAGGCGGTCTGCGGCCGGGCTGGGTGCGGGGCGAGGTGTCGAATTTTCGCGCGCAGGCCAGCGGCCATCTCTATTTTTCGCTGAAGGACGCCGGCGCGCAGCTCAGTTGCGTGCTTTTCCGGGGTGACGCCACCCGGCAGAGCGTGGCCCTGCGCGACGGCTTGCAGGTGCTGGCGTATGGCGAGATCAGCGTCTACGAGCTGCGCGGCCAGTATCAGCTCGTTGTGCGCGCCCTCATCGAGCACGGCGCCGGCCGGCTCCAGCAGGAGCTGGAACGGCTCAAGCAACAGCTCGCCGCCGAGGGACTGTTCGATGCTGCGCGCAAACCGCCGCTGCCCGCTTTGCCGCGCACGGTCGGATTCATCACATCGCCCACCGGTGCGGCGGTGCAGGATTTCATCCGCATCCTGCAGCGGCGCGGCTGGACCGGGCGCCTCGTGGTGCTGCCGGTGAAGGTGCAGGGCGAGGGAGCCGCGGCCGACATGGTGGCGGCGTTGCGCACCGCGGAGGAACTCGGGATTTTCGACCTGCTCGTCATCGGGCGCGGCGGCGGCAGCATCGAGGATCTGTGGGCCTTCAACGAGGAACCGCTGGTCCGGGCGGTCGCCGCCTGCGGCGTGCCGGTCATTTCCGCGGTCGGGCACGAGATCGACTTCACGCTCTGCGATTTCGCGGCCGCCGTCCGCGCCGAGACACCCAGCGCCGCCGCCGAGCTGATTTCGAGCCAGTATCTGGCCTGTCGGGAGCGACTCGATCGGGCTGGCTCAACCCTGACGGAAACGGCGGAGGCCGCCGTTGTCCGCGCCGGCGAAAGGTTGGATCACGCGCGCAGCCGGCTCCGGTTGCTCTCGCCAGCCGCCGCCATCGAACAGAATTTTCTGCGACTCGACGATCTCGGCAACCGGCTCGGCTCGGCCCTGCGCTCCGCCGTCCAGGTGCAGCGAACCGCGTTGGCCGGACACCGGGCGCGGCTGGCCGCAGCCTCGCCGGAGAAGCGCGTGCAGCGCGATTCCCACCAGTTGCTGGCGTTGTGGAAACGGTTGGAGTCCGCCAGCCCGGCCTCGGTGCTCAAGCGCGGTTTTGCCATCGTGCGCGATGCCGACGGCCGGCCCATCGCCCGTGCCAAGGGCATCAAGCCGGGCCAACCGCTGGTCAACGAGTTCCATGACGGCGTCGTGCGCGTGCGCACGGAATAAAGCTCCCGGTGGCGGCTCCTACGGTCGATGACGGAGCCTGCCGTCGTTTGCTCCCGTCGAAAATCTACCTACACTTGCGCCCATGAAGAAGCTGTCTCTTTTCACCCTGGCCGGGATCGCCGCCGCCGCGTTGTTCGCGGGCGTCGCCCTCCGCGCCGCCGATTCCAAAATGAAAGCCAAAGATCCGAAACCGACCGATCCCGCCGCCTGCGCCATTGATGGCGAGAAATCCGCCTGCGGCCTGCCGTCGAACGTCGTCATCGACATGAGCAAGGCCAAGGTGCGGCACACCGACGCCGAGTGGCGGGCGCTGCTGACGCCCGAGCAATACCGCGTCGCCCGGCAGCAAGGCACCGAGCCGCCCTTTCACAACCAGTATTGGAACAACCACGAGGATGGTGTCTATTTCTCCGTCGGCAGTGACACGCCGCTGTTCGACAGCCGTGACAAGTTCGATTCCGGCACCGGCTGGCCCAGCTTCACCAAGCCGATCGAGCCCGCCTTTATTGCGGAGGAGCGTGACATGAGCTTTGGGATGCTGCGCGTCGAGGTGCACAGCGCGGTGGACGGCAGCCATCTGGGCCACGTGTTCGACGACGGTCCGGCCCCGACCGGTCTGCGCTACTGCATCAATTCCGCCTCGCTGAAGTTCATGCCGCGCGCCGCATACAACGCATGGTTGGCGAAGAACGGCACGGCCACGACCGGCACCAAGTCTCGGTAAGGGTAAGGCCCGCCGCTCGGGCGGGGGAGCTTCTTGCGGCCTTGGTATTTTCCTGTGAAGTTGGCGGGCGCCGTTGTCCGGCACCGGCAATCCGCTTGCCAGTCCGGCGGTCGTCATCGCTTAATGCGCTGTCCCGACGATCCATGCCACGGGGACCATCTTCGCCCTGCACCCAATGTTTCCCGCCCGTTCCATGCTCACGCTGGCCCGCGCCGCGCTCCTTCAGGATGCGCCGGTCTACGTGCAGTTTTACATCACGGCCCGGTGCAACCTCACGTGCAAGCAGTGCAACATCATCTACGCCAACTCCGACGTGCGCGAGGCCACGCTCGACGAGATCAAGCGTATCGCCGACAACTTCGCGCGCATGGGTGTCGCCATGATCCTGCTGACCGGCGGCGAGCCGTTCACCCGCCAGGATCTGCCCGACATCATTCGGGAATTTTCCTCGCGTGGCATTCATGTCCGCATGCAGACCAACGGGCTGGCGACCGACGAGCACATCCACGCGGCCATCGAGGCGGGCGGCCGCGACATCTCCATTTCCCTGGATTCCCTCTGGCCGGGCAATCAGGACGAGATCAACGGCGGGTTCGCCAAATCCTGGCACGACGCCCTCCGCGCGATGGCGGCGTTCAGCAAATACCTGCCGAAAGAGGGCAGCTTCGCCTCGTTGGGCTGCGTGATCCAGCGCGACAACCTCGGTGACGTCGAGGACGTGATCCGTTTCGGCACGGAGATCAGCTGGTTCACCTCGCTGGTCCCGATTCACGTCACGACCTTCGACCAACCGATGAATTTCCGGACCTTCGACCAGACCAAGCGCTGGCGGCCGGAGGAGCTGCCTCATGTCGACCGGTTGGTCGAACGCGTCCGCGCGCTGCGCGCCGAGGGCTGCCTGCTCTACGACAGCGACCAGTATCTCGACGACATCAAGCGCTTCGCGGCGGAGACGCCCACGACGTGGCGGCAGCACAACGCCAACGTGTGTGATAGCCCGAACCTCTATTTCGCCGTCCTGCCGAATGGCGACTTCGCGCCGTGCTGCGACCACCGGATTGCGTCCGGCATCGCCACCTATGATCCGCGTTTTCCCGAGATCTACCGCAGCAAGGTCTTTCGTGACGAAGTGCTGCAGGTCACCCGGGCCTGCCCGGGTTGCATGTATGGCAGCTATCCCGAGATGACCATTTCGATGCGCTACCTGAAGGCGAAGCTCGAGCGGTTCAAGCTGTTCGTTTCGGCGCCGCCGCCGAAGCGCTGGCCCGTCACCTACGAGCAGATGCTTACAATTGCAGAGCGCATTCGCTCGGAACCGCGCGAACGCGTCCAGCTGCCCGGCCAGCAACGCCGTCTGGCCATGGCGGATGGTTCCGAACAGGAAACTGCGGCCCTCGTCTGAGCCATGCCGAAGAAAATTCTCTACGAGAGTGCGGTGCATCAATTCCTCTGGGCGGCGAAGCGGCTGCGCCAGCGGTTGGCGACCCGCGATCCCGATGCGGCCGCGCGGCTCGCGGCCTGGGTCAACGCCCTCACCTTGGAGAATCCCGGTGGCGGCCGGGTGCGGGTGGCGTGGAGCGGACCGCAGGCAGGCGAGCATTTCCTCGTGCTGAAAAACGCCCACTTCTATACGCGCGGCGATGCTCCGCCGCACAGTCGGAAGCAGACCGAGGCCGGGCTTACTTTTGCGCAGGATCGTGTCATGGCGGAGAATGCCGCCTTCTTTGACGGCGAACTTCGCACCATGCTCGTGCGTTCCGGTCTGCTTGGCGCGGACCAACTTGAAGGCCCGGCCGGACCCGACCAGGACGCGGCGCGCAAGCACGCCGAGGAGGTCTTTCACGACGAGTGGGCGGCCAGCGTTGACGTTGCCAAGATCGACGTCCGGCAGATGAACGAGGCCTGCACCGCGCCGGAGATGCGCTATATCCGAGCGGTGCTCGGTGAGCTCAAGGGTCGCACGCTGCTCGACGTCGGCTGCGGGCTGGGCGAGGCCGCGGTCTATTTCGCGCTGCTCGGTGCCGAGGTCACGGCCACGGATATCTCACCCGGCATGTGCGCGGTTGCCCGCCGGCTCGGTGAGAGCAACGGGGTGAAGATCTCAACGCATGTCTCCGCGGCGGAGGACCTCGGCCTGCCGGCGGACAGGAAATTCGACGTGATCTACACGGGCAACACGCTGCATCACGTCGACATCGCGGCGACGATGCCGCGCCTGCTGAAACACCTGAAGCCCGACGGCGTTTTCGTCAGCTGGGATCCGGTCGCCTACAATCCCGTGATCAACATCTACCGGCGGCGCGCGATGCAGGTCCGCACCGAGGACGAGCATCCGCTCCGCCTCGCGGACATCCGGGCCGTGCGGGCGCATTTCCACGCCTCTCACATCCGCTGGTTCTGGCTGAGCACGCTCCTGATCTTTTGTGTCATGGCCGTCGTCCAGCGGCGCGACCCGAACCGCGAGCGCTATTGGAAAAAGGTCATCGAGGAGGCCGGCCGCTGGGCCTGGCTCTATTGGCCGCTGGAACTGCTCGACCGAGTTCTGCTGTTGCTCCCGTTCCTGCGACCGCTTTGCTGGAATGTGGTCATCGTGGGGCGCGGGCCCAGATAGCGCATGAGTCACACTTCCAAACCCACCGACTTCAAGCTGGCCGTTGTCGCACCCTGTTACAACGAGGAGGCCGGCCTGCCGGAGTTTGTCCGACGGCTGGAGGCGGTCTGTGCGGGGTTGGGCTGTGCCTACGAGATCGTGTTGGTGAATGACGGCAGCCGCGACCGCACGTTGCCGGTCGCGCTCGATCTCGCCGCGCAACATTCGGCGGTCAAGGTGGTGAACCTGCTGCGCAACTTTGGTCATCAGGCCGCGGTCACCGCGGGTCTCGACGTCGCGCAGGGCGATGTCGTCGTGTTGATCGACTCCGACCTGCAGGACCCGCCCGAACTCATCACGGAGATGATCGCCGCCTGGAGGGCGGGCGCGGACGTCGCCTACGGCCAGCGGCGCACACGCGATGGGGAGACGGCCTTCAAGCTGTTCACGGCCAAAATTTTCTACCGGCTCCTGAAGCTGCTCACGCAAAGTGACATTCCCTCCGATACGGGCGATTTCCGTCTGATGGACCGCCGGGTGGTCGACGTGTTGCGCAGCATGCGGGAGCGGCACCGCTTCATTCGCGGCATGGTCAGCTGGGTCGGGGGCAAACAGGTGGCGGTGCCTTACGACCGCAAGCCGCGCTTCGCCGGCGAGACGAAGTATCCGTTCCGCAAGATGTTCGCCTTCGCGATCGACGCCATCACGTCGTTCTCCGTCGTGCCGTTGCGACTCGTGACCTATCTCGCGCTTTCCATCCTGACCCTGGCCATCATCGCGACGGTCACGGTGTTTGTGGTGAAACTGGTCAATCCCGGCTACTTCATTCCCGGTTTCGCCGCGACCATGCTCACGATCATTTTCTTCGGCGGCTTCCAATTGCTGGCCCTGGGCATCATCGGCGAATACCTCGGCCGCATGTATGAGTCGGTCAAGGCCCGGCCGATCTACATCGTCGAGCAGGTTTACCAGCAGCAGGAGGGGCGGCTGACCGCGCAGAGGCCGGTGCACCCACCGGCCGCAATGTGACGCGGTGTCCGGGGTCGGTGCTTACGGATAGAGCCAGAATTTCTTCGTCTGCTCGCGGTAGATCTCGGCGCGCGTCGCCCAGTTCGCGAGGAAGGAGGGCACGTTCACCCGGCCGCCTTCGCGGGCCAGTGCGCTCTGCCAGGCGGTCGAGCCGACGTGAATCTTAAAGGTCCGCTGCTCGGACGTCGTCATTACGGAGAAGGGGTTGAGCCGCTGCCAGAGGGCGGCCTGCTTGTGCATGTAGAAGGATAGTTCGGTCGGATGCCACGCGTCCCAGTCGCTGATCTCGACGTAGACGCCCGTGAGCAGCTTGCCGTCGCTGCCCAGGCCCGGTTTCTTGACCAGTCGGATGCCGGGAATCTTGTAGGCGTCCATCGCCTTGATGATCTCGTCCGGGGTTTTCTTCGCGAAGCCGATGCCGCGGAACGGAAAATCGCGGCCGATGCCCCAGGTCCAGCCGCTGTTCTGCGTGCCGAGACCGACCATGGCGTAACCGATCACCGATTCGAATGTCGGGATATTCGGCGAGGTCGGCACCCACTTAAGTTCGGTGTCCGGCCAGCGCATCGCGCGCGTCCAACCGCGCATCGGGATAACGGTGAGGAGGCCCTTCTCGCGGACTTTTTCGGTGACGGCCATGCCGGAGATGGCGCGGGAGCCCGCTTTGGCCACGCGGGCGATCTCGCCGATGGTGAGGCCGTGCACGTAGGGCATGCGCGGGAAGGCGCCGACGCCGCTCATGTTCTCCGGGTCAAGCGGCGGACCGTCCACCTTCAGGCCGCCGAGCGGATTCGGCCGGTCGAGCACGATGACCTCGACGCCGGTTTCAAAACAGGCGTCCATCGCGTAGCGCATCACGACATTGAAGGTGTAGGAACGGACGCCGATGTCCTGCAGGTCGATGACAAGCGCGTCGAGGCCCTTGAGCTGCGCCTTGGTGGGCTTGATGTTTTTGCCGTAGAGCGAGTAGATCGGCAGCCCGGTGCGTTGATCGAGGGCATCGCCGAAGTTGGTGCCGGCCTTGATGTCGCCGTTGTAACCGTGCTCGGGGGCGAAGAGGGCGACCAGTTTGGCGTTGGGGGCGCGGCGCAGCACATCGACGGTGCTTTCGCCGCGTCGGTTCACGCCGGGCGGGTGGGTGAGCAGGCCGATTTTCTTGCCTGCGATGGCGGCGAATTTCTCCGCTTCCAGCACATCGATGCCGAGCATGACGCGCGGGAGCTTTTCGGGCGGCGGGACTGGGGCGGGCGCCACGGTGGGCGCCGGCGGCTTCTCCGCCGCCTTGGTCGGCTTGCTCGCACAGCCCAGCACCAGGGCAAAGGCGCTGGCAATGACGGCTCCGAGGGAAATTTTCACAAGTGACCGGCGGGACATGTGCCGTGATTTCTGAAAATGCCGGGTCGGGTTGGCGAGGAGAATCGCAGCAGGGGAGAGGTCACAGCACGCGGCCCACGGTTGCGGCCAGCAGCTCGGCGGTGCGGGGCAGGGCTTTGGCGAGGGGCATGCCGGCGGGCGTGATGGCATGATGAAAGCCGTCGGCTGGCACGCCGAGGCTGCCGGCGAAAACGTGGACAGGTTTGCCGAGACGACATGCTTCGGCGACAAGACTGCCCGGACCCTTGCCCTGGAGCGACGTGGCATCGAAACGGCCCTCGCCGGTCAGCACGAGGTCGGCGGTGGCGAGCCGCGCCGGCAGGTCGAGCCAGTCGGAAACAAGCTCAAATCCAGGAACCAGCTGCGCGCCATAGCCGGCCATCAGGCCGAACGGGAAGCCGCCGGCGGCTCCGGTGCCGGGAATTTCCGCGAGAGAATGCGGCTGGCCGCAGGCCTCGCACAGCAACGCCGCCATCCGCGCAACCTGGGTTTCAAGCCGGGGCGCGTCGTCCGGTTTGAGTCCCTTCTGCGGACCAAACGTGGCCGTGGCGCCGTGCAGTCCGAGCAACGGATTGGTCACATCGCAGGCGATGAAGACCGGGGGCAACTTTGTCGCCCGGGATGTATCGATCCGGGACATTTGCTCCCACGTGTCCGGCAGGGGCGGATAAAGCTCCACGGCGCCGCGGCGAAAAGAAAAGCCCAGCGCCGCGAGCGCGCCCAGCCCGAGATCGTTGGTGGCGCTGCCGCCCACGCCGAGGAGGATGGCATCGGCATTCTGCCCGGTGGCGTGACGCATCAGCTCACCGGTGCCACAGGTCGTCGCCAGCCATGGGTCGCGCTGGTCAGGGGCGAGGAGCCCGATGCCGCTGGCGGAAGCCAGATCGATGATCGCGAGTCTTTTCCCGGCGCGCAGACGATGACGGACGGTCGCGGGAATGTTTTCCTGGTCGACGAGGCCCACCGGTGCCTTCACGCCTGCTCCGCGCGGGCCGGAAACCTCCACATAATCCAGGCGGCCTTTCGCCGCTTGGGTGAGTGTCTCGCAGAAGCCCTCGCCGCCGTCGGTCAGAGGGCAGATGTCGAGTTGCCAGTCGGGGTGCTTGGTGCGCAACGCAGCGGCGACGGTCTCGCCCGCCTGGCGCGCGGTCAGGGCGTCCTTGAATTTGTCGAAGGCGATGAGAACACGCACCGCGAGCAGATTTTCAGGCTTTCAGCTGGCGGCGGGCGGCGACGGCCAGCGCCAGCGCTTCCAGCAACGGCACGGTCTCGTCGAACGACAGGCAAGCGTCGGTGATGCTTTGGCCGTAGGTGAGTCCGGCCTTGGGGCCGGGGGGCTGGCTGCCGCCGACGAGGTTGCTCTCGAGCATGAAACCGATGATGGCGGTTTCGCCGGTGGCGATCTGTGCGGCGAGAGCGGCCGCAACCTTGGCCTGCTGGTCGTGCTGCTTGCCGCTGTTGCCGTGGCTGCAGTCGGCGAGCACCACCGGCAGCGAGCCGGACTTTTTCAGCAACGCGGCCGCCTGGTGGATCGACGCGCGGTCGTAGTTCGGACCGGTGCGGTTGCCGCCGCGCAACACGAGGTGGCAGTCGGGATTGCCCGTGGTGGCGAGCACGGCGGGCGCGCCTTCGCGGGTGAGCGAAGGGAAGCAGTGCGGATGCCGCGCCGACACGATGGCATCGACTGCCACCTGGAGGTCGCCGTCGGTGCGGTTCTTGAAGCCGACGGGCATCGAGAGTCCCGAGGCGAGCTCGCGGTGGATCTGGCTCTCGGTTGTGCGCGCGCCGATGGCCGCCCAGGAAACGAGGTCGGCGTAATACTGGCCGAGCGTCGTGTCGAGGAACTCGGTGCCGATGGGCAAGCCGGCGGCGTTGATGTCGAGCATCAGCCGGCGGGCGAGGCGCAGGCCGGTGTTGACCTGGAAGCTGCCGTCAAGCAGCGGATCGTTGATCAGGCCCTTCCAGCCGACCGTCGTGCGGGGTTTTTCAAAATAGACGCGCATCACGACCAGCAGATCGCGCGCGAGGCGGTCGGCGACGGGCTTGAGCTTCTGCGCATAGTCCAGGGCCGCCGCCGGATCGTGGATGGAGCACGGGCCGACAATGGCGATCAGACGGTCATCGCGGCCGTAAAGGATCTCGCCCACCGCATGCCGGGCGGCGTGGACCAGCGCGGCGCCGGTCTCGGCCAGCGGGAGATCCTCCTCGAGGATGGCCGGCGAGAGCAGCGGGCGGGCGGTGCGGATGCGAAGATCGGCGGTCGGCTGGCGCATAGGGAAGGACCAGTGAACGAACCGGAGCCCAAAAGGCACGGAGATTTTCGCCTCGGCGGCGGCGGCGCAGTCGGTATTGCTCCGGAATGCTATTTCTCTGCCAACATGGCTATGAATCCCTGCTCGAACGCGAACTCGTTGCCGCGGGGCTGCCGGCCGCGGAGAAGGGGCCGGGTTGGGTGCTGGTCGCCGGGAGTTCCCCCGCCTCCCGGGACTTGCCGGATCTGGCCTTTCCGCATCTGACCCTGCTGGCTCCGCGCGAGCTGAAGGGTGAGTCCGTCAACTCTCTCGCGCAGCAACTGGCGGATTTTTTCTTCGAGAGCCTGCGCGGCGAGCGCATCGACGCGCCCTGGCCGTGTGTTTCCCAGATGGTGCCGGAGGTCGTCGGGCTCGGCCGCCGGGCGAGCGCGGTGGAGAAAGCCTTCGACGAGCTGCTGAAGAAGAAGCTCTCGCGGGTGGCGAAGCTCGCGGTGCCGGACCTGCCGCGCGGCGCGGGGCCGGCGCGCGGCCTGTTCGTTTTCTTTGCCGATTTCGGCCGTATTTTCGTCGCCCGCGAAGCCGCACTGGGCGGGCAGCGTCGGATGGCGGACGACGACGCGGCGCCGTCGCGTTCGTATCTGAAGGTCGAGGAGGCCTACATCGCGCTCGGGCGCGAGCCGCAAGCGGACGAGACGGTCTGCGATCTTGGCGCGGCGCCCGGCGGCTGGAGCTACAGCGCGGCCAAGCGCGGGGCCAAGGTCGTGGCGATCGACAACGGCCCGCTCAAGGGCGGGGCGCTCAACCACCCTCTGATCGCACACCGGCTGGAGGATGCCTTTAAATTCCAACCGCCGCCCGGCGAGGTGTTCGACTGGCTGTTCTGCGATCTCGTCGAGGAGCCGCATCACGTGATGCAGAACATCGTCGCGCCCTGGCTGGCCAACCGCTGGTGCCGGCGGTTCGTCATCAACCTGAAATTCGGCCACGTGGATTCGCTGGCCTTGCTGGATGAACTTCGTGCGCCGGGCTCGCCGCTCACCACGCACGCGGCGAATCTTCGCATCCGCCACTTGTATCACGACCGCGAGGAGTTCACGCTCGTCGGCGAGGTGAAGTGAGCGCGGGTGGCGTGGTGTTCGCCGTTTTGCGCAAAAAATGCGAAGCCTTTGCGCTGGCGCCGGGCGACGCCTCCCGCGATTCTCCGCGGCGATGAAATCCGCCGTTCCGACGAAACTCGTTGTGGCCGTTTCGGCCGTCCTGTCCTGTCTCCTGTCCGCACGCGGGCAGGATCTCACCGCGTTGGCAACGCCGTGGCCCGCCGTGCTGGAGCACAAGGTCGTGACCTGCCGGGTCGAGGACCCCACCACGCTCGTGATGACTGCGCCGGCGGGGAGCAACATCTTCCTCAGCCCCGACGGCGGGTTCCACGCGGACAACGCGCCGCGCGTGCTGTTCAAGCCCGAGGGCCCGTTTATCCTCACGGCCAAGATCCAGCCGGAGTTTCGGGAAAAGTGGGACGGCGGCGTGCTCCTGCTCTACAACGACGCGGGGCACTACGCCAAGTTCTGCTACGAAGCCGACTACCGGAATACGCCGCGGATCGTCTCGGTCGTGTGCAACGAGCGGGGTGACGACTGCAATTCTGCGCCGGTGCCCGAGGGCGCGGTGTATTACCGCATCGCCGGTTCGTCAGCGAAGGAAAGCTTCGCCTTCTACGCGTCGGCCGACGGCCGGGCCTGGTATCTGATTCGCACTTTCCGGCTCACCCGGACCGACAACCTTCGCATCGGCTTCAGCGCGCAGTCGCCCGCGGGCGCGGGCTGCACGGTGCGCTTTTCCGAGATCCAGGTGGAGCGACGCGAGGTGAAGGACTTCTGGGACGGCAACTGACGCCGCCGCGTCCGCCGTATCGCCGTGGAAAGCCGCTTTCCTTGCCGCTCTGGGCTTGCATGCTGGCGGAGGCATGGTCTGCCTGCGCGTTGCGCGGTCTGTCATGAAATCTTCCCTTACCATCAAAACCAAGGAACTGAACGTCTGCGGCTGGCAGGCGGTGTCGACGCTCTTCGCCCGGCATCCGGACGAGGTGCGGCGCCTGTTCTTCGACGCCGCCACGGGCCGGCGCGCCGGGGAGTTCTGTTCGCAACTGGCGCAGCAGAAGAAAGTTTACCGGCAGGTCGACGCGGCCGAGCTGGAGAAGGTCGCCGGCACGAAGCTGCACGGCGGGATCGTCGCCGTCATCGGCGAACGGCCGTTGCGCAAGGTCACCCACGAAGTGCTCGAAACCTGGGGACGGGCGAAGGCGCCGCTACTGCTGCTCGACCGGGTGAGCAACGCCAACAACGTCGGCGCCATCGTGCGCACCGCCGCCTTCTTCGGGGTGAAAGCGATCATCGTGCCCGACCATCCGGCGCAGGCGCTGCCGGGCGAGGCCGCCTACCGCGTGGCGGAGGGCGGCATGGAATTCGTCGACTTTTTCCGGGTGCCGTCGCTGCCGGGCATTTGCGATGAGCTGAAGCGGCGCCATTTCCTCATCGGCACCAGCCTGCGCGGCAACCAGCTCTCGCCGGCGGCGGCGCGCGAACGCGGCCTGCCGCGACCGCCGGTAATCATCCTGGGCAACGAGGAAAAGGGCATGGCGCCGGAGGTCGCGGCCAAGTGCGACCGCCTGGTGAAGATCCCGGGCGCGGAGTCGGTCGAATCGCTCAACGTCTCCGCGGCAGCGGCGGTGCTTTGCTGGGAATTTTTCGGCCGGCGCTGAATCAGCGGCCAAACAACCGGTCAAGAAACCCGGGTTTGGCTGCCGGGGCCGCGTGGTTCATTTCCGGCACGCCGAGCAGAGGCTCATAATGGCCGGCTTTCTTGTAGAGAATGACGACATCCTGCATGCCCCACGCTTCCTCCAGGTAAGCGCGCATGATGACATCGGGGTAACGCTGCAGGGTGCGCATGATCCATTCGGGCGATGTCACCGCCAAGCCGTAGTCCGCCTCGGCGGTGCTTTCGAAATAGCGCTGATAGGCAAAGCCCGTGCGGGAGAACTCTTCCAGCAGCGCGGGCTTGTCGATGTTCTCCGCGATGTTCTTCTGCCCGCGGGCCAGCAAGCTGGTGACCGTCCGGCCTTGCGTGGTGAAGACGATGACGCCGCACTCGCGCGTCCATTTCACCAGGCAATCGAGCGTGGCCAGCCAGCGAGCCTGACTGAGGTGGGTGACGAGCGAGCCGACCCAGATGAGGTCGAATTGGGCGGTGAAATCCAGTTTGCGCAAGTCAGGTTCGGAATAGACCGGCCGGGCGCCGAATTCCTTGGCGCAGAAATCAACTCCGTCGCGATCGAGGTCGCAGGCTGTGATCTTGGCGTAGCCGTAGTGCGCCCGCAACCAGCGCAGGACACGCCCATGGCCGCAGGGCAGGTCAAGGATGTCCGGATAGTGGGGTTTGTCGCAGAGCTCGGCGGAAAAATGAATCAATTCGAGCGCGCGGCGGCCGAGGTCGAAATATTGCTCGGGCACGTCGGGAGCCACCATGCCATCGCGCGGCGAGAGCGTGCGATTGACTGACAGCGAACTGAAATCGTAGAGGGGTTTCATGCGCGGCAGGAAAGTAGGTCGGGCAAGAGGTGGGCGTCAATCGCGGGACAGTGGCACGATGCGATCCCAGCGTTGCCCGTGCCGCCGGTTCTCGGATAAAACTTCCGCAAATTGGCTGGCCGGGGCGGGGGACCGTCGCACAATCGCGATCGTGAATGTCCCCGTTTGGGATGACCGTGATTGGCAACCGCTGCCGCGGCTGGAGGGCACGGTGCGGGCGGATGTGTGTGTCGTCGGGCTGGGCGGCTCGGGACTCGCGGCGTTGGATGAACTGGCCGCGCTCGGGGTCAGCGCCGTCGGGGTCGACGCGCGGTCGGCCGGCGCGGGCGCGGCGGGGCGCAATGGCGGCTTCGTGCTGGCCGGGCTGGCGAAATTCTTCCACGAGACGGTCGCGCAATATGGCCGCGACACCGCGGCGGGGATCTACCGGCTGACGGCGGAGGAAATTCAGCGACAGGCGTGGGAACTGCCGGAGATCATCCGGGTGACGGGCTCGCTGCGGCTGGCGGCGGACGAGAAGGAACTGGCGGATTGCCGGAAGCATCTGGCGGCCTTGCGCGAGTGCGGATTTGCCGCCGAACCCTATGCCGGACCGGAGGGCGAGGGCATACTGCTGCCGACGGACGGCGTCATGCAGCCGTTGCGCCGCGTGCGGGCGCTGGCGCGGAAGCTGCGCGCGCGGCAGGTGCTGCTCTATGAGAATTCGCCGGTGCGGAAGATGGTGCCGGGATCGGTTGTCACGGACGGGGGCACGGTGTTGTGCGGCACGGTCATCGTG
>Ga0208272_100039_pt1 | contig 107024 bp, 102 predicted proteins | sample LakWasM129_HOW14_2_FD_183939 | JGI IMG/M metagenome (GOLD analysis project Ga0208272, IMG submission 183939) | Freshwater sediment methanotrophic microbial communities from Lake Washington under simulated oxygen tension - Sediment Metagenome... | ecosystem: Environmental > Aquatic > Freshwater... | reverse complement strand
CATGGATGGAGCCATGGTGCCGCTGGGCCAGGTCGCGCGCGTGGAGGTGGCCAAGGGCGCGCCGGGCATCCGTACCGAAAATGGATTGCTGTCAGCCTACATCTTTGTGGACATCCGAGAGCGTGACATCGGTGGCTACGTCGCCGAAGCGCGCAAGGCAGTGAATGACCAGGTCAAGTTCCCGCCCGGCTACTACGCCACATGGAGCGGTCAGTTTGAGTCCATGGAGCGTGCCATCGAGAAAATGAAACTCGTTGTGCCAGTAACGCTGTTGCTCATTTTCCTGCTGCTGTACCTGAACTTCAGGCGACTGACGGAGACTTTGATCGTCATGCTGTCGGTGCCGTTCGCGTTGGTTGGCGGCGTCTGGCTGATGTGGTGGCTTGGCTACAACCTCTCTGTCGCAGTTGCTGTGGGCTTCATTGCCCTGGCTGGTGTGGCCGCTGAAACCGGGGTCGTCATGCTGATCTACCTGGACCACGCCTGGGAAGAGATCAAGGAAAAACGCCGCTCTGAAGGGAAAGAGCCAGGAGTTGGTGACCTTTACGAGGCAGTCATGGAGGGCGCCGTAGAGCGTGTTCGTCCCAAAATGATGACGGTCGTTGCCATCATGGCGGGCCTGCTGCCCATCATGTGGGGGACCGGCACCGGCTCGGAAGTGATGAGTCGCATTGCCGCGCCGATGGTCGGTGGCATGATTTCTTCGACCGTGCTCACGCTGGCTGTGATTCCGGCGCTTTACGCACTGGTCAAACAGTTTGAACTTCGAAGACAGCGCGCTTCGGGAACGGATTCACAACCCATCCGACCCACTCTGGGGCTTGATGCATGAGCCATGAGCGCTTCCTTGATGTGCACCAGAAATACGTGCAATGGGCAGAGAAAATCACGCTGCCCCCTGGCGCCGACGCGGGGCGTGGGACAGGCTCTAAAAGGAGGCGCTCTACTTGTTTCACCAACTGCTCTGACTCCTCTCTCAATGCACAACACACCAAACTGCGAGTTGACCTCCTTTGAGAAGCTCAACCGCGACTGCTTCTGTCTGAGCCTGGATCCTGCGGCGCTGGCGGCTGCGCTCGATGCCGAGTTGGGCTCTCCGAGCTTGTCGCAGCTAGTGCGCGACCGATGCCCCTACCTTTTTGCTGCGCAGCCTGTCTTCGTGGCGCGGCCTCCTCTCGAACGAATGGCCCGCGTCGTGCAAGCCATCGAGGCAGTGGTGGCACTCCCGGCCTACCGGGAGCAGGTCTTGGCGGATGCCCCCGCCATTGCGCGGGCCGGCACCGGTGGCTCCCAGGGCGTGTTCTTCGGCTATGACTTCCATCTGGACCAAGACCGTCTCGGTTTGATCGAAATCAACACGAACGCTGGTGGTGCGATGCTGAATGCAGTGATGGCCCGTGCTCAGGGCAGTTGCTGTCAGGCTGTGCGGGCAATGGTGCCAAGCCGCGGCGCCGTCACAACGTTCGAGCAGCGGCTGGTGGACATGTTCCGCCGTGAGTGGCGGCTGACCGGTCACTCACGGCCGTTGGCCTCAATCGCTATCGTGGACGAAGCGCCGCAGCAGCAATACCTGTATCCAGAGTTCCTGCTGTTCCGGCAGCTGTTTGAGCGCCATGGACTGCAGGCCATCATTGTCGATCCCTCCGAGCTGGCGTGCCGTCACGGCAGGCTTTGGCACGGCGAACTCGCCATCGACATGGTTTACAACCGTGTCACAGATTTCTATCTGGATCTGCCTGCCAACGCCGTGCTGCGGCAGGCTTGGCTGGAACAGGCAGCGGTTCTCACGCCCCATCCGAGGGCGCACGCGCTATACGCCGACAAGCGGCGACTGGCCTTGTTCAGTGACGATAGTGCGCTGCGGGAGCTGGGCGTTGCTGACGACGACAGGCAGGTGCTGCTGGCGAACGTGCCGCGCACCGAAGTGGTCGATGAGGCACATGGTGACCGGCTGTGGGCGGCTCGTCGTAACCTGTTCTTCAAACCCGCGGCGGGCTTCGGTAGCCGCGCCGCGTACCGGGGTGACAAGCTCACGCGCCGGGTCTGGCAGGAGATCATGACGGGAGCCTATGTAGCACAGGCCCTCGTGCCTCCGGGCGAACGCGTCATTGCGAATGAGGAGGGACTGCAGTCCATGAAATTCGATTTGCGCGCCTACGCCTATGCGGGCGACGTTCAGTGGGTTGCTGCACGCGTCTATCAGGGACAAACCACGAACTTCCGCCAGCCGGGCAGTGGCTTTGCCCCCGTCTACACCACCGTGGATGGCTCCGGCCGCGGAATGTGCGAGCCGGATGTTGAACACGCGTCCTATGTGTTCCTGCTCGACGAGGCGGGGGAGGTGCACGCGTTGCCGCATGTGCTGTATGTGGCGCTTGCCAGGGGCCAGGCCTTGGCACCGATATTGGCGGACCAAACTCTGCGCCTGGCGGACTGGTATGTACGGCTTCGGGCCGATGGGGGGCCGGGTGCTGTGGTCAACGAGACCTATGGGTTTGTCCGCTTCGACCGAGAGGGGCGGTTCAAATTGGAGGCTGCGCCAGGAGATGCCGCATGGCCTACTCCTGAGGAGCGCCGACGGATGCAGGAGCTGCTGTTCTCCATAGACCTGAAGCCCAACGGCGCCTGATCATAGGAGCCGGGAGGAGGGTGGGCCGCCCAACGAAGTGAATCATTTGGGTTGCCGTGTTAGTGCCGATGCAAAACTGACCAGCTAAACCGCAAAGTGCCAATTCAAAATTGACCAGGGTGTTCCACTGACCTGCTGAAACTTTCAGCAGGGATACGAGGTGATCACCATGGACATGATTGGCAAGGTCAGGCGCATGAAGCTGCGCGACCAACTCTCCCTAAGCGAGATCGCAAAGCGCACAGGTTTGGCGCGCAACACGGTCAAGAAGTGGCTCAGGGCGCCCGGCGAGGTCGTACCGAAGTACGAGCGGGTCAAGGTGCAGGGCAAGCTCAGCGCCTTCGAGCCAGCGCTGCATCAAGCGCTCACCACCGACAGCCATCGTCCCAAGCAGGGGCGGCGCAGCGGTCGGGCGTTGTTCGCCCAGATTCAGGCCCAGGGCTACCGAGGTGGCTACAGCGCTGTCACCGCGTACATCCGCCGCTGGCGGGTGGAATCGGCGTCCAGTCCGACCAAGGCTTTTGTGCCGCTGAGCTTCGAGCTGGGCGAAGCGTTTCAGTTCGACTGGAGCGACGAAGCCATGGTCGTCGGCGGTGTGTTCTACAACGTTCAGGTAGCCCACCTTAAACTGTGCGCCAGCCGGGCCTTCTGGTTGGTTGCCTACCCCAGCCAAGGCCACGAGATGCTGTTCGATGCACACACCCGATCGTTCCAGGCGCTCGGTGGTGTCGCCCGGCGCGGCATCTACGACAACATGCGCACCGCCGTGGACAAGGTGCAGCGTGGCAAGCAACGTATCGTCAACGCCCGCTTCGCCGCCATGTGCAGCCACTACCTGTTCGACCCTGACTTCTGCAACGTCGCCTCGGGCTGGGAGAAGGGAGTGGTCGAGAAGAATGTGCAGGACAGCAGGCGACGCATCTGGATCGAGGCGGGCACCCGGCGGTTTGGCTCGTTCACCGAACTCAACGCCTGGCTGAGTGAACGCTGTCGTTCGGTGTGGGCCGACACCGCGCATCCGATCCACAAGCAGTTTACGGTGGCCGAGATGTGGGAGTTGGAGAAGGGTCACCTGATGTCCATGCCGACGCCCTTCGACGGTTATGTCGAGCGGCTGGCTCGGGTCAGTAGCACCTGCCTGGTGGCGGCCGCACGCAACCGCTACTCCGTGCCGTGCGAGTGGGCCGGCCACATCGTCAGCACCCGGGTCTATCCAGAGCGAATCGATGTCGCGGCCGCAGACACCGTAGTGGCCAGCCATGTCCGGCTGCCGGGCAGCGGCCAGACCAGCTACGACTGGCAGCACTACATCGAGTTGGTGCAGCGCAAGCCAGGGGCCTTGCGCAACGGCACGCCGTTCCTGGACCTGCCGGCGCCGCTCTTGCGCCTGCGCCAGTCCCTGCTCAGGCATCCTGGCGGTGACCGGGCCATGGCCCAGGTGCTTGCTGTTGTGCCCCAGGCAGGATTGGAAGCCGTTCTGGTAGCGGTGGAGCTGGTGCTCGAAGGCATGGCACCCAGCGGCACCATTAGCGTCGAGCATGTGCGCAACGTGTTGGCCCGGCTGAATAACCCCGTCACCCCGGACCAGGCGAAGACCTCGTTGCGGCTCAGCCAGGTCCCCATGGCCGACACGGCGCGGTACGACCGCTTACGCCCGACCCACTTGGATCATCTGGATGGACAGGAGGTCGGCCATGCGTGATACCTCCACCGATGTGCAGGCTCAATTGAAGGCGCTGCGCTTGAATGGCATGGCTGCGGCCTGGGCCGATCTGACCGAGCAAGGGGGCGACGCTACGTTAGCCTCTTCGCGGTGGCTGGTGGAACACTTGCTACGGGCCGAAGACGCCGACCGGGCCATGCGCTCGATTGCCCACCAGATGAAGGCGGCTCGCTTCCCCGTGCACCGCGATCTGGCAGGCTTCGACTTCGAGGTCTCGCAGGTTGATCGGGTATTGGTCCAGAAGCTGACAGACCTGTCGTTCACGCAAGATGCGCAGAACGTGGTGCTGGTTGGTGGACCAGGCACAGGCAAGACCCATCTGGCTACTGCGCTGGGCATCTCGGGGTTGACCCGGCATGGCAAGCGGGTGCGCTTTTACTCCACGGTCGATCTGGTCAATGCGCTGGAGCAGGAGAAGAGCCAGGGGCGAGCCGGCCGCATTGCCATGAGCTTGGCGCGCATGGACCTGGTTGTGCTCGACGAACTGGGTTACCTGCCGTTCAGCCAGGCTGGAGGTGCCTTGTTGTTCCACCTGCTGTCCAAGCTGTATGAGCACACGAGCGTGATGATCACCACCAACCTGACGTTTGCTGAGTGGTCCAGCGTGTTCGGCGATGCCAAGATGACAACAGCCTTGCTGGACCGCCTGACCCACCACTGTCACATCATCGAGACAGGCAACGAGTCCTACAGGTTCCGCCACAGCACGCATGAAGCCAAAGGGCGGATCAAGACGCGGGAACAAAGCAGGAGGGTGGCGGCCAGCCAGGGCCGACAAAGCAGCGAAACCGTGGAGCAAGGGGCCTCGCCTGACGGCTCGGGCACCCCACCGTTGAACTAAAGAAAAGGGAGAACAACCCGGCAACAAGCCTATAGTTATTCACAGCTGCCCTTCACGGAGGCAGCTTCAGCCCCTGGTCACTGTTCGATTGGCACTGGTGGTCAAGATTGGGTCGGCCCTAACAGTGACGCCGACCCAGCGGTGCTCGCGCGCCATGTCGGCTACCTCAGCGGCATCTACACGGCCGGGATACTTGTGGGGGCGCCACTGTGGGGCGTGCTGGCGGACAGGCTGGGACGCGCCCGCGTGCTGTTGGTCGGGCTGGTCGGCTATGTGGCGAGCCTGCTTCCGCTGCTGCGCCCCGAATCTGTGGGCGTGGTCGGCATCTATGCGCTGCGCGGCGCTGCGGGCTTCTTTGTCGCCGCAGTCGTGCCCGTGGTGCCGGCGCTCGTCGCGCAGTACACGCCGCAGGCGATACGCGCCAAGCGCTTCGCATGGTTGGGCGCGATGTCGTTGCTCGGGTTCCTGTTCGGACCCGGCCTCAACGCCGTCGCGGATCGCCTTGCCGGCTTGGGCGTCTTCGCCGCCCTCGTGCAGGGGTCATCGACCAAGCTCGTGATCGGACTCTCGGCCGCGCTGGGTGCGTTGATGATGCTGGGCCTGGCCGCCACGCTTCCCGCGCCGTCCAGCACTCTGGATGCGGGCCCGAGCGATGACGACGGCCCGCCCGAGAGCCGGTCCTTCACGCTCTGGCTGCTCAATGGCGTGGTCATGTTCGTGCTCGCCGGCTTTGAACTCGGCATCGTGCTGCAGGGCCAGCGTCATCCCGAACTCACGTCGCGCGAGGTGTCGTGGATGTTCGCCGCATGCAGCCTGGTGATGTTGGGCGTCAACGCGGTCCTGTTTTTCACCGGCTTGCTTGAGCGCGCTGATCCCCGTCGCATGTTGGCTGCCGGCATGGTCCTGGGTATCGCGGGACTCGCGGTGCTGGCTCGCCATGGCAGCGAGACCTGGATGTACGTTGGCGTCAGTTTCACAGCGGCGGGCACCGGTATCGTGCTGCCGACCGTTGCCTACCTCGCCGCAGGCTCCGCACGTCGGCGGCTCGGAACCGCGATGGGCGGCCTAGCGGCAGCAGCCGGCTTCGGGCAGACGCTTGGATCGGCAGTCGCCGGCTGGCTGTTCGGCACCGTCATGCAGAGCAGCTTCGCATGGCTCTCCATCCCGCTCGTGGCCACCCTCGCATTCTTGCTGATTCCCCGGCAGTGGTGGCCAGCGAACCCGGCCCTGCTGACAGCTTCACCTTCCTCCACTTCACCCACCTCCACGGAGACCGAACCATGAGACTTATCCTGACGACCCTGCTCGCAGCGCTTGCCCTGTCGCTGAGCGGATGCGGCTACAACGACTTCCAGCGGTTGGACGAACAGACCAAGTCTGCCTGGTCCGAGGTGCTGAACCAGTACCAGCGGCGCGCAGATCTGATACCGAACATCGTCGCGACGGTGAAAGGAGAGACCAACTTCGAACAAGAGACGCTGACCCGGGTCGTCGAAGCGCGCGCCAAGGCCACCTCGATTCAGGCTACTCCGGAACTCGTCAACAACCCCGAGGCGTTCCAGAAGTTCCAGGCGGTGCAGGGCGAGCTGTCCGGCGCGCTGAGCAGGCTGCTGGTCGTGAGCGAGAACTACCCGCAGCTCAAAGCCAACCAGGCCTTCCAGGAACTGCGCGCGCAGCTTGAAGGCACCGAGAACCGCATCACCGTGGCCCGCGGGCGCTATGTGAAGGTGGTGCAGGACTACAACGTCCTCACGCGCAGCTTCCCGACCAACATCACGGCCAAGGTGTTCAGCTACGACGTCAAGCCGAACTTCTCCGTCGCCGACGAGAAGGCGATGGCCACGCCGCCCCAGGTCGACTTCGGCGCCTCGGCACCGGCGGCGCGCCCCTGACATGAGCACGCTGAGAACAGCGGTGCCGTACCCGGCCGCCCACCTGCGCCTGGCCCGCATGTTGGCCTGGCTGTTGCTGAGCCTGTTCCTGGTGGTCGCGTCCGCGCAGGAACTGGTAGCTATTCCGCCGCTGCAGGCGCGTGTCACCGACCTCACGGGGACGTTCGCCGCCGATCGGATCGCCTCGCTGGATGCGCAGCTTCGTGCCTTCGAGGAACGCAAGGGCGTGCAGATCGCGGTGCTGATGGTCGGCTCTACGCGGCCAGAACCGGTCGAGCAGTACGCCATGCGGGTGGTCGAACAGTGGAAGCTCGGCCGCCGCAAGGTGGACGATGGCGCACTGCTGCTGGTTGCCAAGGAAGATCGTGCCGTGCGCATCGAGGTTGGCTACGGCATCGAGGGCGCGCTGAGCGACTTGGTGGTGCGGCGCATCATCGACGAAGTAATCACGCCGCGCTTTCGCCAGGGCGATTTCGACGGTGGCATCGCGGCAGGCGCCGAACAGATCATGCGCGTCGTCGACGGCGAAGCCCTGCCTGCGGCGGATCCACGGCGGCAAGGCCGGACCAACGACATCGGCCAGGCCTGGCCCTTCCTGTTCATCGTGGCTTTGATGCTGGGCGGATTGCTGCGCAACGCGCTCGGCCGGGTCCCTGGCGCCGTGGTCACAGCCGGGGTATTGGGTGCTGCGGCGTGGCTGGTGGTGGGCACGCTCGCGGTAGCCGCGATGGCCGGATTGGCGGGGTTCTTCGTCACGCTGCTAGGCATCGGCATGGGCGGCCACGGCGGCATGCATGGGCACCATCGGGGTGGTGGGTGGCCTGGTGGCGGATTCGGCGGCGGCGGAGGAGGATTCCGCGGCGGTGGCGGTGGCTTTGGTGGCGGTGGCGCCTCAGGACGGTGGTGAGATGAACATTCAACGACTTCTTCGCCACCTTGCCACCACCGGCCGCGCGGTACGCCGCGCCTTCCCGCCGCGCACTCTGGACGCCATCGAGCAAGCCATCCGTGCGGGAGAGTCCCAGCATGGCGGCCAGTTGCGCTTCGTGGTCGAGGGCGCGCTGGATGGATCGCCGCTGTGGCGAGACCAGTCGCCGCGCGAGCGAGCGCTGGACCTGTTCGCCCGTATGGGCGTATGGGACACGGCGCATAACAGCGGCGTGCTCATCTACGTGCTGCTGGCCGATCGGGCGGTGGAGATCGTGGCCGATCGCGGCATCCACGCCTGTTGCGGTGCCGACATGTGGTCAGGTGTGTGCCAGCGCATGGAAGCCCAGTTCGCGCAGGGGCGCTTCGAGGCCGGTTCCATGGAAGGCATCACCGCCGTCAGCCATCTGTTGATGCAGCACTTTCCGCGCGACGCGGGCGACGGAAACGAGTTGCCCGATCGGCCAGTTCTTTTTTGAACGACAACATCCTTGGAGACTTTCCATGCAACTTCAGTTTCTGGGTGCCACGGGCACCGTGACCGGTTCGAAATACCTCCTGCGCCATGGCGACTCGACAATCCTGGTGGACAGCGGCCTGTTCCAGGGCTTTAAGCAGCTGCGGCTGCGCAATTGGGAGCCGCTGCCGGTCGCGCCCAAGACGATCGATGCTGTCGTGCTCACCCACGCCCACATCGATCACAGCGGCTACCTGCCGCTGCTGGCGCGGCAGGGTTTTCGCGGGCGGGTCTATTGCACGTCCGCGACGCATGAGCTATGCAAGATACTGCTCACCGACAGTGGTCATTTGCAGGAAGAAGAGGCGAAGTTCGCCAACCGCTACGGCTTCTCCAAGCACAAGCCCGCGCTGCCGCTGTACACGCGGGAGGATGCCGAGCGCTGCCTGAAGCTTTTCTCACCGCGTCCGTTCGCCGAGGCCTTCGAAGCTCTGCCCGGACTCACAGCCCGGCTGGAGCCCTCGGGGCACATGCTCGGCTCCGCCTTCGTGCACCTCAGCGATGGGCAGCGGTCGGTGCTCTTCTCCGGCGACATCGGCCGCCCGAACGACCCGGTGCTGCGCCCGCCGGTGCAGGTTCCGGGCGCAGACTACCTGCTGGTGGAGTCTACCTACGGCAACCGCAAGCATGAAGAGACTGACGCGCTGGAAAAACTGGAGACCGTGATCAATCAGACCGCCGCCCGCGGCGGTGTCGTGGTCATCCCCGCGTTCGCGGTCGGCCGCGCCCAAAGCCTGATGTATGGCATCTACCAGCTCAAGAAGCAGGGCCGCATCCACCACCTGCCGGTGTACCTCGACAGCCCGATGGCCATCGATGCGACGCAGCTGTATCACGCCCACCGTGACGAGCATCGGCTCTCGCCCGAGGAGTGCGAGGGCATGTGCCACGCCGCGAAGATCGTCAACAAGGTCGAGGAGTCCAAGGCGCTCAGTGCCAGCCGCGGCCCGATGGTGATCATCTCCGCCAGCGGCATGGCCACGGGTGGCCGGGTGGTTCACCACCTGAAGTCCTTCGCACCCGATCGGCGCAACACGATCCTGTTCGCCGGCTACCAGGCGGGTGGAACCCGCGGCGCGGCGATCCTGCATGGTGCGTCCACCGTTCGCATCCATGGCGAAGACGTGCCGATTCGCGCCGAGGTGGCCTCGCTCGACAACCTCTCCGCCCATGCCGATGCCGACGAGATCATCGCGTGGCTGCGCGGCTTCACGCAAACGCCGCGCCGCACGTTCGTGACGCACGGCGAGCCCGAAGCGGCCGATGCGCTGCGCTCGCGGATCGACCATGAACTCGGCTGGGCGGTCTCGGTGCCCGACTACCTGCAGACCGTGGAGCTTGCATGACAGCGCAAATGCATGAAGCCGGCCGCACCAAGGAGGCCGGGAACAGGCTGCAGGCGTGGCGCACGGGCATCGACACCTATCAGGAGCCGGTGGTCTACATGCGGCGCGATTGCCCGGTCTGTCGATCGGAGGGTTTCACGACCCAGGCGCGCGTGCAATTGACGGCCGGCGGCCGAAGCATCGTGGCGACGCTCAGTGTCGTCGACGGTGATTGGCTGGCCGAGAACGTCGCCGGTCTGTCCGAGTCCGCGTGGGCATCGCTGGGTGCGCAGCCGGGTGAGCCGGTCGCGGTCACCCATGCGCCACCGCTGGATTCGCTCAGCCATGTCCGGGCCAAGGTCTACGGCAACTCCGTTGGCGACGCCCAGTTCGGCGCGATCATCTCCGACGTCGCGGCGGGCCGTTACTCGGACCTGCACCTCGCCACCTTCATCACTGCCTGCGCGGGCGATCGCCTCGACCTGGCGGAGACGGTCTCGCTCACGAAAGCCATGATCGCCGTCGGCGAGCGCATCGATTGGGGCCGTCCGCTGGTAGTGGACAAGCACTGCGTCGGCGGCCTGCCTGGGAATCGCACGACCCTGCTCGTGGTGCCCATCGTGGCCGCCTGCGGCCTCACGATGCCCAAGACCTCCTCGCGCGCCATCACCTCACCGGCCGGGACGGCCGACACGATGGAGGTGCTGGCACCGGTCAATCTGGATGTGCCGAGCATGCGACGCGTGGTCGAGCGCACGGGCGGCTGCATCGTGTGGGGCGGCTCGGTCCGGCTCAGCCCCGCCGACGACATCCTTATCCGTGTCGAGCGGCCACTCGATCTCGACAGCGAAGGGCAGCTCGTGGCCTCGGTCCTGTCCAAGAAGGCCGCTGCGGGTTCGACCCATGTGCTGATCGATCTGCCCGTGGGCGCCACCGCGAAAGTGCGCAGCGCACACGCCGCGGCGTCGCTCGGCCGGCGCCTGCAGGAGGTGGGTGGCGCCATAGGCCTGCAGGTGTTCTTGCGCGTCACCGACGGCGAACAGCCGGTCGGCCGCGGGATCGGCCCCGCACTGGAAGCACGCGACGTGCTGGCCGTCCTGCAGGGTAAACCCGAGGCCCCGGCCGACCTGCGGGAGCGGGCGCTGCGGCTGGCGGCGGACATTCTCGAAATGGGCGGCGCGGCGCCGGCCGGCGGCGGCCTGAAGCTCGCCACCGAGGTGCTGGCCGATGGCCGGGCCTGGGCCAAGTTCCAGGCAATCTGCTCTGAGCAGGGCGGCCTTCGAAGCCTCCCGATGGCGGCGCATCTGCACACCGTCGAATCGCCGGCCACGGGCCGTGTCACCCGCATCGACAACCGCCTGCTCGCGCGGGCGGCCAAGCTCGCCGGTGCGCCGACCGCCCCGGCCGCCGGCATCGATGTGCACGCGCGCCTTGGCGATCGCGTCGAAGCCGGACAGCCGCTGTTCACGCTGCATGCCCAGGCACCAGGCGAACTGGCCTATGCCCTGGAGTTCGTCCGCGCGCGCCCACCGATCTTCCAGATTTCAGAGAACGCATGAAACCACTCATTTTTCACCTGCCAGGCGACGAGGCCTTCGCCGAAGGCCTCGCCCGCGCGTTGCGTGCGGAGCGGGCCACCCTGCAATTGCACCGGTTTCCGGACGGCGAGTCGCTGGTGCGGCTGGACGCCGACGTGACGGGCCGCACCGTCGTGCTCATGGCCAGCCTGGCACAGCCCGACGCCAAGGCGCTGCCCCTGCTGTTCGCGGCAGACGCTGCACGCGACCTCGGTGCCACACGCGTACTGCTGGCAGCGCCCTACCTGGCGTACCTGCGCCAGGACCGGCGCTTCAACACGGGCGAAGCGATCACGTCCCGAACGTTCGCTGCGCTGGTATCGACGGTGTTCGATGGCGTCGTCACCGTCGACCCCCATCTGCACCGCTACCACTCGCTCGGCGAGATTTACCGTGTGCCCACGCGCGCCGTGCAGTCCGCGCCCGTCATCGCGGCCTGGGTCGCGGCGAACGTGGAGCGCCCAGTGCTGATCGGCCCCGACGCCGAAAGCGAGCAATGGGTCCAGGAAGTCGCGCGGGGGGCCGATGCACCGTTTACCGTGCTGCAGAAGATTCGCCGGGGCGACAAGGACGTGGAGGTCAGCCTGCCCGACACCTCGGCCTTGGCAGGCCGCCAGCCCGTGCTCATCGACGACATCGTGTCCAGCGCGCGCACGATGATCCAGGCCATCGCGAGCGTGCGCCGCGTCGGATTGCCGCCGCCGGTGTGCATCGGTGTGCATGCGCTCTTTGCCGCCGATGCCTATGACGCGCTCCTCGCGGCGGGCCCCCAGCGGGTGCTGACCTGCGACACCGTGCCGCATGCCTCCAATGGCATCAGCGTGGTGGAACCGCTGGCGGCCGCGGTTCAGGACCTGATCGAGGCCAGCGCCACATGAGCGACGACCTTGTACGCCGCCCCTCCGCGCTGCGGCGGCTCTGGCTCCTGCTGGCCCAGGCAATCGCGATTGGCGCGGGTGTCATCATTGCTTGGCGGGCCTTCGGGCCGGCGCCTGTCCCTGTGACGCCCGACGTCGTGGCGGTACAGGAGGCGCCGCATGCGGGCGCCACTACCGGCTCGGCGCCTGCCACACCGAGCGCGATCACAGCCCGCCTGGAGGCGGGGTTTCGCGCCGCCGCCGCCAAGGCGTCCGCTTCGGTTGTGAACATCTACACCCGCAAGACACCTCCGCGCAGGATGCAGAACTGGTTGCGGCCCGATGGCGGCGATGAGGACGCCGCCCAAGGCGCGTCGAGTCTTGGGTCAGGCGTCATCGTCGCGGCCCAGGGCTATATCCTCACGAACAACCATGTCGTGGAGGGCGCCGACGAGATCGCCGTGATGCTGCCAGGCGAGAAGGTTGCCACGGCGCGCGTCGTCGGTATCGATCCGGAGTCGGACCTTGCCGTGCTGCGCGTCGAGGCCACGGGGCTGCAGCCCATCACCTTCGCTGATCCAGCATCGGTGCAGGTCGGCGACATCGTGTTGGCCGTCGGCGATCCGTTCGGGGTCGGCCAGACCGTCACGCAAGGCATTGTGAGTGCCACGGGGCGCAACCGCCTGGGCATCAACACCTTCGAGAACTTCATCCAGACCGACGCCGCGATCAACCCCGGCAATTCGGGCGGCGCGCTCGTCGATGGAAACGGCCATCTCGTCGGCATCAACACCGCCATCTACTCGCGCAGCGGCGGCTCCCAGGGGATCGGCTTCGCGATCCCGGTCAGCTTGGCACGGCAGGTGATGGAGCAGATCATTGCCACCGGCCGCGTGCGCCGGGGCTGGCTGGGGGTGAGCGCCCGCGACGTGATCCACGAGGCCACCGGTGCCACCGGGGGCGCCGCACTGGTGGCGGTGCAGCGCGGCGGGCCTGCCGATCGCGCCGGGCTGAGGCCCGGTGACACGGTGCTTGCGATCAACGGCAAGGAGATCCCGGACACCGCCGGCCTGATCGGCGAAACAGCCGCGGTCGCACCGGGCAGCAACGCCCAATTCAAGATCCTGCGCGGCCGCGAGACGGTGACCGTACAAGTCGAACTCGGGCAGCGGCCCGCGGTCCGCAAGCCCTGAGCGCCGATGACGATGCTGCACGAAACCGTCGAGACCGGCCTGCTGCGCGCGCTGACCCGCGGGGCGGAGACGCGTGCCTTTCCCCTCATCGTGGCGGCCGTGGCCATGGCCACCACGCTGTCGATGACGATTCCGTTCGGAACGTTGCCCGTCGCTGCCGTGCTACTCGCCCCGCGGCGCTGGCGGAGCATCGCCGCGACCTCCAGCATCGGCGCGGCCATTGGCGCACTGGTCCTCTATCTCGTGTTTCATCACTTGGGCTGGAACCGTTTCTTCGTCGCCTACCCCGACGTGGTGCGATCGACGGCCTGGCGTGACGCCACGTCCTCGCTCGGCGGGTACGGCGTGCCCGCGCTGCTGGTCATTGCAGCGCTCCCGGTACCGCTGACGCCTGCCCTCATGTTCGCGGCAATCTCCCGGCTGCCGGTGGCCGAGGTTCTTCTGGCGCTCTGGTTGGGCAAGCTGGTGAAGTACACGCTCTATGCGTGGCTTGCATCTGCTTTCCCATCGCCCTGGATCCGCAGGGTCCAGGACCGGACGGCGACCCTGCACGCCGCGCTGAGCCGCGCCCAGGCGCTCGATCCGGGTTCGCAGCATCGAGCCGCACCGGGAACATCTCCGCCAGGACCGACAGATCGGCCACAGCCATGAACGCCATGACACCCACATTCAAGAGGAAATGACAGCGATGTGTTTTTCTGCACCAGCCAGTTTCACGGCAGCCGCGGTACTTCTGGGGACGGGGATCGTCACCGTGCGCCGGGTCCGCGCGTGGCGCGAAGTGCCTTACGCGGCCATCCCGTTGCTCTTTGGGATTCAGCAGCTACTCGAAGGCATGTTGTGGCTGACATTCCCCGACCGCGCGCCCTTGCTGAAGGTGGTGCTGACGCATCTTTATTCGTTCTTCTCGCACGTCCTGTGGCCGATCTACGTGCCGCTGGCCGCCCTGGCGCTGGAGACCGTTCCGTGGCGCCGTCGGGTTCTCGCGGGCATCGCGCTCGCAGGCGCGCTCGTCGGGGTGTACCTTTTGGTGATGCTGGTGCGACTGCCCATCACCGCGCGCGTGGTCGGCCAGCACATCTTCTACGACTCCCCGCACTTCTACGTCCTGACCACGATGGCCTTGTACCTGATCGGCACCTGCGCAGGTCTGATGGTCTCCAGCCACCGGCGCGTAGCGGCTTTCGGAAATGCGGCCTTCGTGTCCGCGGTCGCCGCCTATTTTTTTTATGCGACCTGGTTCATCTCGGTGTGGTGCTTCTTCGCCGGCGTCCTCAGCATCATCGTGCTGTGGCAGTTCCGTGAACCCCGAGCGAGGCTCGCCGTGCAATGACGGATCGTCCGGCCGGCTTCAGGCCCGCACTTGCCCACCACGTGCTCACGCCCCTGTACGACCGGGTGGTGGTGCTGACCACGCGCGAGCAAGCGTTCAAGCCGGCCCTCGTGGCGCAGGCGTCGATCCAGCATGGCCACGACGTATCGGACGCCGGATGCGGAACGGGGACGCTCGCCCTCCTTGCGGCCACCGCGTGCCCGCAGGCCCGTGTCACCGGGGTGGATGCCGACCCCGCCATCCTGTCGCTGGCCCGCCGGAAGGCGGCGAGCGTGGCGGCGCCGATCCGATTCGACGAAGGCCTGTCGACATACCTGCCTTACGGCGATGGCTCGTTCGATCGGGTCGTATCGAGCGTCTTCTTCCGTCACCTGGCGCACGCGGACAAACTGAAAGCGGCCCGCCAGATGCATCGCGTTCTGCGCGTTGGCGTTCAACTGCACTTCGCGGACCGGGAGCGCTCGCGCCGACCGATCAGCCGTACGGCGTTCTTCGCCGTTCAACTGCTCGATGGCTTCGAGACCACGCGCGACGCGGTCGCCGGTCACTTGCCGTCGGTGCTCGCGCAAGCAGGGTTTGCGCAGGTTGCCGAGACACGGCAATTCGTTGCCATCTTCCACATCCTGTCCCTGTACAGCGCCATCAAGGTTGCGCCATGACCGAGGACCATCGTCTTAGTGTTCTGTTCACCGACTTCGCACCAACGGACCAAGCGGCGATGCAGCAATGGCTTCCGGCCCACTGGCACGCGCACTTCGTCCAGCGCGAGCACCTGGTGGCGTCCGACACCGAAGATGGGGCGATCGAGGTCCTTTGCGTGTTCGTGCGCACGCGGGTGGACGAATCGGTGCTTCGCATGCTGCCGCGCTTGCGGCTCGTCGCCACCCGCTCCGCGGGCTTCGACCACATTGACCTGGAGGCGTGTCGAAAACGCGGCATTGCCGTCTGCCATGTGCCGGACTACGGGTCGGCCAGCGTCGCAGAGCATGCCTTTGCACTGTTGCTGGGCGTGACACGCCATCTGACGCAGGCCCACGAGCGGGCGCGCCAGGGCTCGTTCGCCTACCGCGGACTCACCGGCTTCGAGCTGGAAGGCAGGACGCTGGGCATCGTCGGCCTGGGCCGCATCGGACGCCACGTGGCGCGTATCGCCGTGGGGTTCGGCATGGACGTTCTCGCCTACGACCCCGCCTTCGCTGCTTCGGCTGCGCGCCCAGCTGGCGTGTCCCTCGTGACATGGGAGCAGGTCCTGCAAGGCAGCGACATCCTGAGCCTGCATGTTCCGGCCACCGAGGCCACGCGCCACCTCATCGACGCCCGGGCCTTCGCGCGCATGAAGCCTGGCGTGGTAGTGATCAATACGGCACGTGGAGCGCTGATCGACGAGGCCGCCTTGCTGCGCGCGCTGGACGACGGCAGTGTCGCAGCCGCCGGCCTGGACGTGCTGGAGCAAGAAGGCGCGCTGTCTCCCGAGGTGCCCACGGGCTGCGGGGGGCTCGGTTGCGATACCGGCTGGATGGCGTCCAGCCCGCTGCTGACCCATCCGCGCGTGCTCGTGACTCCCCACGTCGGTTTCAACACGACAGAGGCGATCGCGCGCATCTTCGACGAGACCATCTCGAACATCGCAGCCTGGCATGCGGGCCGGCTGCGCAACAGGGTGGATGAGCCGTGATGCGCCCTGACCGCTCCGTTTCTGCCGCGCGCCTTCCGGACCGTCCACCGCAACGCTCGGCGCTGCGCCGGGCGACGCAGATCGCAATGGCGCTGACCGGGTTCCTGCTCTGGGTGGCCTGGCACCGGGGACTCATGCGCTGCGACACGCACCGGGCGGCCGAGCGCTTTGCCCAAGTGCTGCAGCGATTGGGAACGACCTTCGTGAAGCTGGGCCAGCACCTCAGCCTGCGCGCGGACGTCCTGCCTCCCGATGCGCAACGGCCCCTGGCCAGCCTTCAGGCGCATGTGGCGCCGTTTTCTTCGGAACAGGCTGTCCAGGAGGTCGAGGCGGCCCTGGGCCGCCCTTGGCAAGAGGTCTTCGCACGCTTCGACATGCAGGCGCTGGCCGCGGCCTCGATCGCGCAGATCCATCGTGCGGCGCTGCCCGACGGGACGGAGGTCGTGGTGAAGATCCGCCGCCCTGGTGCGGCCGAGCAAGCCGAGACCGACATGCGCATCCTGCGCCGGCTGGTCCTGGCCATTCAGTGGTTCGTCCCCTCGCTGCGCCGCTGGGGTCTGGCGGCCATCGTGGACGAGGTTGCGGCGAACTTCCGCTACGAAATGGAACTGTCCCGGGAGGCGAGTTCCGTGCGACGTTTCGCCGACGCCTGGCGAGACTCTCCGGACATCGTGCTGCCCGACGTGGTGGACGAGCTGTGCACATCGACGGTGATGGTCCAGCAGTTCAGCCGCGGGGCCCACCTGCACGGTCTGCCGCCTGCCATGGGCGCGGCCGCTGCGGGCAAGCTCGTGGACAGCTACATCGTGCAGATCTTCCGCGATGGCTTCTTCCATGGCGATCCACACCCCGGCAACGTCTTCGTGATGGACGATGGCCGCATTTGCCTGCACGATTTCGGCATCGTGGGACGGGTCGACCGCAGCATGCGGCGCGCTTTGGTGGCGTTCGCGCTGGCCTTCGTCGAGCAGGATGCCGACTGGGTGGTCGACGCCTGGCTGGACCTGGGACTGGTCGGCGAGGGCACGGATCGGGCCGTCTTCGTGCCCGTGGTGCGCGCGCTGGTCGCGGACTGCGCAGAGCACCCGCTGAAAGACTGGTCGCTTTCCGATGCGCTCGCGCAGCTCGTGGCGGCCGGCCGGACCCAGGATGTCCGGCTTCCTAGAGACCTGCTGGTACTCACCCGCACACTGCTGCTGCTCGAAGGGACGGTACGCCTGCTCGCGCCGGACTTCTCCATCATCGAGGCCATCTCGCGCCACACGGCAACCGGCATATTCGATGAGCGCAAATCCGCGGCGTCGCAACGTCTGCCCTACGAGCTGGGAAACGCAGCCAACGCGCTGCCCACGCTGCTGGCGCGGCGCCTGCACAGCGTACTGCGGCAGCGTGAGTTGCTGCAACTGTCGATCAAGCCCGACGCCCGGATGCTGAGCGGTATCGACCGCCTCGGCCGCCGCATCGCCCTCGCGCTCGTGACGCTGGGCCTGTACATCGCGTCAAGCTTGCTGATGCAGCACGCCGTAGGCCCTCGCTGGGGCGACATGCCGGTGCTCGCGCTGCTGGGCTATGCGCTGGCGATCCGGTTCACGTTTTTCATTGCGCGCAGCCGTGGCTGACGCGTCTCATCAAGTCAGGAGCAAGGAATGAACAAGGTCAGAGTGGCGGTGAACGGGTACGGTGTGATCGGCAAGCGGGTGGCAGACGCGGTCGCGCTCCAGGAGGACATGGCACTTGCCGGCGTCGCAGACGTGGTGCACGACTATCGACTACAGGTCGCCGCGCAGCGCGGCTTCGCCATCCACGCGGCAACCTTTGAAGCTGAAGGAGCGATGCGCGCCGCAGGTCTTGCTTTGGCGGGCAATCTGGCAGAACTGCTCGCGAAGGCCGATGTCGTGGTCGACTGCACGCCCAAGAAAGTCGCTGCGGTCAACAAAGAGGTGTACGCCGCGGCCGGCGTGAAGTCGATCTTCCACGGTGGTGAGTCTCATGCGCTGACGGGGCACTCATTCGTCGCGCAAGCGAACTATGCGTCGGCCATCGGCCGCGAGTCCACTCGCGTGGTCTCCTGCAACACCACGTCCATCGTGCGAACGCTGGGGGCGCTGCGGACGGCCGGCCTGCTCAAGCGTGCACGCGGCACGCTCATCCGCCGCGCATCCGACCCCTGGGAAGCGCATGCTGAGGGCATCATTAACACCCTCGTGCCGGAGAAGGCGATCCCCAGCCACCAGGGACCGGACGCGAGGACCGTGATCCCGGACCTGGATGTGGTAACGATCGCGGTCAAGGCGTCCCACAACAGCAGTCACCTGCACACCTGGTGGGTCGAACTGACGAGGCCGGCAACGCGCGACGAGGTGCTGGCGGCCTTCCGTGCGGCACCACGGATCGCGTTCGTGCGTTCCTCGGATGGCCTCGTGGCACTCAACAGTACGGTGGAGCTGATGTCCGATCTTGGCCGCCCGCGCGGCGACATGTGGGAGGTCGCCCTGTGGGAGGACGTCCTCGCGGTAGATGGCGACCAAGCGTACTACACCTACCAGGTCTTCAACCAGGCGATCGTGATTCCCGAAACCATCGATGCGATCCGCGCGCTGAGCGGCATCGAGTCCGATCCGTCAGCGTCAATCGCTCGGACGGATGCCGCACTCGGCTTGCGGCACGACTTCATCCACGACCGCGACTAGGCGTCGATTCACGCTTGGGCGGTACATTCTGCCGCTGGTGCCGCTGGTGCCTCGACGACCGTGCATCACAGCAGGTGCGATATCTCGTTCAACGGCTTTAGGCCTGAGCCGAATCTGCCGATCGCATCGCGATGCGCGCCAAGCTCGCTGTAGGGGAGGTAGCGAATTCCCAGCTCCGCCACCCGCGTGAATGCCGGCCGACGCAACTGGCTGCGGACATCCTCGCGGCGAGCGTCCGGCGCCACCAGGAACATCGATACGCCCGCTCCCAGTTCCGTTCCCAAGGCCAGGTCGAGCATGCGCACGATGCCGGAATAGATCGAGGTCGAGTGCTCGACCTCGAAGGCAGCGGCGACCTTCGAGCCGTCGGCCTCCACCCAAATGACGTCGATCAGGCGAACAGAGTCCAGACCGGCCCGGGCCTGCGCGGGGAGCTGCGTCAGACAGCCGTCTCCAAGGCGACCTCCCTGATAACTGCGCCCCTGATCGTTGGACGCAATCCAGACACCGTAGCCGAGCGACTTGCCCAGGTCGCGCAGCCATCCCTGAATTTCGGTGTGGGTCGCGTCGCTCTCGCGCTCCGCGGCCCAGCGTTTGTGGGCCGCGGCCGATTCCTCGCGCACCTTTTCGAGATCGGCCTCCCAGCCCTGGAGGGCGGCCGCATCGTCATCGCGCGGTGGCGCCGCGTACCGGCCCGAGCCGATGTCGAACAGCAGCCCAGCCAGTGCCCCCATGTCGTTCGACAACGCGTTGCGGTGCTGGGCATTGAGGCGAAGGCCGCCTTCGCGCATCGAGAGGTAGTGCTCCCACTTGCCGAGCTTGACGCTGCTGCCCGTGACCGCGTTGTAGCCCTTCACGATCGCGGTGTTGAACGGCATCACGATCGTGGGGTGAACGAAGTACAGGAGATTCGCCACGGCGGGGCCCAGACCCTTGATCTGACGAGCGTCGATCCGCCGTATTGCTTCGATCACTTCCTCTGCGCTGTTGCAGCAGTCGCAGGTGTGCAACAACCGGGCAAAGGCCTGTTGGTTGGTCGCGTTCTCGTAGATGTCGGGAATGCGCAGCTTGGGCTTCCACAGGAATGCATGGTCTGCCCCCTTGAAGATTTGGCGCTGCTCGGCCACCGAGCCGACCACCGTTTCGAGCGAGGAACCGCGGAATGCGCTACCGAAGGTGCCCGCATCGATGTCCTTGACCACCTGCGCCAGGCCGCGGCGAATCGAGCGGAAGTTCTTCAGCCGTTCTTCCCAAAGGAACCAGGTGTTGTAGGTGCTCAGCGGATCGGCTTTCCAGTGACCGATGAGAGTTTCAAGCGCGTGGGACATGGTCTCGATAAATGGGCGGGCACAGGGTTCCAATTGGACCACGGCCTCGTACCGATCGGCGCCGGAAACGACGTTATTCTTGTCCCTATGGGGAGAACAGGGGAATCATGCCGAGACCATCACCGCCCGCGGGTCGCCGTGGCCTCCCACCGCGGCCAACTCCTCGGCGGTCAATATGCTCGCGGGATCGACGCCGAGCGCCTGCGCTGCCTCGGTCGCGACGTGCGCCCACGTGCAGCGGTTCGCGAACAGCATGCCGGCAACGTCGAGCGTCCCACCGCGCGCCTGGTAGCCCAGTGCACGGGTCTGCCGAGGCCCGGTATCGATGCGACGCAACAGGCCCAGCGTCGGCTCCGGCCGCATGTGCGAGACGATGACGCGCACCGCAGCGGTGTCCGGGAACAGCGAGCGCAATGCCGCGTCGCCCGCCACGAAAGCCCGCTCGCGCTCGTCGCGTGGCAGCCGGAAGCGGCCCGGCTCGAAGACGCAGGTGACTGCCGTCCGATGCCCGGCGTCGTCCAGCCGCCGCGCCGCGAGCAGCGCCTGCTGTAGCTGGTACGCACCGATGGCGACCAGCAAGACATCGGGTGCGTCGCAGGGCTTCACCACGCAGGCACCCTCATCGGCCAGACGCTGGGCCTGTTCGCCGCTCAGTTGGCTGGCCATGGCCCGCTTTGGAACGACCAGTGTCCAGAACTGGCCATGCGAGGTGTAGGCGGCTCGCAGCGCCGCGACGGCACTGTTGGCATCCACCGGGAACAACACACGTGCGGTGTCGGACATCTCGCCCAGCAGCGCTTCGGCCAGTGTCGGGTCCTGATGGGACTGCTCGTTTTTGCCGTTCTCCCAGGTGTGGGATGTCGCCACCGTCACTACCGACAGCCAGCCCGGAGGCATGCCGGCCTCCGCCTGGTGGCGCGCGAACAGGATTTCCTGCCGCAGTGCACCCAGCATCTTCACGGCAAAGGCCTCGTAAGAAACAACGAGGTTGATGCCGCCCTTGTTACCCAGCGCCGCACTGACCACAGCCTCTTCGTTGAGGGCCGTGATCACGGCACCATCCACGGCTTCAGCCAAGCCCGGTTCGGGCGTGAAGACGCGGTGTTTGAGCAGGTCCAAGGTCTGGCCCATGCGGTTGCTGCGCAGCTCGTCGGGATTGCCGACGCGCGGGCGCAGTTGAGTATTGGCCTTGATGATTGCGGCGAAGGCCCCGTCGAGCGCGCCCATCGGCGAGACATCGTTGTCGTGCCACTGCGGCTCCGGAAGCCTCGGCGCTGCGACCTGGCGATGCGCTAGGGCATGCTCCCGCTCAAGGGGACGGCGCTGCACCTCATGCCTGCAGAGCAGGGCCACCGCTTGGTCGATTTCACCCGGCGGTACAAACAACGCGCGCGCGCCCTCGTTGAACTGCTGCCGTGCTGACGGGTCGAGACGGGGATTGCCCGCCAGCGGCAGGTTGTGCGCGGCGTTGGTTCCGGCACCGGGAAAACCGAATCCTTTGGGCGCTTCGGCGATGGTGTAGTGAAGTGGCACCGGGTACTGAACGGTTCCACGCGAAACCCCCGTAGCGCAGGCCGCCAGCCGTTCCTCCATCGCGTGGATGGCCCAGGCGAATGCGGCGGGGTCGGTGCCGTCGATCTCCATAGGGTCGAAGCCGTTCAGGCGCAGATGCTGCTGGAACCATTCGAGGCCGCCCTGCTGCTGCATGGTGCTGCGCTGCTCAATGCGACGGCCGTTGAGGATCATGAACGGAGCCACGAATCCACTGTCCTCGGCGCGCCACCAGCGCGGCGCCCAGTCGCTGCCGCGCTGCTCCTCGAATGCACCGTCGCTGAGGAACACCACCAGCCGTTCGCCGGGCAGGGGCATGTGCACGTACTGCAGTTCGGCAAAGCCGAGATAGCCCCCCTCGGACAGGCCGCCTGCCGTGTTCGGGCCGACGTGGCTGCCCAGCGGCGAGGCCGGGCGCCCCTGCGCGTCGATCGCGTAGCTGTAGAAGTCCCGAGCGAAGCGCGTAAGGCCGTTCTCGCTTCGGTCGTACCGCTCGGCGTGGCGCGGCGTCATGTTGCCAACAAGCAGGTTGCAGGCGTCGATGCCCGCCACGCAATGGCCTTGACCCATCAGCCAGCCGCGTGTCAGGCCGCTGAGCGCGTTCGCGGCAAGGTAGCCGACATAGGCCGGCACGATGTTCAGTGATCCGCCGGTGTGGCCTTCAGGCGTCTCCTTGTAGTCCTGCCGCCATTTCCCGGCCGTCGGTATAGACCCGATCGGCATAGGTCATGTGAACCGTTAGCCACATCCCGGCCACGGCCAATCGGTCTGCGGCCCACAGCGTGCGGTAGATCGCGGATGTGTCGCTCGCCTTGCCTTCGGCGACCAGCACCTGTGCGAGGTCGTGGATTCGCAGCTGCGTGAGGTCGTTGTGGGCGATGGGGCCATGCCCGCGCGCCCAGCGCGCGAACTCGGGATCGAATTCGCGGAACAGTCGCACCCGCTCGGCGACCCAGGGGAGGTTGTGATTCATTTTGAAGGTCCTTGGAACCGACCCGCAATGACGAGCGTCGGCGGGGTTGGGAACGCCGGCGTCTCGGATCGCCGGCGCAGAAACGAATGGCATGGCGCTCGGCACGTCAGACCTGCCTCGCATATAGCACCACGGCCACGGCCCACAGCAAGGCAGGCAGCAATAGCACCCAGCGGAAGTCCGAGTGGAGGACGAAGTCCATCGCACTCATCAGCCCGACCGTCACAAGCCCGGAGAACGCGACGGCCCAGCCGGTACCGCCTTGCCGCTCGCGCATGGCCATGCGCGCCAGGTGGACGATCAGTACGCACGCGCCCGTCATGAAGCCGCCCATCACCGTGAACACGATTCGCCGCCATGCCTCCAGACCGGGTGCCAATCCACGAAGCCGATCCAGCGGCACGCTGATGAAGCGCGGATCCTCGGGCAGCAGCGCCGGCCGCAGGAACACGAAGTAGGCGCCCAGCCTGACGAGCCAGACGCCGCAGGCCATGAACAGCGACATGGAGGTGCGCAGCGCCTGCGTGCGCAGAGGTGCCACCGCGCTGTGTCGGCGGGCGTCTCGGCGTGCTTGTCGGCGGCTCACGGCGTACCATCGCTGCGGCGACCGCGTCACTGCGACCACGCGAAGCCGAACTGCGGATAGGGCGAACGCGGGTCTGCTGACCGTCCACCTCCACGCCCTCACATTGACCTGCATCGGACAGAAGAATACAACTCGCGCAACCCGGTCAGCGGGCCTGCTCATTTTTCGCGCACCGTCATTGGCTTTGATGGGGTAGTACCCGAGTAAAGATCGCGGCGCGTCAAAGGAACGGGCCATCTTCCGTCGTCTCGTTTGGACGCTACGATCTGGTAGATCCCTGTGCCGCCCGCCTCGAATTCCAGCGCGCATGCCGCCATGTACAGGCGCCAGACGCGGAAGGTCACCTCATCGACTTCCTGCAGGGCCTCCTCTCGGCGCGCTTCGAGTCGCTGAACCCAATGACGCAACGTCAGCGCGTAGTGTGATCGAAGACCTTCGACATCATGGATTTCGAAGCCGGACCGCTCCATCCCGAGCTGGATGTTGCTGACGCAGTCCAATTCGCCGTCAGGGAAGACATAGCGGTTGATGAAATCGGTCGCGACAGTTCGGTTCCAGCCCTCTTCGTCATGGGTGATTCCATGGTTGAGGAAGAGCCCGCCCGGCCGCAAAACACGCTGCACCACGGCGTAGTAGGCCGGCAGATGAGCGAGGCCCACATGCTCGAACATGCCGATGCTGGACACCTTGTCGAATACGGTAGTGTCATCGAGGTCGCGGTAGTCGCGCAGCTCAACCGTGACGAGGTCCTGCAAGCCTTCTGATCGGATGCGCTCGCGCGCGTATTCGAGCTGCTGCTGGCTGAGAGTGATGCCGTACGCGCGCACGCCATGTTCTCGTGCCGCCCAGCACACGAGTGCGCCCCAGCCGCAGCCGATGTCGAGCAGACGTTCGCCCGGCTGCAGCCGCAGCTTGCGGCAGATGTGCTCCAGCTTGTTGCGCTGCGCCTGGTCCAGCGTGTCGTCCGGCGTCTCGAAGTAGGCGCAGGAATAGACTCTCTCGGCATCGAGCCAGAGACCATAGAACACGTTTGAAACGTCGTAGTGGAATGAAATTGCTGCTCGGTCGGTTTGGCGCGAATGTCGATGGGAGAAGCGGCGCGCAACGCGCGAGGCCAGACTACGCGATGGTTTCAAACCATCCTGGTCAGACACGCGCAGTATCAGAGCGTCGCGCAACAGGGCCAGCTGTCGCGCCAGGAGAGCGAGAACTTCTCGAAGTGCGCCTTGAGCCCAAGCGCGGTGTACAGGTCCCCTTCGATGTCGATGGTGCCGCGGAAGTAGGCCTCCGCCAGCAGCAGAGGATCCGGCCGCAGGACAAGGCGTCGAAGCAGACCCGGGTCGCGGATGATCAGGGTGTACTCTGGATGCGCCTCGAACTCGTGCAGGAGCACATCGCCCAGGCGCAACGCCGGCTGGCGCTCGATGCCGGCCAGCAACCGGCGCAGGATGCGCAGCGCGGCGGCATTCATGTCTGGTGACGGGGATTGCGCAAGTGTCTTGGAATGGTTCATCTGGGGCACCTCAGTTGCTCGCGTGCAGCGCAAGCTGCGATGTAGCAGACGACTCTTTTTCGCGCCGGCACGATCGACATGACCAACGCCACTTTTTTGCATGTCCGTAGAGCCTCATGATGTCTGGGAATATCAAAACCGATCAAAGTCGGTCATGCGCGTACACGACTAGACTTCGCTCGCACAGATTTGCGCTTAACGTCCGCTGCCGCTCCTTCGATCAAACTGCAGACGGAATGTCCATCCGGTATCCCGTCAGGGAGTCGCGTCCAGTCGCGGTCTGCCTGCTGCATGCGCAGATGCAGCTCCGTCGCTTCCTTCAGTCGTCGAGCCTGTTCGTCAAGCCGCTCGCTCAGCAGCGCCCGAGCGCGCGGACAAGGAGATGTTCCGCGTTGACTCATCTCAACGAACTCCTCGGCGTCCTTGAGCGTGAAGCCGAGCGCCAATGCGTTGCGGATGAAGCGCACCCGAGCCACGCTGCGCTCGGAAAACGCGCGATAGCCGTTCGCGCCGCGACCATCCGGGATTACGAGGCCAACCCGCAGGTAATGGCGCAGCGTGTCTGGGGTCACACCTGCCTCCCGGGCGCATTCAATTAGTTGCATCACCGTTCTCCAGCGGAGTAGTCTCGCGTCGCAATGCATGGCGAGAGTCTGAACCCAGGTGCCGCACATAGGTCAAGAGCCTGGGTGTTTGAGCGACTGTGATCCCATTGTCCATGCGCTTTCGGAAGTACAACCGGCAGAACGCGGTGACAGGGATGGACCGGCTTGTGGGCGACGCCGAGAACGGGGCTGTTGTTGACCACGGTGCTCTCCCTATCCATCGATTTCGTGTTCGGCACTTACCGAACCATTCAACAACCTGGCAGTCTCGTGCGCGATCACCCACTGTTCGCGCGCACGCACGGCCAGCACCGCGACCGAGGACCGTGACGCCTGAAGCTGGGAGACTTCGGATGCCGGACTGAAGGCGCGATTGCGCTCCTCGTCCAGATGCAGGCCAAGGAATTCCAGGCCGTCCAGAATGCGGCAACGCAGCGTCGGGGAGTTTTCCCCTGCTCCGCCCGTGAAAGCCACCGCATCGCAGCCGCCCATCGCCGCGGCGTAGGCACCGATGTACTTGCGCACGCGGTAGGCATGGACCTGCAACGCCATTTGGGCAGCAGCATGACCATCCCGCGCGCGACTCTCGATCTCGCGCAGGTCCGAGCCCACACCCGACAACGCCTTCAGTCCACTGTCGCTGTAAAGCGCCGCTTCGATTTGCACCAGTGACAAGCCCAGGGTACGCGCGACATAGCCTGGCACGCCGGGGTCGAGGTCCCCGCTGCGTGTGCCCATCACCAGACCTTCCAGGGCCGTCATCCCCATCGAGGTGTCGACAGAGCGGCCACGGTCGATCGCGCAGACACTTGCCCCATTGCCGATGTGGCAGCTCACGATGCGCAGTTCGGATGGAGGCCGCATCAACGCGGAACTGACAGCCGCCAGTACGCTCTGGTGCGACAGGCCATGAAACCCGAATCGCCGCACCCCAACTGCGCGCCATGACTGCGGAACGGCATAGCATGAGGCGTGTTCTGGCATGCCGGCATGAAAAGCGGTGTCGAAGACCGCCACGTGGCGCACGCCTGGCCAACGCTCGCGCGCGGTGCGGATGCCGGCCAGTGCAACGGGGTTGTGCTGCGGCGCCAGCGCAGCAGCCTGGTCGATCTCGTGCTCGACTTTCGCGTCCACGAAAGCCGCCTCGCGCAAGAAGGGGCCACCGTGTGCGACACGGTGGCCGATGGCATTGAGCGACGTCACGCCGGAACTTCGTACTTGCTGCTTGATCTCGTCAAACGCCGCGGCATCAACTGCGGGATGGTCGATCGTCGACTCGATCACGGGCATGGCCGATGCCGGGTCGAAAACCCCGAACTTGAGGGTCGCACTGCCGGCGTTGATGGCTAGGATGTGCATGTCTTGGTCGCCGTCAGTGCACATCGACGTCGCGACTTCCGGCCTCGGCAGTATGAGCCAGCCAGTACAACAGGACAACACACAGTGCGAGCAGCGCATGGAGCCACCAGCCCAGTTCATGGGCTCGGTGCTCCAACACCCCGGTACTAAAACGGCTCTTCAGGCGGTCAGCAGTTAAAGCTGGAGGGGCCTTTGTCAAAAAGGCTCCAACTCCAGCTTGTTCGCCAAGTGAGCCGGCGATTTCAGCAACGAGTGCGCTCATTACCTGCATTTTTACTGCTTCGCCTTCGGCGCATCAGACCTGCATGTTCATTACATCGGTGTAAGCCTGAACAATTCGGTTTCGGCTCTGCAGCGTGGCCTGAAATGCAATGTTCGACTTGACTCCTGCAAGCATCGTTTCTTCAAGACTGACAGTAGGGTTGCCGAACGTGACCTCGCGGCTCAGGCGCCCAGATTCACTTTGCAATTGGCTCGTGGTCGCTAACGCTTGCTTCATCGCGTCCAAAAATCCACCGTCCTGAACTATGGGTGCTTTGGACACCAACTTGCCCACCGGAATGACTGGCAGTAGTGCGCCAAGCGGGTTTGTGATGACGTTCATGGTGTGTCCATTGTCGAACTGACGGAGGTTATGAGGGGCCCTTTTTTGCGGGAGAAATAGACCAGCGATCGATACGAAATAGTAAGTTTCGCCAGCCGATCAAGAAGCCCTGCAACTGGTGCGTAAGCCGTTCAATTGCACGGCTATGGATAACAGAAACGTCATCTTGCCGACATTGCCGTGAGTTGCCGGTACGCGCAGTGGTGTGCACCGCAAAGCATGAAGGTTGGCAGGAACCACGCAAAGGGAGCGTGATCTACGGCAGTTGCGAAATCTCGAACACCAGTTTGGTGCTGGAGCCATAGCGGCTCATGGACGCGTGGTTCTGCTCCAGTTGGCTGTCGGGCAGATAACGGATCGGCAGCTCTGACAACCGGGAGCGCAGTGGAAGCGGCCACGGACGCGAGAAGCGCAGATGCGACGCTACGGGCTTGATGCCCTGCGCGCATGGCGCTCCAGCGTCAACTGGCGCGGCCCCTGGTGGAACCTCGGGGCCAGGCACATGGTCGCCGCACTGCCGCCCAAATACTTCACAGGCGTGGGGCTTGTATCGGTAGTTGACCATCCACCAACACCTCCAGCGTTTCACTTGAACCGCCGTAGGCGGAACCGCACGTACGGTGGTGTAAGAGGGGTGAGGGGTTACCCCTCACCCCGCTCGATCATGACAAAGATGTAATGAAGCCGTTATGCCTTTGACAGCTAGTCGTTTGCACAATGACATAAGTCAAAAATGCATCACAAATCCATGAACAATCTCTGGCTTTCACGACCTACCTCAAGCCTCTGGCTGGGCGCCGCACTAATGGTGCCATCCCTGGCATTTGCACAGATGCCAGAGGTCGAAACCGCGAAGGTGGGCTACCTGCTCTCGTACCGATCAGCCCTCTCGGGTTACGAGGCCTACAAGGAGCAGTCCGTCCAGCCCTGGAAGGCGGCGAACGACAAGGTGGGTGAAATCGGCGGCTGGCGCGCCTATGCGAAAGAAATCAAGTCCGGCCAGCCCGGGTCCGCCAAGGACGCTGCTCCCGTCACCGACCCGCATTCTGGCCATCATGGGGGAGAAAAACCATGATGCGTTTGCGTGCCACTCACGCCAAACTCGCTCTATCTGCACTCGGACTGGCGGTGCTGACCGGCTGTGCCAGCGTCAGCCTGGAGCAGAACATCGGCCGCGTTAACGACGAGGCTGGTAACTTCACCGATGGGAAACTCGCCCTGGCTCGTACCCAGGAGGAGCGCGACCAGCGAGCGCAGGCCGCTCAAACCTTGCTGGCGGAGACCCTAAATCAGAAAGATGCCGTCCAGTTGGCCTTGGTGAACAGCCCATCCCTGCAGACCCTGCTGGCGCAGGGTTGGGGGGAGTCAGCGGACGCCGCGCAGGTAGGCCGGATTGCCAATCCCATCTTCAGTTTTGAGCGCATGACGGCCGGCGCCGAGCTGGACTTGGGGCGTGCGCTCTCCTTTGGCCTGTTGGATCTGCTGACCTTGCCGTCCCGCTATGGCGTCGCCACCAGGAGAATCGAGCAGTCTCAGCTGCGTTTGACCAGCGACGTGGTGGACCAGGTCACGCGCGTGCGCCAGGCCTGGGTGCGCGCCGTAGCGGCGCAGCAATCGCTCAAGTATGCCAAGCAGGTCTATGACAGTGCAGAGGCCGGAGCCGAACTGGCCAAACGCATGCAGAGCGTGGGTAACTTCAACCGCATCACCCGCGCACGCGAGCAGGCTTTTTATGCCGATGCCGCCACCCGCCTGAGCACGGCCCAGCACCAGGTCACGGCCAGCCGGGAAGAACTGGTACGTTTGCTGGGGCTGGATGAAAGCCAGGCGCAGGCGCTCAAGCTTCCGGAACGTCTACCTGATCTCCCCATGCAAGCACTGGATCCGCAGGCGGTTGGCTCGCTCGCTACCAAGGCACGCCTGGACATCCGCCTGGCGCAGACCGCGCTGGATGGCGCGGCCAAGGCCCAAGGCCTGAACATGGTGACCAGCTTCACCGATATCGAGCTCACTGGGCGTCGCAACACGACATTTGACAATGCCGAGGGCACCCGCTCCACCGCACGCGGCTGGGAAATCGATGTGCGCCTACCCCTCTTTGACTGGGGAGGAATGCAGCGCGATGCGATGAACGCTCGAACGCTGGCGGCCGCCAACCAGCTTGAAGGCACGGTGCGTTCCGCGGGCTCCAGCCTGCGCGAAAGCTATTCGGCCTATCGAACGGCCTACGACGTGGCGCGGCACTACCGCGACGAAGTGGTTCCGGTGCGCAAGGTGATCGCGGAGGAGAACCAGCTTCGCTACAACGGCATGCTGATCAGCGCGTTCGAACTGCTGGCCGATGCGCGCGATCAGGTCGGTGCCGTCACGGCGGCCTTGGACTCACAGCAGCAGTTCTGGCTGGCCGATGCCGCATTGCAGGCATCCGTAATCGGACGCCCCACCAACACCACCTTGTCGGTCACCACCAGCGCCCCCAGCGACGCGGGTGCCGGTCACTGATGCAGAGACGATTGCCATGACATCCAGAAGAGATTTTTTCAAGTTCGCCGGTATTGCTGGCGGCGCCGTTGCGGCCGGCGCGGTCAGCCGTGTCGCCATGGCGGCCTTGCCCGAGCCCGTCATTCAGACCAGCCCGAACACCATGGCCCCGCTGATGCCCAATTCGGGGCGGCCGTACAACCCAGTGGTGACGCTCAACGGCTGGACGCTGCCCTGGCGCATGAATCAGGGCATCAAGGAGTTCCACCTGGTCGCCGAACCGGTGGTTCGCGAAGTGGCACCAGGGATGAAGGCCCACCTGTGGGGCTACAACGGACAGAGCCCCGGCCCGACCATCGAGGTCGTCGAGGGCGACCGTGTGCGCATCTTCGTGACCAATAGGCTGCCCGAGCACACAAGTGTTCACTGGCACGGCCAGCGCCTGCCCAGCGGGATGGATGGCGTGACCGGTCTGACGCAGCCGGCGATTCCGTCCGGCAAGACCTTTGTCTACGAGTTCGTGGCGCGCCGCCCGGGCACCTTCATGTATCACCCGCACGGCGACGAGATGGTGCAAATGGCCATGGGCATGATGGGCTTCTGGGTCACGCACCCGAAAGCTAGGCACCCGCTGATCGACGAGGTGCAACGGGACTTTTGCTTCCTGCTCAGTGCATATGACATTGAGCCCGGGGCCGCTACACCCAAGGTCGCGGAGATGACGAACTTCAACCTGTGGACCTGGAACAGCCGTGTCTTTCCTGGTATCGACTCTCTGAACGTGCGTCTCAACGACAAGGTGCGCATCCGCATGGGCAACCTCACCATGACCAATCACCCGATGCACGTGCATGGCCACGAATTCGTGGTCACTGGCACCGATGGCGGCCCGACGCCCAAAAGCACGCGCTGGCATGAAGTAACCACCGACGTGGCCGTGGGGCAAATGCGCCAGATCGAATTCGTCGCCGACGAGGAGGGCGACTGGGCCTTCCACTGCCACAAGAGCCACCACACCATGAACGCAATGGGGCACGACATTCCCACCATGATTGGCGTGGATCACAGCGGCCTTGCCAAGAAAGTCAACAAGCTGATCCCGGACTACATGGTCATGGGCGAGCGCGGCATGGCCGACATGACGGAGATGGAAATGCCGATTCCCGACAACACCATCCCGATGATGACCGGCCAGGGGCCGTTCGGCTCGGTGGAGATGGGTGGCATGTTCAGCGTGCTCAAGGTGCGCCGCGACCAGAAGCCGGGCGACTACAAGGATCCGGGCTGGTACAAGCATCCCGCAGGCACGGTGGCGCATGAGTACACCGGCCCCATGGCCGAGCCCGCACGCTTCAGCGCCGAGGGCGGCCAGTCCATGCCGCGTGTGCGCAAGCCAGCAACGCCGACCGAAGTCAAGGTGCGCAAGCCCACTTCGCATGGCGAGCATTGAGGTTTCCCTTCAGTTATCAACGAGAGTCCATCCATGAAATTCACGCGATCCACTATTTCTCAATTCTTCGCTATGGCTGCACTGGCCACGTCCGGGGTAGCCTTCGCCAGCGGCACTCATGCAGGTGGCCACGGTGACGGGGGTGAAACAGCCATTGGCAAACCCGGCGTTGCCGCCAAGGCCGGTCGCATCATTACCATCGAAATGAGCGACAACATGCGTTACACGCCGTCGAACATTCAGGTCAAACAGGGCGAAACCGTGCGCTTCGTTGTCAAGAACGTCGGCCAGGTCAAGCACGAACTCAGCCTGGGCACCGAGAAGGAACTGCTGGAGCATTTGGAGCAGATGAAGAAGTTCCCGGACATGGAGCACGACGAACCCGGCAAGGTCACGCTCGCACCGGGCAAGCAGGGTGAAATCGTCTGGCAGTTCACCAAGGCGGGCGCCGTGAACTTCGCCTGCCTGATGCCTGGCCACTATGAGGCCGGCATGAAGGGCGCTATCCAGGTGGGCCGCAAGTGATGGTCTGAAGCGCCCACCACAGCTGGCCCAGCCATGGCCGGGCCAGACCATAGATACATCCATTTGCCCAGAGGTCACCATGAACACCATCCAACGTCTGCTCACCATCTCCGCCCTCGCCATGAGCGCTGCCCTGCCGCTGGCGGGCCATGCCCAGGTCAGTCCCAATTCAGGCCAGACTTCGGCCCCCGCACCCGCATCCATGACCGATGGCGAGGTCAAGAAGGTCGATTTGGACAATGGCAAGATCACCCTCAAGCACGGGGACATCAAGAACCTGGACATGCCCGGAATGACCATGGTCTTTACCGTCCGCGACAAGGGCCAACTCGCCAACCTCAAGCCCGGCGTCAAGGTGCAATTCATGGTCGTCCAGGAAGGCGGGAAGATGATCGTCACCGACATCCAGCTCGTGCGCTGAGAAAATTCACAATCGCGCCATCTCGTCGGGCGCGGCAGCCCTAGTCAGCCCCTCCACCACAAGGAGGAGGCATCATGTTTCACATTCGCCATACCCTGATCGGCCTCTGTGTCGCCGCCGCCTCCGTGGGCGTGCTGGCGCACGGCTCCGACGAGCACAAGGACCAGGCTTGCTGAAACCGAAAGGGATCACCACGCGGAGAGCTCTTGGAGGCCAATGCTGCCCAGACCCGGTTGGCGGCGGAACTGGACGGTGCATGGGCCGCTATGGCCGAAAGCGCCAGGGTCAACCAGGCGCAAGGTGCTGAGCTGCAGCAAGTCCTTCAGGCGGTGGCGCAGCACAAGGCTGAAGCGGAAACTCTGCGCACGTTGGTCGCACAGTTCAGGCCACCGCAGAAGTCCGCTCGCCGAAAGCGGGCCAACGAGGCGCCAGAAGGTCAATGAATAGCGCCCAGCCATTGACGGTTGATGACGCTACGCAGGTCTTGGCGATTAGCGTCATTTTGAAATATAAAACTTATTCTTAATAAGAAAAAGCTTATAAATTAAAACTGGTCGTATCCTGGCTTGCCCGCTGGAGGGGAAACTCTTCATTGCCAAGTGATCTCGTGCGAAGTTTGACTACGCCTTATAGAAAAACCCTGTGACGGACTTCACAGATTGCTCGCACGCCTGCGAGAGAACAGTAGCGGCATCCCAAGGCATGCAAGCATTTCTTGCTTCGCGAGGTAAGCTTCACCTCCTGACCCATAGCAATCAATGCCAGTCGTAGTTTCACTACCTTCTCGGAGAGCAGCCCATCATGAGCACTCAAACCCATTGGGAATTGGTCTACGGAACCAAATCACCGGAAACGGTGAGTTGGTATGCACCGCATCTCCTGCAGTCCCTGCAGTATGTCCGCACGGCTGCTGGTTCTAAGCAGGCGTCCATCATCGACGTGGGCGGGGGCGAGTCCACGCTGGTCGATGACCTCCTGACCGATGGCTACGGGAACATCACGGTTCTGGATCTGTCCCACACGGCGCTGGAGGTCACGCAACAACGCCTGGGGCCCAAGGCCGCCGATGTAGCTTGGCTGGCGGCGGACATTCTGGAGGTGGAGTTGCCTGCGGCTTCGGTGGATGTGTGGCACGACCGCGCGGTGTTCCACTTTCTGACCACTGACGAGCAGCGTGAGCGCTACGTGGCGCAGGTGGTGCATGCCCTGAGGCCCGGTGGGTTTGCCATTGTTGGCACCTTCGGGCCACAGGGGCCTGAGAAGTGCAGCGGCCTGGCCGTTTCACGCTATGCGCCCCAGGAACTGCACGGCAAGTTCGGAGTACCCTTCGAGCTGATCGAAAGCCATACCGAGATCCACACCACCCCTTGGGGCGCACCGCAGCAGTTTGTCTACTGCTTCTGCCGCCACCACGCGCAGTAGGCGCCATCAGGCCCTGAGATCGCCACGCATCGCGCGTACCGTTTGATCGTCCTTATGTCACTCGATATTGCCCCGGATACCAGCCTTTCCGTACAGGCAGCGACTCGTGGCAGATGCCTGGAAGTCTTTCGGGCCTTCCGGAAACTGGGGTTGACCTCCTTCGGCTGGCCAGTAGCACACCTTGGCTATTTCCGCGCCGAGTTCGTCGAGCGCAGGCAATGGCTTGATGAGAAGAGCTATTCCGACCTAGTGGCTCAGTGCCAGTTCCTGCCAGGGCCCGCGAGCAGCCAGATCGGGATCGCGCACTGGGCCTGGGGCACGCTGGCAGGCTGGGTGGCGTTGGTGGCATGGATAGACTCCACCTTGCCGCCGGCCATCGTGCTCATCCTGCTTGCTTTTGGGATGGCCTGATGGTCCGAGTTCGCTAATTCGGGCGCAGTCCATGGCCTGAAGGTGGCCGCAGTTGCTGTCGTCGCGCAGGCAGTGTGGGGTATGGGCAAATCCCTGTGTCCAGATCGTTTGCGCGCCGGGATGGCAGCTGCTGCAGCCCTGATCATGTTGGCGATTCACTCTACCGTGGGTCAGGCCGCCGCAATGGCTCCCGGCGCTTTACGGTTGGCCTTTTCGCGACGGCGATGCGCCATGCCATAGAGCATGGGAAGTACCAGCAGCGTCAATGCGGTGGAGGACAAAATGCCCCCGATCACCACCGTAGCCAGCGGCCGCTGCACTTCTGCACCCGTTCCGACAGCAATGGCCATGGGTACGAAACCCAGGGACGCCACCAGCGCGGTCATGAGTACAGGTCGCAGTCGCGTCAACGACCCCTCGCGGATGGCCGAATCCAGTGTCATTCCGTCCTCTCGCAGGCTTCGGATGTAGGAAATCATCACAAGTCCGTTAAGCACGGCGACACCGGACAAGGCGATGAAGCCCACCCCTGCAGAGATTGACAGAGGGATGTCACGCAACCACAGCGCTACAACGCCACCGGTAAGGGCGAACGGTATGCCGGTGAACACCAGCAAGCCATCCTTGGCATTGCCGAACATCACAAACAGCAAGGTGAACACCAGCAGCAATGCGACAGGTACGACAATCTGCAGCCGCTTGGAGGCAGACTGGAGTTGCTCGAACGTGCCGCCCCATTGCGTCCAGTAGCCGCTCGGTATTTCCACCTGCTGTGCCAGCTTGGTCTGGGCCTCGGCCACGAAGCTGCCGATGTCCCGTCCGCGCACGTTTGCAGTCACCACTACACGCCGTTTGCCATCTTCGCGGCTGATCTGGTTGGGACCAGGCGCAGAGATGATGGCAGCCACGTCCGACAGGCGGACAAAGCCGCGTGTACTGGAGCCTTCAGCGACCGGCAGGCGGACCGGGAGACGCTCAATGGCTTCGATGTCGCTGCGAAGAATGTCAGGCAGGCGCACCAGAATGTCGAATTGGCGATCGCCTTCAAAGACGCGCCCAGCCTCCTGCCCACCCAGAGCGGCGGACACGCTGTCCTGTACATCGGCCACGTTCAGGCCGAGGCGAGCGGTACCTTCCCGGTCGATCTTGATGGTCAGCATCGGCAGCCCGGTGGTCTGCTCCACCTTGACGTCCGCAGCACCTGCGATGCCTTCAAGCACCTGGGAGATCCGTTCGGCGCTTTCGTTCATCTGGTCCATATCATCGCCAAACACCTTGACCGCCACATCGCTGCGCACGCCGGAGATGAGTTCATTGAAGCGCATCTGGATCGGCTGTGTGAACTCGTAGTTGTTGCCCGGCACTTTGGCGACCGCTGCCTGCATTGCTGCGACGAGGTCTGCCTTGGTCCGCTTCGGATCCGGCCACTGGTCGCGCGGCTTGAGCATGACGAAGTTGTCGGCCACGTTGGGCGGCATGGGGTCCGTTGCAATCTCGGCGGTTCCGAGCTTCGCAAACACCGCATCCACCTCGGGAAACTCCTTGATCGTCTTTTCCAGCTGAATCTGCATGCCAATGGCCTGCGTCAGGCTGGTCCCCGGGATGCGAAGTGCGTGCAACGCAACATCACCTTCATCCAGATTGGGGACGAACTCGCTGCCCATGCGTGTCACCAGCAGCCCGGACAGTAGGACGCAGGCCGCTGCTGCCGTGAGCACCAGTGGCTTTCTGTCCATCACCCAGTCGAAGGTGGGTGCATATCCGCGCTTGGCCCAGAGCATCAACCGACTTTCGGTTTCGCTCACCTTGGAGCCGATGAAAAGCGCGACCGCAGCAGGAATGAACGTGACCGACAGGATCATGGCGCCCAGCAGTGCAATGACCACCGTGAAGGCCATGGGGTGGAACATCTTGCCTTCCACCCCGGTGAGCGCAAAGATGGGGAGGTAGACCACCATGATGATGAGCTGACCGAACATCAACGCCCGCCGAGATTCCTTGGCAGCGGAAAACACTTCGTGGAATCGCTCGTTGCGTGTCAGAGGCCTGCCTGCGGCGGCCTGCGCGTGCGAGAGCCGCCGTATGCAGTTCTCGACGATTACCACTGCACCGTCGATGATGATGCCAAAATCCAGCGCCCCTAAACTCATCAGGTTGGCGCTGACCTTGTTGCTCACCATCCCGGTGAACGTGAACAACATCGCCAGGGGGATCACCAGCGCGGTGATGATGGCTGCTCGGATGTTCCCCAAGAAAAGGAACAGGATCGCGATCACCAGCAACGCACCTTCCAGCAGGTTCTTCTTGACGGTCGCAATGGCTTTGTCCACCAACACGGTACGGTCGTACACCGTCTTGGCAATGACCCCCTTGGGCAGGCTCTTGTTGATCGCCTTGAGACGCTGGTCCACCGCTGTGGACACGTCGCGGCTGTTTTCACCGATCAGCATGAAGACGGTACCGAGAACAACCTCCTGGCCGTTCTCGGTGGCCGCTCCAGTGCGCAGCTCCTTGCCCAGGATGACATCCGCGACATCACGGATACGGACAGGCACACCCTTGGTGGTTGCGATCACCACGTTCTGGATGTCTCCTATTGAACTCACCTGGCCCGGCGCACGTATCAGGTATTGCTCGCCACTGCGCTCGATATAGCCTGCGCCCACGTTGGCGTTGTTGCGCTCCAATGCAGTGACCAGGTCTGCGATCGTCAGTCCGTGAGCCACCAGCTTGTCTGGCCACGGTGCCACCTGGAACTCCTTGGCATACCCGCCGATGGTGTTGATTTCGGTGACACCCGGAACGGTGCGCAGTTGCGGTTTGATGATCCAGTCCTGGATCTCCCTCAGATCCATGGGGGTGTATTCGCCGCCATTGGGCTTGCGCGCACCCGGCTCGGCTTCAACCGTCCACATGTAGATTTCGCCCAGGCCGGTGGAAATGGGTCCCAGCGAAGGCGTCAGCCCTGCAGGGAGTCGGCCACGCGCTTCCTGAATGCGCTCGCTCACCAACTGGCGCGCGAAATACAGATCGGTCCCCTCCTTGAAGACGACGGTCACCTGCGACAAGCCGTAACGTGAGATGGAGCGTGTCTGCTCCAGCTTGGGCAGGCCCGCCATGGCGGTCTCGATGGGAAAGGTGACGCGCTGCTCCGATTCCAGCGGTGAATAGCCGGGGGCCTCGGTATTAATCTGTACCTGCACATTGGTAATGTCTGGTACAGCGTCGATGGGGAGCTTCTGGTAGCTGAAAACGCCGAGCGCGGCCATTCCCAGAACCGCCAGGAGCACAAGCCATCGCTGATCGATGGCAAAGCGGATGATGCGTTCAAACATCGTGGTGTCCCTTAGAGCGCGGCATCGGCGCGTTCACCCGTGCGAGTGCGCACGACATCGATGAGTTCGACCACGCCAATCACGCCGTCGCCGCTCTGGCCCGTACGTGCCGCATTGGCAATGGCGTCCACAATTCCTGGGGCGTCTGCGTCCTTGCAAAAGACGATTAGCACCAGCTCTTGGTGGCTATCGGGATTCCACTCATCGTTGTCGAAACGGTGGTTTTGACCGTGGCCTCGCGCATGACCCTGCGCCGAAAATACTGTGAACCCCGGGAGATGGGGTAGCGCGTGCAGTGCCGCTTCCACGGCGTCAAGGCGGTGCGGCCGGATGATGGCGGTGATCTGTTTCATGTGCATCTCCTTCATCAGTGGTCGTGGCTGGCGCCGGCTTTGCCCAGCTCAGCTTTGACAACGAAACTATTGGTGGCTGCGTAGCGGTCTCCGGCCTTGAGGCCACCTTTCACTTCCACCATGCGACCGTCGCTGCGTCCCAGCTCCAGGGGCCGCGCCTCCAGGCTCTCGCCATAGCGGCCGAACACCACCTTCCAGTCGCGCAGGTCCTGCACCGCCTGCACGGAAACCGCAACCGGCACTTCCTTCTCTTCCAGCAGCACTTCCACCGTGACGGGCAGGCCGGGCCTCCACAGCCCCTTGGGATTGGGCAGCGTGGTGCGTACCATCGCGCTGCGCGTTTGCTCGCCGACGAGGGCGCTGATGTAGGTCACCCTGCTCGTAGCCGTGGCTTCGAATGCATTGGCCCGCACGTGTGTTGGCTGGCCCACGGCCACCCCTCCGAGGTCCTGGACAGACACCGGAGCCTCCACCCAGACAGAAGCCAAGTCCGATACCGTGAAGACAGCACTGTCCTCCTTGACGGCTTCGCCCAGCGAGATGCGCTTCTCTGTCACGACGCCGTCAATGGGTGAGCGCAACTCGTACCGCGCGAGACTACCGCTTGCCGCTGCGCCGCCCAGGGACGCTGACTTGCTCTGTGCGCTCTGCACGGCAATTGCCGCTTCCTGCATCGCGGACCGGGCGCTGAGCATGTCCTGCTCAGCGGTGATTTTTTCTTCCCAGAGCTTCTTCTCGCGTTCGTAGGTAGTCCGTGCGAGGGACAGGCGCTGCTGTGCGGCCAGCAACTCGGCGCGCTGGTCTGCCAGCACCTGGCTGCTGAGAACGGCCATCACCTGGCCTTTGAGCACCGTATCTCCCGCACTGACCAGTACCTGCTCAACGAGCCCGGCCAGGCGCGGGACGATCTGCACGGTCCGGTCGCTGTTGTATTTGACCTCGCCCAGGAGGCGCAGGGTGGTACCGATCTTGGCTGGGCCTGCCACTCCCAGTTCCACGCCTGCTGATTTGAGCTGATCGTCCGACATAGCAATCCGAGCCTCTACTTGCTCGTAGCCCAGCTCGTGGGTTTTTCCTGCATAGGTGGCAGCTACCTTGATCTCGAACGAGTGGGGTTCTTCCACCACTGCGTCTCCAAGCAGGTAGTCCTTCTCTTTGCGGAACGTGAAGGCCTGCGGGGACTGCCCAAGCCGCAGCAAGTTCAGCTGGATCTGGCTTTGGGCGGGATCGATGGGTTTGCCGCCCAGGTAGGTGTACAGCCGAAACTGAGGCTCGACCCCGGTCTCGAAGATGGTGACTTCTACGGCGTAGTCACCGGATTTCAGGAGCTTTCCTCCGTGGGGGCCCTTCGCGGGCTTTTCGGCTTCGGCGTGCTTGTCGTCATCCTTGTGTGCCTCGCCAGCTTCTGCTTCCTGGTGGCCGTGCTCGCCACCACCACTGGAACTCTTCTTTCCGCTGACGATGAAGACCCCGAGAACGAGGGTAACGATCAGGACGGCCGCGATGGCCAGCCATTGCTTCTTGGGTTTGGTGTTCATGAATGTGCTCCGGAGTTCAACGCGCACGGGTCAGCGCGTCAGTTCCCAAAATTCGGTTGAGTTCAGCGTTTGCGCGATGGGCCTCGGCAAGGGCTTTCAAGTACTGACTGCGCGCCTGGAGCAATGTGCGCTGGGCGTCCAGGGCTTCCAAGAAACTGAACTTGCCCAGCTCGAACCCCTTGGTGGCCGCGTCATAGGCAGACTGGGCGCCTGGAACAACATCCGCCGCGAGCGACTGTGCTTCCGCGCGGGCACTGGACAGGCGTTCTCGCGCCTGGATCGCCTCACTTTCCAGCTGCACGCGCGTGGATGCGAGTTCCAAGCGCGCTTTGTCTTCGCGCTTGAGGGCTTCCAGGATGTTGCCTTCGTTGCGATCGAACAAGGGCAGGGGGATCGACAGCCCGATGACCGCCTGGGTACGGCCTTGCTCCTGATCGCGTTTGGCGCCCAGGCTGACCGTTATGTCCGAGATGCGCCGCGCGTTCTCCACGGCGGTAAGTGCCTTGCGGCGTCGAACCTCCATTTCTGCGCGCTGCAGCGCGGGGGATCGATCAAGCTGTGCCTGAAACCCCTCATAGTTCTGGATCGGGGGCAAATCGTCAAGCCGCCCCTCCAGCACAAGGGGCCCCAAGGGACTGCCCATCGCGCTGGCAAGGCGCGCACGGGCGGCACTGGATTCCGAGCGTGCTTGCGCCAGCTCGATACGCACATTGGCCTCGGCAACCTTGGCCTTGGTTTCTTCGACGGGAGACAATTTGCCAGCCTTCACGCGGTGCGATGTCGCCAAGCTTGACCTCTGGGACAGCTCCAGCGCCGCCTCGGCCAGGCGCAAGCGCTCCTGGATGGTGAGCACGTCAAAGAATGCCGTCACCACCGCTGCGGCAATGGCATGGCGGCGCGCAGACAGGTCTGCCCGGGCTAGCTCGGCGGCACTCTCGGCCGCCGTCATGCGCGCCTGCCGCTTCCCGCCCAGTTCAATCGGCTGATTGATCTGCACCGTGGTCGTACGCGATGGGCTTTTGGTGCCTTCCTGCGTGAACGCCAGTTCGGGATTGGGGCGCGCACGGGCCTGCAGGCTCGCACCGCCAAGCGCATCCACTTCTGCATTGGCAACGGCCAGTTCGGGATGGTGCGCCAGCGCCTGCTCTATAGCCTGCCGCAAAGAGAGTTGCCCTACGCCCAAGCTCGACCGCTCAGGTGCTTGGGCTGCTGGAGGTGCAGATAAAGGGGGTGTGCCCTGGGCAAATGCCACGGGCACAAGAAAGGCCGCGCCCATGAACGGCAACAAAAGGTATCGCATCGAATTCTCCGCTGATCACTGAAACAGGAGGAATTCGGCGAGATGGGGGGGCGGCGCTCGCCCCCTTGCTAGGTCAAGAAGCGTTTAAACGTGCCCAAGTCCTTCCCGCCGAAGAAATTCGGCGAGAACCTTAGGGGGGCGTTCGAGTCCTAGCGTTGTCGTTGTGGCGAAATCTACGCTCAACTCAGGTGGGGATGCGGATGCCGTGCCTACGATGAACGGCTGCAAGAAGAGTGAGGGGAATGGGTAGACGCCCGGCAGATGGTGGTGATCCACGTTCACTGTGCCACTGCGGTTTTCTGCATCAAGGGAGGCGTGATTGGTCTCTGGCTCGGCGGGTGCCACTTCCACGTGTTCCGCCTCGTGGTGGCCCCAATGAGACGAGCCTTCCAAAGGTTCATGCATGCAGGTAGCTGCCACCGCGCTCCAGGAAAACTGGAAGGGCAGCAGCACCATCAGGCAAATGAGGAAGGCGCGGCGCATCAGGGCAAGTGTACCTGTCGGCGATCACTGCATTTCAATGTTCAGCCGCCTGCGCCGTACATTTCCTGCAAGCGCTGCCTTTCGGCAGCGGACATGCTCAAGTACTCTTGCTGGACTTGGTTACGGGTTTTGGCTGGGCCAGTTGCCTCGACGGGCAGAGCACCGCCTCGCTGGAGGATTGCCAGCGTGCCATCCTTGCGGGCGACGGCTGCTGACTGAAACACATCGTCCCGAGACATCGAACTCTGGAAATGGTCGGTATAGGTGGTAAATCTCACTTCGCCATTTGCGGGATGGTAGAAGGAAGATGCGGATGCGAGGCCCGGTGCCGCGATGGCAAAGGCGATCAGGGAAAGCGCGAGAGGTTTGCGGATGATCATGGTATTGGCCCTTGATTGAGGTGAGCCATCGGCGACTTGCGTAGGCGATGCCTTACGACATGCGGCGAACTTTAAAAGTTTCATCGCGACAAGGCGCCAACAGCCAAATGACAAATTCGTAATCTACGAGTTCCCCTCATTCTTCGAAAATGGATCCATGAAAATTCTTCTCATTGAAGACGAGGTCAAACTCGCCGAGTACCTTCGCAAGGGCCTCGGCGAGGTTGGCTACGTGGTGGACGTAGCCCACAACGGCGTGGATGGTTTGCACATGGCGCTCGAAGGCGCGCACGACCTGCTGGTGCTGGACGCGATGCTCCCGGGGATCGATGGCTTCAGCCTCCTCTCCGCTTTTCGGAAATCCAGACAGACACCCGTCTTGATGCTGACGGCCCGGATCAGCGTTGAGGACCGGGTGCTGGGACTACAAACAGGTGCGGACGATTACCTGGTAAAACCCTTCGCGTTTTCGGAACTGAACGCACGTATTCAGGTGCTGCTCAGGCGTACCCATGGAGCGCACGATGCGGTAGAGCCTACACAACTGCGCCTTTCCGATCTCGAACTCGACCTAGTGCGGCGCAAGGCATCCCGCGGCGGTCAGCGGCTGGATCTGACTGCCAAGGAGTTTCTGCTACTCACGCTCTTTCTGCGAAGGAAAAGCGAAGTGTTGTCTCGCACCGAGATTGCTGAGCAGGTGTGGGACATGCACTTCGACAGCGAAACCAACGTAGTGGAGGTCGCAATTCGTCGCTTGCGAGGCAAAATAGATAAGCCCTTTAACACTGCGCTGCTTCACACTATCCGGGGTATGGGCTACATCATGGAAGAACGCAACGGATGAAGGTATTGGACCAACATCGCTCGTTGCGTCAGCGGCTATCCTGGTGGCTGGCGCTGCAGAGTTTTGCCGGATTGGGGTTGGTCTGTCTGGCCGTCTACCTAGTGACGGAGTTCAACTTTCGCGACCGCCAAGAGGAAACGCTGGCGCAAAAGGAGAACGTCATCCGGCATCTTCTGGCGGGTGGCAAGGAGCACCGAGATGCGGAGGACCTTACTCACAAGCTCGACGACTTTCTGGTAGGGCACGGAGATCTTTCACTTGAAGTATTGCAGTCCGACGGAGTCGTGCTTTTCATACACACTCGGAATCAGAACGCGCATACGGTGCTGCGCCATCGGCAATTCGAGGTAGAGCGAGTCGATGGCTTGGCGTCAAGGGTATTGCGCGTGCAACTGTCGCTGGACATACAAACTGACAACCAATTGCTGCATCGGCTCGCAGTCACTTTGCTCGTAGCTGCGATCGGAGGCGCGATCGTGGTTTCGCTTGGGGGGGTTTCTCTGGTCAACCTCGGGCTGGCGCCGGTGCGAAGGCTGGCCAGTCAAACACGCGCACTGTCTGCGGGCAGCCTGCATCAGCGGCTCGATGGCGGGGAGCAACCCCTTGAACTCGTGCCACTGATCGACCAGTTCAATGCGCTTCTGGCACGCATAGAGAAGGCATATTCGCAGATGGAGGGCTTCAACGCAGATGTGGCGCACGAGTTGTGCACGCCGTTGGCCACGCTGATTGCCAACAATGAACTGGCACTCAGGCACCTCCACCAAGCTGACATGCAGGAGGTCATTGCATCTAATCTAGAGGAACTGCATCGCCTGACCGGCATCGTCAAGGACATGTTGTTTCTGTCCCAGGCGGATCGAGGCGTGGGTGCACGCCGCGCACCAGTACCAAGCCTTGCGTCTGTAGCTGCAGACGTGTTGGACTACCACGAGGCGTCTCTGGCCGAGGCAAGACTCACGGCCGAAGTGGTTGGTGACGCGCAAGGTGCCTTCGACTCACCACTGCTGCGTCGTGCGTTGTCAAACTTGCTGGGAAACGCCACGCAGTACGCGAGAGAGGGTTCGATCGTTCAGGTTGGTTTCAAGACCATTGGCGAGGACCGCGTGCTCATCACCGTCACCAATTGCGGCGATACCATTGATCCGGAAATACTTCCCCATTTTTTCGATCGATTCTTTCGCGCCGATCCCGCTCGCAGCCATGGGCAAAGCAACCATGGCCTAGGCTTGGCCATCGTCGGTGCGATCGCCCGCATGCACCATGGCAAGCCAGTCGCATGGTCAGAGTGCGGGGTGACAAGTGTGGGAGTGGAGATCCGCGCCCAGTAATGTCGGTTATAGAGTGGCATCTCGTGATGCAATGGATCAGGACGTCAAGAAGTCTGTCATATGGCGAGAGCGTTAGATGGCGGGGTTGAGCCTCGGATGCTGCTCCTCCCACCAGAGGAACAAAACGGCACCAGATATCAGCATCGCAACGATGACAAACCAGAAGGCACTTTCGGCAGGTTCGCGCCGATCCGCTGGTGACTTCTGTCTACTCGTGTGGTCGGTCCTACATCCTCCGCATTGGCCCCCCCGCGCAGGTCCACCAAATCGCGCTCCAGTTCGCGCCGCTCCCTGACAAAAATATCATCGGGCTGTCTAGATTCTGTTGGGGTGCGCTCCCTACGATGAACACATCTCCTCAACGCCCAAGCAAGGCATGAGAGATGCAAGTTTTATTCACTATCGCTAGGAGCTTCAACCATGATCCAAAAACGCCTCTCCCTTTCTTCCATGATTGCCGCCGCGGCCGCAGTGGTTACCCTGGGCCTTCCAGGGATGGCTTCGGCAGCGTACGAGCATCCCGCCAACAACGAAAAGGGCTTCATCGTTCACCCGGAACATTTCAAGAGCGAGAAGACGCGAGAGCAAGTCATCGCAGAAACCAAGGCAGCTATGCAGCAAGGCCTCCTTTCTTACGGCGAAAGCAACTACCCTATCCGCACACCTGATGCGGCAGGTCCAGGCAAGACGCGTGAGCAAGTAGTCAACGAGTTGCGGAACGAGTCACCTGCCGAACGCGACGCGCGTCTGCGTCTCTACTACCCGGGTTGATTGCCCACGTTTGGGGTGCGGAAAATTGCTTGGAATCCATTCTGTGGGATTGTTGACGTCGGCCTGACTAACCTCGGGACAGCCCAGGCCGCCGTCCAATTTCCCATGACACCCCGCCGCCGCGCACCGTCGCGGCGAGCTGCTGTCCCAGCCGCTGCTCGATCACTGGCTTCCACGGCACCAGGCTGAATCCCATGCCGTCATCGAGCATGGCGTAGCGCCCACTGGCGAGCATGACGTTGCGCCGATAGATGCCGGCCACTCGGTGGCCATCGGCCACGGGGCGATGCTCCAGGCCGGTATCAGCCGCTATGTCCTGCGCGGCCTGCACCACTTCCCGATTACGCAGCGTCGTCAGCAGATTGCGCACCAGAATCACACGCTGGCCGCGCTTCTCGGCCAGTCCTTGTTCGGCCAGGAAGTCGGCACGTTTCTGTAGCGCCTCCTTGACCTCGCTGCCAAATCCCAAATCGCCCAATCCCTTGCCCCCACCGATCAACTGCTGGTCCAGCCAGGTGGCGCCGATCACGCGGGCCTGCCGCTCGATGGGCAGGTGCGACTTCAGTTCCACCGCCACGCCGCCCAGGCGCTGTGCGTCGTACTGCCGTCCACGCTCGGGCAGATCGTCGGGCACCTTCCATAGCCCCTCGGCCACGCGCTCCACGATGCCGGCGCGGCGCAGGGCTTCCAGCCTTCGGACATGGGCCGCGACTACCTCCTGCGGGTCGCGCCCAGCTTGGGTCTGGCCCTGTGCAATCGCCAGATGATGGTCGGTGCGGTACAGGCCATCGCTTGCCAGCGCAGCGATGTTGTGATCCGCCGTCCGCACCTTGGCGGAACCGCGTAGTTCCACCACCGCGCCGGTCGGGTAGTTGCCGGGTTCGTCGCGGGCATTGAGCCCGACATAGTGCGCCTTGCCGTCCACGCCGTCGATGACCAGATAGCTCCGGTCTCGCAGCTCGTCGGCCAGCCCCTTGGCGGCCACGCGGCCAATGATGGTGCGGCCGTCGTCGCCCGGCTCAAACACCGCCAGTTCTCGCGGCTGGCCGCTCATCGCCCGCTGCATCGTTCGGATAATGTCGTCGCGCTCACCCAGGGCGCGCAAGGTTTTCTCGGCATCGGCATGGATGGCCCAGGTGCCGGGCTGTACCTCGTCGGCCAGGCCCAGGCGCTGCAAGCGTTGCAGGCGGCCGATCAGCAGCAGGCGCTGACGTTGCAGCTTCGGTTCGTTGAAGCGTCCGACCCGCACACGGCCATCGTCGCCAGTCTCGCGTTTCAGCGTGCGATCCAGGCTCGTCCACCGCTCTTGCTCCACCTCGCGCTGCAAGGTCTGCTGGATCTCCAGCTCGGTACGTGGCCCCAGCCATTCGGTCGCCAACTCGGCGGCACGATGGCGGAAACCATCGGCGATGTAGTCGCCCGCGATGATGAGGTCTTTGCCAGTGTCGTCGCGCCCGCGCACGATCAGGTGGGTGTGCGGGTTGTTGGTGTTCCAGTGATCGACAGCCACCCAATCCAGCCGCGTGCCCAGGTCGGCTTCCATGCGGTTCATCAGGTGGCGCGTGTACGTCCGAAGATCATCCAGTTCGGCGCCATCCTCGGGCGACACGATGAACCGGAAATGGTGCCGGTCATCGGCGCAGCGTTCCTTGAATGCCTCCAGATCAGCTTCATCGACCTGCGGCCCGTAGGCTTGGCCTCGCTCGCCATCGCGGCCCGCGCCATCGCGCTCGATGTAGCGCAGGTGCTTGGTGAGTGATCGGGGACTGGCCTGACGCTGGTTGACCAGCAAGGTTTTGATGTTCACGCGCCGCGACATTGGCGTCAGCTTCGCCCCGGCGAAGCGCGCCGCAGTATGGCCGCGCCCCAGGCGCGAGCCGGGACGCTGGCCGACGTGCTTTCCAGTGCCGCCGGTCGATGCCGGGCGACGCATTGAGGACTTGCCGCCACTGGTCTTGCCGACCTGCTTGAGCACCTTGGAAACAAAGCCCTGGCCCCGGTTCTTCGGAGCACTGGGGCGGATGCGGAAATCGTCATCGCGGCGGTTGCTCATGGCTGTTCCTTGGATAGCTGGGGCGTGTCCGGTAGTGCAAAGCACGCGGACATGCCCGTATCGGCGCGGGCCTCGCGCCCCAGGCGGCACGGCGGCGAAGCCGCGCCGTGCCGTCCAACCCCCACGTGCAGGCTGGCTTTGCGGGCGACGAAGTGCCGCCCCCTTTTGTCTTGCCTTCCGCCTTTGCCTCCCGCTTGCGCTCCCGGCAATGGCGGCCGGGTGGCGCTGCGCTGCTGGCAGCCAGCCCACCGGCGAACGCGGCCAGGGCCGCAGGCCGGGCGCGTTCAAGGCAAGACGCCTGCACAGTGGACGGCTGCGCCGTAGGCAGCGCGAAGTGCAATGCGAACGCATTTGCACTGCACGCGCGACGACACGGCAGCAGCCACCGGATGGACACGCCTGATGGCACGATGCAATGCACGTCTGCGTGCAGTGAATCGGCGGCCATCATGGGCAAGACTCCAGCCAGACCGGACGCGCAATGCCGATCACGGCGGATGCGCTGACCGGGCCGAAATAGCGGCTGTCGAACGACGCCGGATTGGTCCTGCTGAGCAGGAACAGTTCGCCGGGATGAAGCCGCCGGCATTGGCGCCAGGATGGCAGCGGCCGACCCAGGCGGTCGGCCCGCAGCACGGCGGCCGAAGGCACGCCGTCGATGCGAACGCTGCTGCCAGCGATGCACACCTCCTGCGGCGCGATCGCGCCCACGCGCTTGAGCAGCGGAACGCGCGTCGGCAGGTAGCCACGCTGCGCAGCCAGAGTGGCAGCCTCGGCCGGGAGCGGAACCAGCACGATGCTGCCTACGGACAACGGACGTGGCAGCGAGTCGGTCCGGTTGCTGGATGGATCGACGCGATACCAGCCGACCGGAACACTGTCGGACGGGTTGTAGATCAGGCGCGGCTTCGGCAGTCCAAAGGACGCCCAGGCCAGCGCAGCGAGGCCGCAGGCGGACAGCGCAGCCAGCACCAGGCGAGCGCGCAGGCGCGAGCGAGGATGCGACGCGGCTTCGGCGGAATGTACGGCGGTGGAATGAGCCGTCATGGCAACGCCCTCCCGGCCAGCCAGGCGGCGTGCCGCTCGGCGCTGTAGTCGGGTAGCGGCAAGCGTGCCGCGAGCCGGTTGCCCAGCGTGCGCCAATACGCAGGCGAAGCGGCAGCGGGCGCGATGCTCAGCGCCTCGATGGCGTCGATGCGCTCCAGCACGGCGCGCACCGCGCTGTCGCCCTCGGCGTGCAGCAACAGGCGTGCGCCGGGCTGCACGCCGGGAATGCGCTGCGCCGCATCCAAGGGCGTACAAGCCTGCATCACCATGAGTTGCCAGCGGATCGTGCCGTAATCGTTGGACTGCCAGCGGATGCGGCAGAACATGGCGTCGGGCACGAATACGGCGACGCTCCGCCAGCGGTCGTACCGAAGAGTGCGCGCCGGTTCGCCAAAGCGCAGATAGAGCTTGAAGCAGTGCTCAAGGAAGGCCAGCGAAACCCGCGTCAGCGGCGTTGCGGCAGGCCGACCAGTGAGCGCAGCGAGCGACGGCGACAGTGCAGCCGTGGCCGCGTCAGCGGCAGGCGCAGCGGATGCGTTCATGGTGTGTTCTCCCTGCGGTGTTCTGGAAACTCCCTCTCCAGCAGTGCTCGCAGCAGGTCGGCCACCGTCACGCCCTGCGTGAAGGCCGATACCTTGATGCGCGAGCGCATGGCGGGCGTGATGTCGAGGGTCAGGCGAGCGGTATAGAGATCGCCTTTCTGGAGGTCTTCGGCGCTGCCTTGGCGAATCCACGCCTCGACGTGCGGATTCGCAGGCGGACGCGCGCCGATGCCAACGCGCTTGCCAGAGCGTTTGCTGTTGGATGCGGGCTTCGCTGTCATGACGGCCACCGCAGCAGCTCATCCACCAGCGCGGCGATCTCGCGCGCGGCGGCGCTGTCCGGCGCCGTCTCGCGTGCGACCCGGCCGGCGGCCACGCTGTCGGCGAACACGATGCGCTGGCGCACTTCCGAGCGCAGTGCAGGAAGCGGCTGCTCGGCCAGCGCACCGCGTGCTTCGCGTCCGATCACCGTGGTGCTGACGCGCCGGTTGATGACGAAGGCTGCTGCTAGCTGCGGCCGGAACACCTGCGCCTCCCGAATCAGCGCCACCATCTCGGCGCTAGCCCAGAGGTCGTAGGGACTGGGCTGTACGGGGATAAGCACGCGCTCGGCCGCCAGCAACGCGGAGCGCGCCAAAGCGGCGATCCTGGGCGGCCCATCAATGACGACGTGATCGGCCCGTCTGGCGAATTCTGAGGCTTCCTGATGCAGGGTTTCGCGTGCCAGGCCCACGGCGCTGAACAACCTTGGCAAGCCTTGCTGGCTTCGGCGCTGCGTCCAGTCCAGCGCGGAGCCTTGCGGATCGGCATCCAGCAGGATGACCGATTGCCCGCGCATCGCCAGCTCTCCGGCGATGTGGGTGGCGAGTGTGGTCTTGCCCACGCCACCTTTCTGGTTGAGCAAAGCGACGATCATGGCGCGGCCCTCCAAGCTGGAAAGCTGGGCGTTTGCTGCTGCGTTTGTGGCCGCGTGGTGGTTGTCCACCGCAGCGGCGCTTTCCTACTAAAAGTTAGAGAATCTAAGTTAGGAAAGTTAAGAGAGACCGAAACCGGCGCCGTTATTGGCTTTGCAGCCGATTTTGTTGCCTGATAGCACGAGGATTTGTTGCCTGATAGCACGATACCTCTGTTGCCTGATAGCACGAGTCCGTCCACAGGCTTTGCCGCAGTTATCCCCGTGCCGTCTGCAGCACGGGCCGGAACGTCAGCAGTGGCGAGGAAATGCCCGAGACATGCTCGATGCCCAACTGGTAACCCGGCAAGGCTTGCCGCGCCACCAGCGCGCGCAGGTCGGCAGCGAAGTCGTAGTACCGCGCCACGCTGCCGGATTTGCGGTACAGGTGCTGGAAATCGAATTGCCAGCCGCCCGGCTGCTTGCCCCCGTGCTTCCTCACCAGCCGGTACAGCCATCGCTCGATGCCCCCCGTCAGCCGGAAATACGCCGGGTCGATGGTCAGCACCAAGGCGGCATCCATGACGCCAGCAAAGAACCAGTCCGGCAGGATCAGTTCGAGGCCCAGCGGTGTACCGCGAGCATCGGCCAGTTCCTTCCACTCGTTGATCCACGAGAAACGGTGCAGGCGCCTTCCCGTGGTCTCGCGGATGGACGTTGCCACTGTGGTCGATTGCAGCCGATCCAGCGCGGCCTTGAGGCGCTGATAGTCGCGCAGCGAGGTGCCGCGCCCGATGAAGCGCAGGATCTCGTAAGGCGTGGCCTGCATCAGCCGCGACGGGCGCAAGCCCGCATCGCGCGCTTCTACGATCTGGCTGGCGGCCCAGATCAGGATGTCGGCATCCCAAATCGTGGCGATGCCATGCTCTTGCGTGCCCTCCACGCGAATCGTGACGTTCGCTGCCCTGAAGTCGATCGGCGCTGTGCGCCGCGACTTCGCCAGCGAGAAGAACGGAAAGGCCATCAAGTCCTGGCTGTCGCGCGGCGCCATGTCGCCCGGCAAGGCGCGGAACAGGTCGAGCTGTTCGCGCTCCTGCGATGGTCGCTGCCGCGCTGGCAGCGAGGGGCTGGACATGGCGAAGGCCACCCGCGCGCCGGCGATCAGCGCGCACGGCTGTCCGCCGAGTGCTGCTCGGCGTACTCGGGATCGGACGTGCTCTCGAAGCTGCGTTCTGCGGCCCAGGCATCGAGGTCTGCCACGGCGTACATGACGCGCCGGCCGAACTTGCGAAAGCGCGGGCCGCCGCCGATCACGCGCTGTTTTTCCAGCGTGCGCGGCGACAAGCGGAGGTAGTCGGCGGCTTCGTCGTTGGTCAGGTAGCGTTGGGGCTGCGCAGCAGCGGTCGAGGGTGCGGCGGCAGGCCGCAGGGGAGCAGGACGCATGGTGAAAACCTCCATCGGTGTCAAAGCTCCGGCCACACAGCGCAACCGGATGGAGGCAGTCTCAGAAAACGAAGCTCTCTTGCTCAGGGTCGTTTTGCGTCCCCTGCAAAACGACCCTTCTCAAGCGGCGGCAGTTGTGCTAGGCGGCGGTAGCCGCCACGCATCAACGCCTCGCCGCGATGCACCAGGCGGCGCACCTTGGAGCGCAGGCCGCCGTCGCTATACCAATCGGCCACGGCATCCTCACCGAACAGCCCTTCGCCCACCTCGCGCAAGGACGCGCCCGTGAGGGTCGCGTCGAGCGCCTGCAAGGTGTGCAGTTCCAGCAGCGCGGCCGGCGTTGGTCTGGGCTTGGCATCGGCCAGAGCCGCATCGGGCGCATGGCTGCGCGCAGGCGCAGCAGCACCGTCGCGATGGGCATAGACCACGGCCATGCCGTCTTCCAGGCCAGGGGCCAGCACGAAGCGCAGGCAATGGCCTGGGCTGCGCGCGATCAGCGCCAGCCCCTTGCCGTCGTGGATCAGTTGCTTGTGGCCAGGGATGTGCCAGAACGCGAAAGCCACGGCATCGGGCGGCGGGTCTGCATCCGGGTAAAGCTGCGCCACGGCCGCATGGCCGGGCAGCCAGGCCGGTTGTGCGTCCCGCGCATCCAGGGCCGGGTCTTCCAGCAGGCGCAAGCCCCAGCGATGCGCGGCATCGGGGCGGCGCGCACGGCGCAGCCAGTCGAGCCGGTAATCGGGATGCCTGCGCAGGTACTCCCAGGCCAGTGCGAGGGCATCCAGACCCAGGACATAAAGGTAAGCGGCGGTGGGATACCAGTGCGCGAGATGATGAGGATCGACCATGACGCAAGCTCCTGTCGAAGATCAGGAACGTCGTCACGGGCGTTCAACACAGGGCTATCGCAGACGACCAATTGCCATCAGAATCGGGGCGAGCTGTAACATTGAGTGTCAAGACCGATTGGCTCCGGTGCATTGCGAAATTCGTCCGAATACGACGACCGCGCAATCCCAAAGCGTCACGCGGCACAGAACACCGTGCCGCAACCCGCATGAAAGATCGTGACTGTTTTAGTCACAGATGCACAGGTTTGATGCAAGAGTGCGGATTCAGACCGGCCAGGTCTGATGCCAGACTGAAATAGTCTCAATGCGCCCGGCTTGGCCGGGGCGCGAACGGTTCAATCGACGATGGAACCGTTCTCCTGGGCCAGCCGCAAATATTCCGACAGCGAGCGCACCGCCTGGAAATACCGATCCCGCATCACGGGCTGCTGGCGCGGCCCGACGATGGAGGCCAGATCGGACAGCTTCACCTGGCCCAGCTCGGGCATGCTGATTCCCAGGTCGATCAGGCCGTAGGCCGTGTCCCCATCAGCGGGATCAAGCGCGACCAGCAGCCAGGTGGCGTGCGCATCGGGCGTGAACAGCCGCACCACGGGCAGCGGGTCAACATCCTGACCTTCAGCGCGGGCTTGGCCGTGGGCCAGCAACTGCCTGCGCTCGTCCTCGGTGATGAGTTGATTCATGGTGGTGATCCCTTCGTCGGTGCACGGATCCGCCAAAGCGTGAAGGCGCCAAACCGCATCGGTGGAAGTCAGGAAAGACACGAATGTGGTTCTGCGGTTCTGCCGGAAGACACAGATGCGGATTTACTGATTTCCGTAAAAGCACAAAACGAGCCCTATAGATTGTAGTCCTATAGGACGCAATCGAATGTCATCTTAGGTTTAGGGAGAAACCTGAGGTGGAGGCAAAGCACTCATTAGCAACAGCATTGAAAACAGTCCGCAAGGCGCGCGGTCTGAGCCAGGAAGCATTTTCCGACGTCTCCAGCCGCACGTACATGAGTTCGCTGGAGCGCGACCTCAAAAGCCCGACCCTGAACAAGCTGGCCGAGCTGTGCGAGGTCATGCAGGTGCATCCCGTCACGCTGCTGGCGCTGGCCTACGCGGGCAAGAGCCCGCAGCGGGCCGAGCAGCTTCTGACTCAGGTGCGGCAGGAGTTGGAGGCGATGTTGAAGACAAGCGACGTATCGTAGCGCGCCTGGCCGATCCGGCACAGGCCGGTTCGGCGGTCTTGCAGGGGCGCCAAGCACAGCGCGGCGGGGATGGGTCTGGCGCCGATCCCCCGGAGGCAAGCGAAGCGCGCAGCGCCGCAGGCGCGAAGCCGCGGGAGGGATTGCAGCCGAATGGCCGTGACGGCGAAGACGGCACGGGGCGCAGCCCGAAAAGCCCGGTGGCGCATGGCGCCGACCCGCCCTGCATTTGCCTCTGCGAACTCAAGCTATGGTCTTGCCGAGAGGTCGAATCATCCCGAAACAGCTATTTGAAGGTCACACCTTCCTGGCTGTCGAAATGGCACAGCAGCACAACGCCCCGCCGCAGTGGGCGGGGCGCTGGCGGCCGTCAGGCCGCCAGGGGCTTGTTGCGCGACCAGATCAGCGTGTGCGTGCCGTCCTCTTCCTCGATCAGGCGGGCATAGACCGTTGCCGGGAACGAAGGATCGTCGAGGGTCACGGACACGTAGGGCCGCTCGGCCTTGCTGACTTTCTTCCACGCCGCGCCGATGTCGAAGCCCGCCGCCTGCACGCGGTAGTCGGGGGCGTGTTCGTTGTCCCCCTTGTCGTTGGGAACCAGCTTGGCCTTGACGTTGAGCGTCAGGGTACGCAGCGTGCCGGTGAAGCCGTCTTTGTCTGCGGTGAAGGTGCCGATATTGGCCATGATGAATCTCCTTACGGTTGAACAAGGTTCGCGCCCATCGCGTCCTTGTTGTGATCCGACCGGCGGGGGACGGGCTGGCTGCACCGCTTGCGGTCGCAACGCAGTGGAGAACCGGAAGGCGAAAAGAATTTGTCCCGCGAGGAATCTGCGCAGCAGAGGGGAAATTGTTTTCGCCGGACGGTTGCAGCCACGAAGCCCGAGGCGCAGCCGCGCCCCCGCCAGGATTCACAACGAGACAAGGACGCCTTGGGCCGAACCACATCCGAAAGGAGACATGGCCGGCTCGGCATCCCCGCACGAAGGCTTCTCCGGTTCGTGCCCTGATGCAGGCCAGGTCAACCGCCCAACGACAGGCGAGAACGCCCCTGCCGCACTCTGCGGTGCTGGTCTTGAGCCGTGGCGTGGAAGCTGCATAGCAATGCCGGGCGGTGTGTCCGTGAACCATCCTTCGTGACGCGAAGGGCAAGAACCGTCAGCGTCGAGGACGGCACGCATTCGCACAACCTGCCGCAGCAAGCTATGGCGTGTTTGCCGCGCCCCGCCCATCGCGGCGGGGCGCGGCGCTGGCCGGGCCGATCCGGCGATGCCGGTTCGGCTCTCTTGAAGGGGCGCCAAGCATCGCGCGGCGGGGATAGCCCGCAGGGCTTTCCCCTGGAGGCAAGCAAAGCGCGCAGCGCCGCAGGCGCGTAGGTGCGTGAGGGACTGGAGCCGAATGGCCGTGACGACAAAGGCGGCACGGGGCGTAGCCCGGAAAGCCCGGCGGCGCATTGCGCCGACACGCCCAGGCCGTTCAATGCGCCATCAAAGACAACCTACAGATGCGACTTGAGCCAGAACCACATTGCCGCTCCCATGGCCAGCCACAGAGGCACGATCAGCACGGCCCCGAATCGGCTTCGCGGTTTGGCACCTTCCGCCCGCATCCATTCATCGGCCAGAAGACGGCATGGCACCAGCACTTCGGACGGTAGCAACTTGACGGGGTCTGCTCACGAAACGGAAAAATCGTACGCTAAGGCATAGCCGGGCTTGCACCCCCCTGTAGCGACGCAATCAACGGGCAGGAAACATTTCCCTGCCGCAGATGGCAGGCGCGCACAAGTTCGGACAGCACCGACTCCATACGTGCCAAGTCGGCCATCTTCTCGCGTACGTCCTTAAGCTTGTGTTCCGCCAGTCTACTGGCTTGCTCACAGTGGGCGCCGTCGTCCAATCTGAGTAATTCGGCGATTTCATCCAGGCTAAAGCCCAACCGCTGGGCCGATTTCACAAACCGCACCCGCATCACATCCGCCTCGCCATAGCGACGAATGCTGCCGTAAGGCTTGTCCGGCTCCGGTAGCAGGCCCTTGCGCTGATAGAACCGGATGGTCTCCACGTTGACCCCGGCTGCCTTGGCGAAAACGCCAATGGTCAGATTCTCAAAAATAGTTTGCATATCGCTTGACTCCGTACATGACTACGGAAGTAAGGTTACGCTATCCATTCCAAACTCAAAAGGACAAACGCATGTCGGAACCACAGTACGGGCGCGGGGCGCTCGTCACCGGCGGGTTAGCCGCCATTCTTGCCTCGGCTTGCTGCCTGGGGCCGCTGGTTCTGATCGCCTTGGGGTTCAGCGGAGCATGGATCGGCAACCTGACGATCCTAGAACCCTATCGCCCCATCTTCATCGGCGTGGCGCTGGTGGCGCTTTTCTTCGCTTGGCGGCGCATCTACCGCCCGGCGCAAGCCTGCAAACCAGGGGATGTGTGCGCGATTCCCCAGGTGCGAGCGACTTACAAGCTCATTTTCTGGGTCGTGGCTGCGCTGGTGCTGGTCGCGCTCGGATTTCCCTACGTCATGCCATTTTTCTATTGATCACAGGAGTTCGCCATGAAAAAACTGTTTGCCTCCCTCGCCCTCGTTGCCGCTGTTGCACCCGTGTGGGCCGCTACCCAGACCGTCGCGCTATCCGTACCGGGCATGACCTGCTCCACCTGCCCGATCACCGTCGAGAGGGCGATTTCCAAGGTCGAAGGCGTCAGTAAAGTTGACGTGACCTTCGAGAAACGCGAAGCGGTCGTCACCTTCGATAATGCCAAGACCAGCGTGCAGAAGCTGACTAAGGCAACCGAGGACGCGGGCTATCCGTCCAGCATCAAGCAGTGAGCGACTGCAAACGGCACCGCAGTACATCTGACGCCATTGTCTGGTGCCACAAACGGTAAAGGATCTATTGCATGACCCATCTAAAAATCACCGGCATGACCTGCGACTCGTGCGCAGTGCACGTCAAGGAAGCCTTGGAGAAGGTGCCTGGCGTGCAGTCTGCCGTTGTGTCCTACGCCAAGGGCGCGGCCCAGCTCGACCTTGACCCCGGTACCGCATCAGACGCACTGACTGCCGTCGTGGCCGGACTCGGCTACAGGGCGACGCTCGCTGATACCTCATCGACGGACAACCGCACCGGACTGCACGACAAGGTACGCGGCTGGATGGGAACCGCCGATAAGGGCAGCGACGGCGAGCGCCAGTTGCATATCGCCGTCATCGGCAGCGGCGGCGCTGCAATGGCGGCGGCGCTGAAGGCCGTCGAGCAAGGCGCAAAGGTCACGCTGATCGAGCGCGGCACCATCGGCGGCACTTGCGTCAATGTCGGCTGCGTACCGTCCAAGATCATGATCCGCGCCGCCCACATCGCCCATTTACGCCGTGAAAGCCCGTTCGACGGCGGGGTCGCAGCAACTGTGCCTGCGATTGATCGCAGGAAGCTAGTGGCCCAACAGCAGGCCCGCGTCGATGAACTGCGCCACGCCAAGTACGAAGGCATCCTGGACGGCAACCCGGCCATCACTGTGCTGCACGGTGAAGCGCGTTTCAAGGACAACCAGAGCCTTGTCGTCCGTTTGAACGATGGCGGCGAACACGTGGTGGCGTTCGACCAGTGCCTGCTCGCCACGGGTGCCAGCCCGGCCGTGCCGCCGATTCCAGGCTTGAAAGAGTCGCCCTACTGGACTTCGACCGAGGCCCTGGTCAGCGACGCTATTCCCGAACGCCTGGCCGTGATCGGATCGTCGGTAGTGGCGCTGGAACTGGCGCAAGCCTTCGCCCGGCTGGGCAGCCAGGTCACGATCCTGGCGCGCAGCACGCTGTTCTTCCGCGAGGACCCTGCCATCGGCGAGGCCATTACGGCCGCCTTCCGTGCCGAAGGAATCAAGGTACTGGAACACACGCAAGCCAGCCAAATCACCCATGTGGACGGCGAATTCGTACTGACCACGGGACACGGTGAACTGCGTGCCGACAAGCTGCTGGTCGCTACCGGCCGGACGCCAAACACGCGCAGCCTGGCATTGGAAGCGGCGGGGGTAGCCGTCAATGCGCAAGGGGCCATCGTCATCGACAAAGGCATGCACACCAGTACGCCACACATTTATGCCGCTGGCGACTGCACTGACCAGCCGCAATTCGTCTATGTGGCAGCGGCCGCCGGTACCCGTGCGGCGATCAATATGACAGGCGGGGATGCTGCCATCAATCTGACCGCGATGCCGACGGTGGTGTTCACCGACCCGCAGGTCGCCACCGTGGGCTACAGCGAGGCAGAAGCGCATCACGACGGGATCGAGACCGACAGCCGCACCTTGACCTTGGACAACGTGCCGCGTGCGCTTGCCAACTTCGACACACGCGGCTTTATCAAGCTGGTCATCGAGGAAGGTAGCGGACGGCTCATCGGCGTACAGGCGGTGGCCCCGGAAGCGGGCGAGCTGATCCAGACGGCGGTGCTCGCCATCCGCAACCGCATGACGGTGCAGGAACTGGCTGACCAGTTATTCCCCTACCTGACGATGGTCGAAGGACTGAAGCTCGCGGCGCAAACCTTCAGCAAGGACGTGAAGCAGCTTTCGTGCTGCGCCGGGTGAAGAAAAGGAGGTGTTCAATGAACACCTCCTCGGCATGTCAATCATCGTGCTAGATTGGCACGACAAGGCTTAGCGTACGATTTTTTCCGTTTCGTGAGCTGCCCCCTTGACGGTCAACCAGATCAGCAAGGGCAAAGAGGAGCTTGTAGGCCAGATTGACGCGCGGGACGGCGCAGACCTGGTCCGGCGCGCACGCGACAGGGCGCCAGATCTGCCGCCAGGCATAGAACAGTGCCGCCACTGAAGCGGCCACGAAGATCGGCTGATAGGGCGCGAGTCCTGCAAGGTTGCTGATCCACGCGCCCGAGATCCCTACTAGCACCAGCACCAGAGGACCCAGACAGCACGCCGAAGCCAACAAAGCGGCGAGCCCGCCGGCAATGAGTGCCCGGCCCCCGGACCGGGGCATGCGAGTGACAAGCTCCTTGTTCATGGACTAAGCTTACCTCCGTACCAAAGTACGGAGTCAAGTCATGTCCAGCCCGGCCGATTTCCTCACCATTGGCGCCTTGGCCAATGCCGCCTCGGTCAACGTTGAAACCATCCGCTTCTACCAGCGCAAGGGTTTGGTGCCCGAGCCCGATCGCCCCGTGGGCGGCATCAGACGGTATGCCGGAAGTGATCTGGCTCGCGTCGCCTTCATCAAGTCCGCGCAACGGCTGGGCTTCAGCCTTGACGAGATCGCCGAGCTCCTCGCACTCGAGGATGGTTCGAGTTGCGCCAAGGCCCGGATGAAAGCGCAGGAGAAGCTGGTAGACGTCCGCGCGAAGCTGATCGATCTGCAACGGATCGAGCGCGTGTTGAACAACTTGATCGGCCAGTGCGAAAAAGCGAAAGGCAAGGTTCGTTGTCCGCTGATCGCAGCGCTCCACGTTCCTGCTGGGGTGCCAGGCTAAAGCGCGCCAACTCGCCACTTACTTTGGGCGACGCCTGCGAGCGCTCTAACGCATCGCTGTAGAGCACAATTGATGCGGGCGGCGCTTGACCCTGAACCGACTTTAATGTGTCAAATGGGCGCTCACAACGAAACAGCCATTTTTATCAGCCTGATCTCCGTTCTGTTGTTGGGCGCTGTGACGCTCGGAGCCATAGCGTATTTGCTGGCAAGGCCTTTCCCTCCACGGCTTGAATCAAGCCTATGCAATCCCCCCATGCCAATTAGTCTTTCAGACCCCCCTCCTCGCCGCACCAACATTCCATCGCCGCAGTGGTCCCTCTTGCTGATGGCTTTCTTGGTTGCGTTCGTCGCGACCCTCGGCAGCCTGTTCTTCAGCGAAATCATGAAGCTGGAGCCGTGCGTGCTGTGCTGGTATCAGCGCATCGCAATGTTCCCTCTGGTGCCAATCCTCGCCATCGGGCTCTACTCGCAAGATTCAGGAGGCATCAAATACGCCATGCCGCTGGCGGGCGCGGGATGGCTTGCGGCGTTCTACCACTGGCTGCTGTACTCGGGCTACATCCCAAAAGGCCTGCAGCCGTGCGGTAAGGGCCCGTCCTGCGCCGAGGTCAGCCTGGAATTGGGCGGCCTGGTCACCATCCCAATGCTCTCGCTGGCTTCCTTCAGCATCATCATTATTTTGTTGCTACTGGCGACCAGGAAAGGTGGGTCCCAATGAACCGGCAGCGAATTCTTCTGATTTCGGCCATGGCCGTGATCCTGCTGTTCGGCTTGGGCGTGTACCTGTACGACCGGATGGAGGACGAACGGCTTGGCGAACTCGCCCGCCAAAGTGACTCGGTGTTCAATCGCCCGCATTCACCGACGTATGGCTCGGCACAGGCCAAGGTCCGGATCGTCGAGTTCTTTGATCCGGCCTGCGAGACTTGCAGGGCTTTCTATCCTCTGGTGAAAGATATCGTGGACAGCAACCCCGGCAAGGTTCAACTGGTCGTGCGGTACACGCCGTTCCATGCCGGCGCCGACACGGCTGTCAAAGTGCTCGAGGCGGCCCGGCTTCAAGGTCTTTTCTGGCCGGTGAACCGCGCCTTGCTGAACGCACAACGGACCTGGGGCGCTGACCACGACCCCCGGCCCGATCTGATTTGGTCCATCGTGGACGGCACCGGACTGAACCTCAGGAAAGCCCGCGAGGACGCCGGCTCGGCTGAGGTCCTTGCCAACATCGAACAGGACATGGCCGATGCCAAGATCCTGAATGTCACCCGCACGCCAGGATTTTTCGTCAACGGAAAGCCGTTGAAGGATTTTGGCGATGAACAGCTCAAAGCCCTGGTCAATCGGGAGCTCAAAGCGGCCTACCCGCAGTGAGTGAGATGGGAAACTTTGACGCTGCCGACCGGCTCCCGAGAGAAATCCATGATCGCAAACATTGAATCCGTTGCCCAAAGTGCGCCCTTGGCCGTCGCGCGACTGGCCTGTGCCGTCCTCCTGATCTTCGGCAGTGCATTCGCTCTGCGGGTTGAAGCGCAACCGCTCAAAAGCGTGGTCACGACCGAGCGCGCGCGGGCCGAGTTGCTGGCCCATGCGCCCGAAGGCGTCGAGCCCGGCAAGGCGTTGTGGGTCGGACTGCAACTGGCCCACCAGCCCGAGTGGCACACATACTGGAAGAACTCCGGCGACTCCGGCCTCCCCACCCAGTTGACGTGGACGCTACCGCCGGGCGTGGAGGCTGGCGAGATTGCCTGGCCGATACCGAAGAAGTACCCGATCGGAAATCTGGCTAACTACGGCTACAGCGGCACGGTACTTTTGCCCGTGCCACTCACCGTCACGCCGCAGTTCAAGCCTTCGCTCCTGGGCGGTGACTTGGAAATCAAGCTGAAGGCGCAGTGGCTGATATGCCGGCAGGAGTGCGTCCCCGAAGAGGGCGAATTCGCACTCAAGATTCCCGCGCGCAGTGCCACAGCCCTGTACGCGAATGTCTTCAATGCCAGCTTCCAGGCACAACCCCGCCCGCTCCCCGGCGCCGGGACGGTTCGGATCGACGGCAAAATGCTCAAGGTCAGCGTGCCCGGTTTGCCGGCTGAGGCGCAGGGCAAGGTGCTTGGATTCTTCCCGGAGACGAAGGAGGTGATCGAGACTGCGGCGCCGGTCACGCAATCCTGGGACGGCAAGGTCTGGAACGCCGTTGTGCCCTTGTCAGCCCAGCGCAGCGAGAGCCCGGCGCTGATGCCTTTGGTGCTGACCCTGGGAGACAAGGGTTGGCGCACGGAGGCCCAAGTCATAGGCCAATGGCCGCAGGTGGCCGCCGCACCCGGCGTGTCCCCCGCGCTGGAGGAGGCGTTGCGGCGCAACAGCCTGAGCCAGCCAGCATCTGCTATGTCTCTTACCTTCGCGGCAGCGCTCCTGGGTGCTCTGCTGGGCGGCCTGATTCTCAACCTCATGCCCTGTGTTTTCCCCGTGCTGGCGATCAAGGTGATGAGCTTCGCGCGCCATGCCGACGATAGGCGCGGCCATCGCGTCAGCGGGCTGGCGTTTTCGGCTGGCGTGGTCGTGTCGTTCGTGTTGCTCGGCGCCCTCCTGGTCGGCCTGCGCGCGGCGGGCCAGCAGCTTGGGTGGGGCTTTCAGCTGCAGACCCCGCTCGTGGTCGCCACGCTGGCGGCGCTATTCACGGTGATCGGACTTAATCTCGCCGGAGTATTCGAGTTCGGCGCCTTCCTGCCGAACAAGCTGGCAACCCTGGAGAGCAGGCATCCAGTGGTCAACTCATTCTTGTCGGGAGTGCTGGCCGTGGCGATCGCATCGCCGTGTACCGCGCCATTCATGGGTGCTTCTCTCGGCCTAGCTGTCACGCTGCCGACGCCGCAGGCCTTGCTCGTGTTCGCCGCCCTCGGCTTCGGCATGGCCTTGCCCTACCTTGCCGCCGGCTGGATTCCCGCCGTGGCCAAGTTACTGCCTAGGCCAGGCCCATGGATGGCGACACTGCGCCAGTTCATGGCCTTTCCGATGTTCGCAACAGTGACCTGGCTGCTGTGGGTACTGGGCCAACAAAGCGGAATCGATGGGGCAGCTTCGCTGTTGGTGCTGCTGGTCGCCATGAGCATGGTGATCTGGTCCCTCACGCTGATCGGGCGTTCGCGGCGCATCGTGGGTGGCATTTCATTCGTCGTGCTCGCGCTGCTGATGTGGCACGCGGGTCAGAACATCACAGCAGTCGATGCCCGGCCGGCCACGGCTGCTGCCAGCGAAGGTTCCTGGCAAGCCTGGGAGCCGGGACGCGTTGAGCAAATCCTGGCAACCGGTCGCCCTGTGTTTGTCGACTTCACCGCGGCCTGGTGCGTCACTTGCCAGTACAACAAGAAGACCACGTTGGCCAACCCAGCGGTGATGGCTGACCTGTCAGCCAAGAACGTCGCGTTGGTGCGGGCCGATTGGACACGGCGCGACCCGGCCATCACCGCCGCCCTTGGCCAGTTGGGCCGGAATGGCGTGCCGCTGTATGTGCTTTATCAAAACGGCAGGCCGCCGGTAGTGCTGTCCGAGATTTTGAGCGTGGATGAGGTGCGCTCAGCCGTCGCGTCGCTCTGACATCCCGCTCGCGAACGCGGCCAATATCGACATGGGCCTTTGGCGGATGCAAGTGGCATGCAGAGTTTTGTGAAGCATGCTTGCCAGCACTCAAAGCAAAGAAGACGAGCCATGGGACTTTTGCGCCGGCGAAAGGTCACCTTCTTCGGGTGTCACGTTCGCAGGTCGCCAACTTCGTCGCCACAGACTATGGCTATTGAGCTCCAAAATGAGCACGTAAGGCGATCTTTAACGAATTGACGTTGATCGAATTCTGATCAACTCCTAAGCAGTGCTGCTCAATTGCGCTGACGCATTCTTCAACAACCATCTGAGCAAACTTGTCCAGATTTAGCTCGCTCCAGGTTTCGCTCTGTCCCGAGCAGTTATCGCTATGTTGCTTGAACTCCGTAGCTTGGGCTGCGAGCGCCTTGACTCGTTGACCCGTAGGCACAGTTGTTTGCATTGATGCCCTTAAGTATTCTTGAATGCCAGAACGAAGACTGGCTCGGAGCAATTCCTCTTTTTGAAGCTCGCCATTGTAGGCATTGCGGTTTGGAGAGGCTGGCAGTGGCGATAAGCGATGTACCGCCGTCGTATGTCAGCAGCACCGTCAGCCGCCGGCAGGCCACTTTCGCTCCAGCATTTCCCTCTTGTTGGCTTTGCCATTCCAAATATCGGCATCCGGCAATGGAAGGACCGTGCGAACGATGGGGCGCCAACCGGGCGCTTGAGCGAGTTCGGCGTTCAGTTTTATGAAATCATGCTGCCCCGGCGGCACATCGTCCTCACCGAAGATCGCATCTGCCGGACACTCCGGAATGCAGACGCCGCAGTCGATACATTCGTCCGGCGCGATGACCAGCATGTTGGGGCCTTCGCGGAAGCAATCTACAGGACACACGTCCACGCAGTCCGTGTATTTGCATCGGATGCAGTTTTCAGTGACCACGTGCGTCATAGGATCAGGATGAACGACTTTGCACCGCCCTCGGTGCGAATCATGGGGTCGGACCGCGCTCAGGTCTCGGCAAGCAATTCTTCGATCAGCTTGTCAAGTTCGTCAAAGTTCGGCTTGCCAACGTACCGCTTGACGATATTGCCGCGCTTGTTCACAACGAAGGTCGTCGGTGTAACCTTCACGTCCCCCCAGGCCTTTGCCGCAGCACCGGTGTTGTCCAGGGCAACAGCGAACGGCAGCTTGCGGGTGCTGGCGAAATTGACGACATAGCTCGGCGGGTCGTAGCTCATGGCGACAGCAAGGGTCTCGTAGCCGCGTGAACGGTACTTCTCATGAGCCCGCACAATCATCGGCATCTCTGCCACGCAGGTGGCGCAGCTCGTGGCCCAGAAGTTGACCAACGTGACCTTCCCGCGAAAGTCATTGGCCGTTCTCAAGGATCCATCGAGAAGAACGAACGTCGCTTCCGGTGCCTTGCTGGAGCTTGTGCTGTAAAGCAGCGCGGTGCCAAGCAGTACCGCAGAGGCGGCCATCGTGGCGATGAATATTTTCATTTTCATTTTTGAACTCAGTCTGCCGGTCTTGGGGGCGACGATGGCACCCCGACCGCTTCGCGGGCTTCTTCAATGAGCCGGCGCAATGGCATAGCCACTGGCATGGGCTCAAAGGCACTGACCGTGGCCCTTCCGACGTTGCCCAATGGGAGCCTGCCCGTCCCATTTCCCAGGGGCACCAGCAGGAGCCGCAACACTTGGCCGGCAGCCTCCGGCCAGTCACGTTCAGCCGCAGCGAGTCGAAGCATCATCAGGTGACTGTGCAGATGCAGGCCCAGGCGCTGCTGTCCCATGATGTGTGCTGCCATCAGCCATGGCCAGCGCTGCTCGGGACTTTGGTCTGTGCTGCGCCCGAACTGGCGGATGAGGTATGCGTACGTTTCGCTGTCGTCAGGAACGATTGCTTGTTGATGCATGCTTCTGCCTCTTTCGTGCGGGGTACGATCACAGATTAGAAACCCTGCAGCGACTCCAATGTCAAGCGCTGCTCAACTCAGGCTCGGCATTTCCATGAAGATGGCGGCTATCGTGGGGGTCACTTTGGGCCCCAATGCCGCGACGACAACAGTCCCAATCAATCCAAAACAGAAAGCTAAGCCGCTTTGGCCCCGGTTGAAGCGCCAGTGCGATTCTTCATCAAATTTCACTCAGGAGTACCCATGCAACTCGACCGGACCGCCATTGCACGCGAACTTGGCGTGAGATCCCATTTCGACGTCAAAGCGGAGGCCGAGCGCCGCATCGACTTTCTTCTCACGTACCTCATCCGGTCCCAGCTGGCTTGCTTCGTCCTCGGCATCAGCGGAGGAGTCGATTCGACGGTGGCGGGCCGCCTATGCCAGCTCGCCGTCGCAAAAGCTCGCTCCCAAGGAGCATCCGCCAGGTTCGTCGCGATGCGCCTGCCCTATGGATTGCAAGCCGACGAGCAGGATGCGCAGCGGGCCTTGGCGTTCATCGAGCCTGACGAGGTCCTTGCCGTGAACATCCAGCCGGCGACCGATGCCATGCTGGCGAGCCTGAAGGCGTCGGGACACGCGTTCGAGCATGCTTCGCAGGAAGATTTCGTCCTCGGCAACATCAAGGCGCGACAACGGATGATCGCGCAGTACGCGGTCGCGGGGGCACGGCGCGGCCTGGTCGTCGGCACCGACCATGCGGCCGAAGCCCTCATGGGTTTCTTCACCAAGTTCGGGGACGGCGCGTGTGACCTGGCGCCACTCTCGGGATTGACGAAAGGGCGCGTTCGCGAGCTCGCGTCGCACCTAGGTGCACCGGCCGAGCTCGTCAGCAAAGTTCCAACCGCCGATCTGGAGACTCTGCGTCCCCAGCTTCCCGACGAGTCGGCGTTCGGCGTCAGCTACGCCGAGATTGACGCATTCCTGGAAGGCCGGCCCGTGTCCGAAAGCACGGTGTCCATCATTGAACGGCTCTACCTCGCCAGCCGCCACAAGCGCGGGCTGCCTGTGCAACCGGAATAGTCGCCTCTGGGATCCAGGACGGCGGTGCCTTTGAGCGCTGCGCATGGCCGAGAACTTCACAGGTTGAGCGCTCCGGTGCCGATGGCCAGCGAAGCTTCGCGCATGGCCTCGTAGAGCGTCGGATGGGCGTGCGATATTCGGCCGATGTCCTCGGCCGAGGCCTTGAACTCGATGGCCATCGTCGCCTCCCCGATCATCTCTGAGGCATGCGTGCTGATGATGTGAACGCCCAGCACGGCATCCGTCTTCTGGTCGGCCAGGACCTTCACGAATCCGGAGGTGTCGCCGTTTCCGAGTGCGCGGCCGTTGGCGGTGAACGGAAATTTGCCCGTCCGGTAAGCAATGCCGGCATCCTTCAATTCCTGCTCGGTGCGACCGACCCAGGCCACCTCGGGACTGGTGTAGATGATCGACGGGATGGCGTCGTAGTTGACGTGCCCCGCCTGCCCCGCGATGCACTCCATCACCATCACACCCTCGTCTTCAGCCTTGTGAGCCAGCATGGGCCCCCGCACGACGTCGCCAATCGCATAAACGCCGTCGACCGACGTGCGGCACTGCGCGTCCACGTCCACGAAGCCGCGTTGGGTTGTCTTCACGCCAAGAGTCTCCAATCCGAGACCTGAGGTCGTTGGGACTCGGCCCACTGCGACCACCAGCTTGTCACAAGCCACGGAATGGGCTGTGCCTTGTGCTTCCACATAGGCGAGGCTCAGCGATCCGTCGCTCGCCCGCTCGAGGCCCGTCACCCGCGCGCCAAAGTGAAAATCCATGCCCTGCGCCATGAGCAACTTGAGCATCTCGCGCGCCACGTCCGCATCGCACATGGGCAACAACTGCGGCAGCGCCTCGACCACAGTGACCTGCGCACCCAGCCTGCGCCAGACCGATCCCAATTCAAGCCCGATCACGCCGGCCCCGATGATCGCCATGCGGCTCGGAACCGAGCGCAGGTCCAGCGCGCCCGCGTTGTCGCAAACGTCCACGTTGTCCACTTCTATGCCGGGCAACTGGCGCGGGAGGGACCCGGTTGCGATCACCAGGTTGCGAGCGGTCACCTCTTCAATCGAGCCGGATCGGGAGATGGACACCCTGAAGCCGCCCTCTGCCCGCCCGAGGATCGTCGCCCGGCCCTTCAGATAGGCAACCTTGTTCTTTCGGAACAGGTATTCGATGCCTTGCGCCATCTTGGTGACGATCGCGTCCTTGCGCGCGATCATTGCCGGCACGTCCATCGTGGCGCCCGCGACGCGCATGCCGTGCGCGTTGGCGTGCTTCTGGATCTTCTCGAATTCTTCGCTCGACGACAGCAGCGCCTTCGAGGGGATGCAGCCGACGTTCAGGCAGGTTCCGCCCGGGCGCGGTTCTCCTTTCGGATCCGCGTAGGGATTGGCCTCCACGCATGCGACCTTCAGGCCGAGCTGGCCGGCCCGGATCGATGCGATGTAGCCGCCGGAGCCGGCGCCGATGACGAGTACGTCGAGAGATTGTTGTTGGGCCATCTGCGGATAACGCCGTTGTGGAAGTTCTTCTGGAGGGGCATTCTAGGCAGCGCCCGCTCCAGCCGACCCAATCTCCCCATTGTCGAGCAGCGAGCGAGTCGCATCGCTTGACCTTGTACCGACTACATGGTTTCTTATCGATGGCCCTATGCCTTCAGCATCCTCCAGATCCTCATGAAACGAAGACTTTTAACCGCATCTCTTTTTGGTCCCTTGGTCGCATGGAAGATGCCTGCGTTTGCGCAGGATCGTCCCGTGGAAGGCCGTAGCTATCTGGTCCTGCAGTCTCGGCAACCCACGCGCGATGCGGGCAAGGTGGAGGTGCTGGAATTCTTCGCCTACAGCTGCGGGCACTGCAACGCCTTCGAACCCATGATCGACGCGTGGCAGAAAAAGCTGCCGCGCGACGTTCTGTTCCGCCGCATCCCGGTGGCCTTTCGGGAGGACCTCGTGATCCACCAGAAGCTGTATTTTGCGATCGAGGCGATGGGCCTCGTAGAGCAGTTGCACCCCAAAGTCTTCGCGGCCATCCATGCGGAACGCAAGAAGCTGGATACGCCCGATCAAATCGGGGCCTTCGTTGCGGCCAATGGCGTGGACCGTGTGCGGTTCCTGCAATTGCTGGACTCCTTCGGCATCGTGGCGAAGGTCAAGCAGGCTACCGCGCTGGCGACCGGCTACGCCATCGAAGGCACGCCGTCGATCGGTGTGAATGGCCGCTGGCTCACATCCGGCTCGCTGGCCGGATCGAATTCCAAGTCTCTCTCCGTGGCTGAGTACCTGCTGGAACTGGCGCGCAAGGGCGGATAGTGAACGACGACGATGACGAATTTGCCGCGATGGACCTCGCGTCCAGCAACGCGCAGGACCGCAGGATCCTGTGGTACGTGCTGCTGATCAACCTGGCACAAAGCGCGCTCGGAATGGGCGTGGGTGTGTGGGCGTCCTCGACCGCGCTGATTGGCGCGGCGCTGGACAACCTGGCGGATGCGTCGGTCTATGCGGTGGGCATCTACGCGGTCGGCCGCAGCGTGCGCGCCAAGGTGGCGGCGGCCCGGTTGTCCGGGTGGCTGCTGATCGGCCTGTCGATCCTGTTGGTCGGCGAGGTGATGCGCAGGTTCATGGGTTCGGAAGCACCGATCGGGCCGGCCATGATGGTGATGGCAGGGGTGAACGCGGCGATCAACGTGTACTGCCTGCGCTTGCTCAAGCGCCACAAGGGCGAAGACGTCAACTTCAAGGCGTCCGCCATCTTCACGAGCAACGACTCGATCGTGAACATGGCGATCCTTGCCAGCGGAATTCTCGTTCTGTGGTTGGGATCGAACGTGCCGGACCTCATCCTGGGCATCGTTTCGGCCCTGTTTGCGGCCAACGGCGGCAGGGAAATCCTCGAGCACGCCCGCAAGGCTTCACGCAAGCCAACTGCTCCCTCCTCTGAACAAAACACGCGCAGCACCGAATGAACAGTACGACCCAGACCTACACCCTCACCCTTAATGAGGGCTTCTTCGCGCGTCGCAACGCCCTCGATTGGCTGTTCGCCGCCTTCGTCGCCGCTGGAGGAGCCTATGCGCTTGCCGTGTATGCGGCCCACATGGACGTTTACGAAAAGGCGATCCTCTTGCTGTCGGCGCCGGCTTTGATCTGGCTGGGCTGGTTCTGGCGGCCGCTGCGCGCACTCATCGCCGGCGTCGCAATCATTTCGGTGCTGGCAGCCGTGGCCTACCAGGGCGACTTGCAGCGCGCCGAGTCGGTCTTCTGGCTCAAGTACTTCTTTTCGAGCCAATCAGCAATCCTGTGGATGAGCCTGCTTTTCTTCATGAGCACGGCTTTCTACTGGGGCGGCATGCTCTCCGCGCGCGCCGTCGGATTCGATCGGCTCGGGACGGGTCTCGCCTGGGCAGCCGTGACCATGGCCCTCATCGGGACGATGGTGCGCTGGTACGAGAGCCACCTGATGGGACCGGACATCGGCCACATCCCGGTGAGCAACCTCTACGAAGTGTTCGTTCTGTTCAGCTGGATGACAGCGGCGTTCTACCTGTATTTTGAGGACCGGTACGAAACCCGCGCGCTCGGCGGTTTTGCGATGCTGATTGTCAGTGCGGCGGTGGGATTCCTGCTGTGGTACACGCTCGTGCGCGAGCAGCACGAGATCCAGCCCTTGGTGCCGGCGCTGCAAAGCTGGTGGATGAAGGTTCATGTGCCGGCCAATTTTGTCGGATACGGCACTTTCGCCCTGGCAGCGATGGTGGCGTTCGCCTACCTGATCAAGCAGCAGGCCGGCGAGACTCGCTGGTACAAGCTCGCCCCTCTCTGGCTGCTGGGCACCGCGCTCTGCCTGGAGCCGCTCGTCTTCCGGCGCGGTGCGGAGACCGGCGGGGCCTTCTGGACGGTCTACTTCGGCGTGTCTTCCCTGATCATCGCCTGCATCCTGCTGGCGCGGCAACGCATCGCCTCGCGGCTTCCCGCCCTCGAGGTGCTCGATGACGTCATGTACAAGGCCATTGCCGTCGGGTTTGCCTTCTTCACGGTGGCCACGGTATTGGGTGCCTTGTGGGCCGCTGAAGCCTGGGGTGGCTACTGGAGCTGGGACCCGAAGGAGACATGGGCGCTGATCGTCTGGCTGAACTATGCGGCGTGGCTGCACATGCGCCTGATCAAGGGGCTGCGCGGCAACGTTTCGGCGTGGTGGGCCCTGGTGGGCCTTGCGGTGACCACCTTCGCATTTCTGGGCGTGAACATGTTCCTGTCCGGGCTCCATAGCTACGGGACGCTGTGATCCTGGGGTGACGCGCCGAGGCCGGAGCTGCGGCGAAACGCGGCTGAACCTGTGCGGTTGCGTCCGAGGCGACTGACCCACGGAGCCCGCTTGACCCTGAAGCGACTATAAGGTGTATCGTGCCCTCATCTAGAAAAGTGGAGAGTCAAGCGATGGATTCCAGCAGCACAAAATCGTGCGGTACCGCCGCATGTGAATCACTGGCCAACGAGCCCCTGGTGGGCGCGGGACGGCCAGCGACCGACACCGTCTTCTACATCGAGAAGATGGATTGCCCGAGCGAAGAGCGCCAGATCCGGCAGCGCGTGGGCCAGATTGCGGGGGTCGAGGCACTCGGGTTCGACCTGCAGCAGCATCGACTGACCGTGACGCACCGGCTCGACGACATGTCACCCGTGACCGCGGCGCTCGTCGAGCTCGGACTGCCCGGGCGGCAAGAAGAAACGCGCACCGAAGCTTTCCACGTTCCGCGCATGGACTGCAAGAACGAAGTCGCGCAGATCCGCGCGCGCCTCGGACAGATCGCCGGCGTCGAGGACTTGCACTTCGACCTCGCGCAGCGTGTCCTAACGGTCGAGCACCGCTTGCCCGATTCGGTTGCGGTCATCGATGCGCTCGCAGCCCTGGGCATGCCCGCGACGCCGCGCCAGGCAGTTGAACTGCCGATCCGATCCACCTTCCATGTGCCGAAGATGGATTGCCGCAATGAGGAGCGGCAGGTGCGCGAGCGCTTGCAAGGCATGGCCGGCATCGAGGAACTGGAATTCGACCTGCCGCAGCGCCGACTGACCGTCGTCCACCGGCTGCCGGACACGGCCGCAGTTGTCCGGGCCCTGACGGAGATTGGCATGCCGCCGGCGGACGCGCAGCTACCGGCGGCAACGCCCGGTGGGACCGCAGCTGCGACTTTGCGCACCGACACGTTCCGCATCGAAAAGATGGACTGCCCCACGGAAGAGGGCCTGATCCGCAAGCGGCTGGGTTCGCTCGACGGGATCGACGGCCTCGATTTCAATTTGATGCAGCGAAAGCTGACCGTGCAGCACACCTTGCCGTCGACCGAGACGATCGTTACTGCACTGAAGGACATCGGCTTGCCGCCGGCGGAGGCAGTAGCATCCGTCCCCGGCGGTGCGCAGCGCAGCGTCTACCGGATCGAGAACATGGACTGCCCGACGGAAGAAGGCCTGATCCGCGACAAGCTGCAGCACATGCCGGGGGTCCAGTCCCTGGACTTCAACCTGATGCAGCGCAAGCTGACGGTGTCGCACACGGTTCTGGCCGCCGACCTGGAGTCCGCCTTGCATTCGATCGGCATGAAGGCCGTGCCGGATGCAGGCGACGCCAACATCGAGGAATCCGCCAGACCCTCCGTGAGCAAGCGGCAGTGGGGCTTGATGGCCGTGGCCGGGGTGAGCGCCGGCGTGGCCGAAGCCGTCGCGTTCAGCACGGGGAATGATTCCGCCTGGCCGGTGATCGGCCTCGCGCTGGTGTCCATCGCCACCGGCGGCTGGCCCACCTACAAGAAGGGCTGGCTCGCGCTCAGGAGCGGCATCCTCAACATCAACGCGCTGATGTCCATTGCGGTGACCGGTGCGATCCTCATCGGCCAGTGGCCCGAAGCGGCGATGGTGATGTTCCTGTTCGCACTGGCCGAGGTGATCGAGGTGCTGTCGCTGGACCGGGCCCGCAATGCGATCCGGGGTCTGCTGGCGATGGCGCCGGAGCAGGCCACCGTGCAGCAACCCGATGGCAGCTGGCTGGAGGTGCCCGCCAAAACAGTGGCCGTGGGGCAGCTCGTTCGCATCCGGCCGGGAGAGCGCATCCCGCTGGACGGCATCCTGGAAAGCGGCCAGTCGGCGGTCAACCAGGCGCCCATCACGGGCGAGAGTATCCCGGTGGCCAAAGCCGCTGGCGATACGGTATTCGCCGGAACGATCAACGAGACCGGCTCCTTCGTCTATCGCGTGACGGCCGAGGCCACGCACTCCACGCTCGCGCGCATCATCAAGGCGGTCGAAGAGGCCCAGGGAAGCCGCGCGCCCACCCAGCGCTTCATCGACCAGTTCTCCAAGGTGTATACCCCCGCGGTCTTTGCGGTGGCCTTGGCCGTCATGCTGGTGCCGCCCCTTTTCCTCGGTGGCGCCTGGATGGACTGGATCTATAAGGCGCTGGTGCTCCTGGTCATCGCCTGTCCCTGCGCCTTGGTCATCTCCACGCCGGTGACGGTGGTGAGCGGCCTGGCCGCGGCGGCGCGGCGAGGAATCCTGATCAAGGGGGGCGCGTACCTGGAACAGGGCCGCCTGCTCAAGTCGCTCGCGCTGGACAAGACGGGAACGATCACGCAGGGCAAGCCGGTCGTCACCGACGTCGTGACCCTCGGGTCCGGTGAGAACCATGCATTGCGCCTAGCGGCCAGCCTGGCCGCGCGCTCCGACCATCCTGTCTCGGGCGCTGTCGCCACCTACTGGCGCGAAAAGCATGGTCAGGCGCTCGGTGAAGCAGACGATTTCGAGTCGCTCACCGGACGGGGGGTCAAGGGCCGCGTAGGCGGGCAGTGGTACTACCTCGGCAGCCACAGGCTGCTGCAGGAACTGGGGATCGGCAGCGCGCCCGCCGAAGCCGCGCTGAAGAAGCTCGAGGGGGAGGGCAAGACCGCCATCGCCATAGCCAGCCAAAACGAGGCTTTGGCGGTCATCGGGGTGGCGGACACCGTCCGCGACTCCAGCCGGGAGGCGATCCGCGAACTGCACGCCCTGGGCGTGCGCACGGTCATGCTGACCGGCGATAACCAGCAGACGGCCAGCGTGATCGCCCGCGACGTGGGCATCGACGACGCGCGCGGCGGACTGCTGCCGCAAGACAAGCTCACGGCCATCGACGCCGAGCTTGCAGCGCATGGCACTGTGGGCATGGTCGGCGATGGCATCAACGACGCGCCGGCGTTGGCCAAGTCCAGCATCGGCTTCGCGATGGGAGCGGCGGGCACCGACACCGCGATCGAGACGGCCGATGTGGCGCTGATGGACGACGACCTGCGCAAAATCCCGCAGTTCATCCGGCTTAGCCGCAAGACGGGAGCCATCCTGAAGCAGAACATCGTGCTGGCGCTGGGCATCAAGGCCGTCTTCCTGGTGCTGGCATTGACGGGCACGGCGACCCTTTGGATGGCAGTGTTCGCGGACATGGGAGCGAGCCTGCTGGTGGTGTTCAACGGCCTGCGGCTGCTGAAAACGCGCGACGCGTGACCCATATGGGCGCTGGCGACATGGGACTACTGCGGCACTGGGTGTACGACTGGGGCGGCCTCAACACCCAACTGATGCTGTGGATCAACCGATCCATGTCGACGGACTGGATCGGCTTGGCTCGTGCTCTGTCCGCGATCGGCAGCTATTGGGGGGCGCCAGTCATGGGCCTGCTTCTGCTGGCCTGGCAGGCCGTGAAGCGTTCCGAACCTGCTGCGCTGGCACCGTTCCGCTTTGGGATCGGCGTCCTGGTCGCCATGCTCCTGGCCTGGACGGCAAAAGTTGGGCTTGCGCTTTCGCGCCCGTCGGACCTCTACGCGAACGATATGGCTTGGGTGCTTGGCGAACCGGACAGCCTTTATGCGTTTCCGAGCGGCCATGCTGTTTACACGGCAGCCGTCGTCGCCTGCCTCTGGCCGCTCGGTTCCTGGCCGTTCCGACTGCTTCTGCTCGCACTCGCGGCAGCCGTCGGCTGGTCCCGCGTGGCACTGGGGGCGCATTTCCCGGCGGATGTTGTTGCCGGCTTCCTGCTTGGCGGCGCTTGCGTTGTAGCGACCTATGGATGGGCCGTGTCGTTGAAGCGCGCCGCTGACGAGTGGCGGGCCACGCGATGACGTTCGCCGCAGCCCTGCGCCTTGCTGGCCGCATCGACTCCGTCAATCGCCAGATGGCGTTCGTGGTGCGCTGGGGCCTGCTGGCCAATGCCGTCCTCATCGCCGGCAATGCGTTCAGCCGCAAGCTGTTGGGCGTCGCATCTTCGAGCATGTACGACGTGCACCCTCCTGGCCCTCGGCCGCCTGTTCCGCAAGCAGCCCGGCGGCTTGCTGGTGGCCACCCTGATCGTGGGCTCGATGCTGTCCGCCATCACTGGGTTCGTGTCGGCCTCGGTCATCGCCATGGGCCTGATCGCGCTGCCGACGATGCTCAAGGCGGGTTATGACCCCAAGCTTGCCACCGGCTCGATCGCGGCCGCCGGCACGCTGGCGCAGATGCTGCCGCCCAGCCTGGTGCTCATCGTGCTGGCCGAGCAGATGGAGGTACCGCTGGTGGAGATATTCCACGCAGCCCTGCTGCCCAGCGCGATGCTGGTCGGGCTGTACCTGGTGTACGTCGTCGCGGCAACCCGATGGCGCCCCGGTCTGGCGCCGCCCTTGATGGAAGCCGCCAGCGCATCCGTGAGCGCATGGAAGGAGGCCGCTGTGGCGGCTGGCGTGCCGTTGGCGCTCATCCTGGCCGTCCTGGCGTCGATCTTTTTCGGCGTCGCCACCCCGACCGAAGGCGGTGCGGTGGGCGTCTGCGCCGCGTTGCTGATCGGGCTGGCAAAGCGCCGCCTGAGCCGCCAGCGGCTGGCCGAAGCGCTCACCAACGCAGGTGTTCTGTGCTCCAGCGTGATTTTCCTGCTGCTGGGTGCCTCCTTCTTCATGCTCGTGTTTCGCGGTTTCAACGGGCAGGCCTGGATCGAACAACTCTTCGGCCACCTGCCGCAGGGACAGCTGCCATTCTTGCTGTTCGTGTGCATCGGCATCTTCCTGCTCGGATTCTTCCTCGACTTCTTCGAGATCGCTTTCATCGTCGTGCCCCTGATCGCGCCGGTGGCCCGCAAGCTCGGCATCGACATGGTCTGGTTCACCGTCATCGTGGCGGTGGTGCTGCAAACCTCTTTCATGCACCCGCCCTTCGGCATCGCGCTGTACAACCTGCGCAGCGTGGCACCCCCGTCGGTTCGCACGTCCGAAATTTACCTCGGCGCCATCCCTTTCCTGGTGCTGCAGATGGCAATGGTGGGCATCCTGGTGGCGTTCCCTGGGATTGCCAGCACGCCACCACCGGCGGCCACGCTGACCGACAAACAAGTCGAGGACGCGTTGAAAGCGCCGCCCGAACCGGAGCCCGAAACGCCCACGGACCCCATTCCCACTAAATGAACATGCATCCACATCGACAAGCTCCCTGGTTCTCGCTCGCCTTCGCCGTCTTCGCCGCCGACCAGGCCGCCAAAAGCACCATCGACGCCATCACGCCCCTGGGCTGGTCCCATCCGGTCACGTCCTTTTTCAACCTGGTCCATGTGCTGAACCCGGGCGCTGCCTTCAGTTTCCTTGCCGGCGCCGGCGGGTGGCAGCGCTGGTTCTTTCTGGCCATCGCGGTCGTGGCTTCCGTCTGGTTGATCTGGATGTTGCGGCAACCTCGGCCACGCAGCGAATCGCTGGCCTTCAGTCTGATCCTGGGAGGCGCGCTGGGAAACGCCTTCGATCGTGCCCTGCGCGGCCATGTCATCGACTACCTGGATTTTCACTTCGCCGGCTGGCACTGGCCGGCGTTCAATGTGGCAGACATCGCCATCACCGTGGGCGCGGCTTGCTTGGTGCTGGCGTCCTTTGCCGGGGCGAGGCAACCGCAAACTCGAGAGAAGGCATGAGCAAATCCAGTGCTCGCAAACTTCGCCGGATGTCGAGCGGGCCGCAGGACGCCAAGGTGGAGCGCCGGCGCCTCGCGCTGGTGTTCGGGATCTTCATGCTGCTTGCCGCGCCGACCGTATTTCTTGTGCAGTCCAGGTCCTATCCCACTGCCAGCCCATTCAAGCTGATCGACATCACCGGCGCTGGTTATGCGGGCGACTTCCTTTTGCCCGATCACAATGGCGTGACACGCAGCCTCAAGGACTTCAACGGCGAAGTTGCCGTCGTGTTCTTCGGCTTCACGCAGTGCCCGGACGTCTGCCCGACCACATTGACCGAAGTTGTGCAGGCCAGGAAGCTGATGGGCTCGGACGGGGCCAAGCTGAAGGCAATCTTCGTGACCGTTGACCCGGAGCGCGATACCTTCCCGGTGCTAAAGACCTACATGGCCAATTTCGATCCCGCCTTCGTGGCGTTGCGGCCAGACCCGGGCCAGCTTCAACAGTTGGCAAAAGAATTCAAGCTCCACATCCGCAAGAATCCGGGGCAGTCGCCTACCTCGTACACGATGGACCATACGGCGGCCAGCTTCGTCTATGACCCGCGGGGCCGACTGCGTTTGTATGCGCGGTATGGCGCTGGAGCCGAGGCATTGGCCCACGATGCCAAGTTGCTTTTGAATGGCGCGTGATGCACGCGCCGCTTGATGAATCCATACGCCCACGCGGCCGGCGCTGGCTCCTTGCGGTGGGCCTGTCGGCTGCTGCGGGGCTGGGCGTGTTCGCATACTTCCACTCCAACAGGCCGCCCGGGGGAGCAAGCACGAGCGCTCTGCCGCTCGTCATGCGCGCGCAGCCTGTCCCTCTTCCGAACCTCAGGGTACTGGATGGCACGGGCCGACCGGTCGATCTCGCAAGCTTCAAGGGCAAGATGGTTCTGCTGAATATCTGGGCCACGTGGTGCCCTCCGTGCCGTCAGGAGATGCCTTCGTTGGATCGGCTGCAGGCGCAACTTGGCGGTGGCGACTTTCAGGTCGTCGCGCTCTCGGTGGACGCAGGCGCCAAGGCATTGGATCGGGTCAAATCCTTCTATGCGTCGGAGGGAATCAAGCATCTGGCCGTCTACCTGGACGCGGATGCGGCCGCGATCTTCACGCTCAAGGCCGGCGGCGTGCCCACAACCTTATTGCTGGACCGGCAAGGCCGCGAACTGGGTCGCATGAGCGGAACGGCGGAATGGGACAGCCCGCAGATCGTCAAGGCTCTGCAGGCGCTGCTGGGCGCGCAGGCCAAGTGATGGTCCGAATGGCGCCGCAATGGTAAGCGGCCAACTCAGCGATTGCCGCCCGGGCTGCTGCGGGTCTTTCTGTAGATCGGGCGCATCGGCTGACGGATTCAACTGCGGGAGCTGGAATGACACCGTACAAATTGACAGAAGACGAACTCCGACAGGAGCAGCGCATGGTACATCGGTGCAGTGGCGCCGCGGCAGTCGTTTGTGCAGTGATGTACGGGCTTGCCTACCTGTTTCTGCCGCGCGTGCTGCACTTCCCGGACGACCTTGATTCCGCATTGACATTCTGGGCCGGTGCCATCCTTTTCATTGTCCTTTGGGTCATGGTCGGCATCGGCTTGGTCTCGCGTGGCAGGCGGCTTTCCGCGCAGGACATTCGCGGATCCGCCTATGGTCCACCAAGCCCGCGAATCGCGGTGTATGCCGCCTTCCTGCAGAACACGCTGGAGCAGGCCACTGTCACCATCCTCTTGCTGTTGGCTGTCCTTCTGCTGCTGAGAGGCGAAGCAATGCCGTTTGTTGGCGCATCCGTGATTCTCTTCGCCGTGGGCCGCGTGGCGTTCCTGCGGGGATACCCGGGCGGCGCGGGTACGCGCGCGTTCGGCATGGCCCTGACTGCCCTTCCGAGCGTGGTGGCCTTCGTCGTGGCGGCAGGCTCGGTGATTGCACGCGTCTTGCGATGAACAAGCCGGGTTTATCGGCGCTGCCACTGGCGACGCCAAACTCTACAGGGACTTCAAGGTTCGGTGCTACACTTCGGGCTTGGAAGGGCCAACCCATGAAGATCGGCGAACTCGCGAAAGCAACTCAGACGCAGGCGGAAACCATCCGCTTCTACGAGCGCGAGGGCCTGTTGAAGGAGCCTCCTCGCAGCGACGGAAACTACCGCCTCTACGGGAGGGAGCACCTGGAGCGGCTCGCCTTCATCCGGCACTGCCGCTCCCTCGACATGACGCTCGATGAGATCCGCGCTCTGCTGCTCTTCCAGGACGCGCCCCGGGAGGACTGTCATGCCGTCAACGAGGTCCTGGACGAGCACATCGAGCACGTGGCACAGCGCATCCGCGACCTGAGGGAATTGCAGAAAGAGCTCAAGTCGCTTCGAGAGCAATGCGATGGAGTGGCGGCCGAGTGCGGCATCCTGGATGGCCTGAAGCAAGTCACCGTCCGAAAGTCCACGGGCCAAGGGGTGCACTCGGTCGGGCACCGGCGGCCCCCGCAGGGACCGCGTAGCCCAAAGCCAGCGCATTGAAGCCGTTCGATCCGGCCGGCCTCGCTTGGGCTGGGCGCGCTTGGATCGCCCCCGGGATAGGCGTGTTCCGTGGAAGCGTCGGCGCACACGACTGGCACCAGCACCTTGCCCACCAGATCACGGTGGGCCTGGAAGGGGCCGTCGAGGTGGAGACCCCGGCCGGTCGCCTGCGAGGTCGGGCACTGGTGATTCCGGCCGGGATGCGCCACAGGCTGAGCGGAGGCGCGGTGCTCTCGATTTACCTGGATGCCCTCGCGCCTGAGGCGACGGCGCTGCGATTGCGGCCTCAACAGGCCGCTCTGGCGCTCGATCCCGACTTGGCGCGGCGGCTGCTGGACTTCTCGAGCGCAGACGATCTGACGACCGTTCAAGTCATCTTCCGGTCGGACCCGCCGCGTGTTGCCGACACGCGGCTCGAAGCGGTCGTGCGGGAACTTCGTGCCTGCAGGGGAGAGACCGACAGGCGCAGCCTGGCGGCGATGGTTCATGTTTCGCCGGAGCGCTTTTCACACTGGTTCGTGGAGCAGACCGGCCTGCCCCTTCGCAGCTACCTGAAGTGGGTGCGCCTGATCGAGTCACTGCGACAGCTCGCGGCGGGAGGCAGTCTCACCGAGGCAGCCCATCTGGGCGGGTTCTCCGACTCAGCCCATCTGAGCCGGACGTTCCGGGCCATGTTGGGGAGCAGCCCGGCAAACCTGCTGAAACAAGTCGCGCTTTCCGGCGCGATCGACTGATTCGTTCAAGCCGCAAGCCCGGCGCGCCTCTATCGTCGGCACATACCAGAACCAAGGTACCGACATGAAGCAGCTCGCACAATCAATCCTCCGCTGGGGTAGCTATCCGCTGGTATTTGGCGGATCGACCCTGGCCATCGTCTACACGGCCTATGCCGGCATGGCGTATTGGCCCATGGTGCCCGCAATCTCGCTTGCCGGCGTGCTGGCCGTTGCGGTCCTGGAGCGATTCCGGCCCTTCCGCGCGGCCTGGCTCGCGGACCACGGCGATACCAACACCGACATCGCCCACACCGTTGTCAACCTCGCGGTCATCCAGCTGACCGCCATGTGGATCGCCAGGCTGGGCGACTTCGTGCCGCCAGAGTGGCGCCTGTTTCCCGTGCAGTGGCCCTTGTGGAGCCAGCTGCTGCTCGTGGCGGCCGTGTTCGACATCGGTCTCTATGCCGTGCACCGCGTCAGTCATGCCGTGCCCTGGCTTTGGCGCCTGCATGCGCCGCACCACAGTGCCGAGCGGCTGTACTGGCTCAACGGCGAGCGGCGGCATCCCTTGCATGCCGCACTAATGGCGGCGCCCGGATTGACCGTCCTGTTCGCGATGGGCACTCCCTCGGAGCTTGTCGCGGCCTGGCTGGCGATTCTGGTCGTTCACCTGACTTTCCAGCACTCCAACCTGGACTACAGGGTGGGACCCATGCGACATGTGATTGGGGTTGCCGAGACGCATCGTTGGCACCACAAGCGGGACTTCGAAGACGCGCAGGTGAACTTCGGCGAGTTCTTCATGATCTGGGACAGGGCGCTGGGGACCTACTTCGACAGCAGGGACCAGTTGGGCGATGCGGCGGTGGGCCTGCGAGAAAAGGACTACCCGCGGGACTACTGGAGCCAGCTGCTGCATCCGCTCAAGCGCGCGGCTGCTGCCAATGTCACCTCACAGAAGTAACGCGATGGAGTGGCGGGTTGGTCCCGGTGCGCTTCTTCGGTCGGCCGTGCCGCCAGGGGTCGTCGGGGCTTGGCATCCAGCCCAAACAGTCGATGCGGGCATCATGCGGACTTTTCTCCGCAACTCCTGCTCCAACATCTCGGTGCGCGGAGTAGGCCGGTCAGTGGGCCCTTTACATCGCCTTTCTGATGTTGAAACGCGGGCAGGGTTTTCCCGCGCCTCAAACCGCTAGGATTTGCACCGAAACCGAAATCACCCCAACTGCCCCTTGATACGGCGGACACGGGCGATCAGTTTGTCTTTCTGGCGGGAGGTGTGGGGCATGGCGGCAAGCAATCAATATAGCTTAGGGGACTATATTATCTTGAACTCACCAAAACCACTACCTGAACTCAAGCGCCTGCGCGTCGAATGCCGTCGAGCAGGCGCTTTTGAGGCAACACGGCATCGTGTGATGCCGCATGGCGTTCCGCCCGGGGCGGCATGTTCCCGGTGCTGGAACCGGCCAGCGCCCGAAGGCATCGCGTACCACAGCGATGCCGTTAACGCCGTCGCCTGAGCACAGCGAAGACGGCGGCGTTCTGATGGGGGCTGATTGCCTTCAACACCGGGCGCGGCCACTGCCGCGCCCGGTTTTTTGACCCCGCCGGCCCCAGGTCGAATGAACTGGGGCCGGTGCTGATCGCGGCTATTCCTTCGTCTCGATGAGCCACCACACGGCACGCGGCAAAGTGCGGCCCGTGATGGGATGAATGTCCGTGAGGTCGGCGTGGGCCGTCCAGCCCGAAGGCGGGCGGTAGCCGCGCACGTCGCCATCGCCATGCCAGCGGCGGCCGCGCACCGTGCCAGTTGCATAGATCGCCGCCAAGCGCGGGCGGGTTGTTGTGGTGCGGATCATGAGCGGTTCTCCTTGAAAGGCAAGCGCCCCGGTCGAAGCCGGGGCGCTTGCCTTCGGCGCAGATCAAGCGGCCAATGCCTCGACGGGTTCATCCGCCACGGTGGCGGTTTCTTTCGCGTCGTCCTGCTGTGCATCCTGTGGGCCTTCCTCGGGTGCATCCTCCTGCGTGTCTTCGGCCTTGAAGATGGCGGGCATCCAGCCCGTGCCATTGGCCAGCCGTTCGGCTTCGCTGGCAATATCGGCCTTCTTCAGCTTCGCCAGCCGGTTGACGGAATCCGGTGCAAACGCGCCCACGGCATCCAGAATCACGGACTTGGAAACATGCTTGAAGTAGCCTTCTGCGCTCGGCTGCCACCATGCGGCCATGTCGAGGCCCACGGCCTGCGCCAGTTTCGCACCGGGCTGGTGCGGCGTGGCACGCGGCGTCACCACGTCCACCGTGGAAGCCACGCACACGGCCAGCAGCTTCACCAGTTCGCCTTGCTCCATCACCAGCAGCGCGGCGAACAGTTCGGCGCTGCCCTCGGGCAGCTTGCCGCCCCATGCCTGCTGCAATTCGCGCAGCGCCACGGCGGCAGGCGATTCCGGCCAGTCCGGGGCCATGCCTTCCAGCCGATCTTGCACCGTGAGGCGCACGCCCAGCGGCAGGTCGTGCCCGTAGTGGCTGCCCTGCAGGACGGTTTGCACCATGCCATGCACCACAGCGGCCAGCGCGGCTTGGGGATGCCGGGCGACTTCGATTTGCAGCGCGGCGGTGCGGTGCGCGCTCAAGCGCTGCGCCAACCGGTCGGACATGGCGGGGGCTTGCGCTTCGTCTGCCGTGTCGCCTTCGTCGTCGCTCTCGGCATCCTCGCCGCTGAACCCTTGGCGCAGCCTTTCCAGCGTGCGCAGTGCCTTGGCCTCGGCCTCGCGCAGCAGCCCGCGATGAATCACGGCTTCGCCGTTGCGGTCAATGGTGACGATGGCCCCGGCTGCGGCCTTCACGCTCGGGGCGTACCCCTGCAAGCCATCTTCCAGCGCCTGCAATTGCTCGCCCAGGACTTCGCCTTCCTCCTGCAAGGCTTCGGCCTTGTCCTCGTCCTCGGCTTCCATCGCGGCATCGAGGGCTTCGGCTACCTCCCGCATCCTGGCTTGCAGCTTCTCGATGCGCAGGGCTTCGCGCTTGCCCGGCGTGCGCCGCTCTCTCGGGGCGCGTTGAAACGCTTGCAGGTCGGCATAGGTGGCGGCGTGTGCAGCATCCACCCATGCCCAGCCTTCGGCCTTCACCTCGGCGGCGATGCCCGCCAGCCTCTCGTGCGCCAGCCGTTCCAGCAAGGCCGCATCGTTGAGGTACACGCCCGCATCGCCTTCCGCGAACAGATCGCGGCGAATCCCGCCGCCTGCGGCTTCGTAGGTGTCCAACCCGACGAATCGCACCAGCGGATGCCGGTAAGCATCAATCTCGCGCTCGGTGAGGCGTTCGCGCAGCGCAGACGGACTGCGCTGCCACTGCGGCGCATCGTAGAACGCGGCGTCTTGCGAAGCATGATCGTCAGTGATGGAAAGCGCCATGAGTTGGTCGAGCGTGACGGCATCGGCCCGGTAGTCGGCCATCAAGCGTGGCGAAACATTCGCCAGCTTCAAGCGCCGCTGCACCACCAGCGGCGTGACGGAAAAATCCGCTGCAATGTCTTCGATGGGCCGGCCTTCGGCCACCAGCGCCGCGAAGGCTTCAAACTGGTCTGCCGGGTGCATGGCTTCGCGCTGCACGTTCTCGGTGAGGCTGGCCGTGCGGGCCGTACCATCGGCCACCAGCAGGCAAGGCACCTCCCAATCCTTGGCGAGGCGGTGCTTCTTCGCCAGCAGCTTCAACGCGGCCAGCCTGCGGCCACCGGCCACCACTTCGTAATGCTCGCCATCGGCAGCGGGAATCACGATGAGGTTTTGCAGCAGGCCCACGCGCTGGATGCTCGCGGCCAGTTCGGGAATGGACATGCGCGGGGTCTTGCGCACGTTGCGGCCCGTGGGGCGCAGCACCAGCTGCGACAGCGGAACCAGAATCATGTTCTTGCTCGGGTCGGCGGCTTGCAGCATGTTGACGGCGGTAGTGGATGCGGTATTGACGGCGCTGGTTTCGGCATGGGTAACGGCGTTCATGATGGACTCCAATCAAATGAAACAGACAGGGAATGGAGGGGAAACCGCCCCTCCGGCGGGGGAACGGGTCAGGCTTTGAGGGCGCGCATGCCATCGGCCAGCAGCCACAGGGCGCGGTTCAGGCGAATGTCGGAATCGATGCCCTGCACGGGGCGGGTGCTCTGACGGCGTCCGTTGGCGCTGCGCCCAGACAGGCCGCCTTTGGTCAGGTTCTCTTGCGTGCGGTTGAACACGCTCCACAAGTCCGGGCGGCGGTCGTCAAAACGGCGCGGCATCAGGATTTGGTTTTCCGTGATGGGCGCGGGCTTGTCGGGGTCGTCGTACTTCAACGTCAGCGCGGCGCGGGCGAACACTTCGGATTCGCCATCGTCCAAGGTGATGCCGCGCATCAGGTCACGGGATTCCTTGACCCGCTCGAAGCCGCTCAATACCTCGTATGCGCCTTCGATGACGTGCCCGGCCACATCGCCTTTGTGGGGGATGCGCACATCGGCCACCGTGTCACCGCACACCAGCCCATTGCTGCACACGAAACGGAACATTCCGGCCAGCATCTGATAGCTGCTCGTGCCGTCATGCGAGTTCAGCAGCACAATTTCGTTAGCCTCCGCACCGTTGATCTGGCTGGCGTGGCGCAGACGCAGCATGTGTTTGGTGTGCTCGCGCTTGCCTTCATCGCGCACGCGGGTTTGCGTCACCATGAAGGGCTGGAAGCCTTCCTTGCGAAGCTCGGTCAGCACGGCGGCCGTGGGGATGTAGCTGTACCGCTCGGAGCGGCTTTGGTGCGGGGCGTCCGCGAAGATGGACGGGGCCACGCTGCGAATCTGGTCATCCGACAGCGGGTAGTCGCTGCGCAGCGCGGGGGAATGGGAAGCGAAACGGGTTGCAAGCATGATCTTTCTCCTGACAAAGTTGGTTGTTGAAGAAGCCGCACACCGGATTCCTAGATTCGGAGCCCAGCCTTTCGGCTGTTTGGTGCGGTCGGCACGAAGAACCCGGTTGGCCTCGTTGCCACCGTCTTTCCTGAGTTCATCGCCCGCGACGAAAGGGAGCCCGCGGTCGTGTGCCGTCAAGGAGGCAAGCGCAGGGTTGGTGCGGCCCGCAGGCGCAGCCGAGGACACGGCCCTGCGCGCCTTGACGGCACACGACCGCGGGCTACAGTCGCGAGCAAGGTGATGGAGTCAGGAAAGATGGCTGGACAGGCAACGGCCCGTTCCACCGCCGACCGCTCGGCAAGCGAAGCGCGCAGGCCCGAAGCTGGAAGCCGGGCCGCAGGCGTCAGCCGAGCAGCGCGAGGGAACGATGGAAGCCCGACAGGGGCGAGACGCCGAAGGTGGCTCGATGCGAAGCACGACAGCGCGATCGGCCATGTTTCTTGGCCGGGGACGCCCAGACTTCAAGGCTCGATGGACACCACGCCCAGGATAGACACCATGTTCCAGGCATTGGGAAGCTGGCTCCACGGCCTTTGCGGCTGCGGATTCCTGGCCGAGCCGGCGCAGCCGGTTCGGCGGCATCGAGGGGCGCCAAGCATCGCGCGGCGGGGATAGCCCGCAGGGCTTTCCCCTGGAGGCAAGCGAAGCGCGCAGCCCTTGACGGCGAGAACGCCGTGATACGGTGAAGGGAACAGCAAGACCGCCTACCCACCTCCAACAAAGGTATGGGTAGGCAAGCGCAGCGCGCAGGCCCGCCAGGGCCGCAGGCGTCAGGGATCAAAGCCGGATGGCCGCAACTCGGAGCGAGGTGCGGGGCAACGCCCGCGAGCCCGGCGGCGCACTGTGCCGGACGCACAGTTCGGCTCCCTTGGCTTATCCGTCTGTACTGTGTTGACGCGCGTCGGATCGAAGAATCTTTTTGTTACTATTATTGGAAACACTTCAATAGGTACTCGGGGCTTGGAGGACGAGGTACGGGGAACAGCGATGAAACGTCGCGGATCGTCGATGGGCTGTGATAGCTGGCTTGCCTTGCGTCCATCGTCGATGGCATTGGCGCTTACCGGACCCACATTGGGTCGGCACATGGGCGCGGCATTGAGCCGCCTAAAATCGTGGTGTCAGAAGCGCGCTTGGCGGTTCATGCATCGCACACCATTGTGATTTTCGTAATGGAGCGCTGGCTTGGCACGATGCGGCGCGTTTGAACGACCTGCGGCCATTATTTCTAATGAGCCGGCAGGCCGGTGGTTCAGGCGTGCGACACGATGGGCTCGGCCGGTGCAACGGACAAGCGCATACCGACCGCATGCAGCACGGCCAGCAAGGTCTTGAGCGTCGGGTTGCCTGTCGGCGACAGCGCCCGGTAGAGCGCTTCACGGGTGATGCCTGCTTCCTGAGCAACCGTCGCCAGTCCGCCGTAGGCCTCGGCCACGTCGCGCAGCGCGAGCAGGCCGACCGCACGATGCTCCGGGTTGTCCAGCTCTTCCAGTGCAGATTTCAGGTATTCGACCGCAAAACCTCGATCGGCACGCAGCTCGGCAATGGTGGCCTCGCTATGGGAGACCGAGGCGGCATGTTTGCGATTGCTCATGTATTTCTCCGTTTCCAGTCCAGCCAGTATTCCTTGGCCCGTTGAATGTCCGCATCCTGCGAGCGCTTGTCGCCGCCACACAGCAGGATGACCAGCGCCGCACCGTGCCGGCCGATGTACACGCGGTAGCCGGGGCCGATGTCCTCGCGCAGTTCCAGGACACCTTCGCCGACCGGCTTGATGTCGCCAAAGATGCCCAGGGACACCCGCCGGAAACGGATTTCCAGCTTGGCCCGAGCCCGTGCGTCCCGCAGATCGGCCAACCAATCGGTCAGCGGCACCGCACCATCTACACGTTGGTATCGCCGGACTTTAATCATGGCGCGGCCTCCATTGTAACTTATAAATCACAAACATCAAGGTGGCCACCTTCATGATGCAAGCTCGGCCGACGCATCGGTCGCGCGCTTGCTGCCGGGCGGGACTGCGCGCGTGCCGTCCTTGCGATGCCGAAATGGCTTGTAGACCGCGACCGGGCTCTTGGGCTCCTGTGCGATCGGAGCTGGAGGCGGAACGTCGATGGCTGGCGACGGCCGGGTTTCGATCACGACTTTGCGCCGGCTCGCCACCAGCTCGGCAGCTGCGCGAACGGGATCATCCTCGGTGTGCACGTACCGCATGAACATCGTGACCGTCTTGTGCGCGGTCAGTGCCATGCCGACTTTCACGGGGACGCCTGAGTTGGCGATGTCCGTCGCCGCGCGATGGCGGATGCCGTGCGTTCCGACATGGGGAACGCCGGCGCGATTGAGGACGCGCCGCCATGCCTGATAGTAGGAATTCGCGGTCAGCGATTTCTTGTGATTGAAGATCGACGGGCAGACATAGGGAGAATTCTCGTAGCGCGCCGCGGTTGACAAGAGCCGGTGCGCTTCCTCGCTCATGGGCTTGGACATGTCCCCAGTCTTGCTGTCCGGCCAGACCACGCGCTTGTTGGGCAGGTCGATCCAGTCCCACTCCAGCAACAGGATCTCCGACATGCGGGCAGCGAACTCGAACTGCAGCCGGATCGCCAGTGTCAGCGTCGGGTGCTCCAGTCCTTCGGCGTCGGCCTTTTCGAGATAGGCGAACAACAGCGCCATCTGCGCGTCAGTGATCAGGCGCGTCTTACCTTTCTCGGGGTACTTCGGAACGTGCCGGCAGGGATTGGAGCCATCGGGCCGGTAGCCCCACAGTTCGGCGAGGTTGAACATCTTGCGAATGCAGCCGAGCACCCGATTGGCCTGGATGGGCGACTTCTCCTTGCGCTTCATCAGCGCGGTTACATCCAGGCGGGTGACGTCCGCCACTTTCATGTTGCCGAAGGCCGGAATGATCGAGCGGTCGATCTGATGCTGGTACGAACGTTGGGTGCTCGGCTTGTTGCGGGTCTTGGAGTAGTCCTCCATGAACCGGGTACACAGTTCGGCAACGGTCGGCGCCTTGCGCGCCTCCGCCTTCTGGCCGCCGGGGTCGCCGCCACGGCGAACTTCGGCCAGCCAGTTTTGCGCGAGCGTGCGGGCTTGCTCGACGGTCAGTTCACCGAACAGCCCAAGCGACGGCTTGCGGCGCTCGCCAGCGTTGGTGCGATACTGCACCATGAACACCTTCCGGCCTGTGGGGGTCACCTTGCACAGGAAGCCCGGAACCAGCGTGTCGCGCAGTTCCACGTCAGTGGATTGAGGCTGCGCCGTATCGACCGTCGTTTTCGTCAGTTTGATCTTCGCCATGATTGCTCCTTGGAATTGCCCGATTTCCAGGAGCCAGGCAGGAGCCAAGCGAAAGGGAGCCGGGTCGATTTGCATCAAGCACCCGGGTATCATCAAGACAAGATGCCCCTATGAAAACCTGCCTCGGGGGGCTTGATCCAAGCCCGGAGTGCCTCGGTGCAGTACCGATTCTTCGGCTTAAAATCCGCCGCTTTCCTGAAAAGGGGCGTGCCGGTTCGACCCCGGCTCGGGGCACCACTACGATTCAATCATGTCAAGTTACAACGCTCCCTTTGAAATTCATGTCCACGGACAGGTCCAGCTGCGTGCCGACGCGAGCTTCGAGCAGCTCCAGGATGCGCTCAAACCCCTTTGGAAATATGCCGGAGCCCGCTCGCTGGCCGATGGTGCGGCGAGCGCCTACGAAGAAGAGCCCGGCATCAAGTTCGACCCGCAAGAGCACATGCTGCAGATGTGCTGGACGGTGCGTGGCGATGAAGATTTCCGCCAGTCGCTCGATGAGATGTGCATGAGCCTCAACGAGCTGGCCGAACTGGGCGCCGCCATCGAGGTGACGTTCTACGATGCCGATTTCGACGAAGACGAGGAAGACGACGGCACCGAGTCGCGTGACGATTTCGTGATGCTGTTCGTCGGCCCCACGCCGGCGGCCATCATGCAGGTGCAGCGTGACCTGCTGGTGCAGGATGTCGTGAACATGATGGAGCGCCACTTTGACGGCGCCGAGCTCGGTGGTGTGGTGGCCGAGATCGACAAGCTGTTCACACAGCGCTTCGATGCCCTGGTCAATTCACTCGAAATCGGCAAGCCTCCGCGCGGGTCGGGCGGGCCAGGTGGCTCGGGCGGCGGCCACGGTGGCGGGCGCCGACCGCGCCACCTGCACTGAGAAACGCGGGTGTAGAGGCTGCGGCGCCACGGGCCTTGCGCTGTGTGCACCACACGCGCAGCCCCTGCGGGTGACTTGATGACAACCGATCTGCCTTACCTGCGCAGCTACCCTCCATCGCTGCAAGACCAGGCCCGGCATGTGCTGGGCCTGGGGCAGCTGGGCGCGGTGCTGCTGCGCAAATATCCCCAGCCCCACGCGGTGCGCAGCGACAAGGCCTTGTACGACTACGCCACGGAGCTCAAGTCACGCTACCTGCGCAACGCAGGCACGGTGAACAAGGTGGTTTTTGACAGCAAGATCCATGTCGTGCGCCATGCGCTGGGGTTGCATACCTCGGTGTCACGCGTGCAGGGCAACCGCCTGGCGGCCAAGCATGAGATCCGCATTGCGGCGATGTTCAAGCAGGTTCCGGACGAGTTCCTGCGCATGATCGTGGTGCACGAGCTGGCCCATCTGCGCGAAAAGGACCACGACAAGGCGTTCTACCAGCTGTGCGAGCACATGGAGCCGCAATACCACCAGTACGAGTTGGATGTGCGCCTGTACCTCACGCACCTGGAGCATGCGGGCGAGCGCTTGTGGGCGGCGCAATAGCGATCAATTCAATCGCCTCTGGCGCTCCATTCATCGGCGCTACAGCCTGATTGGATCGGCATTCAGGGGATGGCAACGGTGCCACAGCAGTCGGGCGGCAACTGCAGCCAGCGCGCGGCCGCCGCCTGCAATGGTGCGAGGGCACCCGTGGTGAGCAACCGGATGGGGGTGGGTATCTGGGCGGCCGCATCCTCCGGCGCCAGCAGCGCATCCTTGTGCAGCAGGCGCCGTGTCTGCCGGGCCACCGGCTCGCCGGTTTCGATCAGCCGCACCTGCGGGCCCACCAATGCGCGCAGATCGTCCACCACAAACACATAGTGCGTACAGCCCAGCACCAGCGTGTCAATCTCGCCCGGTTCAGTGCCAAACTGGCCCATGGCACTGATGTAGCGTGCGCACAGCGCTCTGGTTTCTGTTGCGGACGGGTCGGTGGCCAGGGGCAGCGCCGTGCTGTGCTCGATGGCGCGGGCCAGGCCATCGCAGGGCTGGACCACGAACTCGGCCTGCCCGGCCAGCGAAGCCAGCAGCCTGGAAAATTTGCCACTGCTCAGCGTGCTCCGCGTGCCGATGACGCCGATGCGCCCGGTTTGGCTCAGCGCGACTGCCGGCTTGAGGGCGGGCTCCAGGCCCACCAGCGGCAGGTCGGGCTGGCTGCTGCGCACTTCATGGATGGCGGCGGCCGTGGCCGTGTTGCAGGCCACCACCAGGGCCTTGATGTGGTGCTGCTCGCGCAGGTAGCGCGTGATGGCATGGGTGCGGGCGCATACAAAAGCGTCGCCACGTGCGTCGCCGTAGGGCGCATTGCCGCTGTCGGCCAGATAGACAAAGCGCTCGTGGGGCAATTCGGCCTGCAGTGCCTGCAGCACGCTCAGGCCCCCGATGCCACTGTCGAAAACGCCAATGGGTTGCGCGGCAAGGTTCATGGTGTCAGGGCGAACAAGAAAAGGCGGCATGGCGGCGGGCACCCGCAGTGCGCGGGTGGCCCCTGTGGGCTACAGGCTCGCCGCCATGCCTGGCGGCATCAGGCGGCCGCGACTTCAATGCCCTTGAATTCACCCGTGGCGATGCGCTTTTGCCACTCGGCCGGGCCGGTGATGTGCGCGCTGGTGCCACCCGAATCCACGGCCACGGTGACGGGCATGTCCACCACGTCGAATTCGTAGATGGCTTCCATGCCCAGGTCTTCAAAGCCCACCACCTTGGCGGTCTTGATGGCTTTTGACACAAGGTAGGCGGCGCCGCCCACGGCCATCAGGTAGGCACTCTTGTGGTTCTTGATGGACTCGATGGCCACGGGGCCGCGCTCGGCCTTGCCGATCATGGCGATGAGGCCCGTCTGTTCCAGCATCATGTCGGTGAACTTGTCCATGCGCGTGGCGGTGGTCGGGCCGGCGGGGCCCACGGCCTCGTCACGCACGGGATCGACCGGGCCCACGTAATAGATCACGCGGTTGGTGAAGTCCACGGGCAGCTTCTCGCCCTTGGCCAGCATGTCCTGGATGCGCTTGTGCGCGGCATCGCGGCCGGTGAGCATCTTGCCATTGAGCAGCAGGGTGTCGCCGGGCTTCCAGCTGGCCACTTCTTCCTTGGTGAGCGTGTCGAGGTTGACCTTCTTGCTCTTGTTGTAGTCGGGCGTCCAGTCGACGTTGGGCCACAGGTCCAGGCTCGGGGGCGTGAGGTACACGGGGCCCGAGCCATCCATCACGAAGTGTGCGTGGCGCGTGGCGGCGCAGTTGGGGATCATGGCAATCGGCTTGCTGGCCGCGTGCGTGGGGTACATCTTGATCTTGACGTCGAGCACCGTGGTCAGGCCGCCCAGGCCCTGCGCGCCAATGCCCAGGGCGTTGACCTTCTCGAACAGCTCCAGGCGCAGGGCCTCAACCTTGTCGAGCGCGGGGCCGCCGGTCTTGGCGGCTTCGGCCTTGGCCTGCAGCTCGTACATGTCCAGGTCGTCCATCAGGCTTTCCTTGGCCATGAGCACGGCCTTCTCGGCCGTGCCACCGATGCCGATGCCCAGCATGCCGGGTGGACACCAGCCGGCGCCCATGGTGGGCACGGTTTTCAGCACCCAGTCCACCACGCTGTCGCTGGGGTTGAGCATGTACATCTTGGACTTGTTTTCCGAGCCGCCGCCCTTGGCCGCCACGGTGATGTCCACGGTGTTGCCGGGCACGATCTCGGTGAAGATCACGGCGGGGGTGTTGTCCTTGGTGTTCTTGCGGTCGAACTGCGGGTCGGCCACCACGCTGGCGCGCAGGGTGTTGTCGGGGTGGTTGTAGCCACGGCGCACGCCTTCGTTGATGGCGTCGTCCAGGCTGCCGGTGAAGCCTTCCCAGCGCACGTCCATGCCCACCTTCAGGAAGACGTTGACGATGCCGGTGTCCTGGCAGATGGGGCGCTGGCCGGTGGCGCTCATCTTGCTGTTGGTCAGGATCTGGGCAATGGCGTCCTTGGCGGCGGGGCTTTGTTCGCGCTCGTAGGCGCGGGCCAGGTGCGCGATGTAGTCGGTGGGGTGGTAGTAGCTGATGTACTGCAGCGCGGCGGCGATGGACTCGATCAGGTCGGCTTGGCGAATGGAGGTCGTGGTCATGGCAGGTGGGGTCCGTGGGAAAAATCGCGAACCCGAATTATCCCCCTGCGGGCTTGCGCGGCGCTGTCAGGGGTTGATGGAGGCTCCCGTGGGCGGAGGCGGTGGCCCAGGGGGGTGGCGCAAAGCCGGGTGAGGTGGGTATGCTGCGCCCTGGTGGCTCGACCCTTTCTTCATTCGCTCGCAGAGCGGCAAGGCACAAGCGTGATGACATCCCGACCTGACGCAACCGCAGTCCGCACCGAAAAAGACAGCTTCGGTCCCATCGACGTGCCCGCCCAGCGCCTATGGGGCGCGCAGACCCAGCGCTCGCTGCAGCACTTTGACATCTCGGGCGAGCGCATGGCGCCGGAGCTGATCCGCGCCCTGGCCCAGGTCAAGCGCGCCAGCGCCTATGTGAACAATGCCCTGGGCCTGCTCGATACCGCCAAGACCACGGCCATCGTGGCGGCGGCCGACGAAGTGATTGCCGGCGGCCACCTGCAGGAGTTTCCGCTGGTGGTGTGGCAGACCGGATCGGGTACCCAGACCAACATGAACATGAACGAGGTGCTGGCCAACCGCGCCAGCGAGTTGCTGGGTGGCCCGCGCGGCGAGGCGCGGCTGGTGCACCCCAACGACGAGGTGAACAAGAGCCAGTCGAGCAACGACGTGTTTCCCACGGCCATGCACCTGGCCGCCGTGGATGCGCTGGTGCACCGGCTGCTGCCCGCCCTGCAGCAGCTGCGCGCCACGCTGGCGGCCAAGGCGGCAGCCTTTGACGGCATCGTCAAGATTGGCCGCACCCACCTGCAGGACGCCACGCCGCTCACCCTGGGCCAGGAGATCTCGGGCTGGGTGGCGCAGCTGCAGCACGGCGAGCAGCATGTGCGCGCCGCATTACCGCATTTGTGCGAGCTGGCCCTGGGCGGCACCGCCGTGGGCACCGGGCTCAATGCGCCTGCCGGCTATGCCGTGGCCGTGGCCCGCGAACTGGCCGACCTGACCGGGCTGTCCCTGGTCACCGCGCCCAACAAGTTCGAGGCCCTGGCCAGCTGCGATGCGCTGGTGCATGGCCACGGTGCGCTCAAGACCCTGGCCGCCAGCCTGATGAAGATTGCCAACGATGTGCGCTGGCTGGCCAGCGGCCCGCGCAGCGGGCTGGGCGAGATCACCATCCCCGAGAACGAGCCCGGCTCGTCCATCATGCCGGGCAAGGTCAACCCCACGCAGTGCGAGGCGCTGACCATGCTGTGCGCCCAGGTCATGGGCAACGACGTGGCCATCAACTTTGGGGGCGCGTCGGGCAACTTCGAGCTGAATGTGTTTCGCCCCCTGGTGATCCACAACTTTCTGCAGAGCGTGCGCCTGCTGGCCGACGGCATGGCCAGCTTCGACCACCATTGCGCCCAGGGCATCGAGCCCCACCGCGCGCGCATGGCCGAACTGGTGGAGCGTTCGCTGATGCTGGTGACGGCCCTGAACACGCACATCGGCTACGACAAGGCCGCGCAGATCGCCAAGAAAGCCCATACCGAAGGCAGCAGCCTGCGCGACGCGGCGATTGCCTCGGGCCATGTCACGGCCGAGCAGTTTGACGCCTGGGTAGTGCCCGAGGACATGGTGGGCCGATAGCTGAGAATACCCAGGACACGGCGTGCCGCTGGGTATGGAGCAATATAAAAAATAGCTCAATGCGCTTGTGGATAAAGCGCTGCAGTCTGGTCTGGCTGAACTTTTGCACGCTACTTCGCCGCCGCAAGCGCCTGCGCGATCCAGCCGTCAAAAGTCTTCTGGTGTGCCTTGATCCAGCCATCGGTGTGGCGCGCCACATCGCTGGCCTTGTTTTCGCCCCGGCCCATGCGCAGGTTCTGGGCGTTGATGTCCGCCACCGGCAGCTGCATCACCTCAAACAGCCGGGCTGCGGCCGGGTTCTGCTCGGCAAAGGCCTTGTTGGCCACGATGTGCTGTTGGTTCACCTTGAAGCCATAGTTTTTGCCGTTGGGCAGGCGTGTGTCCTCGCCTGCCGCAGCGGGGGTGTCGGGCACTTCCAGCCAGACCACATCGGTGCCAGGGCGCAGCACGGCGCTGACCCAGTAGGGCATCCAGGTGTAGTAAAGGATGGGCTGGCCCTGCTTGAAACGGGCGATGGTGTCGGCGATCAGCGCGGCGTAGCTGCCTTGCTTGTGGCTGATGGAGCCGCCCAGCTGGTAGGCCTTGAGGTGGCGTTCGATGGCCAGCTCGCAGCCCCAGCCGGGATTGCAGCCGGTCAGGTCGGCCTTGCCGTCGCCGTCGGTGTCGAACAACTGGGCGAGCTTGGGGTCCTTGAGCTGGGTGATGTGGGTGATCTGGTACCGCTCGGCGGTCTTCCTGTCGATCAGGTAGCCCTGGGCGGCGTTGTCGGAGTACACGCCCTTGCGGTAGAGCTTGGCATCGCCGCCGCTGTTTTGGTAGAAGTCCGCGTGCAGCAGGTTCCAGTGGGTGGCCATGAAGGTGGCGTCGCCACTGGCGATGGCCAGGTGCTCGGTGGCGGGCTCCAGGTCTTTCATGGGCTGGACGTCATAGCCCAGTTTTTCGAGGGCGCGCGCGACCAGCAGGGTCTGGAAGGCCTCTTCGGCGAGCGAGCTCTTGAGGGGCTGCACGCGCACGCCCTTGCCGGGCAGATTCTGTGCATGGGCGGCGCCTACCAGGCCGATGGCCAGCAGGCTGGTGGCGAGGGCGGTCCTGGCGGCGTGGGCGAAAAGTGGGTGGCTGGTCATGGTTGCGGACTCCTTGAATGGGGATCGGAACAATCGGCGGATGGACTTGGCGGGCCAGGCACGGCCGCCTTCTAGCGGCGCGCTGGTGCCAGCCGGGCCGTGGCCTCGGGCGGCGCCGACGTTGCGGGCGCGCTGGTTGCTGTGGTGGTGGGGGCGGTGGCGCGGCGCAGCAGGCGCCAGGCCATGCCGGCGGGGCCGGTCTGCCACCAATGGCGCACGCCCCGGCGCGGCTGGCCCATGGCCTGGGTGATGCGGTCCAGCATGACGGCCAGCAGCACAATGCCCAGGCCGCCCACGGTGGCCAGGCCCATGTCCAGGCGGCCAATGCCGCGCAGCACCATCTGGCCCAGCCCGCCCACGGCGATCATCGAGGCGATCACCACCATCGACAGCGACAGCATCAGCGCCTGGTTGATGCCCGCCATGATGGACGGCAGCGCCAGCGGCAGCTGCACCTTGACCAGCATTTGCCAGGGCGATGCACCGTAGGCCCGCGCGGCCTCGATGAGGTCGGGGCGCACCTGGCGCAGCCCCAGGTTGGTCAGCCGCACCAGCGGCGGCAGCGCGAACACGATGGTCACGATCACGCCCGGCACGTTGCCAATGCCAAACAGCATCACCACCGGCACCAGGTACACAAAGGCCGGCGTGGTCTGCATGGCATCCAGAAACGGGCGCATCCAGCGCTGGGCGCGGTCGCTGGCCGCGAGCACAATGCCCAGCGGCAGACCGATCACGATGCAGAACGCCAGCGAGGTCAATACCAGCGAGAGCGTGACCATGGCATCGGACCAGATGCCCAGCAAGGCCACCAGCAGCAGCGCGGCCACGGTGCCCAGGGCAATGGCGCGGCCCGCGAACTGCCACGCCAGCAGACCCATCAACGCGACCATGGCCAGCGTGGGCACGCTGGTGAGCAGACCTTCCACCCAGGTCAGCGTGCCGTCAATCGGCGCGCGCACGGTCTGGAAGAACGGGCGGAAGTTCTGCACCACCCAGCCCAGACCTTCGTTGATCCACGCCTGCACGGGCAGGGAGCCGTCCCACAGTGGCCCCGCCTGCCAGGCGTCGGTTGCGGCATCGCTGCCGGCCGATGAGATGGTGGTTGCTTGCGCCGGGGCATCCAGCCAGCTGCTGTCGGCTGCGGTGGCGGTGTCCGCCGGGGCGGCGCCCCAGGGGTTGGTGCTGTCAGCGGGGGTGGTCAGGGCAGGCGCATCCAGTGCTGCCGCAGGCTGGTCCCACGGGGTGACGGCCGGACTGGATTCACTGGCCGTCGCCCACGGATCGGTGTCGGCCGGCGGTGGCAGCGCAGAGGTCTCGGGTGTGGACAGTGCATCGTTCATGCGAGGCTCCTTTCTGGTGCAAGGATTGCCACGGGGGGTGGCGAGGGCGGAACCGGCGGGGTGTCGCGGTCCAGAAACTTCAGCAGGGTGGTTTTGCTGACGGCGCCATGAAAGTGGCCTTGGGGCCCCACCACCGGCAGGGCGCAGGGCGCCTGTGCCACCTGGCCGAACAGGTCGGCCACGGCCGCGTCGGCGGCAATGGGCTCCACGTTGGGCAGAAAGGCATGCTGCAAGCCCAGCGGCCCTACATGGCCGTCCAGCGCGGTGCGCAGCGAGTCGGCCGACACGGTGCCCAGGTAGCGCTGCGTGGGGCTGATCACGTAGGCGAAGTCGCCGTCCTGTTCTTCCAGCTGCTTGAGCGCGGCGCGCGAGCCCCGGTCGCTGTGCTCGGACACCACGGTGAAGCGCTGGCGCGCAATATCGCCCGCCTTGAACACGGCGGCGGCATCCACGCCGCGCACGAAGCTGCGCACGTAGTCGTTGGCGGGGTTGCGCAAAATATCGTCGGGCGTGCCCACCTGCACCACCTGGCCGTCTTTCATGATGGCGATGCGGTCGCCGATGCGCATGGCCTCGTCCAGGTCGTGCGAGATGAAGACGATGGTGCGCCGCTTGACCTGCTGCAGGCGCAGCAGCTCGCTTTGCATCTCGGTGCGGATGATGGGGTCCAGCGCCGAGAAGGCCTCGTCCATGAGCAGGATGGAGGGATCGGACGCCAGCGCGCGCGCCAGGCCCACGCGCTGCTGCATGCCGCCCGAAAGCTCGTCGGGGTAGCTCGCGCCCCAGCTGGCCAGGCCTACCTGTTCCAGTGCCAGCGCGGCCTGCGCCTGGCGTTCGGCCCGGCCCACGCCCGCCAGTTCCAGGCCGAGGGCAGTGTTGTCGAGCACGTTCATGTGTGGCATCAGCGCGAACGACTGGAACACCATGCTGATGTCCTTGCGCCGCAGTGCGCGCAGCTGCCGGCTTGTCAGGCGGCTGATGTCGGTGCCGTCCACCAGAATGCGGCCGGCACTGGGTTCGATCAGCAGATTGAGCAGGCGCACCAGGGTGGATTTGCCCGAACCCGACAAACCCATGACCACGAAGATTTCACCGGCTTCGATGGTGAAAGTGGCGTCGAACACGCCGATCGAGTGGCCGGTGCGCTCCAGAATCTCCTGCTTGCTGCAGCCCTGGCGAACCAGTTCCAGTGCCTTGTGCGGCGCTTCGCCGAAGATTTTGAATACATGGTCGATGGTGATTTTTTTTGCCACGCTGGTGGATCTCCCTCGTTGAACGGATGGAACACAGCCCTGTCGCCATGGGCGAGCAGGTTCGGAGCCCAAGCGAAACCCTGATGCGGCGGCCGACCCCGGCTGCGATCAGCAGGGGAGGGCAGGAAAAGGAAGAACCCTGGCAAAGCCAGGTCGGCCCGAATGGCACGCAAGGCGGTGCGCAAGGGCCTGAGGGTGTTCCGCGGGAGCCGGGACAGGGCTCATGGACCACGGCTGCCACCGGGCACAGGCACGGCGGCAGGGCATCAGGGGCGAAACTTCGGCGGGCTGGAGTGACCGCAAGGGCCACGCCAGCGAGACATTCATCCCGGGTTCGGGTGAATTACCTGCGTTGCAGGTGGTTAATCAGCCTTGAAGTATATGAATTTGGTGTTTTTGAGTCAAAACACCGGTTATTTTCAATGTGATAATCGCGAGCGCGGGCACAAACCGATGAGCGCCCCCGCATGCCCCGGGATATCGGTCGGCCCTTTCCGTTATAGCTGTCCTGGTGCTATTAAAAAAATAGCTGCCAGCGCTTTATCTATAGACGCTGGCAGCCGATTGCATTCAAGGCCAGAATTTAATGCCTGTCGTGGCTGCTGTTGAGCAGCTTGTCGGTGTAGGCAATGGCCAGTGCGCTGGCCAGGAAGACCACATGGATGATGGTCTGCCACATCAGCACCTTCACGTCGTAATTGGCGGCGTTGATGAAGGTCTTGAGCAGGTGGATGGAGCTGATGCCGATGATCGACAGACCCAGTTTCACCTTCAGCACCGAGGCATTCACATGTCCCAGCCATTCGGGCTGATCGGGGTGGTCGTCCAGGCCCAGCCGGCTCACAAAGGTTTCATAGCCGCCCACGATCACCATGATGAGCAGGTTGGAGATCATCACCACGTCGATCAGCGCCAGCACGACGAGCATGATCACGGTTTCGTTCAGTGCGGTGATCTGCACCTCGGGCTTGTAGCCGATGCTGGTGATCAGCGCCTGCAGCGCCGTCTGGCTGCCGAACACGGCCTCGACCAGGTGCCACAGTTCCAGCAGGAAATGCCATACGTACACGGCCTGCGCCGCAATCAGCCCGAGGTAAAGCGGCAACTGCAGCCAGCGGCTGGCAAAGATCAGCGCGGGCAGCGGACGCAGGGGAGACGGGGCTTTGGGCGTGGGCGTGGACATGAAGGCCTGTGCAGGAAATGAAATGAGGCCAGATTTTAGGTGGTGCACGGGTGCACAGGCTGTAAGCTGAAGTCCGTCAGTGGCTTGTAAGTGGGGTGGCAGACAGTACCGCCCAGTTCCATCAGACCCAGGAGACAACACCATGAGTTCGCCCAATTCCTCGATCGAGTCCGTGCTGGTTGAAAACCGCGTTTTCCCGCCCTCGGACGCGATTGCCAAGGCCGCCCGCATTTCGGGCATGGCGGGTTACGAAGCGCTGTGCGCCGAGGCCGAGAAGGATTTCGAGGGCTTCTGGGCCCGCCTGGCGCGCGAGAACCTGCAATGGACCAAACCCTTCACCCGCACCCTGGATGAGTCGAACGCGCCGTTCTTCCAGTGGTTTGCCGACGGTGAACTCAACGCGTCGGCCAATTGCCTGGACCGCCACATCGGTACCCCCACCGAGAACAAGACGGCCATCATTTTCGAAGCCGACGACGGCGCAGTGACCCGCATCACCTACAAGGAACTGCTGGCCCGCGTGAGCCAGTTTGCCAATGCCCTCAAGGCCCATGGCGTGGGCAAGGGCGACCGGGTGCTGATCTACATGCCCATGACCATCGAGGGCGTCATCGCCATGCAGGCCTGCGCGCGCATCGGCGCCACGCACAGCGTGGTGTTTGGCGGCTTCAGTGCCAAGGCGGTGCACGAGCGCGTGATTGACGCCGGCGCCGTGGCCATCGTCACGGCCAACTACCAGATGCGTGGCGGCAAGGAACTGCCCCTGAAGGCCATCATCGACGAAGCCCTGGCCACCGGCGGCTGCGACACGCTGCGCCATGTGTTCGTGTACGAGCGCACTCCCACGGTGTGCAACATGGTCGAGGGGCGCGACAAGACCTTTGCCCAGGCACTGGCCGGCCAGAGCACCGAGTGCCCACCCGTGGCCGTGGGCGCAGAGCATCCGCTGTTCATCCTCTACACCTCGGGCTCCACCGGCAAACCCAAGGGCGTGCAGCACAGCACGGGCGGCTACCTGCTGTGGGCCAAGCTCACCATGGACTGGACGTTCGACCTGCGCCCCGACGATATCTTCTGGTGCACGGCCGACATCGGCTGGATCACCGGCCACACCTACGTCACCTATGGCCCGCTGGCTGCGGGCGCCACGCAGATCATCTTTGAAGGCATTCCCACCTTCCCGAACGCCGGGCGCTTCTGGCAGATGATCGAACGCCACAAGTGCTCCATTTTCTACACCGCCCCCACGGCCATCCGCTCGCTCATCAAGGCGGCCGAGGGCGACGCGGCGGTGCACCCCGCGCGCTCCGACCTGTCGAGCCTGCGCATCCTGGGCAGCGTGGGCGAACCCATCAACCCCGAAGCCTGGATGTGGTACTACAAACACGTGGGCGGCGAGCGTTGCCCCATCGTGGACACCTTCTGGCAGACCGAAACCGGTGGTCATGTCATCACGCCGCTGCCCGGCGCCACGCCGCTGGTGCCGGGCAGCTGCACATTGCCACTGCCCGGCATCACCGCCGCCATCGTGGACGAAACGGGCAACGATGTGGCCAACGGCGCGGGCGGCATCCTGGTCATCAAGCGACCCTGGCCCAGCATGATCCGCACGATCTGGAACGATCCCGAGCGCTTCAAGAAGAGCTACTTCCCCGAAGAGCTCAAGGGCTATTACCTGGCTGGCGATGGCGCCGTACGCAGCGCCGACCGCGGCTACTTCCGCATCACGGGCCGCATCGACGATGTGCTCAACGTGTCGGGCCACCGCATGGGCACGATGGAAATCGAATCGGCCCTGGTGGCCAAGACCGACCTGGTGGCCGAAGCCGCCGTGGTGGGGCGCCCCGACGACGTGACCGGCGAGGCCATCTGTGCCTTCGTGGTGCTCAAGCGCTCGCGCCCGACCGGCGAAGAGGCCAAGCAGATTGCCAACGAGCTGCGCAACTGGGTGGCCAAGGAGATTGGCCCGATTGCCAAGCCCAAGGACATCCGTTTTGGCGACAACCTGCCCAAGACCCGCAGCGGCAAGATCATGCGCCGCCTGCTGCGCAGCATCGCCAAGGGCGAAGCCATCACCCAGGACACCTCAACGCTGGAGAATCCGGCAATTCTGGATCAATTGGCCCAGACCAATTGATCCAGAAGGCGCCGCAAGGCGCCGGCGCGCAGCGCTTGCCGGATTCGGGGTCACTCATATCGCGCAGCGATGTGATGCGACCACAAAATCCTCGCCGTTCGGTCGCTGCGCATCATCGAAGCGGCTGACCCATTGATCCAGAAGGCGCCGCTTCAGCAAACCCCGCCAGTCCTGCGACGACGGCATATTGCCGGTTGCTTCGAGGTTTCCGGCGCGGGTGGTGCTGCCATGAGGTACAACACGGCATCTGCTCCCCCGCGATCCCGGCTGGGGCGGCACTTGTCCCAAGGAGTACCTCCATGCAAATGCGATCGACCATCCTGCTTTTTATCGTGCTGGCCATCGCTGCCCTGGCCACCCTGAATTGGGGGCTGCTGGCAGCTTCCACGCAGGTGTCATTGGGGTTGATGACCTTTGAGGCGCCATTGGGCTTGCTCATGCTGGGCCTCACCACCCTGCTGGGCGTGTTCGGTGTGGCCTACGTGCTTTCCCTGCAGGGCTCGGTGCTGATGGAAGCGCGTCGCCACTCCAAGGAGATGCAGGCCCAGCGCGAACTGGCCGACAAGGCCGAAGCGTCGCGTTTCACCGAGCTGCGCAGCTTCCTGGAGGCACAGCATTTGAAATCCCATGCGGATATGCTGGCACGCTTGGACGGCCTGGAGTCGCATTTGATGGCAAGGGCCGAAGAATCCGACAACACCACGGCTGCCTGCGTGGGCCAGCTGGAACATCAACTGCGGGGGCGTCCCGGCACCAGCGTTGTCTGACATGGTGCGCGACGCGCGTTGTGCGCCGCAAAAACGTGGCGATGGGTGCGTGTGCTACCCAAAACAATGGCCGCGCTTCCCGGGGGAAGGCGCGGCCATGGGCGGCGGAGCGTAAGGCCCCGCAACGGGATGGGCTGAATTACTTTTGCGTCAGCACCCAGGCGGCCAGCTTCTTGGCGTCTGCTTCATTGACCTGGGTATTGGCAGGCATGGGAACCGGACCCCACACGCCAGAGCCACCCTTGACAATCTTGGTAGCCAGCTTGTCCACAGCGTCTTTTTGACCGGCGTATTTTGCTGCTACATCCTTGTAGGATGGGCCAACCATCTTCTTGTCCACAGCGTGGCAAGCCATGCAGTTCTTCGAGGTGGCCAGTGCCAGATCGGCCATTGCGGGAGCTGCCACCGACAGTGTCATGGCAAGAGTGATCAGGGTACGCTTCATGGTGGGGTTTCCTCTGGTTGAGTTACAGTGCTTTCAACGAAATTGTAGTGATTCGGGTTGACATTTCCATGCCTTTTGTCAATTCATTCATCGGATTTGTGTTTTTGGAGTTCATCATGTACCTGTTAGGCCTGGGGCTCTTCCTGGCGTTGTTGAAGTACCTCGAAATCGGGCCGGTGGCCGCGTGGTCATGGTGGTGGGTGCTGTCACCGTTTGCCATCACAGCCCTGTGGTGGGCCTGGGCTGACGCCACGGGTTACACGAAACGCAAGGCCATGGAGAAGATGGACCAGCGCAAGCAAGACCGCATCAACAAGCACAAGGAAGCGCTGGGGATCCAGCCGCGCAAGCCGCGCTGACGCTACCGGTCGCAGCCAAAACGCCCGGGGACAAGGGGGGTCCGCGGGCGTTTTTCGTTTGAGCGGCTGTTGAGGCTCAATCCACCATGCTATCGGCCAACACACCGCCTCCGAGGGCTTGGTAGAGCGCCACGGCGTCGCCCAGCAGGGTGCCGCGTGCCGCGACATGCGCGGCACGCGCCTGCAGCCAGGACTGCTCGGCTGCCAGTGCGGCGGGCTGGGCGCTATAGCCGTGGCGCAGTTGGGACTGGGTGAGATCCCTCGTGGTCAGGCTGACCGTCTCGCTTTCCTCGGCCATGCGCAACGCCCGCGCATCCGTATCGAGTGCATAGAGCGTGTTGGCCACGTCCTGGAAGGCCGAGAGCACGGCGCCGCGGTATTTGGCGGCAGCCGCATCGAGTCCGGCTTCGGCCGCGCGTTGGTGCGCCTGTAGCGAGCCCCCAGCGAAAAGCGGCTGCAGCAGGTTGGCGCCGAGCCCCCAGGTGGTGTTGCCGGCCGCGAACATGCGGTCGAAGCTCGTGGCTCCGCCACCAAGGGCCGCCGTAATGGACAGTTGCGGCAGCCGCGCCGCCTGGGCTATGCCGATGGCAGCGCTTGCCTGCTGCACGTCGGTCTCGGCGGCACGCACGTCGGGTCGCTGCTCCACGAGCGCAGAGGCCACTGTCTGGGGCAGCTCGGGCAGCGTGAACGCCGAAAGGTGGGGCACCATGGGCGCCGCGTCGGGCGTGCGGCCAGCGAGCGTGGCCAGCAGGTTGCGTGTCTGCTCCAACTGCTTGCGCAGTGGCGGCAGGGCCTGTTGAAGCTGGACCAGCAGCGTCTGCTGTGTGGCCACGTCGAGCCCGCTCGCGTAGCCGTTGCGCTGCTGCAGCCGCATGTGCCGCAGCTGTTCCTGGGCGGCCGAGATGGCCTGCTCGATGAGTGCGCTCTGCTCGGCGAACATCGCAGCCTGGAGCATCCCGCCCGCCACATTGCTCGCAAGTGTGAGCCGCGCGGCCTGCAGCTGCAGCCGCTGGCTTTCCTCGGCCGCTTGCAGGCCTTCGACCTGGCGGCGGTTGCTGCCGAAGATGTCGGGTGTGTAGCTTACGCTCAGCTGCGCCGTGTGGTAGGTGTAGAGTGTGTCGCCGCTGTTGAGCGGGGGCGACAGCGACTGGCCCACGTTCTGGCGCGTGCGGCTATAGCTGGCCTGCACTGTGGGGTAGAAGAAGCCGCGTTGGGCGATGGTGTTCTGGCGCACTGCGCGCAGGGTGGCCTGCGCTGCCTCGATGGTGGGACTGTGATCCAGGGCCTCTTGCACCAGGTCATCGAGTTCGCGCGAGCCGAAGGCTTTCCACCACTGGCGTTGCACGGGCCCCGCCGTGCCGGCCGTGGCCAGGGGTTCGCGGGTGAGCGTATGGGGCGCGGGCACAGAGGGCCGCACATAGTCGGGGCCCACGGCGCAGCCCGTGGTGGCCAGGGCCGACAGGCCCAGCAGGCCAATGAACAGGCGCCTGTCCGGCGATTTCAGGGGCGATTTCAGATTACGCGTGCGCACGATTGCCTCCCAGACCTTCACGCTTCTTGGCGAATTTCACCCGACGTAGAACTGCCAAGCGCAGTGCCGGCACCACGAGCAGCAGGAACAGCGGGCCGATCAACATCCCGCCCACCACCACGGTGGCCAGGGGGCGCTGCACTTCGCTGCCGATGCTGTGCGACATGGCTGCGGGCAGCAGGCCGATGCAGGCCGACAGCGCCGTCATCAGCAGCGGTCGCATCCGGCTGCGGTAGGCCTCCTCCATGGCTTGGAGGTGGTTGTAGCCGCGCGCGCGCAGGTCCCTGAAGTAGCCGAGGATCAGGATTCCGTCCATGACCGACACGCCCAGCAGCGAGATGAAGCCGATCACGGCTGAGATGCTCAGCACCTGTCCCGTGAGGTACAGCGCCAGGATGCCGCCGAACACCGTGAACGGCACGGATGCGAGCGTCAGCAGGCAGTAGATGAAGTTGTTGAACAGCGCATAGAGCAGCGCGAGCACCAGGATCACCGCCACGGGGATGGCGATCATCATGCGCGCCTTGGCCTGCTGCAACGCCTCGAATTCGCCCGCGAAGATGATTCGGTAGCCTTGGGGAAGGCTGACTTCGTGCGCCACGCGGCGCTGCACTTCAGAGACGGTGCTGCCCAGGTCGCGGTCGCGCGCGCTGAACTTGATGGGGATGTAGCGCTCGTTGCTTTCGCGGTAGATGTAGGTCGCACCGGTGTCGAGGGAGATCGTGGCCACGTCCGACAGCGGGATGTACGAGGTATTGCCCCCCGCCGTGGTGTAGCCCACGCGCAGAGCGCGCACTGCTTCGGGCGTGGCGCGGTCGCCCTGCGTGAAGCGCACCGTGAGGCCGAAGCGCCGGTCGCCTTCGAGCACCGTAGTGGCCTCGACGCCGGCGAGCGCGGCCTGGATCGCGTTGGCCACGTCTCCCGTGTTGAGCCCGTAGCGCGCGGCGCGTGCGCGGTCGATCTGGATGTTCATGTTGGGCTGGCCCAGGATGTGGAACACCCCGAGATCGGCCACGCCGTCGATGTGCGTCATCACCTCATAGACCTGCGCGGCCAGTTTCTCCAGCGTGGCGAGATCGGGCCCGATGATCTTCACCGAGTTCGCGCCCTTCACGCCCGAGAGGCCCTCCTGCACGTTGTCCTGGATGTACTGCGAGAAGTTGAAGGTCACGCCGGGGAACTCGGCCTCGAAACGCGCCTGCAGCTCGCGTACCAGTCGTTCCTTGGTCATGCCGGGGCGCCACTTCTCGAAGGGCTGCAATGGCGCGAACAGCTCCACGTTGTTGAAGCCCGATGCATCGCTGCCGTCGTCGGGCCGGCCATGCTGCGAGACCACGGTGATGATCTCCGGGTACTCCTTGATCATCTGCCGCATGCGGTTGGCCTTGTCGCGGCCCGCCTCCAGCGAGATCGTGGGCGGCATGGAAGCGCGGATCCACAGGTTGCCTTCTTCCAGCGCGGGCAGGAACTCGCTGCCCAGGCGGCTGGCCATGAAGCCGCCGGCCACGAGCGCCAGCAGGCCGATGACGAGCGTGGCCCGCGTGTGGTTGAGCACCCAGTGCAAGGCGGGGCGGTAGGCGTTCTGGATTGCGTGGACGATGAAGGTCTCCTTCTCCTCCACCTTCGCCGGCAGCAGGTAGCTGGCCAGCACGGGTGTGATGGTGAAGGTGGCGATCAGCGCTCCCGCGAGTGCGTAGCCGTAGGTGCGCGCCATGGGGCCAAAGATTTGGCCTTCCACCCCCTGCATTGCAAACAGCGGCGTGAATGCGGCGATCGTGATGAAGGTCGAGAACAGCACCGAGCTGTCTACTTGCGTGCCGCTCAGGTAGATCATGCGCAGTCGCGAGGTCCAGCCGTTGCTGGGCTGGGTGCGCGGGCCGTCCGGCCCCTGCGCCATGGCGCGTAGCAGCGAAGCGCGTATGGGCACGGGCCGCTGGAAGTTGCGGAACACGTTCTCGACCAGGATCACCGCCGCATCGACGATGATGCCGAAGTCCACCGCCCCGAGCGAGAGCAGGTTGGCCGACTCCCCTGTAAGCACCAGCATCATGATGCTGAAGAACAGTGCAAACGGGATGTTCACGCTCACGATCACCGCGCTGCGCAGGTCGCCAAGAAACACCCACTGGATGAAGAACACCAGCAGACAGCCGAAGATGAGGTTGTGCAGCACTGTGTGCGTGGTCACGCCCACGAGCACCGCGCGGTCATAGTAGGGCTCTAGTTTCACGCCCTCGGGCAGGGAGCCGTCTGCGTTGATCTTCTCCACGGCCGCCTTCACGCGCGCGATCACGTCGCTGGTGTGCAGCGTGCGGTTCATGATGACGACACCCGTGACCACGTCGTTCTGCAGGTCTCGGCCGGCCTCGCCCAGGCGCGGCACCGTGCCGGGGGTGATGCGCGCCACGTCCTTGACCTGCGTGGGAAGGCCGTTCTTCTGGCCCACCACGATGTTGGCGATGTCGTTGATGTCGCGCACCAGCCCCAGGCCCCGGATGTTGACCGACTGGTCGCCCACGCTGATCGCGCGTCCCCCCACGTTGAGGTTGGCGTTGCCGATGGCCTGGATGAGGCTTTGCAACGTGACGCCATGGGCCTCGAGCTGCTTGGGGTCGGCCTCGACGTGGTATTCCTTGGTTGTCCCACCCCAGGTCACTACCTGCACCACGCCGGGAACGGTGAGCAGCCGGCGCTGGATCACCCAGTCCTGCAGCGTGCGCAGATCGGTGAGGCTGTAGGTCGAGGGGCCCTTGACCTGGTAGCGCAGGATTTCACCGACCAGGCTCGATGCCTGGATCTGCGGCTGCACGCCATTGGGCAGGTTCACGTTGGCCTGCAGGTTGTTAGCGATCTGTGTCAGCGCGAAATAGTAGTCCGTGCCGTACTTGAACGTCACGCGCACGAACGACAGGCCATAGAACGAGGTGGTGCGGATGTTCTCGACATCGGGCGTGGTTGCCAGACCCACCTCCATGGGGCGCGTGTAGTAACGCTCCATTTCCTCGGCCGACATGCCGGGAGCCTGGGCCGTGATCTCGAGGATGACCGGAGCGGGGTTGGGGTAGGCCTCGACATTGAGCTTGGAAAAGGCGAGCAGGCCCAGGCCAAGAAAGGCCAGCAGGGCGAGCACAACGATGGGCCTTCGCGAGAGGACGAAGGCCAGCAGGGGACGAAACACGGGTATCTCCTTGGTTCAGAGAGGCGCTTATTGCGCTTCGGTTTCGTAGAGGCTGGAGAGGAACAACGCGTTGTGGCGCGCGATGCGCTCGCTGCCGACCAGCCCCTCGGTAATCTGTACCAGACCGCTCGTGGTCTGGCCGCGCGTGACCTTGCGGCGCGTGAAGCGCGGGCCGCGCTCGTCACTGCCTTCCGCGATCCAGACCACGTCAGCGCCATTGCCCTCGCGCACCACGGCCTCGGCCGGTACGGCGACCGAGCTTTGCGGCGCAGCGACGGTGAACTGGAAGTCGGCCGTCATCTGCGGACGCAGCTCGCGCCGCGGGTCGGCCACTTCGGCGCGCACCACGAAGCGGCGGCTGTCGGCATCGATGCTGTCGCCTACGTAGGAAACCTTGCCCGCGAACACCTTGTCCGGCCAGGCCTGTACGCGCACCTGCACCGGCTGGCCCACGCGGTAGTAGCTGAATTCCGACTCGGGCACATTGGCCACCATCCACAGTGTGCGCAGGTCCGATACCGTCACTGGCGCGGGGTCGCTGCCGGGCTGCACCAGCAGGCCGGGTTGGGCGGCGCGTGCTGTGACGCGGCCGGCGATGGGACTCTTCACGGCCACTTCTTTGTCCACCTGCCGTTCGCGCTCGATGCGCGCGATGTCCGCATCGGCCAGGTCGAACAGGCGCAGGCCCTGTCGCGCCGCGTCGTAGGCGGCTTGGGCCGATTGCTGGTCGGTCTGCGCCTGCTGGAGTTCCTTTTGCGGGATGCTGTTTTCCTGGGCCAGGGCACTGGCGCGGCGCAGGGTCTCGTTGGCCGAGCGCAGCGTGGCGGCGGAAGAGATCAGCGTGGACGCGGCCTGTGCCCTCTCGGGCACCGCGACCGTATAGAGCGTCTGGCCTGCCTTCACATCGTCGCCGGCCTTGACCAGCATCTGCGCGATACGGCCTTGCTGGGCTGAATGCACGCGTGTGGTGCGGTCCTGGTTGAAGTCTATGATGCCGATGGTGCGGCGCAGGTTTTCAAACTGGTGCTCTTGCGAGGTGCCCACGTCAAGGGCTGCGGCCTGGTCAGGGGCCACTCGCACGACGTCGGTCTGCACCTTGCCGGCTATGGACACGGGCTGGGTGTCTGCGTCGGCCTTGGCGTTGTGCGTGCCAACGGCCCAGATGCCACCGGCCACGGCAGTGAAGACGGCAGCTAACGCCACCCAGAGGAGGGCGCGTGGGCGAAGCGGCGCCGATGAAGATTGTTGTGTAGCAGCCATATGACCACGTTCCTTAGAAATTGCACGCACCGGTACCACTTCCGGATACCTTGTCACGGTGCTGAGCAGTCTAGGCAACCCAAGCTTTACGTTGGCTTTACGTAAGAGCCTGTTCGTGATCTCCCAGGGGTCGCGCAGCAGTCTTTGCGGGATGGGATGCAAGGCGCGGTGCGCGACCAATAGCTCGGCTATTGGCAAGCGCCGCAACGCCGCAGACCGCCCGCAAAGACCGCTGCCCGAAGGGTTGGAGCGAAATCGGGCGACAAGGCCGCCCCGGCCGCTTGCATGGGCACGAGCCCATGCGGCGCACCCGAAGCATCCACTCATCCCGATTGCGCTCCAACGCGATCCCCTGCGAGATCGTGAACCAATGGGATGGACGCCCCCACCCTAAACGGCATCGAAAGTGCCACAGTGGAGACGTTAGTTTTCCACTCGAACCAGCAGGAGCGTCCACCATGAAGATTACAACCATTGGCATCGACCTGGCCAAGAATGTGTTTCAGGTCCACGGC